>NHCFR00700__coassemble_1072_pt1 | contig 31870 bp, 32 predicted proteins | sample NHCFR00700__metabat2_low_PE_032 | metagenome-assembled genome bin NHCFR00700
TTTTCCTGACCGCGGGCGCGGAGGCCTTTTCCTTCACCGCGGGCGTGGAGGCCTTTTCCTTCACCGCGGGCGTGGAGGCCTTGGCCTTTGCCGCGGGCTTGGCCGCCTTTTTGGCGGTCTTGGTCCCCTCGGCCTTTTTGCGGCGGGCGGGGAACTTGCGGGTGCAGCGGTAGATGGCAGCGCTCATGGCGGGCAGCTTCAGGGTAATGGACTGCTCCTTGCCCTGACTCTCGTTGTACTGGCTCTTCACCGGCTGGGTGTCGCCCAGGCCCTTGCCGCCGAAGGCGGGGTCGTCGGTGGAGAAAATGCAGGTGTAGGCGCCGGGCACCGGCACTCCTACGGTGTAGCCGGTGCGGTCCACCGGGGAGAAGTTGCACACGATCACCAGCGCGTCGCCCTTGGCATCCTTCCGCAGGAAGGCCACGGTGTTGGCCTGGTTATCGTTGGCCTCGATCCACTCGAACCCCTCCCAGGAGAAGTCCAGCTCCCACAGCTCGGGGTGGGCCAGGTAGAGGGCGTTGGCCTGCTTGAAGAACTGCTGCAGCTGGCGGTGGGGTTTGGCCCACTCCGCCTCCGGGTCCAGCAGATGCCAGTCCAGCGAGTGCTCAAAGTGCCACTCGTTCCACTGGCCGAACTCCGTACCCATCATCAGCAGCTTCTTGCCGGGATGGGCCAGCATATAGGTGTAGAACACCCGCACGCCGGCGAATTTCTCCTCGTTGGTCCCCGGCATCTTGTTGATGAGGGAGCCCTTCATGTGCACCACCTCGTCGTGGGACAGGGGGAGCACGAAATTTTCCGAGAAGGCGTACATCAGCGAGAAAGTGATGTCCTTGTGGTTGAACTGCCGGAAATAGGGGTCCAGTTTAATGTAATGGAGGATATCGTTCATCCAGCCCATGTTCCACTTCAGGTTGAAGCCCAGACCGCCCTCCAGACCGCCCTCTCCCACCGGGTGGGACACCCGGGGCCAGGCGGTGGACTCCTCGGCGATCATCATAACGTCGGGGTGGGCCATAAAGATGTGGCCGTTGAGCTGCTGGAGGAAGTCCACCGCCTCCAGATTCTCATGGCCGCCGAACACGTTGGGGGTCCACTCGCCCCCCTGCCGGCCGTAGTCCAGATAGAGCATGGAGGCCACCGCGTCCACCCGCAGGCCGTCCACATGGTACTGCTCCAGCCAGAACAGCGCGGAGGAGAACAGGAAGGAGCGCACCTCGTTGCGGACGTAGTCGAATACCCGGGTGCCCCAGTCGGCGTGTTCCCCCTTCCGGGGGTCGGCATACTCGTAGCAGGGCTCTCCGTCAAATTCGTACAGGCCGAAGGCGTCCTTGGGGAAATGGGCGGGCACCCAGTCCAGGATCACGCCGATGCCCGCCTGATGGAGCTGGTCCACCAGCCACATAAAGTCGTGGGGGGTACCGAACCGGCTGGTGGCGGCAAAATAGCCGGTACACTGATAGCCCCAGGAGTCGTCCAGGGGATGCTCGGTGACGGGGAGCAGCTCCACATGGGTGAAGCCCATCTCCTTCACATAGGGCACCAGATACTTGCCGATATCCCGGTAGGAGAGCATCTGGTCGTCGGCGGTGCGCCGCCAGGAACCCAAATGTACTTCATAAATATTCAGCGGTTTTTGATAGATGGGGTTGCCCTTCCGGTAGTCCATCCAGCCCTGGTCCCCCCACTGGTAGCCGGAGAGATCGTACAGCTTGGAGGCGGTGCCGGGACGGGTCTCGGCGTGGAAGGCGTAGGGGTCGGACTTGGCCAGCACCCGGCCGTCCCTGGTGTGGACGGCGTACTTATAATTATCATATTGCTGCAGGCCGGGCAAAAATGCCTCCCAGATACCGCCCTCCAGCGGACGCATGGGGTGGTCGGAGTCGTTCCAGCCGTTAAAGTCCCCCATCACCGCCACGGACTGGGCGTGAGGAGCCCACACCCGGAAGGTCCAGCCGGCCTGACCGTCCACGACGGCAGGATGGGAGCCCAGAAATTCCTGAGCCCGCACGCTCTGGCCCTTGGAAAAGGCTGTCAAAGCGGGATCGGCGGCAGATAAAGTCATAGGTATCCACTCCTTGTTGGTAAAAATCCCCAAACAAAGGGACTGTAAACCAAAGAATCTTGTCATTGGTCATAAATAAGGTCCAAATAAATCGGAACTTATTTGTAGAAATTATACAACGATATACCGGGATAGTCAAGATGTGTGTGGGAAAGAACCCGTAAAATTTCATGAATCAGGCAGAGCCATACGCGGCGGGAACGGCAGCAGCCGGAGACGGGTGTTCCGTCTCCGGCTGCGGAGTGGGTTCAGGACTGAGCCATAAAGAGGGTGCGGAGCAGGCGGGCAAAGATGCCGGGGAAGCTGAGCCGCTCCACGGCCTGGTCGGCCACGATGGGGATGGTCTGTACCAGCTCCTCCCCCTGGTAGACCGCCATCTCGCCCAGCTTCTGCCCGGCCTCCACCGGGGCCTCCACATTCTCACACAGGCTCACCTGGGTGGTGACCTGGTTGACCATGGACTTTTCCACCAAAATCCGGCTGGATGTGGACAAAACGGGCTGCACCGTGTCGGACTCTCCCAGCAGCACGTCCACCGGAGGCAGAGCCTGGGAGGGATAGACGTCTATCAGGGTATAGTTGGAAAAGCCGTAGTTCAGCAGGGAGGTGGCCGCCGCGGTGCGGGTATCCTTGGTGGGGGATTTCAGGATCACCGCGATGAGCTCCATCCCGTCCCGCTCCGCCGTGGCGGACAGGCAGTAGCCGGCGGAGTCGGTGGAGCCGGTTTTCAGTCCGGTGGCTCCCTCGTAAAACCGGATGAGCTTGTTGGTGTTGGCCAGCTGGAACTGGCCGTTGCGAAGGGTGTCCATCCAGATGGTGGTATACTCCCGGATGGCGGGGTGGTTGAGGATCAGCTCCCGGCTCATCAGGGCGATGTCGTAGGCGGAGGTGAGGTGGCCCGCCGCCGGCAGGCCGGTACAGTTGACAAAGCAGGTGTCCGCCATGCCCAGCTCCGCTGCCCGCTGGTTCATCCGCTCCACAAAGGCCTCCTCGCTGCCCGCCAGGTGCTCGGCCAGGGCCACCGAGGCGTCATTGCCCGAGGCCACCGTCACAGCCTTCAGCAGGTCGTGGACGGTCATCTGTTCCCCTTCCTTTAAATAGACCTGGGAGCCGCCCATGGAGGCGGCATAGGCGGACACCGTCACCACGTCGTCGGTGGACAGGCTGCCGCTGTCAATGGCCTCCATCACCAGCAGCAGGGTCATGACCTTGGTGACGCTGGCGGGTTCCAGCTTGTCGTGGGCGTTCTGTTCGCACAGGACCGTACCCGTCTCCTTTTCCATCAGCACCGCCGCCCCGGCGTCCACCGCGGGGGCGGCGGAGGCGGCCCGGGCGGGGACGGCCAGCAGCAGGGCGGCCAGCAGGGCCGCGGCCAGTTTTTTCATTGTTTCAAGCCTCCAATGCTCCTGAATTCTGCTTCACAGGATATGGAATCCGCCGCAGTTCTATACAGATTTTGACGGGGGTAAATTTTTCTGCTACACTGTGCAAAACAAGAGGAGGGATGGGCATGGAGACGGCGGCGGTGGTGCTGGCGGGGGGCAGGTCGGCCCGGATGGGCCAGGACAAGGCGGGGCTTACTCTGGACGGGGAGGACTTTCTGGCCCGGCTGACGGCCCGGTTCCGGGAGAGATTTGACCGGGTCTATGTGTCCGGCCCCGGCGGGCTGCCCGATCTGCGGCCGGGAGAGGGCCCGCTGGCGGGACTGGAGAGCGCCTTTTTCCACACCGGGGCGGAGCGGATCTTTGTCACCGCCGTGGACCTGCCCTTCGCCGACCCGGTCCTGGCCCGGCTGCTGCTGGACGGGCTGGGGGAGCGGGACGCCTGCCTCATCCGCCGGAGGAGCGGCAGGGTGGAGCCCCTGTTCGCCGCCTACCGCCGCACCTGCCTGCCCCAGGTCCAGGCCTGCCTGGAGGAGGGCCGCCGGGCCATGGGCGCCCTGCTGGACCGGCTGGACTGCCGGGTGGTGGAGGAGCGGGACCTGCCCGGCTTTGACCTGGACCGGCTCCTGCTCAATGTGAACACCCCGGCGGACTACCGCCGGGCGGAGAAAATTTCAAATTCCTCTTTACAATAATGCTTTAGTGTGGTAACATACGAAAGCAACCAAGACATCACTGGTTTGGAGGAATGTACATGAAACGGAATCTGACTGCTCTGGCCCTTGCGCTGGGCCTGACGTTTACCCTGGCCGCCTGCGGCAGCGGCACCACCGGCGGCAATGCTGAAACCCCTGCCGGGGGCAACAGCGAGAGCCCCGCCCCCGCCGCCCAGTCCAACACTCCCGCCGCCGAGAGCGACCTGGCCTACGTCCAGAACAAGGGCACCCTGGTGGTGGGCATCACCGAGTTTGATCCCATGGACTACCGGGATGCCGACGGCAACTGGATCGGCTTCGACGCCGACATGGCCAAGGCCTTTGCCGAGAGCCTGGGGGTGGAGGTCCAGTTCCAGGTCATCGACTGGGACAACAAGGTGATGGAGCTGGACGGCAAGACCATCGACGTGGTGTGGAACGGCATGACCCTCACCGATGAGGTCACCTCCGCCATGGCCTGCTCCAACGCCTACTGCAACAATGCCCAGGTGGTGGTGCTCCCCGCCGATGTGGTCGATGACTACCCCGACGCCGCCAGCATGAGCGGCCTGAACTTCGCCGTGGAGTCCGGCTCCGCCGGCCAGGCCCAGGCGGAAGCCAACGGCTTCAGCTACACCGAGGTGCTGGATCAGGCCACCGCCGTGCTGGAGGTCAGCTCCGGCACCGCCGACGCCGCCATCATCGACTCCCTGATGGCGGGGGCCATGGTGGGCGAGGGCACCAGCTACGCCGACCTGGTCTACACCATCCAGCTCAACAGCGAGGAGTACGGCGTGGGCTTCCGGAAGGGCTCGGACCTGGTGGAGAAGCTGAACCAGTTCTTTGTGGACAGCTACGCCGACGGCACCATGACCACCCTGGCCGAGACCTACGGTATCCAGGCAGCCCTCATCCCCCAGGAGTAAGACGGATTTCTCACAAGCCCCAAAAGCAGAGAGCGGAGACGTTCTCTGCTTTTGGCCGGTTTTACCCACTTGAAACACTCTGACTGAAGGTAGGTTCCGCCTATGTTTCTCACGGTCATCGGGGCCCTGAACGAGGGCTTTCTCCAGACGCTGAAGCTGTTTGCGGTTACGCTGATCGGCGCCGTCCCCCTGGGGCTGGTGGTTTCCTTTGGCTCCATGAGCTCCTTTCCGCCCCTGCGCTGGCTGACCAAAACCGTGGTGTGGATCATCCGGGGCACCCCGCTGATGCTCCAGCTCATCATCATCTTCTACATACCCGGCTACGTGCTACCCGGCGGCAGCCCCTGGCCCAGCGGCGAGGCGGGTCGGTTCCTGGCCTCCGCCGTGGCCTTTATCATCAACTACGCCTGCTACTTCTCCGAGATCTACCGGGGCGGCATTCAGGGCGTGCCGGTGGGCCAGCAGGAGGCGGGGCAGGTGCTGGGCATGAAGCGCGGCCAGATCTTCTTCCACGTCACCCTGCTGCAGATGGTCAAGCGTATCGTGCCCCCCATGTCCAACGAGATCATCACCCTGGTGAAGGATACCTCCATCGCCCGCATCATCTCCATGCAGGAGATTATCTGGGCGGGCTATTCCTTCCTGAAGGGCTCCCACGGCTACTCCGGCCTGCTGTGGCCCCTGTTCTTCACCGGCGTGTACTACCTGGTGTTCAACGGGGCCCTCACCCTGCTCTTCGGCTGGGTGGAGAAAAAGCTGGACTACTTCCGCTGAAAGAAGGTGCTGAGATGGCGATTTTGGAAGTTCAGAACATTGAAAAGCATTTCGGCGCCACCCGGGTGCTGGAGGATATCAGCTTCTCCCTGGAGCAGGGACAGGCCCTGGCCATCATCGGCTCCTCCGGTTCCGGCAAGACCACCCTGCTGCGGTGCCTCAACTTTCTGGAGACCCCCAACCAGGGGAAAATCGCGGTGGGAGGCAAGGTGATCTTCGACGCCGCCGACCCCGCCACCCAGCGGGAGAGCGAGGTGCGCAAAAAGCGGCTCCACTTCGGCATGGTGTTCCAGTCCTTCAACCTCTTCCCCCAGTACACCGCCCTGAAAAACGTCACCCTGGCCAAGGAGCTTTTGAGTCAGGAGCGGCCCGACTTCAAGCAGAACAAGAAGGCCATTTTGGAGGAGATCCAGGCCGAGGGGCGGGAGCTGCTGCGGAAAATGGGTCTCAGCGACCGGGAGGGCCACTTCCCCTGCCAGCTCTCCGGCGGCCAGCAGCAGCGAGTGGCCATTGCCCGGGCCCTGGCCCTGAAGCCGGATATCCTGTGCTTTGACGAGCCCACCTCCGCCCTGGACCCGGAGCTTACCGGAGAGGTGCTGAAGGTGATCCGCTCCCTGGCCGAGCAAAAGACCACCATGATCATCGTTACCCATGAGATGGCCTTCGCCCGGGATGTGGCAGACCAGGTGATCTTTATGGACGAGGGGGTTATCGTGGAGCAGGGCGAGGCCCGGCAGGTCATTGAGAATCCCCGGGAGGAGCGCACCCGGCAGTTTTTGTCCCGCTACGCGGAGAATTGAAAACCAATGAAAAGCGTGGTATCATAGATACCACGCTTTTTTGGATGAGGAAGGAACGGAACACATGGAACAGGAACTGTTTTTGCCCGTGCTCTCCCACTTTGAGAACGGGAATTTCTGGACGGCCAGCGGCGGCCGGATGCGCTACCGGGTGGACCCGGTGAAGGAGGAGGACGTGTGGACCGGACTGAAGGCCCAGGTGTGGGAGGGGCCCTGGAGCCTGGCCGACAGCACGGTGGAGGAGACACTTGCCTTCCCCCTGACCGAGGAGGGGCTGGAGGAGCTGCGGGCCTGGGCCCTGAACTGGCAGGAGCGGATCAACGCCCGGCCGGCCAGGACTATGGCCGAGACCATCCAGGCCAGGGACGCCCTCCGGCAGGCCCGGGCGGCCCAGGAGGATACCGCCGGGTAAGTGCTTGTCAGGGACGGAGGAACGTGCTATGATGGTGACTGCCAAATAAAGGAGAAAGGCGGCGCTGCGGCCATGACCTGGGGAACCTATTATTTCTTCTATGAATGCCCGAAATGCGGGAAAAAATTCCGCTATGAGCTGGAATTTGCCTCTGAGCCCAACTTCGGCATGTGTCCCGACTGCAAGGTGATGGGCACCTTTGTGGGGGAGACCAAGGACAACAAGCAGGGCGAGGACAAATTTGCCGACTACGAATTTGTGTAAAAAAGAACCGGCCTTCAGAAGGCCGGTTCTTTTTTATGTCAGAAGGAACAGCGGACGATACATGTCAGAGTCTGTCCATCCACCTTACAGGTAATGGTGGTATGTCCGGACCCCACCGGCTTCACCACGCCGTCGGCGGAGATGGTGGCCACCGAGGTGTCGCCGATACTCCAGGTGGGGGTGGAGGAGGTGCCAATCACCTTCATCTGTACCGAGGGGTTGTCCTTGGCGGAGAAGGTGAAGTCGGTCTTGTTCAGAGACAGGCTGCCCGAGCTGGTGGAACCGCCAGAGCTGCCCGAGCTGCTGCTGGAGGTGCCGCTGGTGACCTGGTTGTAAACCAGCACGGTCTGGTCGGCGGCGCCGGGCAGGGAGGCGGTGATGGTGGCGCTGCCCCGCTTGGTGCCGTGGCTCACCTTGCCGTTTTCATCCACCGAGACGATGGACGGGTCGCTGCTGGTCCAGGTGATGGTGCCGGTGGAGCCGGCGGGCACGAAGGTCACATGGATGGTGATGGGGTCGGGGTAGCGGTCGGAGAAGGAGAACTCCGTCTTGTCCAGGGTAAAGCCGGTGGCGGTCTGCCCCTCAGGCAGGGTGTTCTCCGGCGTGGGCTGGACCGAGGGCTCCACCGGAGCGGTGGAATCCTCCGGGCCGGGGGTCTCGGACTCCACCACCGGAGCGGAGTTCTCCGGCGGGACGGAGGAGCCGGGTTCGGTATGTCCCTTGCTCACCAGGGGCATGATGATGGTGAGGACGATGATCACCGCCGCCACAATCAGGCCCAGAGAGATAACAATACCCACAATCCGCAGCGGAGACGGGCTGCCGCCGTAGCCGCCGCCACGGGTATTGGTGACTAACCGCTTGCCGCCCCGGGCAGGAGCGGCCTCCTCCTCATAGTCGCCGTCCTCGTCGTAATTCTGCTCGATTTCGTCGCAGAAGGGGCAATGCTTATATGTAGAGGAGTAGTCCTCCCCGCAGTATGGGCAGTGGATCATTTTGGGCTGGTCGCCCCGATTTCTTCTGGATGCCATGGGAAATCCCTCCGATCGACATTCTGAGACCATTTTACAACGACTGCCCGCCATCCGTCAACGGCGGGGAATAAAATGTAAAGGTTTTTTAATATTTATGTCAACTTCAACCCGCCTTGCGTTACCGGCGGCAATGGGATATAATACGGCACAGCAGAGTAAAAACGGAGGTGTGGCGGCATGAAAAGCTCCATCAGCGCCGCGGAGGTACACAGACAATACAGCGAAGGCGTGTCCGCCTTCCGGCGGCAGATTGCCGACCCCGCCCTGCGGGTGAAGTTTACCCAGCAGGCCGACGTGTTCTTCCGGGCCTGCGCCCTGGGGGTGTGGCAGCGGGACGGGGCGGCCGTGACTCCCCGGCATGTGGAATACTACAACGCCATTTACGCTAAGGGAAACCCGGCCCCCACGATCCTGTTCTGGGAGCTGTCGTCGGCGGTGCTGGAGTACCCCGGCTTCAAGCCGCCGGAATTTTTTGCCCGGATGCGGGCCTGCGACAAGGTGTCGGGCACCGGCCTGGCCCGGCGGTTCATCGACCTGACCACCCTGATGCTGCTGCTCTTTGCGGCGGTGGACGACCAGGTGGGGGAAGCGGAGGCGGGGTTCGTCAATTCCTGCGCCGATACCCTCTCCACCCTGTGCGACAAGGATGGGCTGAAGGGGGAGCGGTCCCCTCTGGACGTGGGGGATTTTGTCACCCAGCGGCCTCAGCCCGCCCAGCCGGAGACGGCGGAGAAGCCCCAGGAGGCCCCCCAGGCGGAGGAGGAGCCGGCCCCCACCCTGGAGGAGCTGCTGGAGCAGCTGGACGGCCTGTGCGGCCTGGAGAAGGTAAAGGCCGATGTGAAGAGCCTCATCAACCTGGTGAAGGTGCGCAAGCTCCGGCAGGAGCACGGCCTGCCCGTGCCCCCCATGAGCCTCCACCTGGTCTTTATGGGCAATCCGGGCACCGGCAAGACCACCGTGGCCCGGCTGCTGGCCCAGATCTACAAGGCCATGGGAGTGCTGTCCAAGGGCCAGCTGGTGGAGGTGGACCGCTCCGGCCTGGTGGCTGGGTTTGTGGGCCAGACCGCCATCAAGACCGGCGAGGCGGTCCAGAAGGCCCTGGGAGGCGTGCTGTTCATCGACGAGGCCTATGCCCTGGCCAACCAGGACAACCCCAACGACTTCGGCCGGGAGGCCATCGAGACCCTGCTCAAGGGCATGGAGGATCACCGGGCGGACCTGGTGGTGATCGTGGCGGGGTATACCGAGCTGATGGCCCGTTTTATCCATGCCAACCCCGGCCTGGAGAGCCGGTTCAACAAGTATTTCTACTTTGAGGACTATACCGGGGACCAGCTGATGGAGATTTTCCGCTCCATGTGCGAGAAGAACGGCTACACCCTGGACGAGAGCGGACAGGCCTGCGCCGCCAGGCTGCTCCACCACCTGTACGAGAACCGGGACGAGAACTTCGGCAACGCCCGGGACGTGCGCAACCTGTTCGAGCGGGCGGTGGCCCGGCAGGCCGACCGGGTGGCCGCTCTGGAGCAGCCGGACAAGGAGGCGCTCATGGCTCTCACCGAGGCTGATCTGCAGGAGGCCACCCAGGCATGACAAAACCCCCGCCGCTCCGGCGGGGGTTTGCGTTTGCCGTTATCCATGGGCGCGATGCAGGGCGGCCCTTGTCCAGGCGTTCAAAAACAGGAGCAGAAGGCCGCCAGACAGGGCGTAGCCGGCAGCCCAGGGCATGTCCGGGGCGAACAGGGCGTATCCGAACAGCATGAGCAGGACGGCGGCCAGGAAAAACCCGGCTCTGGACGCCTTGGCGCGACGGGAGAGGCCGGACAGGTGAAAGACCTCCAGAGGGTGAATGGAGCGGCCCTTTTCCATCCGGATGCCCGCAAGGAGGGTGCACAGGTTCAGCGCGGCAAGCACCCAGATTGCCATGAGCCAGAGAACGGGAATAAACAGCAGGGAGGCCTGGTTGTCGGTTCCTGCTATCCCCCGGCCCAACACGCCGGCGGAGCCGCCAAGGAAGAAAGCCCCGTTGACCAGGGAAACGGCGCACATGACGGACCAGAATGCCCATTTTTTCATAGCGGTACCTCCTTTACCGCTATCCTATCACCGGGGAGATCGAAAGTCAATCGATTTTTATTGAAAAACAATAAAGGCTGTGGGCACAGAAGTGCCCACAGCCTTTATTACGTGTATTACGCCCTGGCGGGCTGCTCCGCCTTTGCCAGCTTGACGCAGGCGGCGATCACGCCGAACAGGAACCAGTAGGTGAACATGTTCCGGGGATAGAACCAGGTGTACTCCGCCAGGCCGATGACCATGATGCCGCAGAAGGCGCCGATGGCGGCGGCCAGCATCCGGCGCAGCCGGGGGTCGGCGGCCCGGAGGGCTTTGACGCCCTTTTTCAGCTGCCACAGCAGCAGGCCCAGGAAGGACAGAATCCCCCAGATGCCCGCCTCCCCCCACATCTGCAAATAGTTGTTGTGGGTGTGGATGGGGTAGGAGCCGTCAAAGTTGGTGGGATAGGTCTGGAACACCTTTTTCATGATGTCGCTGCCCAGGCCAACTCCCCGGTGCCAGTAGTCCTTCATCAGGTTGGCGGTGGTGTCGTAAATGGTGAAGCGGTACTGGGTGGAGGAGTCCTGGGTGTTGGTAATGGTGAGGATCCGGTTGTAGATGGTCTCCGGCAGGAAGGGAATGGCGGCCAGACCCAGAAGCAGCAGCACCGGGATCCAGCGCCAGTCCAGCAGGGCCACAAAGACCACGACCGCCAGAGCCAGGCCGATCCAGCTGGCCCGGCCGTAGGTGTAGCCGATGGCCACCACCCCCAGGACCAGAGAGAGCAGGGAGAGCGCCTTTCCCCGCCAGCGGCAGTTGAGGAAGAGGGCCAGGTCCAGGGGCAGCAGCATCTCCAGCTGCTCGGCGAAGTTGTTGGGATTGTCGAAGAAGGAGTACACCCGGCCGGGCATACCGGCGTTGACCACCATGTCCTGCTGGGAGGGTACCACCTCCACCCCGATATAGCCCTGATAACAGCCGTACAGGGCGGCCACGGAGAGGCCCAGCACCGCCAGGGACACCATCAGCTGGAGCTGCTCATACTTGTGCACCGCGCTCACCACCACCAGCACGATCAAAAAGCTGGTGAGATGGAAGGCGAAGAACCGCATGGACATGCGGGTGGACAGGGAGCCCAGCAGTGCCAGGCAGATGAAGGCCATATAGATACTCATATAGGGGCCCAGGGTATCCAGCTCCAGACGGTAGTGCCGCCGGGAGGCGCTGCCCGCGATGAACAGCGCCGTCAGGGCCACCGCTCCCATCAGGGCGTAGGTGTTGTTCCAGGCGTTGTGGGGGGCCATCAGCATCACGGTCATGAACAGGCCCAGGAAGAAGAAGGTGGCGCCGCCCAGGGCGGTGAGCAGGCGGCAGAACAGGCTGGCCTCCCACACCGGCCGGCCCGCCTTCCAGATGACCTTGACGATGGCGCAGGGGATGTTGACAATGGCGGTAAACAGCCGGCAGGACAGACTGCCCGTCCAGGCCCGGGACACAACCCCCTCCCGCCAGACGAAGTTCCACAGCACGCTGCCGGACAGCAGCCGGGCCGCGCCCCGCTCCAGCCCCCGGCAGAGGCGGTTGACCCCGCTGTTGGCCGCGGCATGTTTCAGGCCCAGCCAGATGGCCAGGAAGAACCGCAGAACGTAACTACTTTCGGTAATTGCCATAGTATAAATTCCTTTTTGCAATCAGTTTTCCAGGGCCTTGCGGTAGACCTCAAAGGTGGCCCGGGCCATTTTGTGGATCTCAAACTTTTCCTGGATGGTGCGCAGGGCGTTTTCCCGGCACCGGGCCAGAAAGTCCGGGTCCTCCAGAAACCGCTTCATGGCCTCCGCCATGGAGTCCGGGTTGTCGTACTCCACCAGCAGTCCGCAGCCCGCCTCGTCATTGACGATGTCCGAGTTGCCCCCCATGTCGGTGGCGATCACCGGCAGCCCGGCGGCCATGGCCTCAATGATGAGGAAGGACAGGGCCTCGTGCCGGGAGGAGTTGACGTACAGGTCGGAGCCTTTGTACAGGTTCTTGATGTCCTTGCGGAAGCCGATGAATTTCACCTGCTCCTCCAGACCCAGCTCCTTCACCTGGGCCTTGCTGGGCTCCAGCAGGGGGCCGTCCCCCGCCAGCACCAGGGTGAAGGGTCTGTCGGTCAGCCCGGTGAGCTTCTTCACCGAGTTGATGAGATACTTATGCCCCTTGTCCTCGGCAAACCGGGAGGCGCACAGCATCACAAACCGGTCCTCCGGCAGGCCCAGCTCGCTGCGCAGGGTGGACTCTGAGCGCTCACCCGCCCAGGCCTCCGGGTCCACGGCGTTGAAGATGACCTGGATGCGCTCGCCGCTCCAGCCGTTGGCCATGAGCTGCTCCCTGCCCCGGTTGCACACGGCGATCATCTGGTCCTGCCGCTTGTCCATCAGCCGGTTGGTGAACCGGGTGACAAAATCGTTGGCCAGCACGAAGTGGTTGGTGTACACCACCCGGAGGGAGGGATAGTATTTTTTGGCCAGCAGGGCGGTGTAGTGCTCCCGCAGGTAGTGACAGTGGACCAGCTGGATGTCCCACTCCGCGCACAGGGCGGCCAGCTCTCTGGCGGCCTTCTTGTCGAACCGGCGGCGCATCTCCACCCGGCGGCAGGGCACCCCCAGCTCCTCCAGCCGCTCCACCAGCAGCCCGCCCTCGTTGTAGGCGAAAAAGGGCTGCACCAGGCCGTCCTGAGAGAGGTAGCGCACCAGGGTTTCCACATACCGCTCGGTGCCGGCCTTGCCGGCAAAGTTGAGCAGATAGAGTACCTTCAGCATAGAGGATGATCCCCTTTCCGCAGTGATTTGGCAGAGTTTATTGTACAGGAAACCGGCGGGAAAAGCAACAGGCACTTACCCCTGGGGCAGCAGATAGATCACGCACAGGGCGGCAAACAGCAGGCAGAAGCAGATCACGCCCGGATTCTCAAAGAACACCCGCCAGGTCCACCGGGCGGACAGGGGAGAGGGGGAGGGGGCGAAGCGGACCTCCCGCCGCAACGCCACCAGAAAGACGATGCCCACTGCAATGGCTACCAGGACCAGCAGGCTCAGCAGTCCCTCGCCCGCCGCCCCCAGGGGCTCCAGCAGGGGGAGGATCAGCACCGAAATGCTGTTGACCATGGCGTGCAGCAGCATCACCTGCCACAGCCGCCCCGTCCGCAGGGCCACATAGGCGAACACCAGCCCGATGGCAAAGGCATAAAACACCTGGTTCAGGTTGCCGTGGAACAGGCCGAAGCACAGGGCGGAGGCCACCACGGCGAATTTCTCGCCATAGGGCCGCAGCCGGTCCAGCAGCAGCCTGCGGAACATGAGCTCCTCCGTAATGGGGGCGATGACGCACCCCAGCAGGGTGGTGAGGGCCACAGGATAGCTCTCCATCTGCTCCACCGGGTTGACCACCGCCTCCCCCCGCAGCAGGCCGATGAGGGCGGTTATGGCCAGGGTGGCCATGTTGGTCAGGTACATCAGGGCCAGGACGATGAGGTAAATCTGGAAAAAACGGGCGGGGCCCAGCGGCCGACCCGGCTCCGAGGGCGGGGCGTCCACCCGGCGGATCATGAGGCAGAAGGCGGGAAAGCCCACCCCGTAGGCAGAGACCACCGACAGGGTCCACAGAAAAATGGGGTCGGACAGCAGCACAGGGGCCAGCAGGCCCGCCAGAGCGGAGACCACCACCTGTACCGTCAGCATGGCCAGCATCTGGGCAAACAGGGCCCAGCCCAGCTGAGAAAAATATTGGCAATGGACCCGCAGCTCGGAGGGAGCCGGCCGGCCCAGGGGGTTCACGCGCCAGTCTTGCATAGGGGAGCCTCCAAAAGGGGAATATTTTTCTCTATTATAGCAGGAAAGGGGAAACCGGGCAAGGAACGAAATGTTGACAAGCTCTTTTTCTGTGATACAATATCTTGTGCTATTGTCAATTTACCAGGAGGAGAGAAGATCTATGCCCATATCAGAAAACGCCAAGGCGGTGCTGGAGCGGCGCTACCTGGCCCGGGACGAGCAGGGGAACCCCACCGAGACGGTGGACGGCCTGTTTCACCGGGTAGCCAACGCCATTGCCGAGGGGGACCGGCACTTTGACCCCAAGGCCGACGTGGTGGCCACCGCCAGGACCTTTTACGAGATGATGACCAACCTGGACTTTCTGCCCAATTCCCCCACCCTGATGAACGCGGGGCGGCCCCTGGGCCAGCTGTCGGCCTGCTTCGTGCTGCCGGTGGCCGACTCCATGGAGGATATTTTTGACGCCATCAAGAACGCCGCCCTGATCCACAAGAGCGGCGGCGGCACCGGCTTTTCCTTTTCCCGCCTGCGGCCCAACGGCTCCACGGTGAATTCCACCGGCGGGGTGGCCAGCGGCCCCATCTCCTTCATGAAGGTGTTCAACGCCGCCACCGAGGCGGTGAAGCAGGGAGGCACCCGCCGGGGGGCCAACATGGGCATCCTGCGGGTGGACCACCCGGATATTATGTCCTTTATCACCTGCAAGAACGATACCTCCGAGATCACCAACTTCAACATCTCCGTGGGCATTACCGAGGCCTTTATGGAGGCGGTGGGGAAGAACCAGCCCTACGACCTGGTGAATCCCGCCACCGGCCAGGTCACCGGCCAGCTCAACGCCAGGGAGGTCTTTGACACCATCGTTCAGTCCGCCTGGCAGACCGGGGAGCCGGGGATCATCTTCCTGGACCGGCTGAACCGGGACAACGTGGTGCCCGGCCAGGGGGAGATCGAGTCCACCAACCCCTGCGGGGAGCAGCCCCTGCTGCCCTATGAGAGCTGCAACCTGGGCTCCATCAACCTGGTCAATCACCTGACCCGCACCGTGGCCGGCTGGGTGCTGGACCGGGCCAAGCTGGAGCGGACCATCCGCAACGCCGTCCACTTCCTGGACAACGTCATTGAGGTCAACCAGTACCCCCTGCCCGAGATCGACCAGATGACCCGCTCCACCCGGAAAATCGGCCTGGGGGTCATGGGCTTTGCCGACATGCTGCTGTACATGGGCGTGCCCTACAACAGCGAGGAGGGCGTGGCCCTGGCCGGGGAGATCATGGACACCATCAACACCATCGGCCACCAGGCCAGCCAGGAGCTGGCCGAGAGCCGGGGGCCCTTCCCCCTCTTCGGGGAGAGCATCTACAAGGACGGCAAGCCCCTGCGCAACGCCACCGTCACCACCATCGCCCCCACCGGCACCCTGTCCATCATCGCCGGAGTGTCCTCCGGGGTGGAGCCGGTGTTTGCCTACGCCTATATCCGCAACGTGATGGACAACACCCACCTCATCGAGACCAACCAGATCCTGAAGGACAGGCTGGTGGAGGCGGGCATCTATTCCGAGGAGCTGATGCGCAAGATTGTGGAGCAGGGCTCCCTGGCCCACGTGGACGGCATCCCCGAGGATATCAAGCGGGTGTTCGTCTGCGCCCACGACGTCTCCCCCATCTGGCACGTGAAGATGCAGGCCGCCTTCCAGGCCTACACCGACAACGCGGTGAGCAAGACGGTGAACTTCCCCAACTCCGCCACCCGCGAGGAGGTGGCCGAGGTCTACCGGATGGCCTTTACCCTGGGGTGCAAGGGCACCACCATCTACCGGGACGGCAGCCGCAACGAGCAGGTGCTCAACATCGGCAAGGTCAACGACGGCAAGGATACCCCCGCCCCCACCGGCCGGGTGTGCGAGGAGTGCCAGATTCCCCAGGAGGCCTACGGCCACATCCAGCCCCGGCCCCGGCCCGCCGTGACCACCGGCTTTACCGAGAAGGTGCGCATCGGCTGCGGCAATCTGTATATTACCGTCAACTACGACGAAAACGGCATCTGCGAGGTGTTCACCAACACCGGCCGGGCGGGAGGCTGTCCCAGCCAGAGCGAGGCCACCGCCCGCCTGGTCAGCGTGGGTATCCGCTCCGGCATGGACCCCAAGGAGATCATCCAGCAGCTCAAGGGGATCCGCTGCCCCTCCTGCCTGCGGCAGGCGGGGGTGCCGGTGACCTCCTGCCCCGACGCCATTGCCAAGGCTCTGGAGAAGGTGCTCAAGGTGTCCCAGAACGGGAATCATGAGCCAGCCCCCGCCCCCATCAGCTCCACGGCCAAGGCGGCCGCCCCCATTCCCCGGCCGGGGATGACCCCCGCCGAGGCCAAGCTGGCCAAGTTCTGCCCCGAGTGCGGGGCCAGACTGGAGCACGAGGGAGGCTGCGTTACCTGCCGGGACTGCGGCTACTCCAAGTGCGGATAACAAAACAAAACCCGGGCCCGCCGTCTGTGACGGCGGGCCCGGGTTTTTTGTCGTTCAGGCCTCCCCCTCCGGGACGCCGCAGGTCAGCAGCTTCAGACCGGTTTCGGTGGCGCAGCGGAAGGAGGGCACCCCGTGGGGGACAAAGAACTCCTCCCCCTGCCTGACCGGCAGCGTGCCGCCCGCCCAGCGAAGTTCTCCCGCCCCCTCCAGAACCAGCAGAACCTGGAACGAGGGGTTGGACACCTCCGCCAACCGGTGCTCCGGCCCCAGAGTCAGCTCGTCCATCCAGAAGCGGCCGGTCTGACGGGCGGAGATCAGCTTTTTCCGCCAGGGCTCCGACGCCTCCGGCAGAGGGGCGGACAGGTGCCTGCGCAGCAACTCCTCCCGGCTCAGGCAGTCAAAGGTGAAGCAGTCCATCATGCCGTCCATCCCGGCGGCGCCGTACATACTCTCTCTGGGCAGACGGGAGCCGTCGGGCCGGATGTATTCCGCCCGCAGGGTCAGGTCCACCGGCTCCTGAATTTCCGCCACCAGGCAGTCGCTGCCCAGGGCGTGGACGGTGCCGGCGGGGATGAAGTACACCTGGCCGGGCTGAATCTCGATTTTGTGGAGGCACTCCAGCATCCCGGCGGAGTCCTGGGCCTCGATCAGCGCCCGGAAGCCCTGGGGCGTCACCCCCGGCCGGAAGCCCAGCCAGATGCAGGCACCCGGCCGGGCGGAGAGCACATACCAGGCCTCGTCCTTGCCGTGGGGCAGGCCGAAGTATTTCATGGCCTTTTCCCCGTCGGGATGGGTCTGGATGAGCAGCCGGTCCCGGGAGTGGAGCAGCTTTAATAAAAACCCCAGGTCGGACCCCCAGCGCTTGGCGTGAGCCGTCCCCAGCCAGGCCGCCGGGTCTTCCGTCAGGCAGTCCCGGAGGAAACGGTCCGACCCGGCGAAGCGGGACAGGCCCACGGTGGTGCCGGGGCGGAGGGCGGAGGTGACCAGAGAGGCCACCCACATCTGGGAGCACACCGGGGCCTCCGGGCCATCCCCCAGAAACTCGTTGATCATCTCCCCGCCGGGGATGAGATAGTCCACCTTGTTGGGGGCCAGTTTACAGATTTTGTCCGGTGAAAATTCCATGCGTCCGCCTCTTTCCTTGTTTTTCGCCTACCACCATACCGCGAAAGAGGCGGCCTGTCAAGCGGGCTCAGAACTCCTTCCGGTCATAGATGCCCAGCGAGACGGCGAAGGAGAGGGCGAAGCCGCCCATGCTGACCAGAGCGAACACCGCCGGCAGAGCGGCTGCCAGCCAGCCGGGGAGCTGGGGCATGTTGACGCCGTTGTTGGCCAGTCCGCCCAGCAGAACGATGCTGCCGAAGATGAGTACAAAGGTAATCATACTGACGATGCGGACCTTCTCCGCGCCATACTTCAGAAGAAAGGGGAGGATCACGGCGTCCAGCAGCAGGGTAACAGCGGCGCAGGAGAGAATGACCACGACTAATTCCTGGGGTGGGTTGTCGATCAGCCCCGTGGCGGACATGCCCAGCATGATAGCGGTGCCCGCCAGGCCGCTGACCAGGATCACCAACAGGGTGAAGAGATATTTCCCCGCCACGATCCCCTTCCGTCCGGCAGGGGTGGCGGCGGCGTACCGGTCCCAGTGGGCGGCGTCGTCCAGAGCCACAGAGGACATGGGAATGGTAAGGCCGAACACGGAGACCAGGACGCCGATGATGGAGAAGTCAAACACCCCGGCCATGCAGAAGCCGCCGTAGACCACCACGAAGATCAGCAGGGTGGAGATCTGCTTTTTCAGGACCACGATATCCTTATAGAGCAGCCCTTTCATTGGGCATCCCCCTTTCCGGTAAACACCATAATGTCCTCCAGCGTGGCCGGGTCCACCGTCAGCGCCGGATACCGCCGGGCAAAGGCGTGGCGGTCCTTCACCAGAGCCTCGCAGCCGAACTGCCCCACCCGGCTGCCCGCCAGCAGGGCCCTGTCTATCTGCTCCAGCTCGGAGCGGCCGCACACCAGCTTGCCGTAGGTGTCCAGCAGCTCGTCCTTGGCCCCGGATACCGCCACCCTTCCATTGTGCAGGTAGGTGATATAGTCCGCCGCCTTCTCCAGGTCGCTGGTAATGTGGCTGGAGATGAGAATGGCGTGGTCCTCGTCCTGGATGAATTCCAGGAATTCGTCCAGGATCTCGTCCCGCACCACCGGGTCCAGGCCGGAGGTGGCCTCGTCCAGAATCAGCAGCCGGGGCCTGGCGGCAAAAGCGGCGGCGATGGCCAGCTTCATCTTCATGCCCCGGGAGAACTCCTTCACCGTCTTTTTGCCGGTGAGGCCGAATTTTTCCAGATAGTGGTCAAACAGCTTGCCGTCCCAGCGGGGATACAGCCCCGCCAGCACCTTCCCCACCTGCTGGGGCCGCAGCACATCGTGGAACAGCACCTCGTCCAGCACCACCCCGATGTCCCCCTTGACCGCCCGCTCCTCCTTCCGGTTGTCCCGCCCAAAGACGGTGATCTCCCCGCCGTCCCGGCGGACCAGGTTCAGGATACATTTGATGGTGGTGGATTTGCCCGCCCCGTTCTCCCCGATGAGGCCCATGATGGTGCCCCCGGGCACGGTGAAGGATACGTCCTCCAGCTTGAAGGCGCCGTAGTCCTTGCTCAGATGGGATACTTCCAATGCGTTATTCATGTTCGTCCTCTCCATACAGAAGATGTAAGGTCTCGGTCAGCTCGGCCAGGGTGATCCCGCCGGTCCTGGCGATGTCCACCGCCTGGGACAGATGCTCCTCCGCCCGGCGGAGGGTCTCCTCCCGGACCAGCTCCAGGTTCCGGGGCGCCACAAAGCACCCCTTCCCCGGTACGGTGGTGATAAACCCCTCCCGCTCCAGCTCCTCATAGGCCCGCTTGGTGGTGATGACTGATATGCGCAGCTCCTTGGCCAGCAGCCGCATGGAGGGAAGGGCCTCCCCCTCGGCCAGCTCCCCCCGGAGAATGAGGCCCTTCATCTGCCGGGTGATCTGGTCGTAAATGGGCACGCCGCCGGAGTTGCTGATGATGATATCCATGGTGCACCTCTTGCTGTTATAGCTGTATATACTCTACATATACAGTGATAACACATACATACACACTTGTCAAGGGGAGAAACAAAAAAATCCCGGACGCTCCACAAGGAGCGTCCGGGGAGGTCAGGCCGCATGCCTGGGGCGTTTCCACCGGCCGGAGCGGTAAAACCACCGGCCCACCGGCACCGAGCTGGACACGGCGATGCCGCAGGCCAGATAGACGCCATAGACGCCCATCAGACGCTCCAGCACCACCGCCAGCACCAGCCGCACCACGATGCAGTTGAGAAAGGAGTTCCACATGATGAACACCGTGTGTCCCGAGCCGGTGGCCAGGGTGTTGTAGGAGAACATGCCGGCGTAGAACAGCTGGCAGATGATCTCGATGCGCAGGTTGATGACGGCCCAGCGCTGCACCTCCGGATCGGGGGTGAAGAGGGTCACCAGCCAGGGGGCCAGCAGCTCCGCCAGCAGGATGATCACCGCCGCCATAGCCAGAGAGAGCTTCAGGCAGGTTTTCATCACCTGCTCCGCCCGGTCGTACAGCCCCGCCCCCAGACACTGGGCGCACATGGTCCCCGCCCCGGTGGTGAGGGCGGAGAGGAAGAGCTGGCAGAAATCCCGGATCTTGTTGGAGGCGCCGTTGCCGGCGGACACCGCCACGCCGTATTTGTTGATCAGGGTGAGCACCACCAGCCAGGACACGCTGGCGATGGTCCACTGGAGGGCTACCGGCAGGCCCAGCTTCAGGGTGAGGGACACCACCTGCCGCCGGGGCCGCAGGTGGCGGAGGGTGAGCCCCAGCATCTCCCGGTGGCGGAGGCTGAAGCACAGCGCCATGAGGAAGGACACCCCCTGGCCGGTGACGGTGGCCAGGGCGGCCCCCGCCACCCCCATGCGGCACACCGCCACAAGGAGGATGTCCAACACCACATTGAGGCTTACCGACAAAATAATGCAGTACAGCGGCACCCGGGAGTTGCCCACCCCCCGCAGCACGGCGGACAGGGCGTTATACCCGAAGATAAACAGCAGCCCGCCGCCGCAGATGCCCAGATAGGCCGCCGACTCCTCCGGGGCGGGGGAGCGGAGCAGCACCAGAAAGGGCCGGCCCAGCAGCAGAAGCAGGACGGTCAGAAGCACGCCGGCGGCCAGACCCACGGTGAGGGTGTTGCCCGCCGCCTGCTTCCGCTTTTCCTCCGCTCCGCTGCCGAAGTATCGGCCCACCAGGATGTTGCCGCCCACCGTCAGGCCGATGGCCAGCTGGGTGAGCATGTTCATGATCACGCTGGCGGTATTGATGGCGGAAATGCCGGTGTCCCCGATAAAGTGGCCGGCGATGATGATGTCAGTGATGCTGTAAACGGCCTGCAGCAGGCTGGAGGCCACCAGCGGGGCGGCGTAGCGGAGCAGCTTACCGCTGACGCTGCCCTGGGTCAAATCGGTTTGCAAGGCGGACATGCTTGTACGCCCCCTCTCTTCCAAGTACATGTAGTTTACTCCCCCTCCCGCTGCCGCGCAATCCCCACCAGACGGTTAGCCGCTTTCCTGCCGGTAGGCCTTGCCACCGCCTGCGGGAACAGGTATCATAAAGATATCCGGAGCGAAATGGAGGAATATGCCATGTATGCGCCTGTCCTGGAGATCGATACCCGAAAAGTAGCAGAAAACGCCCGGAGGCTCCACACCTTCTGCGGCGAGCGGGGGGTGGAGCTGGCCTTTGTCACCAAGGGCTTTTCCGCCCGGCCGGAGGTGATCCGGGCGGCCATGGAAGGAGGGATCACCTCCTTCGCCGACAGCCGGATGAAAAACATTATCTCAGCCAAGAAGGCTATCCCCGGCCTGAAGTACCTGCTCATCCGCGTCCCCGCCCCCGACGAGGTGGAGGAGGTGGTCCGCTGGGCGGACTGGAGCCTTCAGAGCCAAATTGAGGTGATCCGGGCGGTGTCGGACGCCGCCCTCCGCCAGGGAAAGGTCCACCCCATCATCCTCATGATCGACGTGGGCGACCTGCGGGAGGGGGTGTTCGGCCGGGAGCAGCTGGACGAGATCGCCCCGCAGATCAAGGCCTGCCCCGGGGTGGAGCTGGTGGGCCTGGGCACCAATGTGGGCTGCTACGGCAGCATCCTGCCCTCGGTGGAAAACACCAAAATCCTGGTGGAGCTGCGGGACTACCTGAACGAGACCTACGGCTTTTGCATCACCACGCTCTCCGGCGGCTCCACCTGCACCCTGGGACTGCTGGAGGACGGGACGCTGCCCGCCGGGATCAACCAGCTGCGGGTGGGGGAGGGGGTGCTCTTTGGGGAGGACACCACCGGCAGCCGGTTTCTGGAGGGCTGTCACCACGACGCCTTTACCTTCAGGGCCCAGGTGGTGGAGCTGCGCCGCAAGCCCTCGGTGCCCATCGGGGAGCACGGCCGGGATGGCAAAGGGGACACCCCGGAATATCCAGACCGGGGCGTGCGCCTGCGGGCCATCTGCGCCGCCGGCAAGCAGGATGTGGCCTGGGCTGCCCTCACTCCCACCCTGCCGGGGGCCGGGATGATCGGGGCCAGCTCCGACCACCTGATCGTGGACGTGGAGGACTGCGGCGGACAGGTGAAGGTGGGGGACTGGATGGAGTTCCGGTGCGGCTATATGGCGGTGCTGGACGCCACCACCTCCGCCTATGTGGATATTGTGGTGAAATAGCTGGCAAAAATGCCCCGGGTCGGGAGACCCGGGGCATTTTGTAAGGTTTGATGGATTCAGACGGGCTTGTCCAGCGGAGCCACCACCGTACGGTAGGTGTGGCGCAGGAAGAGCACGCACAAAAGCAGGGAGGCCACCTCGGCGATGGGGAAGGCCAGCCACACCGCGTTTACGTTTCCGGTGAAGGAAAGCAGGAAGGCGGCGGGGAGGAGCACCACCAGCTGCCGGACAATGGAGACCACCATGCTCAGCACCCCGTTGCCCAGGGCCTGGAAGGCGGAGGAGCAGATCACGTTGAACCCGGCGAACACAAAGCACAGGCTGATGATCCGCAGGGCGGGCACGCCGATGCGCAGCATATCCGCCGACGCCTCGAAGAGGCTCAGAATGGGGGCGGGGAACAGCTGGATGACCACCAGGCCCACCAGCATAATGCCCACCGCCAGGGCGGAGCCGAAGCGGATGGCCTCCATCAGCCGCTGCTTCTTCCGGGCGCCGTAGTTGTAGGACACGATAGGCACCAGACCGTTGTTCAGGCCGAATACCGGCATAAACACAAAACTCTGCAGCTTGAAGTAGACGTTGAACACCGCCACCGCCGTGGAGGTGAAGGAAATGAGAATCAGGTTCATGCCGAAGGTCATGATGGAGCTGATGGAGTTGAGCACGATGGTGGGCAGACCCACGCTGTAAATCTGGCCGATGATCTTCCCGCTGGGCCGGAAGCCCTTCAGGGTGGGCTGGATATCGTGGTTGCGGGTCATGTTGAAGACCAGCGCCAGAATGGCCGCCACAATCTGTCCCAGCACGGTGGCCGCCGCCGCTCCGGCTACCCCCATCCGGGGGAAGGGCCCCAGGCCGAAGATGAGCACCGGGTCCATAATGATGTTGATGATGGCCCCCACGCCCTGGGTGATCATGGTGTAGAAGGTGCGGCCGGTGGCCTGGAGCAGCCGCTCAAATATAACCTCCAGAAACAGGCCGAAGGACAGTCCGCCGCAGATGCGCAGATAGGCCGCCCCCTGCTGGACGATGGCCGGGGTAGCCTTCTGGGCCACAAAGAAGGGCTGGGCAAACAGCAGCGCCGCCGCCATAAACACCAGCGCGCTGAGCGCCGACAGCAGCACCCCGTTTTCCGCCGAGCGGTTGGCGGTCTGCTGGTCCTTGGCGCCCAGGCTGCGGGAGAGCAGGGCGTTGACGCCCACGCCGGTACCCACCGCCACGGAGATCATCAGGTTCTGGAAGGGAAAGGCCATGCCCACCGCGGTGAGGGCGTCCTCGCTGACTTTGGCCACAAAGTAGCTGTCCACCACATTGTAAAGGGCCTGCACCAGCATGGAGACCATCATGGGCAGAGACATGGAGAGGACCAGCCGCTTGACGGGCATGACCCCCATTTTGTTTTCACCGGTTTGTGACATAGTTCGCCTCCTGCCGTAAAATATCGCCGCAGCATACCGCTGCGGCGATGAAAAAAGGGGTTGACTTGGTTTTCCTATTCTATCGAAATCAAAAACATTCGTCAATAGCTTTAACCGCGGAAAAAGAAATTTTTCCGCACCGTGGGACAGGAACCGCCATAAGCTGGAGTGCGGAAATCAAACATTCCCATACCTTTGGCAAGGAGATGGACACGATATGAGCACTCAGTTTCTCAATACCCTCCGGGTGGGGGAGAGCGGCGTGGTGGCCCACGTGGCCGGGGAGCGGGCCATGTGCCGGCGGCTCTTTGACCTGGGGCTGGTCCCCGGCACCACCGTCACCTGCACCGCCGTCAGCCCGGCGGGAGACCCGGCGGCCTACCTGATCCGGGGGGCGGTGATCGCCCTGCGGGGCAGGGACGCGGCGGGGGTGCGCCTGGCGGAGGAGGTGTGGGCGTGACCGGTCCGGAGGAGCGGGTGGTAGCCCTGGCCGGCAACCCCAACGTGGGCAAGTCCACGGTGTTCAACGCCCTCACCGGCCTGCGCCAGCACACCGGCAACTGGCCGGGTAAAACGGTAGTCACTGCCCATGGCCGCTGCCGCCACCAGGGCCGGGACTATGCGCTGGTGGATCTGCCCGGTACTTACTCCCTGATGGCCCGCTCGGCGGAGGAGGAGGCGGCCCGTGATTTTTTCTGCTTCGGCGGAGCCCACGGAGCGGTGGTGGTGTGCGACGCCACCTGCCTGGAGCGCAACCTGAATCTGGTGCTCCAGGTGCTGGAGCTCCAGCGGCGCACCGTGGTGTGCGTCAACCTGCTGGACGAGGCCCGGCGGAAGGGAGTGGAGGTGGATCTGGAGGCGCTCTCCCGCCGGCTGGGCGTGCCGGTGGCGGGGACCAGCGCGGGACGGGGCGCCGGCCTGACCGAGCTGATGGACCGGGTGGCCGAGACCCTGGACCGGCCGGAGCCCCCCACGCCCCTGACGGTGCGCTATCCCCCGGCGGTGGAATTTGCCGTGGCCAGCCTCACCCCTCTGCTGGCCCGGCGGCTGCGGGGGCGGCTGCCGGCCCGGTGGGCCGCCCTGCGGCTGCTGGAGGGTGACCCCTCCCTGCTCCAGGCCCTGTCCGACACCCTGGACTGGGACCCCCGGTCTGACGGGGAGGTGTGGGGGGCGGTGGCGCAGGCCAGGGAGGAGCTGGCTCACAGCGGTCTGGACCCGGCGGAGCTGGGGGGCGTGGTGGCCTCGGTCCTGCTGGAGACGGCCCGTGATATTGCCGGCGCCGTGGTGACCGCCCAACATGGGCCGGAGGAGGACCGGGACCGGAGGCTGGACCGCTTCCTTACCCACCGCTATACCGGCGTGCCCTTTATGGTCCTGCTGCTGGCGGGGGTGCTGTGGCTCACCATCCAGGGGGCCAACTACCCCTCCGCCCTGCTGTCCGACGGCCTGTTCTGGGTCCAGGACCGGCTGAGCGAGCTGTTTGTCTGGCTGGGCGCGCCGGAGTGGCTCCACGGAGCCCTGGTGCTGGGGGTGTACCGGGTGCTGGCCTGGGTGGTCAGTGTCATGCTCCCCCCCATGGCCATCTTTTTTCCCCTGTTTACCCTGCTGGAGGACTTTGGCTACCTCCCCCGGGTGGCTTTCCTGCTGGACCACGCCTTCCAGAAGGCCAGGGCCTGCGGCAAGCAGGCCCTTACCATGTGTATGGGCTTCGGCTGCAACGCCGCCGGGGTGGTGGGCTGCCGGATCATCGACTCCCCCAGGGAGCGGCTCATCGCCATGCTTACCAACAGCTTCGTCCCCTGCAACGGCCGGTTTCCCACCCTCATCGCCGTCATCACCATGTTCTTCGTGGGGGCGGAGGGCGGGGCGCTGGCGGGACTGTGGGCCGCCTTGCTGCTGACGGGGGTGATTGTGCTGGGGGTGTTCGCCACCTTCCAGGTCTCCCGTTTCCTCTCCGCCACCGTATTAAAGGGTGTGCCCTCCTCCTTTACCCTGGAGCTGCCCCCTTATCGGAAACCCCGGGTGGGGCAGGTGGTGGTGCGCTCCATCCTGGACCGCACCATCTTTGTCCTGGGCCGGGCGGCGGCGGTGGCCGCCCCCGCGGGGCTGGTGATCTGGCTGTGCGCCAACGTGACGGTGGGGGGCGTCACCGTCCTGGACCACATCACCGGATTCCTGGACCCCTTCGCCCGGCTCATCGGGCTGGACGGGGTGATCCTGGCCGCCTTTATCCTGGGCTTTCCCGCCAACGAAATCGTCATCCCCATCGCCATCATGGCCTACCTCTCCACCGGCACCATTCAGGAGGCGGAGGGCCTGGGCGCCCTCCACCGGCTGCTGACCGACAACGGCTGGACCTGGCTGACGGCGGTGTGTACCCTGCTGTTCTCCCTGTTCCACTGGCCCTGCTCCACCACCTGCCTCTCCATCGCCAAGGAGAGCGGCAGCGTGAAGTGGACGCTGCTGGCGGTCCTTTTGCCCACTGGGGTGGGGGTGGGGCTGTGCTTCTGCGTGGCCACGATGGCCCGCCTGCTGGGCCTGGCATGAAAAGGGGGCTGCCGCAACTTGTTGCGGCAGCCCTCTTTTTGACATACTGTGGGCTATTCCTCCAGCAGGCGGCCCAGCTGCTCCACCGCCCCCTCCAGCAGCCGGGACACCGGCCCCTCGGACACGCCGGAGACAAAAATATCGCACTGGTTCATGGGAATCAGGATCTTCTTGGCCGGGCTCTGACCCACCGCCGCCGCCATGGCGGGGGAGATCTCCCCCATCAGCGCGTCGGCAATGACGATGCCCAGCGGCCCTAAAATCACGTCCGCCTTCCGGCAGGCCACCATCAGGGCGTTTTCCCCTGTGGCGCCCTGGGCCGCGCCCCCCTTCAGCAGAGCGGCGGTGGCCATGCTGTTGGTGCCCACCGCCCGCACCTCCACCCCGGGAAACCGGGCCAGAATGGCCCGCACCAACTGCTGCCCGATCCGGCCCCCCTGGCCGTCCACCACCAGGATCTCCATATGTATCTCCGCCCTTCTTTTTTCTCTTTTTTATATCATATCGGATTTGGCGGCGGCGCGCAAGGGGGCGGCATCCCCCAGCATGGGCTCCAGGTGCATCACCGAGATCTCATAGGCGGTGCGCTTTTCCGTAATCCCCTGATCTACTTTATTATAATCCCGGCTCTGAAACCGGCCGTCCAGCCGCAGGCCGTCCCCCACAGCCAGCTCCCCGCAGCACCGGGCCAGGGCCCCCCAGGCGATGCAGGGAAGGTAGTCCGCCCGGCCGTACCGCCGGTTCACCGCCAGCATCAGATCACAGATCTCCCGGCCCAGAGGGGTGCGGCGGAGCACCGGCGGCTTGCACAGCACCCCCGCCAGCACCAGGCGGTTTTCGTCCGGGCCGTTTCCCGGCCGGAGGGAGCGGGCGTGGAGGGTGATGACCAGCCGGCTGCCCCGCCCGCTCTTGTTGTTGAAGGAGCGCACCTCCCCCTCCACCTCCAGGGGCATCCCCGCCCGCACCGGACAGCGCTCCAGCAGCGTCCGGGGGGCGATGATGTTGATGCGGTCCGCCGAGCCCGACAGCCGCAGCACCTCCAGGGGAAACAGCTCGTATACCACGCCGTGGGTCTCATGGGACCACACCGGGTCCGCTGCCGCGGTGCCCCGGAGCAGCGCCCGGTTTTCATTCCAACCACTCTGCATATCCATCCACGCTCCTGCTTGTTTTGGGTAACTGTTGGATCTATATGCAGGTTTGTCCCAGGGTATGCCCCCTTACTGCTGGTTCTGCCAGTCGGCGGGATAGACGAAGTAGAGGAACCGGGCGTGGCCGGTGACCGAGAACTCGATCCCGCTGCCCTTGGGGATATAGAGGAGCTCTCCCGGCCCGGCGGACACCGTCCGGCCGTTGCAGCGGATCTCCAGCCGCCCGCTGATTACATAGTCCATCTCGTCGTAATTCAGGGTCCAGGGAAAGGTGGTGTCCCGCATCTCCATGATGCCCACACCCAGCCGGGGGGACTGCTCCAGGGTGAACAGGTCCCGGGTGTACACCTGATCCCCCGGATTGCCGGTGTTCATCCGGTGCTCCTCCGTCACCGCCAGCTGCGGCACCTTCACCGCCTGAACGCCGCCGCCCAGATGCTCGGAAAGCACCTGGCGGATGATGGCTTCCAACTGCGCTCTATCCATGGCGCGCCTCCTTTCGGGTCAGGAACATGGCCACCGCCACCGCGGTGATTCCCCCCACCAGCTTGCCCACGATCATGGGGAAGATCATGGTGGAATCAAAGCCCGCCGTAAAGCCCAGGTGGTCGCCGAACACAAAGGCCGCCGACACCGCGAAGGCCACGTTGATGATCTTGCCCCGGCGGTCCATGTCGTGGAGCATCTGGAACATGGGAATGTTGTTGGCCAGGGTGGCCACCAGGCCCGCCGCCGCCACGTCGTTCATGCCCAGCAGATGCCCCAGCTTCATCAGGGGCTTTTGAAAGACCTTGGTGATGACAAACACCAGGGGGAAGGCCCCCGCCAGCACGATGGCGATATCTCCCACGATGGAGATGCCCTCCTCAATGGGGTTGAGCCCCTCAATGAGAGTGAAGGGGGTAAGCTTTTGGATGATGGCCACCGCCAGGCCGATGGTGATGATGACCACGATGATCTTGCCGAACACCTGAAAGCCCTTCACCATGCCGTTGGGGATGAAGGCCAGCCCCAGGGCGATGAGGACGGCAAAGAGCACGATGGGCAGCAGATTGCGCACCACCATGCCCACCGGGAACCCGGCGATGAGGCCACCCACAAAGCTGCCGATGGGAATGGTGATCACACCCGCCAGCACGCCGGTGGCCAGACAGGGCCGGTCCTCCGCCTGAATGATGCCCAGGCCCACGGGAATGGTAAACACGATGGTGGGGCCCAGCATAGCCCCTACGATGAGCCCGCCGAACTGCCCAGCCTCGGGGGTGAGGGCCAGCTCCTGGGCCAGAGGGGCGCCCCCCATGTCGTTGGCCAGAATGGTGCCCGCGAACATGGCCGGGTCGGCGCCCAAAAACTGGTAGAAGGGCACCACCACCGGCCGCAGCAGATTGGCCAGCACCGGGGCCAGGCAGATGATGCCCACCATGGCCAGGGCCAGGGAGCCCATGGCCAGGATGCCCTCCTCAAATTTTTCGCCCAGCCCGAAGCGGTTGCCGATGATCCGGTCGATGGCCCCCAGGGCCATGAACACCACCATCAGGTAGACGATGATCTCGTTGATGGACATTCAAGCATGTCCCCTTTCTTTTCCTTACGGGTCGATAATGCCCACAATGGCGGCGTCCACGGGGATATGTTCGCCCGCCGCCACCCGGGCGGCTCCGCCGGTGGCGATGAGCACCCGCTCGCCCTCCCCGGCGCCCACGCAGTCGGCGCATACCAGGGTGGTTTCCCCCACCTCCACCGTCAGAAAGGTCTGGCCGGTGAGGGCGGGGGATTTTTTGGTGGCCCATACCTTACCGGCCACTTGTCCCAATAACACAGACGCCCATCTCCCTCAGCCGCCGCTCCAGAGAGAGACAGCGGCGGTAAATCCCCGCCGGCGCGGTGCGGCGGTAGCGGCGGTACTCCATGGCCCGCCGGTCCAGGCATACCCGGGCCCCGGCCAGCAGGGCGGCCAGCACCTCGGTCTCCCTCGGACTGCCGGGGGCCAAAGCCGCCAGACGGCCCATGCAGTCCACCGGCAGCCAGGTGATTACCAGCGTGGCGCCCCGCCATTCCAGCCTCACGGCAAAATCATGCCCCGGTCGCCCTTTTTGAAGCCGCAGGCGTTGGCCTCGTCGTAGTCAATGTGGACGGCGGTGGCAAATTTGGGGGAGATGCGCACCTCCACCCCCTCAAAGACCACCGGCCGGGCGGTAAAGGCCTGCAGGCGCACCTCCTGGCAGTTTTCCACCCCGAACCGGGCGGCGTCGGCGGGGGTCATGTGGATGTGCCGCTTGGCGGCGATGAGCCCCCGGTCCAGGGTGACCAGCCGGTCCCCGTGGCGGATGGTGAGGCCGGGGGTGCCCGCAATGTCCCCCGACAGCCGCACCGGCGGCGTGAGCCCCAGGGCAACGCCGTCGGTGAGGGAGATCTCTACCTGGCTCTCCTCCCGTTCGGGGCCCAGCACCACCACGTTCTGCAAAATGCCCTTGGGTCCCACCAGGGTCACCCGCTCGGCGCAGGCAAACTGCCCGGGCTGGGACAGGTCCTTCACCCGGTTGAGCCGGTAGCCCGGCCCGAACAGGGCCTCCACATGGGCCCGGGACAGGTGGACGTGGCGGCCGCTGGCCTCCATCTCCACTGTCAGCCGCCGGACAATCTGTTCCGCCAGACGTTCCAGTGAAACGGTACTAATGGTGCTCATATTGTCCCCCCTTGAGCTTGCACATCATGATCCACATGAGAGAGCTGAGCCGGTTAAGCCCCAGGATGATGTCCCCCCTGGTCACCGCCCCGTCGGCATCCTGGAAGGCGGCGTAGGCGGACAGCTCGGTCTGCCGCACCAGGGTGCGCAGCCTGTTCACCGCCAGCAGGGCGGGGGAGTCGGTATGGGACGGGAGAAAGTGGGGCTGGCCCAGGTGCTTGTCCGGGTAGTGGGAGTACTCCCGCAGCTGTGCGGCGTTGTAGCCGCACAGGTTGAGTTCCTTCAACGGCTCGTCCAGTACGTCGCACCGGATGAAGTTGCGCACGAAGGAGAGAACCTCCTCCAGCTCGGCCACCAGCTTGGGGTAGTCCGCCGCCGCCCGCTGAGTCAGCAGGGTCTCCGCCTCCAGAGCGTCGATCATCCCCCGAAAGGCAATGCGGGGGTGGTCCTTGGGCACCAGGATATTGCCCTTCAGATGGGTCATGTGTTCCGGTTTTTCGACGAGGGTGGCGCCGGAGAGGGTGCGGTACCGGGCGGGGGAGGGGAGGTTCCCCTCCTCCCGCCCCTGGGGATACACCGCCTGGACCTTGTGGGCGGCCAGCCAGTCCCTGGCCCCGGGGGTGAGAGTCTGGCCCTTGTTCACCACCACCGGCCCCCGGGTGCCGTTGTCCGACATCCGGCGCACATCCTCGCGGGTGAGCAGCTCCATTTACTCGCTCATCCCCTCGCCGTGAGGCAGGATGTGGTCCACCTCGGCGTGGGGCCGGGGGATGACGTGGACGGAGATCAGCTCGCCCACCTTCTCAGCGGCGGCGGCTCCCGCGTCGGTGGCGGCGTTCACCGCACCCACGTCGCCCCGGACCATGACGGTCACCAGACCGCCGCCCACCTGCTCCTTGCCCACCAGCTGGACGTTGGCGGCCTTCACCATGGCGTCGGCGGCCTCAATGGCCCCCACCAGTCCCTTGGTCTCTACCATACCCAGTGCGTTTGTATTTGCCATCTTGCATTCTCCTTTCTGTTTGGGGGCGGCCTTGTGCCCGCCCCCCTTGGGGGAAGTTTTTGTTTTTGGCTTGGCCGAAGAGGTTTTTGCAACAGGCAGATGGGGTGCGCCCCCCACCTCTCCCGCCGCCTCCCCATTTCCGGCGTAGACGGTGTGCCCGATGTCCTCCTCCAGCCCCTCCGGGGCCTCGGCCAACAGAGCGTTGGTCAGGTTCTGGGCCTCCTGCAGAATGGCCTCCTGGGGATTCAGCAGCACGCCGTCGGCGTTGACCTCGCTCATCTCACTTCAGCCTCCCCATGATCTGCTCTACCAGCCGGTCCAGCAGGCTGTCGTCCACGGTATAGGGGCTGGCCGAACCGGCCTGGCCCCGGAGCTGTTCCAGCTCCTTCACCCCCCAGGCCACCCGCTTGATGTTGATGAGGTCCAGAGGGCCGATGTTGTTGGAACTGGAGGAGCCCCCCACCGCCCCGCAGCCCAGGGTGAGAGCGGGGAACAGGCAGGTAGTGGCCCCGATGCCCCCCAGGGAGGCGGGGGTATTCACCAGCACCCGGCTGGCGGGAACGGCGGCGGCGAATTTCTTGGCCACCGCCTCGTCCTCGGTGTGGATGGCGAAGG
>NHCFR00700__coassemble_1088_pt1 | contig 30208 bp, 27 predicted proteins | sample NHCFR00700__metabat2_low_PE_032 | metagenome-assembled genome bin NHCFR00700
AGGAGTGATTGCGTGAAACTGCTGATACGCCAGGGGCGTCTGGTGGACCCGGTGGGGGGCATCGGCGGCGTCATGGACATTTTGTTGGAAGACGGCAAGGTGGCCGTCATCGGCAGCGACATCCGGGAGCAGGACGCGGAGATCATCGACGCCAGGGGCCTGACGGTGTGCGCGGGCCTGGTGGATATGCATGTGCATCTGCGGGAGCCCGGCTTTGAGTATAAGGAGACTGTTGAGACCGGGGCGGCGGCCGCCGCCCACGGAGGCTTTACCTCCATTGCCTGTATGCCCAATACCCGCCCCGTTACCGATAGCCCCGAGGGGATCGACCTGGTCAGGCAGAAGGCGGCCCAGGCCTGTGGGGTTCATGTCTGGCCCATCGGTGCGGTATCCAAGGGCCAGAAGGGGCAGGAGCTCACCGACTTTGAGGCCCTGAAGGGGGCGGGGGCGGTGGCGCTCTCCGACGACGGAGTGCCGGTGCAGAACGCCAATCTGATGCGGGACGGCCTGATCCTGGCTCACCGGCAGAATCTGACCATTCTCTCTCACTGCGAGGACGCGGACATGGTGAAGAACTACGCGGTGAACGAGGGGCGGATCTCCCGGCAGCTGCGCATCAACGGCCGGCCCGCCATCGCCGAGGAGCTGATGGTGGCCCGGGACGCCATGCTGGCGGAGGAGACGGGGGCGGCGGTACATATCTGCCATATCTCCACGGCCAAGTCGGTGGCCATCGTCCGGCGGTATAAGCGCAAAGGGGTTCAGATCACCTGTGAGACCTGCCCCCAGTATTTCAGCCTCACGGAGGACGAGATTCTCACCCAGGGTACCATGGCCCGGGTGAACCCGCCCCTGCGCACCAGGGCGGATGTGGAGGCTATTATCGAGGGCCTGAAAGACGGAACCATCGACGCCATTGCCACCGATCACGCGCCCCATTCCGCCGAGGAGAAGGCAAAGGCTCTTACCGAGGCGCCCAGCGGCATGGTAGGGCTGGAGACCGCTCTGGGCGTGACCCTGACCTATCTGTACCACACCAAGGAAATGCCTCTGTCCGATATCCTGCGGAAAATGACCATCAATCCCGCCTGTATCCTCCGCCTGCCCACCAAGGGCCGGCTGTCCATCGGTGCGGACGGGGATATGGTGATTTTCGACCCGGCGGAGGAGTGGACGGTGGACCCGGAGCAGTTTGCCTCCAAGGGCCGCAACACCCCCTTTGCGGGAAAAAAGCTGAAGGGAAAGGTCAAATATACCATTGTTGGCGGTAAGGTGGTCTATCAGGACAAGCCCTGACCGCATGCCAACCAGAAATAGAAAAAGAGGAGTTTGAGAATTATGTCCTTTGATGCGCTGCAGGAGAAGATCATCGCTTGCAAGAACCCCACCGTGGTGGGGCTGGACCCCAAGCCGGAGTATGTGCCCCCTCACATCCGCAAGGCCTGCTATGAGCAGTACGGCGAGACCCTGGAGGGCGCGGCCGAGGCCCTCTACCGGTTCAACTGCGGCCTGATGGACGCACTCTGCGGTCTTGTGCCCGCTGTGAAGCCCCAGTCCGCCTATTATGAGCGGCTGGGTTGGCGGGGGATGGAGGCGCTGGAGCGCACCATCCGCTATGCCAAGGAGAAGGGCTTCTTCGTGATTGCCGACATCAAGCGGGGCGATATCGGCTCCACCGCCGAGGCCTATGCCGACGGCTGGCTGGGCACCACCAAGGTGGGGGAGCAGGACCTGAGCGTGTTCGACGCCGACTGCGTCACCCTCAACGGCTATATGGGGGGCGACAGCGTCAATCCCTTCCTGAAGGTGTGCAGGCAGACCGACAAGTGCACCTTCTCCCTGGTCAAGACCTCCAATCCCGGCTCCGGCGAGCTGCAGAATGTGTCTGCCGGAGAGGGCGACACGGTCTACGGCCTGATGGCCGACCTGATTGAGAAGTGGGGTGCCGGCACCGAGGGCAAGTACGGCTATACCATGGCCGGCGCGGTGGCGGGAGCCACCCACCCCGATGAGCTCAAGCAGATCCGGGCCCGGATGCCTCACACCTTCCTGCTGGTGCCCGGCTACGGCGCCCAGGGCGGTACCGCTGAGGATGTGCAGTACGCCTTCCAGGTCAAGGGCCGGGGTGCCATCGTTAACTCCTCCCGGGGTATCATCTGCGCCTGGCAGAAGACCGGCAAGGACGGCGCCGACTACCAGGAGGCCGCCCGCAATGCCGCCATCGCCATGCGGGACGACATCTGCCGGTTTATCACCATCGAGTAAGGAGGAGAGAGCATGCCCATCGAACAGCGCTGTACGATAGTGGAGATGACCCCCCTGAGCGACAGCACCTGGTGGATGACCCTGGAAGTGGGGAAGATGGTGGAGGAGCAGGGGCTCCGTGCCGGTCAGTTCCTCCATGTGGCCTGCGGGGAGGGCAACCTCCTCCGCCGGCCCATCTCGGTGGCCTGCGTCCTGCCCGACGAGCCGGAGAATACCGCCGCTCTCATCTTCGAGGTGAAGGGGGAGGGTACCCACTGGCTTGCCGGGCGCAAGGTGGGGGAGCAGGTCAATGTGCTGGGTCCCCTGGGCAACGGCTTTTCCGTGGAAGAGGGAGGCCGCTATCTCCTGGTGGGGGGCGGCATCGGCGTGCCGCCTCTGCTGGGCTATGCCGAAACCTACCATAAAAACGCCGTCGCCGTGCTGGGATTTCGTTCGGCAGACCGGGTGATCCTGGCCGACCGTTTCCAGGAATACTGTAAAGAGGTTTACCTTTGCACAGATGACGGAAGCCTTGGGCGCCATGGATTTGTGGACGCACAGGTTTGGGATATTCTTGAAAAGGAAAAAGGCTTTACGGCCATTTTGGCCTGCGGTCCCAGGCCCATGCTGAAAAGTGTGGCCAAGGTGGCGGCGGAGTATGGCGTACCCTGTCAGGTGTCCATGGAGGAGCGGATGGCCTGCGGTGTGGGAGCTTGTCTGGGCTGCGCCATCCAGATGGCCGACGGTACCATGAAGCATGTGTGCAAGGACGGCCCGGTATTTGATGCCAGGGAGGTGGAGTGGAATGTCTAAAGTGGAGCTGTCCGTCGAGCTGGCGGGTGTGAAACTGAAAAACCCCATCGTGGTGGCCTCCGGTACCTTCGGCTTTGGCCGGGAGTACGGCCAGTTCTACGACCTGAGCGAGCTGGGCGGCATTTGTGCCAAGGGACTGACCCTTCATCGGCGGGAGGGTAATCCGCCCCCTCGCATTGCCGAGACCCCCATGGGCATACTCAATTCTGTGGGCCTTCAGAATCCCGGGGTGGACGCCTTTATTGCCGAGGAGCTGCCGGAGCTGCGCAAGCACGACCTGGTGGTGATTGCCAATATCTCCGGAAACACCCCGGAGGAGTACGGCATCATGTGTGAGAAGTTGTCGGAGGCCGGGGTGGATATGATCGAGGTCAACATCTCCTGCCCCAACGTGAAGGCGGGCGGTCTGGCCTACGGTACCAAGCCGGAGCTGGCGGCTGAGGTCACCAAGGTGGCCAAGGAGCACGCCACTGTCCCGGTAATGGTGAAGCTGTCCCCCAATGTCACCGATATTACCGAGATTGCCAGAGCGGTGGCTGATGCCGGAGCAGATGCCCTGTCCCTTATCAACACCCTGCGGGGCATGCGCATTGACGTGAACACCCACCGGCCCATTCTGAAGATGAATACCGGCGGCCTGTCCGGTCCTGCCGTGCTGCCGGTGGCGGTGCGGATGGTGTGGGAGGTGGCCAGCGCGGTCGACCTGCCGATTCTGGGTATGGGCGGCGTGGCCAAGGGGGAGGACGCGGCTCAGCTGATGCTGGCGGGCGCCTCCGCCGTGGCGGTGGGCACCGCCTGCTTTGCCGACCCCTATGCGCCCATCAAGGTGCGGGATGAGCTGGCCGAAATCGCCTGTGCTCAGGGCCTTGACAAGGTATCTGACCTGACAGGCGGTGTGCGGCCCTGGTGAGAGAGGAACGCCAATGGAACATACCTATTATGTGTCCTGCTCCATGGAGCAGTGCGGCGGTTTGATCCACAGCGCCATTGTGGACGGCAGCATTACCGGAGAGCTGCTGGACCACTATGTGGTGAAGGGGCCCAACGGCCTGAAATGCGCGGTTATGGTGTATGAGAAGCACTATTGGCGGGCGGGCAATCGCCTGACCCTCACGGTGACGCTTGACAATATGAGCGGCCGTACCAGGGTTCACACCATCGGCGGTGGCGGCGGCGAAGGTCTGTTCCGCTTTGACTGGGGGGCAGCCGAATCCTTTGAGGGCGTGGTGGAAGAGGCGCTGAGACCCTATGCGCTCTGAAAACGCGGGGCGCACGATTACCAAAATAAAGCAGGAGTTACAGCATGACAAGAATCTATCTGATCCGCCATGCGGAGGCAGAGGGCAACCTGTACCGCCGTGTTCATGGCTGGTATAACAGTTTGATTACTGACAACGGTTATCGTCAGATCGCCGCTCTGAAGGGGCGGTTTGACAATATTCCCATTGACGCGGTGTATTCCAGCGATTTGTTTCGCACTATGACCACCGCTAAAGCTATTTATGAGTCCCATGCTCTGGAGCTGCGTACCCGATCCGACCTGCGGGAGATCGGCGTGGGCGTGTGGGAGGACACACCGTGGGGGGAGCTGGCCCACCGGGATGGACAGCAGCTGCATGCGTTCAATCACAGCTCCCCTGAATTTCAGGTAGAGGGCGGCGAGACCTTTGCCCAGGTGCAAAAGCGGATGCTGGCGGCCATGCGGGACATTGCCCAGCGGCACCCGGACCAGACGGTGGCGGCCTTTTCCCACGGAACCGCCATCCGCTGTCTCCAGGGGGCCATTCGCGGCCTGGAGCCGGGCGAGATGGACGGGCTGGGGCACAGCGACAATACCGGCGTTACCTGCCTGACGGTAGACGAGCATGGCGTCTGCCGGTTGATTTTTGAGAATGACAGCTCCCATCTGCCGGAGGAGATCTCCACCCTGGCCCGCCAGAAATGGTGGAAGTCCCGGGAGAGCAGTCTGGCCGACGCCAACCTGTGGTTCCGTCCCCTGAACATGGAGACGGAAGGGGAGCGCTACCGTTCGGCCCGCAGCGATGCCTGGCAGGACATCCACGGCTCCGACCTCCCCTGCGACAGCGAAGCCTTCCAGCAGGATGCGCTGCGCTGCTGGGCCCAGGACCCCCAAAAGGCTGTGATGGCCGCTATGCTGGGCGAAACATTTGCCGGCGTGCTCCAGATGGACCTGGAGCGCTGGGCGGAGGAGGGGATAGGCTACATTCCCTTCGTGTACATGACCCCTGAGTACCGGAAAAAGGGCCTGGGGGTTCAGCTCATCGGCCAGGCGGTGTCCACCTACCGCCCCTTGGGCCGGACCAGGCTGCGGCTGCGCTGCGCCCCGGATAATGGGGTTGCCCAGCGGTTTTATAAGAAGTACGGATTTGTAAAGGTGGGAGAGGTCCAGGGCGCCAGCGGCGTACCGCTGGACCTGCTGGAAAAAGAGATCGGCTTTGAGTCTGCCGATGAATCGAGGTAATATGAACGCATTTCTTCCTGTTTCCCGGACAGATCTGGCGGAGCGGGGCTGGGACTGGTATGACTTTTTGCTCATCACCGGCGACGCCTATGTGGACCACCCCTCCTTCGGACCGGCCATCATTTCCCGCCTGCTGGAGGCGGAGGGCTATCGGGTGGCCATTCTGGCCCAGCCGGATTGGCGCAAGGTAGAATCCTTTACAGTATTGGGCCGCCCCAGATTGGGTGTAATGCTTTCCGCCGGCAACATTGACTCCATGGTGGCCCATTATACAGCAGCGAAAAAGCGGCGGCACGACGACGCCTATTCCCCGGGCAATAAGGCGGGCCTGCGGCCCGACCGGGCGGCCATTGTCTACTCCAACAAGGTGCGGGAGGCATTTGGGGACATTCCCCTGGTGATCGGGGGGCTGGAAGCCTCTCTGCGGCGGTTTGCCCACTACGACTACTGGGAGGACAAGGTACGCCGTTCCGTCCTCTTTGACAGCCAGGCGGACCTGCTGGTCTACGGTATGGGAGAGACCGCTACCCGGGAAATTGCCGCCCGGCTGGCCTCCGGCACGCCTGTGGGGGAGATCAAAGATGTAAAGGGAACTGCCTTTATTGGGAGTACGCCCGCAGACTGCGCCTATCCCATGGTGGAGTGCCCCTCCTTTGAGCAGGTACGTGCCGACAAGCGGCAGTATGCCATGGCCAATCAGATTCAGTATGAGGAGCATGATCCGGTGCGGGGAAAGGCCATCCTGCAGCGCCATGGGGACAAGCTGCTCATCGTGAATCCGCCCGCCATGCCCCTGACCACGGCGGAGCTGGATCGGGTAGCCGAGCTGCCCTACGTCCGGGAGCCCCATCCCATGTACGACAGTATGGGAGGCGTGCCTGCCATTGAGGAGGTGCGGTTCTCGGTGACCCATAACCGGGGCTGCTTCGGGGCGTGTCATTTCTGTTCCCTGGCCTTTCACCAGGGGCGGATCATCACCTCCCGCAGCCATGAGAGCGTGCTGAGAGAGGTGGAGGCGCTGACCCATCACCCGGGCTTCAAGGGCTATATCCACGATGTGGGAGGCCCTACCGCCAATTTCCGCCGCCCGTCCTGCAAGAAGCAGCTGAAGGCGGGGATGTGCCGGAACCGGGCCTGTCTGGCGCCCGAGCCCTGTCCCAATCTGGACGCCGACCACACCGACTACCTGATGCTGCTGCGGAAGGTGCGGGCGGTGCCCGGCGTGAAAAAGGTGTTTATCCGCTCCGGCATCCGGTTTGACTATATGCTCAAGGACCAGAGCGGAGAGTTTTTTGCCGAGCTGGTGAAGTACCATGTGTCCGGCCAGCTGAAGGTGGCGCCGGAGCATTGTGTGGATGGCGTGCTGGACTATATGGGCAAGCCTCATATCGCGGTGTACGAGAAGTTCCGGCAGAAATATGAGCGGCTGAACCAGAAGTACGGCAAGGAGCAGTATCTGGTGCCCTATCTGATGTCCTCCCATCCCGGCTGCACCATGTCCGACGCGGTGCGTCTGGCGGAGTGGCTGAACAGATCCGGCCGGCAGCCGGAGCAGGTACAGGACTTCTATCCCACGCCTGGCACCCTGTCCACCTGTATGTACTATACCGGCCTTGACCCCCGGACCATGAAGCCGGTGTATGTGCCAAAGGATCCCCATGAGAAGGCCATGCAGCGGGCTCTGATGCAGTGGAAGCGGCCGGAAAAGCGGGCGCTGGTCCGCGAGGCCCTTCACGCTGCCCACCGGGAGGACCTGATCGGCTATGGCAAGGGATGCCTGCTCCGTCCCTCCGGTGGAAAGCCGGAAGGGGAGACCCGGCAGAAGAAACAGGTGGCGGAACGGCCTGCCCGTCCGGAAAAGAAATCCCGCCCGGTGAAAAAGGCGGGGTGGGCGGTGGCCAAGCCCAAAAAGAACGCCCGCCCCAAGAAAAAGCGGGGCTGAATGACAAAACCGCGGCATGGGAAAAGACCATGCCGCGGTTTCTATTTGGCAGGGAGGGGGCTCAGCAGCCCATTTCCCGGATCAGGTTCACCATTTCAATGGCGCCCTCGGCGCACTCGGAGCCCTTGTTGCCCGCCTTGGAGCCGGCCCGCTCAATGGCCTGTTCGATGTTCTCGGTGGTGAGCACGCCGAACATCACCGGGATGCCGGTTTCCAGGGAGACGGCGGCAATGCCCTTGGACACCTCGTTGCAGACGTAGTCGTAGTGGCTGGTGGAGCCGCGGATCACCGCGCCCAGGCAGATCACCGCGTCGTATTTACCGCTCTTGGCCATCTTGGAGGCGATAAGGGGAATCTCAAAGGCGCCGGGCACCCAGGCCACCTGGATGTCCTCCTCCTGTACGTTATGTCGGAGCAGCCCGTCCATGGCGCCGCTGAGCAGCTTTGAGGTGATGAACTCGTTGAACCGGGCCACCACAATGCCCACCTTGATGCCGCTGGATACCAGTTTTCCCTCAAACGTTTTCATAATAAAAACTCCTCTCTTCCTTTTAATAGGTCAGAATATGCCCCATCCGCTCCTGCTTGGTTTTCAGATAGAACAGATCGTAGTCGTTGGCGTCCATTTGGATCGGTACCCGCTGGGTGATTTCCAGGCCGAACTCGGAGAGCTGATAGACCTTGTCCGGGTTATTGGTGAGAAGCCGCATGGTGCGCACGCCCAGATCCCGCAGGATCTGCGCTCCGGTCCAGTACTCCCGCAGGTCGGGGGCAAAGCCCAGCTCCACGTTGGCGTCCACGGTGTCAAAGCCCTTTTCCTGAAGGGCATAGGCCTTCAGCTTGTTGATCAGGCCGATGCCCCGGCCCTCCTGACGCATGTAAAGTACCACGCCCCGGCCCTCTTTCTCAATCTGCATCATGGCGGCGGCCAGCTGCTGGCCGCAGTCGCAGCGGCAGGAGCCGAATACGTCTCCGGTGAGACATTCCGAGTGGACCCGGCAGAGCACGTCCTGGCCGTCTCCGATATCTCCCTTCACCAGGGCCACGTGATGCTCGCCAGTCAGGTCATTGACGTAGCCATAAATCTGGAAGTCGCCGTAGCGGGTGGGCATTTTGGCCGCGGCCTCCCGCACCACATGCTTGTCGTGAAGGCGGCAGTAATCCTGGAGAGCCTTGATGGTGACGATCTTCAGACCCCATTCCCTGGCCTTTTCCAGCAGTTCCGAAGTGCGCATCATGGTGCCGTCATCCCGCATGATCTCGCAGCACAGACCGCACTCTTTCAGGCCTGCCAGCCGGCACAGATCCACGGTGGCCTCCGTGTGGCCGTTGCGGGCGAGCACGCCGCCCCGGCGGGCCACCAGCGGAAACACATGGCCCGGACGGCGCAGGTCCTCTGGGCGGGTGGCCGGGTCCACGCACATCCGGCAGGTGTATCCCCGCTCCTCAGCGGAGATGCCGGTGGTGGTGTTTACGTGGTCGATGGAGATGGTAAAGGCGGTGTGATGGTTGTCAGTGTTGACCTTGACCATCTGCTCCAGCTGAAGCCGGTCGGCCAGCTCCTGGCTCATGGGGGTGCAGATCAGGCCCTTGGCGTGCATCGCCATGAAGTTGACGTTTTCGGTGGTGGCAAACTGGGCGGCGCAGATCATGTCCCCCTCGTTTTCCCGGTCTGGGTCGTCGATGGAGATGATGATGCGGCCTGCCCGCAGTTCCTCAAGGGCTTCCTCCACCGTGCAGAATTGTTCGTCCATATCAGATTCCTCCTTGTCTAAAATCCATGCCGCGCCAGAAAATCCAGGGTAAGTCCGCTGGACGCCGGGGATTCCGGGGCGGGTGTGAGCAGTTTTTCTATGTATTTGCCGATAATATCGGTTTCCAGATTGACCAGGTCGCCCTCTTTGTGGTCCCGCAGTACCGTCTGAGCTACCGTGTGGGGAATGGCGGAGATGGAAAAGGCGGTTTCCTCTACCCGGGCCACCGTCAGACTGATACCGTCCACGGCGATGGAGCCCTTTTCCACGATGTACCGCAGCAGCTGCGGGGCGGCCTGTATGGTAAACCAGACGGCGTTGTCGTCCCGTTTGATGCAGGTGATCCGGCCGGTGCCGTCAATGTGTCCGGCCACGATATGACCGCCAAACCGGCCGTCGGCGGCCATGGCCCGCTCCAGATTGACCGAGCTGCCCCGCCGGAGCCCGGCCAGGGCAGAACGGTCCAGGGTCTCGTGCATGACGTCGGCGGAAAACCGGTCAGACAGCAGGGAAGTAACGGTCAGGCATACCCCGTTTACCGCGATGCTGTCCCCGATTTTAGTGCCCTCCAGCACGGTTTGGGCCCGGATGGTCAGGACAGCCGACTGCCTGCCCCGCTGGATGCCCTCCACCTGGCCCATTTCCTCAACAATCCCCGTAAACACTGGGGGCCACCTCGCTTTCGATCAGAAAATCTTCCCCGAGCCGGGTGACAGAGCTGTGCGTCAGCCCAATAGCCTGGGACATCAGCGCGACGCCCGCCCCCTCCACCGGGGTTTTGGCCTCTCTGCCGCCCGACAGCTTGGGCGCGATGTAGGCCAGCACCTTTTGTACAATGCCCTGCTCCAGGGCGGCCCAGTTCAGGGTACCGCCGCCCTCCAGCAGGATGCTGTCTATCTCGCGCCGCCCCAGCTCATCCATCAGCCAGTTCAGGTCCACATGTCCGCTGCGCTCCGGCCCTGTAAGCACCTGGCAGCCCGCCGCCTCATAGGCGGCCCGCTTGTCCGCGTCGTTACAGCAGGTGGCCAGCAGGGTAGGGGCTTGCCGGGCGGTGGTCACCACCTGGGCGGTAAGGGGCGTGCGGAGCTGGGTGTCGCAGATGATCCGCACCGGGGTGCGGCAGCCGGGGAGGCGGCAGGTCAGCAGGGGATCGTCGGCCAGCACGGTGCCCACCCCCGCCATGATGCCGGTATACCGGTGACGGAGCTGCTGGACGTGGCGTCGGGCCGCCTCGCCGGTGACCCACCTGGAGTCCCCGGTGGGGGCGGCGATCTTGCCGTCCAGGGTCATGGCGTATTTCATAGCCACATAGGGCCGCCCGGTGCGGATATAGTGAAAAAAGATCCGGTTGAGCCCTTCGCACTCCGGCTCCAGCACGTGCTCTGTAACCTCCACGCCGGCCTTCCGCAGCAGGGCGATCCCTTTTCCGGCAACCAGGGGATTGGGGTCTCCCGCTCCCACCACCACCCGGCGAATGCCGGCTTCCAGAATGGCCTGGGTGCAAGGGGGCTGCCTGCCCTGGTGGCAGCAGGGCTCCAGGGTAACGTACATGGTGGCTCCCCCAGGTGGCTCCGTACAGGCGGCCAAGGCGTTGCGCTCAGCGTGGGGCTGACCGCATTTCTCATGCCAGCCCTGACCGATGACCCGCCCCTCCTTGACGATCACGGCCCCCACCATGGGATTGGGGGAGGTCCAGCCCATTCCGCGCTTTGCAAGCTCCAGAGCCTGAGCCATATATTCCAGGTCCTCCATAGCATCATCTCCGCAAAGAAAAATTGCCCTGAACAGATCTGTTCAGGGCAATCAAAGAGGACGCATCAGCATCTTCCGCGTAAACAAAAAACTCTGGGATGTGTCATCACATACCAGAGCAATCGCAAAGATACAGGATAAGCAATCCTGTATGACAACGATCTTCTTTCATCCAGACTGTACTGTCGGCTTCGGAGTTACACCGAATCATGCCTTACGGCTCGTGGGCTATACCACCGGTAGGGACTTGCACCCTGCCCTGAAGATCTTATTCAGTTGACCGGAATAAGTATACGCTGCCGGCAGGCCGTTGTCAAGGGCGTACCGGCAGCCGGCAGAAAATTTTGCCGTCAGCGCATGGCGTTCTTCACGCCGTCCTTCACATCTTCGGTTACGTTCCTGGCGGCGTCCCCGATGTCGTCGGCAATATCCTTACCCGCCTCGCCGATGTCGTCGAGCACGCCTTCCGGCGTGGAGGTGACTGCGGGCGTGGGGGTCACGACCTCCGGTACGTTGGGACTGCAGGCCGCCAGGGGAACCGTCAGGGCCAGCACCAGCATAAACAAGCTCCAGATCCGTTTCATGTCTATCCTCCTGTCAGTTCAATGGACTGCAAAAGTTAGTGTGATCGTATCAAAGAAAAGTATACAAAAAATTTTCCCTTTTTTTAAAAAAAGTCTTGCATGTGTGGGAAGAATCTGCTATTATATCAATAACAGTAATGATTACTGTTTATAAATCAAGAGAAAAGAGGTGGCCTATGAACGGAAAGCGCTATTCCCGGCAGCGGGAACTGATTTTTGAGACATTGAAACACAGCGAGGAGCACCCCACGGCGGAAATGCTGTATCAGTGGCTGAAACCGGAGAATCCCAGTCTGAGTCTTGGGACGGTCTACCGCAATCTGAATCTGCTGGCAGACGAGGGGAGCATTACCCGTATGGCGTTTCCGGTGGAGCGGTACGATGCCGACACCACGGCTCACCCCCATTTTTGCTGTCAGGTCTGCGGTTCTGTCTATGATATGAAACTGCCCTATGATGCCGGACTGGATGAACAGGCGCTGTTGGCCAGCGGCCACGATATAACGGGGCATGAGGTCATTTTTCATGGGACCTGTGTAAACTGTAAGCGGGTTCACTGAGGGTATAAAGCCCAAAAGACAGGGAAAAACATATAAAATAATAAGAAAGGCTGGTTAATGCTATGGAATTCAAGCTGTATCGCTGCGCGCACTGCGGCAATATTATCTATAAGGTCGTGGACAAGGGCGTGCCTGTTATGTGCTGCGGGCAGAAGATGGAGGAAGTGGTGCCCAACACCACCGACGGAGCGCTGGAGAAGCATGTTCCCGTAGTGGAGAAGTCTGCTCATGGCAGCGGCAACTCTGTCACCGTGAAGGTGGGCAGTGTGGAGCATCCCATGCTGCCGGAGCACTATATCCCCCTGATTGCCGCGGTAACCGAGGATACTGTGGTGCTGAAGTTCCCCAAGCCGGGCGACAAGCCGGAACTGAGAACCTTTGTCTATGGGGACGGGAAGGTAACGGCTTACGAGCTGTGTAATCTCCACGGCTTCTGGAAGGGCGAAGGCTGATCAACACACGTTATAAATAAAAACTGAAAGGATGGAAATGTTATGGAACTGAAGGGCAGCAAGACTGAAGCCAATCTCTGGAAAGCGTTTGCGGGGGAGAGCATGGCCCGCAATAAGTACACCTATTTTGCCAGCAAGGCCAAGAAGGAGGGCTACGAGCAGATCGCGGCCATCTTTGAGGAGACCGCCGGCAACGAGAAGGAGCATGCCAAGCTGTGGTTCAAGGAGCTGGGCGGCATTGGCGATACCATGGCCAACCTGAAGTCCGCCGCCGCCGGTGAGAATGAGGAGTGGACCCAGATGTACCGGGAGATGGCCGACACCGCCCGGGAAGAGGGGTTTGAGAAGCTGGCTTTCCTGTTTGAGGGCGTGCTGAAGATCGAGAAGGAGCACGAGGAGCGCTACCTGACCCTCCTGAAGAATCTGGAGGAGGGCGTGGTGTTCAAGCGCGGTGACGAGTATATGTGGAAGTGCCGTAACTGCGGCCATATCCACTTTGGCAAGGAGGCTCCTCAGGTGTGCCCTGTGTGCGCCCATCCTCAGGCCTATTTCGAAATCCGCAGCGTCAACTACTAAGAAAAAGAAAAAGCAAGCCGTCTGCCCTTGTGGCAGACGGCTTGCTTTTTTATGTGCTTTTGGGCAGCAGAACGGTAAAAACAGTGCCGCTCTCCACGGCGCTGGAGACAGAGATCCTGCCGCGGTGGTGTTCCACGATGGCTTTGGCAATGGCCAGGCCCAAACCATAACCGCCCTGTGCCCGGTTCCGGGCGGCATCCGCCCGGTAAAACCGCTCGAACAGGTGAGGCAGGTGCTCCGGCGGAATGGGTGCGCCGGTGTTGCGGACGGTAAGGCGCAGTTTGTCCTGCTGCCGGGTCAGGGTGAGGCTGACGGCTCCCTCCGCGCCGGCATATTTGACGCCGTTGTCCAGCAGGATCCGCACCAGACGGCGGAGCTGGGCCTCATCCCCTGTCAGTATCAGGCCGGGGTCCACCTGGGCGTCCAGGCGGACCCCGGCTTCAAAGGCCACAGGCTCAAACGGAAGCAGGCAGCCCTGGACCAGCTCGCTCAGATCCACCTGGGCAGTCTGAAGTTCCTGCCGGGCGGCATCCGACTTGGCTAGAAAGAGCAGGTCCTCCACCAGACCTTTCATCTGGCGGGCCTCCTCCTGGGTATATTCCAGCCATTTGGATTGGGCAGACACGGTGTCCGACGGATGGGCGAGCACAATGCCGGTATTGGCCAGGATGACGGTAAGGGGAGTTTTCAGTTTATGGGAGGCGTCCGCCACAAACTGCCGCTGCTGCTTCCAGGCCGTCTCCACCGGCCGCAGAGCCAGGGAGGAGAGGAAGAGCCCCACAAAGAAGAAGGCGGCCATGGCCAGCGCCCAGACCAGCAGACAGTTCAGGATCAGGGTGCGCAGGGAGCTGCTCTCCCAGCTCTGGTCGGCAAACGCCACCCGTACCGTGCCGTCCGGCCGGGTTTCCAACTGGAACCGCAGATTCAGCCTGCGCAAAATGCCGCTGTCTTCGCCGCTTGCCAGGGCTTCCGCCGCCGCCAGCTCCGCCGTCTCCCGGGAGACCTCCACCTGACCTCCGTCATTGATGCTGGTGACGACGCCGTCCTCCACGGTAACCACAAAAACCGGAACCATGGTAAACCGGCTGCCCTCATCTGACGGGTTGTGGTCGGGAGGGGGAGCGCCGATCTCAAACCGGGGATTCTCGTCCTCCCGCCAACTGAGGGCCATACGCATAGCCGCCTGGCTCTGGTCGGCGTACCGCCGGGCATTGGAGGCCACCAACAGGACAAAGACAACAGTCAGCACCACGCCAACCAGCAGGAGATTGATCAGGATAAACTTCCGGCGCAGCCGTCGAATCATTCAGCCGGCACCTCCAGATAGTAGCCCACCTTGCGTACGGTACCGATGGCAACACAGGAGGAGAGAAAGGTCAGCTTTTTCCGAAGGAAGGAGATATAGACCTCCACATTGTTATCCTCAGCGTCAGACTCCAGACCCCAGACCCTGGAAATGATGTCCTCCTTGGGTACCACGGAGCGGGAGTGCTGCATCAGCAGGCGGAGAATGTCAAATTCCTTAAAACCCAGGCGCACAGACTTGGCGCCGCAGCGCAGGCAGCGGGTGGAGAGCTCCAGGGTCAGGTCTCCGGCGGTGAGTTGCTCGCCGATTACCTCGCCCTGCCGACGGGTCAGGGCCCGCACCCGGGCCAGCAGTTCCCCGATATCAAAGGGCTTGGTCATGTAGTCGTCCGCCCCGTGGTCCAGGCCGGCAATTTTGTCAGGCATCTCATCCCGGGCGGTGAGCATGAGGATGGGCGTGGATATGTGGGCGCACCGCAGCCGCCGGGCCACCTCAAAGCCGTCCACCTTGGGCAGCATCACATCCAGAATAATGGCATCGTACTGCCCTGTCAGGGCGTAGTCTAACCCATCCGCGCCATCGTATACCAGATCGGCCAGATACCGCTGTTCCGCCATAATCTGCCCCAGCGCCTCCGCCAGGCGCTGCTCGTCCTCCACAATCAAGATCCGCATACGACTATTCCTTTCCTTGGTGTTTGCATCATCATACCTCTGAAAACTGAAATTTGCCTGAAGAAAATCATAGCGCAGATGGAAGAAAAAAGGATTTACAGAGTGTTAACAATTTATGGTTTCCTTTTTTCAGGGTAATTTCAGCTTGCGGCACTATACTGTCCCGGAAACCGGAACAGAATGGGAGGATGCATACATGCAGCTCATTGCGGTAAAAAAGGGAAAACTGGCCCCGGAAATTCAGACACCACCGGCTCCAGATAAGCCACGGAGAAAGATATCGCCCAAACGGCTGATCCTGTTGGCGGTGGTGGTTGCGGCGGTGGCCGGAGGCGCGGCGGGTATCGGGCAGCTGTTCTTTTCTCAGGAGGAACGGACAGCTCTGACAGAGCGGACCACCTACGGCAGTCTCGCCACCACCATTGAGGGGACGGGAACCACCGTGCCGGCGGACAGCGTGACCTACACCGCCGCCTCGGACAGCGAAATCACCGGCGTCTATGTTTCGGCCGGAGATACGGTGGAGGCGGGCCAACTGCTATATACGCAGGATTCCACCGAGCTGGATGAACAGATCGAGACCTACCAGGACGAGATTACCGAATTGGAGAACACTCTGTCCGACGCCCAAAGCCAGCTGGCCGAGCTGAACGAAAGCATGGCGGCTCTGTCGGTCACCGCGCCTTTTTCCGGGCGGATCACCGATGTGACCGCAGAGGTGGGAGACAGTGTAAACGCGGGAACCAGGCTGGCCACCCTGGTGGATGACAGCCAGATGACCCTGACCCAGTATTTCAGCTACGCCTATGAGGATCAGGTCCATGTGGGTATGGAGGCAGGCATTTCCGTGGCCAGCCTGATGCGCACCTTTGAGGGGACCGTAACGGAGATCAAAAAGGTGGACCGGGTTACCACAGAGGGTACCCGCTGCTTCGCGGTGACCGTGACCGTGGAAAATCCCGGCGCGCTTACCGAAGGAATGAGCGGCGCGGGCTACCTGGTGGCCGACTCCGGAGAGAAGCTTTATCCAGCGGTGGAGGGGACCCTGGAGTACTACGCCAGCAAAGACATTGTGGCGGAGGTGGGCGGGGAGCTGACCGCTGTCAATATCTCTGACTACGAATCGGTATCCAAAGGCACGCTGCTCTTTTCCGTGGACGGCTCGGACCTGAAGAAGCAGGTGGAGTCGGTGGAACGGAGCATTACCCAGACCCAGGACAAAATTACCCAGACCCAGGAGAAGATCACCCAGACTGAGGAGCAGCGGGCGGACTATAACGTGACCGCGGAGATTTCCGGCAAGGTGATTATGGTGGGGCTGCAGGAGGGGGAGAGCCCTCGCCAGGCGGGGCAGACCGCCGTTACCCTGTATAATATGGACTCCATGACCATCACCGCCAACATTGACGAGCTGGACATAGACAACATCACCATGGGTATGGAGGTTGACGTTACCCAGACCGGGGCGGAGACCGACACCCACTATACCGGCACGGTAACGGCCATCAGCTACGAGGCCACCAATACCAACGGCGTGGCCTATTTCCCTATCACCATCACTATCCCCAGCAATGGAGCGCTCTCCGCCGGCGTCAACGTGTCCTACACCATTACCGTGGGAGACGAGTCTGAAGGGGTGCTGGCCCCCATCGCCGCCCTCCAGAGTACCACAGAGGGCGTCTGCCTGTTCGTCAAGGCGGACAGCCGGCCGGACAACGCGGTGGATCTGGAGGATGGCGTGGTGCCGGACGGATTTTACGCCGTTCCGGTGGAGACTGGTGTATCCAACAGTCAGTATGTCCGCATTCTCTCCGGTGTGGAGGAGGATGTGGAGGTCTTTACCCGCTATCAGCAGGCCGCGCCCTCCGGCGGAGATACCACCAGTCAGGGAGAGAGCGGACAGGAAATAGAAGGCATGCCTGATTTCTCCGGCGGCGGCGGAATGCCCGGCGGCATACAGGGCGGTATGGGCGGCGGGCCCATGGGTTAAAGGAGGCGCAAGATGAGTCTGATCCGACTGGACAATGTCTATAAAATTTATGCGCAGGGACAGGAGAACCAGGTCAACGCCCTGGACGGGGTGACGCTGGAAATTCAGCGGGGGGAGTTTGTGGCCATCATCGGCACCTCCGGTTCCGGCAAGTCCACCATGATGAATATTCTGGGCTGTCTGGACGTGCCCACCTCCGGGGCGTATTACCTGGACGGTACCCCCATCAGCGGTCGGAGCCGCCGGGAGCTGGAGCTGATCCGCTCCCGCAAGATTGCCTTTATCTTCCAGGGCTACAACCTGATCCCCTCGCTGAACGTGTGGCAGAATGTGGCCCTGCCCATGCTGTACCAGAAAATTCCCCTGGCCCAGCGGCGGGCCCGGGCGCTGGAGGCCCTGGAGCGGGTGGATATTGCCGCCAAGGCCAACAGCCGCCCCGGCCAGCTCTCCGGCGGGCAGCAGCAGCGGGTGGCCATTGCCCGGGCCATTGCCGCCCGCTCGCCCATCCTCATGGCCGACGAGCCCACCGGCGCGCTGGACTCCAAAACCGGCGCCCAGGTGCTGGCGCTGATGCGGGAGATGAACCGGGAGGGTACTACCGTGATCCTCATTACCCACGATAACGGCATCGCTGCCCAGGCCGACCGCACCGTGCGGGTGATGGACGGAAAAATTGTCCATGACAGCCTGTGGGACGGCGTGCTGGTGGACCTGCCCGTGTCCCGGGCGGTGGCGCCGTGAACGCAGTGCGGATGGCTCTGGATTCCATCGGGGACAAGAAGGGCCGGTCCTTTCTCACCATGCTGGGTATCATCATCGGTGTGACGGCGGTGCTGGTGCTGGTGGCCCTGGTGTCGGGATACAACGCGGATATTACCGCCTACTATGAAAAGCTGGGTGTCAACAAGGTCAACGTCACTGTCAGCTGGTACGACACCAGCCGGTCGGTGAATGTGATGGATGCTCTGTATGACTATGGCAATCAGGAACTGGCCGATATGGTGGAGGGGGTGAGTCCCGACCTGTCCACCTCGCTGCCCATCAAGCGCCGCACCACCACCCTGGACAGCAGCAGCGTGTACTTTGGCAGCGACCAGTATACCGCCTGCAACAACTACACGCTGGAGAAGGGAAGGGACATCAATGCCTTTGATATCCAGCAGCGCAATATGGTGTGCGTGCTGGGCTCCTATGTGGCGGACAGTCTGTTCCAGTATGCCGACCCCATCGGAGAGACTGTGTACATCGGCGGCAACCCCTTCACCGTGGTGGGGACATACTACCAGAAGGACGGGGGCACAGAGGGCTCGATGGACGATATGGCGGTGATCCCCTACTCTCTGAACCGGGCCATTTTAGAGAGCGATTACCTTACCTCCTTTACGGTGAAGGTGGATACCTCTGACCATATGGACACGGTCATGACCAGTCTGGAGGTGTTTCTGGCGGACGCGATTCCTTCCACCGTGGGGGAGTATGAGCTGGAGAACGGCAATTCTGCCATGACCGAATCTACTGAGGAGACCACCTCCATGAGCGTGGTGCTGGGAGGTATCGCCGGAATTGCGCTGCTGGTGGGCGGTATCGGCATTATGAATATCATGCTGGTCACCGTCACCGAACGTACCCGGGAAATCGGCATCAAAAAGTCCATCGGTGCGCCCCGTGGAGAGATCGTGGGCCAGTTTCTGGTAGAGGCCGCCATTCTCAGCGGGATGGGCGGCGTGATCGGGATCCTGCTGGGCTTTGGCCTGAGCCTGGTGCTGGGTAAGGCTATGTATAATTTGATTTTGCTGCCGGGCGGATTGGTGACGGCGGGAGCATTCCTGTTCTCGGTGGTCATCGGCATTGTGTTCGGCATTTATCCGGCGCTGAAGGCGTCCAACCTTCAGCCGGTGGACGCCCTGCGGGCAGATTGACAGAAGGAGGAGCGATTTCATTGAAGCGAAAAGTTCTTGCCCTGCTGACGGCGGGCGGGCTGTGCCTGACTCTGGCGGCCCTGCCCGCCCCGGCGGAGGCCTTTACCGATGTCAGCGGGGACACCGCTTTGGCGGTGGAGGTGCTGACCAGCCTGGGGATTGTCTCCGGCTACGCCGACGGCGCCTACCATCCGGAGGACGGCCTGACCCGGGCCCAGTTCTGCAAGCTGGCGGTGCTGGCGGAGGGACATGGGGATCAGGTGAGCGGCAGCGCTTACCGCACCCTCTTTTCCGATGTGGCTGGAAGCCATTGGGCCGCGCCCTATATCAACCTGGCCTACGAGGAGGGGCTGGTCTCCGGCTACGGAGACGGCTCCTTTGGCCCGGACGACCCGGTCACGGTGGGTCAGGCGGTCACGGTGGCGCTCCATCTGCTGGGCTACACCACGGAGGATGTGGGGCCTTTCTGGCCGGAGGACTACATGAGCCTTGGGGAGAAGCTGGGCCTGCTGGACGGGATCTCCGCCAATGCTTCCCACGCCCTCACCCGGGGCGAGGCGGCGTTGCTGCTATACAGTATGCTATCCATGCATGACCGGGACGGGGGCGACTATATTGATAAGCTGTGCGCCTCCAAGGTCGCCGATGCAGTCCTGCTGGACGTGGATGCAGAGGGTGAGGACGGGACCGGCGGACTGGTGCAGGTGTGCACCACCCAGGGCGTGAGCTATTACCAGTCCGCCCAGGACCTGCCGGAAACGCTGGAGGGCAGCCGGGGGACCCTGCTGCTGGATCAGGCGGGAGAGACCGCCGGTTTTCTCCCGGATGGTACCATCAGCCGCACACTGACGCTGGCGGAGGTAGATGCCAACGGGGTTACTGATACTTCCGGCGGGTTTTACAGTGTTTCCAACTCCGCCAATGTGCTGCTGGACGATACGCTGGCGGCATACAGTGTCTGCTGGTATGATCTGGACGGCCGGGACACCGTTACGCTCTACTATAACGAAAAGGGTGTGGTGGACCTGGTGACCGCCTCTCAGGCGACAGCCTACGAGGGAGTTTTGCTCAGCGGCTACTATGAGGATGCCAGCCCCAACGCCACGTCCCCCGACACCATCACGCTTCTGGGGCTCCAGCTGGCGGTGGCGGACAGCGGCCGGAGCAGCCTGAGCCAGTTTGAGGTGGGAGACCGGATCACCGTCACCCTCAATGGGGAGGGGGAAGTGGTATCCGCGGTGTCTTACAGTGAGCGGCAGGCCGACCTCTATGGAATGCTGCAAAACGGACAGGTGACGCTGACCTGTGGCCTGACGGTAAAGGGGGCCCTTACCGGCAGCGGGGAGGAGGGAGACCTGGTAAGGGTCGTCTCCACCGGTATGGGAACGCTCTCGGCCTCTCCGGCGGAAAAGACGGTCTCGCTCTCTCTGGATCTGACCCGAAATACTCTGGGCAGCATCCCGCTGGCGGAGGATGTAGCGGTCTACGAGCGGGTGAAGGACAGCCCGGCGGTGGAGATCGGCCTGGAGGACATCCTGGTCAGCACAGTCTCCGCTTCCCACATTGATTTTTACGCCACCAACGACCAGGGAGAGGTAAATCTCCTCCTGCTGGACGATGTGGCCGACAACGCCTATACCTATGGCAAGATTTATAGCTGGAGCGAAACTGTGGGTCAGACGGAGGAGGATTCTTACACGGTAAGAAAGGTGTCTCTTTCCAACAGCAGCGGAACGAGCCAGGAGTATACCGCCATCCTCTCGGTGACAGGCGGAACCATGGGCGGCATTGCGGCAAATGCGGAGGGAACCGTGGTGGGTACCGCCGAACTGACAACGGTGCGGCAGGTGTCCCGCACCGACTTCGACGGCCAGGAGGCCGTGGTGGCCGACGGAGTGCAGATTCCCGTCAGCAACCAGGTGGAAGTGTACAACTCGGACACCGGGAACTGGATCACGCTGGCTCAGGCCAAGGCCTACACCGATACCTTTACCATCTATTACAGCGGTACGCTGGGGGTGGATGCGGTGGTGCGCGTCATTGTAACCCAATAAAAAACATGGGACGCAGGCTGGCTGCCTGTGTCCCATGTTTTGCTGTCAGGGGAGAAGTACCTCGTCCTCGGCGGTCAGACCTTGCAGGATCTCGGTGTACCCGCCGCCGGAGATGCCGGTCTCCACCTCTATTTCCACAGTCTTTCCGTCCCTCAGAACCTGTACGGTACCGCCGCTGACTGCCTGGGACGGAATCCGAAGGCAGTTTTCCTTCCGATCGGTAATGATGGCTACATTGACGTTCATTCCGTCCCGCAGCCCATCGGTGCTGTCCAGCGTCAGCTCCACAGTGTAGTCGGTCACGCCGCCGGAGGTGATGCCGGTGTCGTCGATGCGCGCCACTGTGGCAGTGTAGCTTCGGGGCTGTCCGCTGTCGTCGGTAAAGGCCACCTGGGCCTGCTGACCAGGCCAGATGCGCTCAATGTACTGTTCATTGATGTCAGCGTGGACGCACAGCTCCTCTGGCTGAGCCAGCACCGCCATGGGGGTGCCCGCCGACGCCAGATCCCCCAGCTTTACCGACCGGGTGAGGATCACGCCGTCCACCGGCGCCAGAATGGTGTAATCCGCCCGTTTGGACTGGAGCTGCTCCAGGGAGGTGCGGGCCGATTCCACCGACAGGGAGGCGTTGGTTACCGCGTTGGTGAGACTGTCGTTTTTAATGGTCATCACAGTCTGCCCCACGGTGACAGCGGAGCCGGTCTGGATGGGCAGGGTGAGCACCTGCCCGGATTGGGTGGCGTAGATGGTCTGTTCAGTGGCGTTGGATACGGTGCCGGATTCCATGCAGACGGCGGAACCCACAGCGGCGGAAGCGGAGTCTCCGCTGAGTACCGTGCCTGGATTTTGGAAGGAGAACTCCACATAGACGCCGGTCCGCCCGCCGGACAGGGCGCTGGGGGTGTCGTAAATCCGCTCCACCGTGCCGGTTACCGTTTCCGCCCGGTTGGGGAAGGAGATCACCGCGGAGGCCCCCGGCGCAAGAGAGGCGGCATCCTCCACCCAAAAGGGAACAGTAAGCTTCAAATTCTGGCTGTCCACCACCTGGGCAATGGGACTGCCTGTGGAGACATAATCTCCCACGTGGACATTAACCGCAGTAACGGTGCCGGCGGCGTAGGAGGTTACGGTCAGGTCGGCGCAGGCAGCCTGTGCCTGACTGAGGGAGGCCTGGGCGCTGTCCAAAGAGAGCGCGGCCTGTTCGATCTGGTCTTCCAGATCTCCGGCATCCAGCTCATACAGGGTTTGGCCTGCACTTACGGTATCGCCCTCCTCAAAGGAACAGGAGATCACCGTGCCGTTGACCTGGGGTACAATATTGTAATTGTCTCGGTAAGTGACGGTACCCGTGTCCTCCACTGTGTTTTCCACCGGCCCGGTGTCAGGGAAAACAGTGGCGCGGTCCTTGCCCTCGCCGTTGGAACAGCCAGTCAGCAGCAGCAGGCCCAGCGTACAGGCCACAGCCTTTTTCCCATACTTCATCAGCTCCACCCCTTTTGACCAGGAAACTGTGATATGTTTTATATAACCGGGCTCACTCGACACTTTTCAGCGCGCCCAGCATGTCGATCTCCCGCATTTTCCGTCCGATTACCACATTGACACCCAGGGCGAACAGCATGGTCACGCCGCAGGACAGGCCGATGGCCTTGGGCGTGATCATCACCTCCAGAGGCATAGAGGTAATGGAGAGGATGAGAAAACGATCCAGGGCGATACCCAGCGGAATGCCCAGCAGAATACCGGCGGCGGCGAAGATCAGGTTTTCACTCAGCTGAAGCCGCTTGATCTCCCGCTCGTAAAAGCCCAGCACCATCAGCGTGGCCAGGCTGCGAAGCTGCTCAAAAAAGCTCATGATCCCCAGGTTATAGATGACGATGCAGGCAAGCCCGCCGCCAAAGACGATGAGGATATATACCACCATGGAGGTATTCTCCATCTTCTCCACCACGGCGGCGGTGACGGTCTCCCGGCTCTGCCAGCCATCCACGAAATCATAGTGGTCCAGCTCTGTCTCCAGGGCGACAGGGTCGGCGGCGGTCAGGTAGGCCGCCGTTGGGATATATGCCCGGCCCAGGCTCCGCCACAGGCTGCGGCTCACATAGGCTCCGCTGACGCAGCGGTTGACTTCCGCCACGGTCAGGGTGATATAGCCGTTTTCTCCGGTGAACCGGAGGGTGATGGAATCCCCCTCCGCCAGACCCAGCTCATCCGCCAGCTGTTTTTCCAATACCAGTCCCTTCCGGGGAAGGGACAGGGGGGCGGAGGCGTAGGGATCGTACAGGTGAAGGGATACGGCGTCCTCCGCCACTGTCAGGGTGGTGGTGGCCCGCTGGCTGCTGCTGTACAGCCAGCAGGTGGTGGTCATCTCCAGCTCCGCTCCGGTGACGCCGGGGGCGGAAACCAGCCGGCTATACTGGCGCTCCGTTACCGAGGTATTCAGACTGACCATCACATCATAGCGGTTCTGATTGCCCGCCAGGGCGTCGGAGTAGGCGTCCATCGAATCCTTAATGGCAAAGGCCATGAACACCAGCGCCATGCAGAAGGCGATGCCCACCACACAGGTGAGCATACGTACCTTGTTGCGGAAAGTGTTGCGCAGGATGTATTTCTGGTTGAAGCCTAGTCGCCGCCACAGGGGGCGGATATGCTCCAGAAAGAGGGAACCGCCGCTTTTGGGGGCCTTAGGGCGCATACATTGGGCGGGGGATTCCTTCAGCAGGGACCGGGCCACCAGCCAGGCGCTGCCGATGCAGCACAGGGCGGTGAGGCCCAGCGCCTGGCCCCAGGCATGGAAATCGTGGACGATTTCCATGGGGGGCAGGTCACAGCCGGTGGCGATGGTCCACACAATGAGGGCGGCAATATATTTGCCCAAAAGGGCGCCGATGGGAAAGCCGATCACTACCACCAGCAGCGCGTGGAGCAGGTAATAGACCAGAATAGTCCGGTCGGAGTACCCCAACGCTTTGAAGGTGCCGATGTCAGAGCGGGCGCTTTCGATGAGTCGGTTCATGGTGCTCACCATCATCAGCACCGCGCACAGGAAAAACAGGGTGGGGAAGAAGGTGAGAATGGGAACCAGATTGTTTTTCCCTTCCATCAGGGAGTAGGCCTGCTGATTGTCCTCCAGAGCCAGAATATTGACCACCTTGCTGCCCAGAACGTCGTCCACGGCGGCGCGCAGCTGCGCTGCGGACATGGCTTCGCTGGTAGTAATGCAGAACTGATTGTAGATATGGGGGCCCATGACATCCTGAAGGGTCTCCTCCTGCACATAGGCAAAGCCATACCGGGACAGGTCCGGGGAGGGGGTGGTGGCGTTAACGGGATAGAGGTATTCCGGATCCTTTCCCACACCGCACACCTGAAGCCGCAGATGGATACCCAGGCCGGTGAGGGTAAGCTCATACCAGTCGCCCACCCGGAGGCCTCTGGCCTGGGCAAACTGGTCGCTGAGGAAGATCTCCTGACTGTTGGCGGGAAGCCTCCCCTCGGTGATATAGGGGGTATTGATGCTCCAGTCGGCGGGAATTCCGCAGAGGGAGAGGGTAATGTCGCTGTTGTGACGCTCCTCCGCGTCCAGCAGAATCTGGGGCTGCACGCCGGTGATCCCGTTCAATCCCTCCAGCGCCCGGCAGTCCGCCATGTCCAGCCCCACGCCGGTGAGCCAATAGTCGGCCACATTGTGTTCCGTATAGTAGCGCCCCATGATCCGGTCCACATTGTAGATGATTCCGTTGAGGCCGGTGTATACCACCACGGCGATCATGGTAATGATGCTCACGGAAATGAGCCGGGAGGCGGTACGCCGCAGATCCCGAAAAAAATTTTTCCAGATCATGCTACCACTCCAGCTCCTGTACCGGTACCGGATTGGGATTTTCCGTAAAGGACTCAATTTTACCGCTTTTCATGCGGATGAGTACATCGGCAGTGGGGGCCAGGGCTCCGTTGTGGGTGACCACCACTACCGTCTTTTTACTCTTCTTACACAAGTCGTAGAGCAGGGCCAGAATGGCCTTGCCCGTCACATAGTCCAGCGCGCCGGTGGGCTCGTCGCACAGCAGCACGTCGGGATTTTTGGCCAGCGCCCGGGCAATGGCGCCCCGCTGCTGTTCGCCGCCGGAACACTGGGCGGGGAAGTTGCCCAGCCGGTCGCCCAACCCCACCATGTCCAGCACCTGTCTGGCGTCCAGGGGATTTTTGCAGATCTGGCTGGCCAGCTCCACATTTTCCAGTACCGTCAAGTTGGGCATCAGGTTGTAAAACTGGAACACAAAGCCGATGCTCTCCCTCCGGTACTGGGTGAGCTGCTTCTTGTTGAAGCTGGAGATCTCTTTATTATTCACAGTTACCAATCCGGAGGTAGGGGAGTCCATCCCGCCCAGAATGTTGAGCACCGTGGACTTGCCTGCGCCGCTGGCGCCCAGGATGATGGTGTACTTCCCTTCCGGGATGGAAAAGCTCACGTCGTCTACCGCACGAATGGTGGTTCTGCCCATGACATACTCCCGCACCACGTGTTCCAAACGCACTCCGGACACAAACCCCACCCCTTCCAACGGTTGCATTTTTAGCTAATTTGTCTATATTATAGCGGTTCTGTCATTCCTCCGTCAAGGCGGGCGGGTATAGAAAAGCAGCCTGCCTTTTCGGGCAGGCTGCTGTGTTTGTAACCGTTGCCGAACTAATTTGTTTTGGGTGCTTTCTCCAGCGCGGCGGAGACAAAACCGTGAAACAGGGGATGGGGCCGGTTGGGCCGGCTCTTAAACTCCGGATGGAACTGAACGCCCAGGAAGAAGGGGTGATCCCGCAGCTCCACCGCCTCCACCAGGCGGCTGTCGGGAGAGGTGCCGCTGAGGACCAGCCCGGCCTGCTCCAGCTGGCGGCGGTAGTCGTTGTTGAACTCATAGCGGTGACGGTGGCGCTCCTGGATCAGGAGCTGGCCGTAACACCGCTCCAGCAGGGTGTCCGGTCGCACCTGACAGGGCCAGCTGCCCAGACGGAGGGTGCCTCCCTTGTCGATGCTGTTGCTCTGACCGGGCATAAAGTCGATGACCTTATAAGGGCAGTCCGGGTCCAACTCCCCAGAGGCGGCTCCGGTGAGACCGGCAACGTTTCTGGCAAATTCTATGACCGCGATCTGCATGCCCAGACAGATGCCCAGATAGGGGATCCTGTGGGTTCGGGCGTATTGAGCGGCCAGCACCATACCCTCAATCCCGCGGCTGCCGAAGCCGCCGGGCACCAGGATGCCATCCGCACCGGACAGAACCTGCTCACAGTTCTCCGGAGTCAGGGTTTCAGAGTCGATCCAGCGGATGTCCACACGGGCGTGCAGCCCGTAGCCCGCGTGGCGCAGCGCCTCGGCCACAGACAGATAGGCGTCGTGGAGCTGGATGTATTTTCCCACCAGGGCAATGCTTACTGAGCGGTCCTGCCGCCCCATTTGCTCCACCAGCTCCTGCCATTCGGTGAGGTCGGGCGCTGGGGTGTTCAGGCACAGCTGGCGGCATACGACATCGGAAAAATGGGCCTGCTCCAGCATCAGCGGGGCCTGGTACAGGTTTGGCAGGGTGACATTTTCGATCACGCAGTCCCGGCTCACGCCGCAGAAGCCGGAAATTTTCTCAAAAATACTCTCATCCCGGATGGGCTCGTCACACCGCAGCACGATCAGGTCAGGGGAGATGCCGAAGCCCTGGAGCTCCTTTACCGAGTGCTGGGTGGGCTTGGATTTGTGCTCGCCGGAGGCCCGCAGATAGGGCACCAGCGTCACATGGATAAACAAGGCGTTGTCCCGGCCGACCTCCCGCCCTACCTGGCGGATAGCCTCCAGAAAGGGCTGGCTCTCCATATCGCCGGTGGTGCCGCCGATCTCGGTGATCACCACGTCGGCGCTGGTTTTCCGGCCCACGTTGTAAATAAATCGTTTGATCTCGTCGGTGATGTGGGGGATAGTCTGTACGGTGCCGCCCAGATATTCGCCCCGGCGTTCCTTGGCTATGACGTTGGCATATACCCGGCCGGTGGTCAGGTTGGAGTATTGGTTCAGGTCCTCGTCAATAAACCGCTCGTAATGACCCAGGTCCAGGTCGGTTTCCGCTCCGTCCTCGGTGACGAATACCTCACCGTGCTGATAGGGGCTCATGGTGCCCGGGTCCACGTTGATATAGGGGTCCAGCTTTTGGGCGGCAACCTTCAGTCCCCTGGCTTTCAGCAGACGGCCCAGGGAGGCAGCGGTGATCCCCTTGCCCAGACCGGACACCACGCCGCCGGTTACAAAAATATATTTCGTCACAATAAGACTCCTTCCCCTGAAAATAGACAGAGAGGCCCCGAATATCCTTCGGGACCTCTCTGTCCTGCAACGCACCTTATCTTACCTCTTGTTTTGCAGGATGTCAACCGGAAACATGCAAAACCGGAGGAGAAATTCAGCGGCCGCACGTCCGAAGCAGGCGGCGCAGCTCCCTGCCGCCAGAGCTGTGGGGATGGGCGGCGGCGCGGAAAAAGGCCAGAGGATTGGCGCAGAATAGCGCCGCGCAGATACCAACCCGGCAGAAAAAGCGTCTCATAGCCCACCTCCGCCGTCCAGTATAACGCGGCGGACAGGTGTGTTTTGCTGAACGATGTCGAAGAAGCGGGAAAGATTTTAGGTAGTCTTTACCATATCTTGATAGAAAGCGTGCCTGAAATTTGCTATCCTCAAAGCGGTGGCGGCAAGGCCGACTGCCAATCCATATAGGAGGAAAGGGGTTTTTCTTGTGATTCCCTGTCAAAAGAGCTGTTCAGCCTATTGTGAGGGCTGCCATAAGAGCTGTGCGGAGTGGAGACAGTTTCAGACCCGGCTGCGGGAGGAGCGGCAGGCCAAGAAGGACTACCTGAACTATTATAACGAGTTGTGCGGGGCGGTGACCCGCCAGTTCCGGGCCATCGGGGCCTATTGCGGGGCTCGCTGAAAACGCGGAGGCCTCTGCCCAAAAACTATATCTTGGAAGCGTCTCCGCCTGCTGGGCGGAGACGCTTTTTTAGCCAAATGATTTGTTGGAAAAAAGAAAATTTTTTGCAACTATCCAGGAAGGACGGGAGTCTTATGATGTAGAAAGGAGGTCGTGACAGGATGCAGCTGCGGGCAGACAGAGAACTGACGGATGAGGAGTTCCTCAGGTTGATTGAGGTGAAAAGCGACTCATTTTATCGTGTGGCCTACGGATATGTACATAACGCCGAGGACGCCAAGGATATCGTCCAGGATGCAGTCTGCAAAGCCTATGTGGGAAAAGCGAGCCTGAAGGATCAGGAGAAGTTTTACCCCTGGTTCTATCGGATCCTGGCCCATACGGCTTCCTCCTTTTTGCGCCGGCACGCACGGAAGGCTGTCTGGTATGACGAGCTGCTGGAGCCGCTGGACCAGGAGGAGCATTGGGGCGACGCACTTTGGGTCAGGGATTCGCTGGACGGGGTGGAGCACAAGAGCCGTACGGTCATTATTCTGAAAATCTATGAGAATATGACCTTTGCGGAAATCGCGCAGATCCTCAAAAAGTCGGAAAACAGCGTAAAATCCTTATATTATCGCGGTTTGAGGACCATGCGGGAAAGGATGCGGGTGTATGGATAGAGACTGGGAGATATCGGTGGAGATTCCCGCTGATCTGGCAGAGGTACTCCGGCAGGGTATGTGCCGGGGAAAGGAGATAGCGGCCCGGCGGACCAGACGGAGACGGATGGCTGCACGCACAGCCTGCTCCTTTCTGCTGGTGCTGACGATTTTTGCAGGCGGCGTCCGGTTTTCTCCGGCCTTTGCCGCAGCGATACGGGAGCTGCCTGTGGTGGGTCAGCTGGTGCGGGTGTTTGAGAAGAACCAGCCTTTGGCCCAGGGCGGCGTCCGGGGCGAAGAGGGAGTGGCTGTGCTGACCATGGAGCGCAGCGGCGACAGGGAGCAGATCCGGCTGGACTTCCGGCAGGCGGACGCGGCCCTGTATCAGGCGGAGTTTTCCTCTTACCCCAAAACTGTCACCATCACTCTGCCCGGAACAGGAGGAGTAGAGGTGCTCTCGGAGATTTCCCGGGCCAGAGATACCAGTCAGTACATCAAGTCGGTCTGTCAGCTGCCCACCAGTACCGGCGATACCACGTCGATACAGCTGGAGCTGGAGAGCGACGCCGATGTGCAGATTCAGGAATACCGGGATCCCGGCAGCCTGGTGATTGAGCTCACCCCGGCGGCGATCCAGCTGGATACAGTTTACTCTGTGCGAACGCTGTCCTTTGATGCGGATGGGTTCCAGCAGGCGGCCAGCGGCTACAACGCTTCTGGTACCCGGGTTCTGCGGGACGAGCAAGGGAAATTTTTCCTGGAGTTTGGACAGGAGACAACCGTGGAGCAGGCGGAGGCCCGGCGGCTCATGCTGCAGGGAGACGTGATCGTGGAGGCGCGCACGGGCAACGATGTGCCGGTGTGTTTCCCCACCATGGAGGCCTATGAGAGCAGCTGCTTTTTGGACCAGTATTATCAGCTGTTGCTTCAGTCAGACCGGGTGGAACCTGTGCTGGACTTTATGGATTTCCATTTTGCGAATGCCAGCGATGAGGAGCGGGACACCATGCTGCGGGGGCTGGCAGGGTTGCTTCAGGACTATGAGGAAGAGGTGGACTGGGACAGGGTATTTGCCTTTTACCAGACAGCCGGAATAGAGCCGCCGGAGGAGTTCCAGCGGCAAGTTCAGCCATAAATTAGAAAAAGGAAGGTAACGTATCATGAAACGAATTGCTTGCATGGCCCTGGCCCTGATGGTGACGGGCCTGTCCCTGACCGGATGCGGCGCCAAGGGAGGCGGAACAAACCAGCCTCCGGCCAGCAGTCAGCCCACCGTCACGGAGGAAAAAACGGAGAGCAAGGTGGTCCATGGCGTGATCAATCGGATTGACAACTATTTGGTTTTGCTCACCGATGACGGCGAGTATCAAACTATGGAGTATGGTGAGGGCGTGACGATGGACGGCTTTACCGAGGGTGACAAGGTGGACGTGTCCTACACCGGGGAGCTGGGCGTGGATGGCACTTACCCCGTGATCACCGCCATTACCAAGAGCG
>NHCFR00700__coassemble_1107_pt1 | contig 28935 bp, 24 predicted proteins | sample NHCFR00700__metabat2_low_PE_032 | metagenome-assembled genome bin NHCFR00700
TAGGGCCCGGGGCCGTGCTGGGCGGCGTAGGTGTACAGGATGTGGTCCAGAGCCTGCAGGTCGAAGCCCACGCCCTTCACCTTGTGGTCCACCAGCCAGTGGGCGCCCTCGATGGACATGCCGGGAGAGTACATGAAGTAGTCGTCGTTCTCGCCCCAGCGCTTGTTCATGCCAGTGCAGATGAGGACCCAGTCGCCCTCCTGGATGCCGCCCTCCACCTTGGCGGCGGCCTTCTCAATGTCCTCTACGGTGATCAGCTCCCAGTGCTTCTTGGGGATGTCCAGGCAGACAGCGGGGCCGTAGTAGTTCTCCAGGGGCAGCTCGTGGGTGAAAGCGCCCTCGGGAATCACGTGGGAGGGGGAGTCGGCGTGGGTGGAGTTGTGCATATGGAAGTCATTGAAGGTCTGCAGCAGACGGTAGTGCATGGGCATGTGCTGTACGCGGTCGATGTGGAAATCGCCATTGGAGGGCCACAGGGGATTGCCCCGGCCAAAGGGATGAGACAGGTCCACAAGAACGGTCTTACTCATAACGAAAACTCCTTTTCTAAATAGATTGACAAAATGAAACCGGGCGGGACTCAGGCGCGGGCGGCGGCAAAGCACTGGTCGGTGGCGGCCAGCACCATGTCGTCCCAGGTGGAAAAGCGGGTGCTCTCTTTGACAAAGTTGTTGAACACCACATCGTCATAGATCAGCTGGTCGGCATTCCAGTTCACAAATACGGCGCTGGAATAGCGGAATCCCTCAAAGGACTGGAATCTAGAGTTGGCCTGCATAAAGGTATCGGTAAAGATCCTGTTCAGCAGGTCCTTCATCTCCTGGGGATAGTCCACATACTGAAACGCCATACTTACGCCTGCTCTCCGTAGAATTTTTTGGCCTGCTCCTCCACGTACTTGCGCCACACCGGCTGGTCGGCCGCCATACGGGGACGGATGTACTCGCTCATCTGGCCGTCCTTGCCGTGGACCAGCTCGCCGTTGGAGATGGACATGTACAGCAGAGGCTCGGAGGGGGGGCAGCCCTCGATGTGGATGGCGTCGGGGTGGTCCTTCAGGTACTTGCGGGTGCAGTTGCCGTGGAGCACCAGCTTCTTGTCGTCCACATCGCCGGGAATGGTATTCTTGCCGCCGGCCACGACTACGAAGTCGGAGCGGCGTTCATAGTCGCCGATGGCCTTCAGGGTCTCCATGTTGATGGCCAGCAGCGCCTGGCAACTGGAGCAGGCGCCGTCGCACAGCACCTTGTACTCGGGCCAGCGGGTGCTCATGTCGCCGATGTAGGGCACCCACATCTTCTTGTAGCACTCCTGGACGGAAGCGCCCACCACGTCGATCTGTTCCCGCTCGGTGATGCCCAGACCGGTCTCGGCGGCCACCCGGAAGTAGTCCACCTCCTCGGCGTCAATGCCCACCAGGTCGCAGGCGATCAGGTCCACGGCCACGGGGTCGGTGGAGCCCAGGATGCAGCCCACGTCGATGGGCACGGGGGTGTGGGGGGAGTAACCGCTGGCGGGACGGATGGCGTCCACGATGTTGATGTCGGCCCGGGAGACGCTCCAAACGTCCATCATGGCCATGGTCAGGTTCTGCTGGTGCATCTGCAGGTGTACAGCGTCCTGCACCACGCCCTTGATGTTCTTCAGGGCGCAGGAGAACACCATGCTGGCGTGGGCCTTCAGAATGGGCAGATTGATGAGGTGGTCGGCCTCCATCAGGCGGCGGGGCAGCTTCACGTGGTGCAGGTTGGAGCGGTAGCCCCGGACGGCCACGTTGATGAGGTCCTTGTCGGCCTTGATGTCGTAGAGCTCCACGCCCTCCTCCCGGGCCACGTCGGCAATGCCGGACACCTCATAGCACTCCATGGTGTCGCAGCCGATGGCGGCGGCCTCGGCGATGACGATGCTCTTGGGATTGGCCTTCTTGACCTCGCGGATCACGGCGCGCACCACCTCGGGGTTGGTGCACACGGAGGTATCGGCAGGGGCGGCATGGCCGGCGTTGGGCTTCAGGAATACGGTGGTGCCGGCCTTGATCATGTTGGTGACGCCGCCCATCAGGTCAAAAACCTTGGTGACGCTCTCCTGGATGCTGGCCTCCTTGGCCAGGGCCACCAGCGCTTTCTTGTCGGACATACTGGATTCTCCCTTCATGTAAGACTAAATGGAAGGTTTACGCCTGAAAGTTAAGCAAAACGGATGCCAAGTATTTTACGGGGTATTCCCCGCCGCTCCGGCGCAAACAGAGGGTTTTGTTGCATTTGCAGCACAAAACGGCGGTTTCTGTTGCAGGGCGGGAACAGAGCCCCGCTCAGAGCAGCTTGTGGAGCTTGAGCAGCTGGGCAAAGGCCCGGTCTCGGAACTTGCACACGCCCTCCACCGTGTTGCCCATGGAGGGGTCCCGGTTGGCGATCTCCTCATCCACGCCCTGGGCGTACACCTCGTTCCAGGGGGTGGGCTCCTCGCCGTACTTCTCAGCAATGGCCCGGAAGCCGCCGTCCACACCCAGACTGATGGTGAGCAGCTGACCGGTGACCGCCATACGCATGCCGGGGCCGAACATGATGGCCTTGTCCATGTCCTCCACGGAGCACACGCCGTCCCGCACGCACTCCTTGGCGGCGTCCAGGGCGGCCCAGGACAGCCGGTTGACAATAAAGCCGTAGATCTCCTTCTTGCAGACCACCGCCACCTTGCCCATGCCGGTGTAGATCTCCTTGGCCTTTTCAATGGCCTCGGGGGCGGTCTGCTCGCCGCCGCACAGCTCGATCAGGGGCAGCAGATAGGAGGGATTGTAGGGGTGGCCCACCAGGATGGACTGGGGATAGAGGGCCCCCTCCTGCAGCTTGGTGGGAAAAAGCTTGGAGGTGGAGCTGCAGATGATGGCGTCGGGGCCGGTGACCTTCTGAATGGTGGCGTAGGTGGCCTTTTTCAGCTCCAGCCGCTCGGGAATGCACTCCTGCACAAATTGGGCGCCCTGCACCGCCTGCTCCAGGTCGTTGGAATACCGGCAGGCGGCCAGCGCCTCGTCGGCCTGCTGCCTGGTGGCGGCCCCCGCCTCCACCAGGATGTCCATGATGTGGCGGATATTGCCCTCCATCTTCTCCTGGGGCACCACATCGTAGAGAACGGTCTCATAGCCGTTCAGCATGGCGTTGGCGGCCAGGCCGGCGCCGATCATGCCGGTCCCCACAAAAACAGCTTTTATCTTACCCATGTTCTCAGCCTCATTTCATTATGATCTGGGGTGTCATAGCGACATCGTCCTTCGTCATCTGGTATGAGCAAGTTTCATGCCATACGTTTTCCGGCCCTCCGGCGGGTAAAACCGGGGAAACCGCCTCCTGACATTGCAAAACCGCAACACACCCTTCCGGCTGGAGAATGCGCAGTTGCAGTTTGGAAACAGGACGTGTATCCCCTTCTCTGGCCCGCGAGTTGACAAAGCAGGTATAATAGAAAGAGATCCTGTACGTAAAAGGAGAGAAACACCATGGATCAATATTTGGCCATTCGGGAGGTCCGCGCGCTGCTGAAGGACGCGATGGACCAGGTCCGCCAGCCAGAGCTGCTGACCCAGCTCCAGGAAATTGACAGCCGGCTGGAGGCGTTTCACAACAAAGGGATCGACTTCAAGGAAGTGGTGGACTGCCTGGACGACAGCGTCCTCATCACAGACGCCGCCGGCGTGGTGCTCTACATCAACCCCGCCTACACCCGCAACACCGGCATCACCGGCCAGGACGTGCTGGACCGGGATATCCACACCCTGATCGGAGAGGACAAGCTGTTTACCGGCGGCGCTGTGACCAGCGTGCTGGAGAGCGGCAAAAGCGCCTTCCGTCTGTCCACCACCTACAAGACCGGGGAGCCCCTGGTGGGCTACGTGATGGGCACCCCCATCCTCAATGCCGACGGCAGCCTGCGGCAGGTGGTGGCCTGCAGCCGCCCCATTGTGTCTCTGAACTATCTGCAAGAGGATTTTGAGGCCTTTGTCAAGGAAGTAGCCTCTCTCCGCTCCAAGTACATCTCCAAGGACTCCGACCAGCACCTCTCCGACAGCATGGTGGGGAAATACGGCTCTCTGGAGTCCATCAATACCCTGATCCACCACATCGCCCCCACCGACGCCTCGGTGCTCATCACCGGCGAGTCCGGCGTGGGCAAGGAGGTGGTGGCGGATGAGATCTACCGGCGCAGCCAGCGGCAGAACAAGCCCTATGTGAAGATCAACTGCGCCTCCATCCCCGGTCATCTGCTGGAGTCGGAGCTGTTCGGCTACGAAAAGGGGGCCTTTACCGGGGCCAACGCCAAGGGAAAAATCGGCCTGTTTGAGTACGCCAACCACGGCACCCTGCTGCTGGACGAAATCGGGGACATGCCCATCGACCTGCAGGTAAAGCTGCTGCGGGCCATCCAGTCCCAGCAGATCACCCGTATCGGCGGCACCACTCCCATTCAGCTGGACATCCGGTTCCTGGCCCTCACCAACTCCGATCTGAAGAAAAAGGTCTCGGAGGGCACCTTCCGGCAGGACCTGTACTACCGGCTCAACGTAATCCCCATCTCCGTGCCGCCCCTGCGGCAGCGGCTGGAGGATTTTGAGGCCCTGTGCGACCACTTTATCCAGCGCTTTACCAAGAAGTACGACCGGGCCTTCACCCTGACCCAGTGGCAGCTGGACTATATGAAGCGCTATTCCTGGCCGGGAAACATCCGGGAGCTGGAAAATGTGATGGAATACCTCATCCTGTGCAGCTCCGGCATCGGCCGCATTGAGGACGACGTGCTCCGGGGCCTGCTCAGCGTGCCGGAGGAGCCCGCGGCGGAGGCCGCTCAGCCGGAGGCTCCCCCGCCCGCGCCGGAGCCGGAGCCGGAAGCGCTTCCGGAAACCCAGGATTTCAGCACGGCGGTGGCCCAATTTGAAAAACAGCTGCTGGAGCAGGTGCTGAAGGACTCGGCCAATCTCCGGGACGCCAGCCGGAAGCTGAACATCAACGCCTCCACCATCTGCCGGAAAATCAAGCAGTACGGCATTGACTACGAAAATCGCAGAAGCTGACAAGATGTTAGAAACGCGGCAAGGGCCGCCGGACATGTCCGGCGGCCCTTGCCGCGTTCAGGGATGGGAACAAAGGGAACAAAATGGAGGAAAACAGAGAGATTACTTCAGCAGCTTCTGCTCTGCGGCAACATCTCTGTTATACTTGGTGGGATTGATGATCTTGGTGAGCACCATGTTGACCACCAGCAGGCCGATGTAGAAGATGTAGGCCCCCCGCAGGCTGCCGGTGACCCGGATGGCAAAGGCATTGACCTGGTAGTTGGTCATCAGCACAATCTGCATCAGCGGGAAGAACACGGAATTGACCATGGTGAAGCCGTGGCGGCCGAACACGGAGGCGGGCAGGGACACGATAAAGTTGGCGGCGGCCCCCACGGCAATGCCGATCATGGCCACGGACACATATACGCCGACGGTGGTGTCGGTGCAGTTGACGGCCAGGGCCACGCAGTACCACACCAGGAAAAGCAGGATGGCTTTCTTGACGCCGAACTTCTGGTCGATGGCGCCGAAGAGGTAGGAGCCGCACACACCGATGATGGCGCACACGGTCATCAGGCCCACGGCGGCCTCCTGGGTGAAGCCCAGACTGGTGTTGCGGACCACCAGCTGGCTCATGACGCCGGTGGTAACCAGCTGGTTGATGCCGATGATGAGGGCGCACAGCCACAGTTCCCGGGTCATCAGCAGCTTGCCGGCTGTCCAGCCGCCGTTATCCTCGCTGCTGCCCTGAAAGTACTCCCGCTCGTAGACCTCTTTGGACACGTTGTCGGGATACATACCGCATTCCTGAGGGGTATTGCGGACAAAAATCAGGCCGATGACGCCCAGCACAATGGCTCCCACGGCCACGTAGCTCATGCCGTTGGCAAAGCCGAAGGCGCCGATGGAGAAGGAGATCAGGGGCACATAAAAGGCGGAGCCGCAGTTGTGACCCATGGTGGTAAATCCGTTGGCCAGGCCCTTTTTCTTGGGGAACCACTGGGCGATCAGGGTGTTGCCGGCGATGTAGGCGGCGCCGTTGATGAAGCAGGTCACCAGCGTCAGGGCGATAAAGTAGGTGGTCAGGGTGGTGCTGTGGCCCAGGAAGATATAGGACAGGCCAGCTCCGATGAGACAGATGCCGCTCAGCAGCCGGGCGCCCACCTTCACGTTGATGCGGGCGATGAAGATATAGGCCACCACGCCGATCATGCCGGCCCAGGTGGCCACACCCAGCACCTGGTCATAGGCAATGCCGGTGGACTCGGCAAAGGCGGGGGCCACGATGTTCAGTCCGTCGATGGAAAAGCCGATCAGGAAGAAGAACATGAGGGCCTGGTAGAGAATAATGCCCCACCCTTTGGAGAAATGCATGCTCATGTTTTCACTGGCAATTTGGGAATTCTTTTTGCTCATGGTTTACAGCTCCTCTCGTTGCAAAGGGGCAACAAAGGTTTGGGTGGAACCGCAGTCTAGCCCAGGGCCAGCTGCAGCAGCCGGAACACGGCGTCGTAATCCAGGGGGCGGAAGTTGCCGCCCAGGCTGCCGGTGCGGCCGGGCAGAGCCCGGAGGGCCAGCCGCTCCACCGACACGTCGCCGAAGCCGGCCTCCCGCAGGGTTACCGGCAGCCCCGTCAGGCACAGAAAGTCCTGAAAGGCCGAGATGCCGTTCTGGGCGGTCTGGATCTGGCTGAGGCAGGGGGGGACCTGCCAGACCAGGGTGGAAAATTCCGCGATGGCATCCGCCTCATCGGTCAGCATAAACTTGCACCACGCCGTCATCAGGATGCCCAAGGCCACGCCGTGGGGCAGGCCCAGCTCCCCGGTGAGCACATGGGAGAGGGCGTGGCAGGCGTAGTCCCCCTCGAAGCCCAGCATGTTGCTGTGGGCCACGGTGGCCGCCCACATCAACTGGCTGCGGGCGTCGTAGTTATCGGGCTGGGCCAGCGCCCGGGGGAGCTCCTGGATGACGGTACGCATCACCGCGGCGCACATCTGGCTGCGCAGCGTGCCCCGCTGCTCCTTGTGGAAGTAGCGCTCAAAGGCGTGGGAGAAAATGTCCACCGCGCAGGAGGCGGTCTGCCGGGGGGGCAGAGAGTAGGTAAGCTCGGGATTCATCAGGGCAAACCGGGGACAGGTCAGCGGCTCGGTGAGGGCCGCTTTGGTCTGGAGGGTGTCGTGGCGGAGTACGGAGACGCAGTTGGCCTCGCTGGCGGTGGCGGCGGTGGTGAGCACTACGCCGATGGGCAGCGCCCCCTCCGCCTTGGCCTTGCCCTGATACAGGTCCCACAGGGGCTGGCTGCTCACCGCGCCCAGACTGACGGCCTTGGCGGTGTCAATGACGCTGCCCCCTCCCACCGCCAAAATCAGGGTGCAGTGGTTTTCCCTGGCCAGAGCGGCTCCCTCCTCCGCCTTGGACAGCAGGGGATTCTCCTGGATCCCGCCCAATTCAGTCACATGGAGGCCGCGGGCCTTCAGCTCCGCCTCCAGCCGGTCCAGCAGCCCACTGCGGCGGACCCGCTGGCTGCCATAGAGCACCAGTGCGTTGGGGCCGTAGGGGGCGGACATCTCCCCCACCCGGCGCTCGGCTCCCCGGCCGAAGATCACCTGGGTGGGAAAGGAAAAGGTAAAATCCTTCATAGCGGCTTTCCCGGCTCAGGCCATTTCGATAAGCACCGCCGTGCCCATACCGCCGCCGGCGCACAGGGTGGCCAGACCGTACCGGCCGCCCCGCCGCTTCAGCTCATGGAGCAGGCTGACCACCAGCCGGCTGCCGGTGGCGCCCACCGGGTGACCCAGGGAAATGCCGCCGCCGTTGACGTTCAGCTTCTCCACATCAATGCCCAGCTCCCGTTGACAGGCCACGCACTGGACGGCAAAGGCCTCGTTGATTTCGAACAGGTCCACGTCGGCCACCGACAGTCCCGCCTTTTCCAGGGTCTTTTGGGTGGCGCTGATGGGGCCAATGCCCATCAGATCGGGAGAGACGCCGGTGGTGGCGGTGGCCACCACCCGGGCCAGCACAGGCAGACCCAGCTTGCGGGCCATCTCCTCCTCCATCAGCAGCACACCGGAGGCGGCGTCGTTCATGCCGGAGGAGTTGCCGGCGGTGACCCGGCCATCCTTCTTAAAGGTAGGCTTCAGCTTGGCCAGCTTCTCATAGCTGGTGTCCCGGCGGATGTGCTCATCGGTGGTGATTACGGTGTCTCCCTTCTTGCCGGGTACCGTGACGGGGATGATCTCCTCGGCAAACTTGCCGCCGTCCGCGGCGGCGGCGGCCCGCTGCTGGGAGAGGAGGGCGTAGTTGTCCATATCCTCCCGGGTCACGTGGTAGGCCTCGGCCACGTTCTCGGCGGTAATGCCCATGGCGGGGCCCACGCCCAGGTTGGTGAGGGAGTCCCACATGGAATCCCGCAGCTCCATATGGCCGAACTTCTTGCCGTAGCGGGCGTCAAACACCATGAAGGGGGCCGCGCTCATACAGTCGGCGCCGCCGGCCATGATGCAGTTGGCCTCTCCGGCCATGATCTGGTAGAAGCCCATCTGGATGGAGGACATGGAGGAGGTACAGTTGCGGTGGACGGTGATGCCGGGCACCGTCTCCGGCAGGCCGGCCTTGACAGCGGCCACCCGGGCCAGGTTGTTTTCCAGATAGGTACGCTGATAGTTGCAGCCCCAGATCACGTCGTCAATACAGGCAGGGTCCACGCCGGAGCGCTGGACCAGGGCCTGCATGACGGGAATGGTCAGGTCCAGAGCGGTCAAGGTCTTGAACTGGCCGCCGATGGTCCCGATGGGGGTGCGGCAGGCGGCCACAATGGCAACATGTTTCATGGTGGTGTAAGCTCCTCTCTGCGCACGGCGGCGCTGCATGATGCCCGTTAATTTAGCAAGCGGTATGCCAACTGCTTTTCCGGCAAACGGGGGCTTTTTTCCGCCGCTTTGGCCCATATCCATGCAAAAACGCAACAGCGGCCGGCCAGGCGGACCGGTTGTGTTTCCATACCGCAACAAGGGTCCCAAAACAGCGCCGGGGGACCTTCCAAACCGGGAAAAAATATTGGCATAGAACTTGCTCTTTCCTTTTTCAGCAGGCCTTCTGACATTGGGGCCCGACATGAAGGAGGAACGGAACCATGAATCAGGATAAAACCATCATTACCATCGCCACCACCGGCGCATGGCCCAAGAAGGAAAACAACCCCAACGTACCCATGACCCCCGAGGAGATCGCCGAGGACATCTACGCCTGCTGGAAGGCGGGTGCGGCCGTGGCTCACATGCACATGCGGGACGACCAGGGCAACGGCACCATGGACAAGGCCAAATTCCGCAAGACGGTGGAGCTGCTGCGGACCAACCACCCCGACTGCGACGTCATTCTGAATATGACCACCTCCGGCGCGGCCTCCTTCCCCACCGAGGAGTGCCGGTACGAGCACATTGTGGAGCTCCGCCCCGAGATGGCCTCCTATGACTGCGGCTCCATGAACTGGATGCACTCCGGCCTGTTCCTCAATCCGCCCGCCTTTCTGGAGAAGCTGGGCGGGATCATGCAGGAGAACAACATCAAGCCGGAGATCGAGGCCTTTGACCCCGGCATGATTGCCAACGCCCAGTACTACCTGAAGAAGGGCGTGCTGAAGGCTCCCCTCCACTTCCAGTTCTGCATGGGCTGCGCCAACGGCATCCCCGGCACCATGAAGAACCTGGTGTTCATGAAGGAGACCATGGAGTCCCTGTGCCCCGGCTCCACCTGGAGCTGCTTCGGCGTGGGCCACTCCGCCATGGAGATGCTGTACGGCGCCGTGGCCCTGGGCGGCCACATCCGCGTGGGCATGGAGGACAACGTGATGTACTCCAAGGGCGTGCTGGCCGAGAGCAACGTGCAGTTCGTGGAGCGGGCCCGCCGGGTCATCGAGGAGTTCGGCAAAAAGGTTGCTACTCCCGATGAGGCCCGTGAGATCCTGGGTCTGGCCCGGTAAGGGTCCGGTCCATCGTGGAAAAGAAAAAGCGAACCATGCGGGAGATTTCCCGCATGGTTCGCTTTTGTTTTGTATGAAGGCCGCCGGTTACAGCAGTCCTCTGGCGAACTCCAGGATGGACTGGTAATCCACCGCCAGGTTGAGATTCTGTCCGTCGTCAAAGCCCGCCGTTATGACCCCGATCAGGTTGCCGTACAGGTCCAGCAGGGCGCCGCCGCTGCTGCCGTGGGAGGTGGGGGCGGTAAACTGGAGCATGGACCGCCGCCCCACCGTCCGGAAACCGGAGATGATCCCGTCGGACACCGTGTTGAACAGGCCCAGGGGACTGCCGATGGCCACCACCTTCTGGCCTCTCACCAGCGGCTCCGGCCCCCGGTAGATGGGGATGGGGGCACGCCGCTTCTCCATGCGCAGGATGGCCAGATCCAGGTCCTGGTTGTACTTGATGAGCTCGTCGGTATAAAAGACCTCCGTCTCCTCCTCCAGCAACACGCCGTAGTACCGTCCCCCCGCGGCCACATGGAAGTTGGTGAGGATGTACCCCGAGCCGTTGATGAGCACGCCGGAGCCGGTCTTGTAGCACTGGTTCTGGTCGTCAAACACCTGCAGCATCACCACCGACGAGGCCAGCTTGGCCAGCTCCTCGTAGGGCAGGGGCTGCCGGGCTCCCCCGGCAGGCGGGCTGCCGGTCTGCCTTCTGGGGGGCGGCGTCACCACCGGCCGCCGGGCCGGCTGCCGGGCCGCCGGGGGCGGTGCGGCGGGTGTGGAGACAGGCGTGGAGACTACCACCGGCTGGGGCGGACGGTCCGGCCCCTCAACCACCACCGACAGCCCCAGCAGTTCTCTATCCTCCACCCCCACGTCCTGGCTCTCGCTTACATACAGCACATCGCAGCCCATCCGGTACAGCAGGCAGAGGAACAGGTACTCCGGCAGCTTCACCACGCCGCCGCAGGCAAATTTGGGAAAACTGGAGATTTTCTGAGTGCTGACAAACAGGCGGGGAAAATACTGGTCGATCCAGAACAGCAGCTTGACGGCAAAGTTGCGCACAATGGACTCCTCCGCCCGGCCCCGGCTGCGCTGGAAGGCCTCCAGGGTCTCCCGGAAGCTGGTATCAAAGGCCTCCTCCAGGATCCGGTTCTCAAAGCGGAAGGGCAGCTGCCACTTTCCCCCGTTGTACAGCTTTATGTATGTCTCCAGCGCCCCTTGGTCCGGCTGTCTGGCCAGGGCCGGGACATACACATACCCGCTCTGGCGGGCCCGGTCGTCCTTCTCCCACATACTCAGCCGCTCCAGCACGCTCTTGTAGCCGTATCTGGCCAGATAGCGGATAAAGCAGGTCTCCTTCTGGAAATTGGAATACCGGCCGCTCAGGGCGAAGAACTCCTCAACGGCGTGCTCGGAGCGGGGGCGGAGCACCGCCTGAAAATATTGTCTGTAATCTGCCATACACACTGCTCCTTTTCGAGGCGTCCGTCACCCGATCCGCGCCGCCGCCTGTCTCAGCACAAATTCGTAAAACCGCTCCTCCGGCCCGCAGACCGCCACTTCCCGGCAGGGAAGGCCTTGGGCCAGCTGCCCATGGGGGACGATGGCCACGTCGGCCCGCTCCAGCATGGGCCGGTCAATGGGGCTGTCCCCGGCGCAGATCACCCGCTCCGCTCCAAACCGCGCCCGCAGCCGGTCCACCGCCGCCCCCTTGTTCATGGACGGCGGAAAGCAATATACCTTCCGCCCAGTCACCTCCACATCCAGGGGAGTGCGGTCCCGCAGCCGCTCCCGGAGCGTCAAGGCCTGCTGGGAATCGTCGCAGGCGGCGAACACAAACAGCTCATCCACCATGCGAAAGCGCCTGGCCTGGGGCTGCTTCCCCAGGGCTGCCAGCACCTCCTCCATGGCCTGCCGCCAGGGCCGGACCAGCTCCAGGGACTCCTGCCGCCAGGCCTGGTCCACCTCCCCGCCGTCCAGCAGGATGCCGCCGTTGGCGGCCGCCCCGTACCGGGGCCGGCACCGGGGCGGGAATTGAATCCGCAGGTACTGCTCCACCGAGCGGCTGGTCACCGGGATGAACAGCGCTTTTTCCATCAGCTCCTCCAGCATGGCCGGAGCCGTTGGGGGCAGATAGCCCTGAGGCTTCCCGTCCAGGTACTCCACGCACAGGTCGGTGTCCAGGGCATGCTTGTACGAAAAGATCAGGGTATTGTCCAAATCGCTTGCGAAGATCGTCTGTTTCATGCTCAGTTGTCGGCCAGCTGCTGGATCAGACCGCAGGCCCGGTAGTTGACCAGCGGATACTCCACCAGCGGGACCCCCTTCTCCTTTGCCAGTTGATAGATGTGACCCAGATGCTCCTCATCCTCCATGCTGTGGACCAGCATCTTCCAGGGCATCCGCCGCAGCAGCACCCGGGTGGCCTCCCCGATGCTGGGCTTCACCAGGTTGCGGTCGGCGATGGAAAAGGCCCGGCACAGCCCGTCCACCTCTTCCAGGGCGCTGAGGGCGGGGGGCGTCTCCTCCCCCTCCTCCTGGTCCTCCGGCTGGAAGTAGGCGGCCACCGCGTCGATAAACTGGTAGGTGAGGTCCTGCTCCAGCAGCCCTTCATAGAAGGCCGCGCCGTGGAAGTCGTGGTCGCCGATGATGTCCTTCCGGTAAAAGGTGCGGCTCAGCAGCCCGGACACGGTGGAATTAAGGCAGGAGCTGGCGATGAGGAAATCATCGTGGGTCCCCCACTTCTCTGCCAGCCGGGCCGGGTCGGACAGCACCGCCAGCCCGGCGCTGACGCCGGGGTACTCCTCCATGGCCCGGCTTAGCTCCCGCTGGATGGCCCCCTTGCCGGTCCAGCCGTCCACAAACTGGAGCTGCTCCGGCCGGTGGCGGGCCAGCAGATAGGCCATGGCGTTGCGGTCGATCCCCTTCCCCCGGATGATGGAAATGGTATAGTGCTTCACGTCGGCGTGGTAAAATTGGGCGATATACCGCTTGAGCAGCACGCCGATGGAGGTGCCCGCCCGGGCCAGGGAGACCAGCACCGCGTCCGGGCCCTTGTCCCGCCAGATCTGACGGGATACGGCGGCCACCGCCCGGGCGGTCATGGGGGCGTACCGGGCCAGGCCGTCATGGTAAGCCGCCAGGTAGGCCGGCGACGGCTCGTACTCGATGGGCAGCATTTCGGAATAGTGGACTCCGCTCTGGATGCGCTTCTCCCGCTCCGCCGTGGGCAGGGGCTCCACCAGCCCGGTAATGTCCTTCAGCAGGATTTCCACATCCTGCGGCTTATAGGTACCAAACATGTCGCCCTCCCTGGACATAAAAAACCTTCCGGCCCGCCTGGGGCGGGAAGGCCCCCAGCAGGCTGGCCAGCGCCCTGGTCCCCTCCACCGGCGTGTCGGAGACCACCACAATGGCGTCATAGCCGTCCATGTTGTAGAGATAGGTGGGGCGGGCCTCGTCATAAAAGCTGGGCAGCTTGGCCCCGGAGCGGATGGGGTAGTCCCCCCGGCCGCAGACGCCGATGGGGCTTCTGGTGGTGGCGTGGCAGCGGACCGCGCAGCCCCGCTCCTCCAGCATGGCCCCCAGCGTCAGGGCGGGGTACATGCACTCCTCCGTACCCAGCACCGCCACCCGGCTGCCCGCCGGGATGTCCCGGCCCGGCCCCGTGAGAAAGGCCCGGGCCAGCCGGGCGCAGTCAGCCTGGTAGCCGCCGATGGGCAGGCCCAGTCTGGGGTCGCCCTGTTTTCCACATTCCAGCTCCTGGCTGTGGAAAACTTCCGTAACCGGCTCCGCCGGAGGGGCCTCCGCCACCTCCAGGTCCGCCACCAGGGCGGCGTAGTCCTCCTGGGGGAGCTTGACCAGGTACTGGCTGCGGATGCCCGCCTCCTCCAGCAGCCGCTGGTTTTCCGGGGAGACCCGGTTGAGGATGGAGGCGGCCACGATCTGCTTGTCCCGCAGCTGGGGATACCGCCCCTCCAGCTCGGCCACCATGTTACGCAAGGTCTTTCCGGTGGAGATCTCATCGTCCACCAAAATCACCGTGTCCGTGGCCGCCAGCCACTCCGGCAGGCGGTCGCCGGGCAGCTTCTGCTCCACCGCGTGGCTGTGCTCCTCCAGAAATTCCAACCACTGACCGGCCTGGGGAAAGCGCTCCCGGGTGGTGTGGAGATAGACGCACTCCGGCCCCAGGGAGGCGGCCACCGCCGCGCCCACGGCGGTGGCGGTCTCCGCGAAGCCGAGCACCAATCTGGTGTTGGGATATTGCTTTGCCAGCAGCTCCCCCAGGGCCCCCATCATGGTCAGGGCCGCCGAGGGGCTTACCGGGATGTGCTTGGCCTGCAGCGGATTCACCAGCAGGTAGGGCCGCTTGCTGTTCTGAAACCGCTTGGCCAGCCGCAAGGTATTTTCCTTGGTGTAATCAGGCATTCCAATTTTCCTCACTATTATCGAGACTTTCGGCGACCGCCCAGCAAGAGGCCGAAGATCGTGCCGCACAGTCCGCCCACAATGTGCATCAGGTTGGCCACGTTATCCCGGACAAAGGCCATGGCGTACACCTCCTGGCCCAGGTACAAGGCGCCCACCAGCAACAGGGTCAGGGGAATCTTCCCCTCCCGCATGCCGGAGAGGGAGCCCAGCATGATGAGCATGAACACGATGCCGCTGGCCCCCAGCAGAGCGGTGCCTGGGAACAGAAGAAAGTGCAGCACGCCGGAGACCAGCGCCGTCAGGACGATGGCGGCCAGCAGGGAGCGGCTGCCGTACTTCTCCTCCATGGGGGGACCCACCACCAGCAGCAGCAGCATGTTCCCCATAAAGTGACTGCCGTCGGCGTGGCCCAGCACATGGCCCAGAAAGCGCACATAGGTCAGGGGGTTGGCCAGAGAGGAGCGGTACACGGAGAACAGGGCGGAGGTGGTCCACCCCTTGGTAAGGTAGCCCAGCACCAGGGCCAGCAGGGAGAGAAAGAAGAAGCTGAGAATCACCGGCGAGTTATACTGTAATTTTTTCATGCCACAGGGCCTCCCATGCTTGGAAAAGGGGTACTCCCTGAGGAGTACCCCTTTCCGGTTTTATTTCGGGGTGACAGCCTTCCGGATCATATCCACGGGGATCATGGTCACCGCCAGGATTCCCACCACCAGCCAGCCCACCGGCGGGAAGGGCACGCAGCTGAACATGCTGCCAATCCACGCGCAGGCAGGCACCAGGGGGGCGTTGACGATCAGCGCCTGGATCACCACGATGGCGAGGAACACCTTCATGAAGCCGGTGTTCTCGTTCAGGCCCTTGAAGATGGCGAAGCCGTCGTCACGGACGTTGAAGCCGTTGAACAGGGCGCTCCAGATAAAGAGCACGAAATAGGCCGACAGCTTCTGCTCGGTGCTGGCGAAGAACTGGTCGAAGAAGGGGAGCTTCAGGAACAGGAAGCTGAGCACGGTGAGCCACAGGCCCATGGTGAGAATCTGCACCATCATGGGCTTGCTCACAATGCTCTCGTCCCGGCGGCGGGGCTTTTCGGTCATATACCGCTCCTGGGCCGGCTCATTGCCCAGCATGATGGCCCCCAGGCCGTCCATCACCAGATTGACGAACAGCAGATGGGTCACCTTCAGGGGCTCCTCCACCCCGAAGAAGGGGGAGATGGCGCTGACCACCACGGCGGCCACGTTGATCACCAGCTGGAACTTGCAGAACTTCAGGATGTTGTGGTAGATGGTCCGGCCGTACCAGATGGCGTCCTTGATGGACTTGAAGTTGTCGTCCAGAATGACGATCTTGCCGGCCTCCTTGGCGGCCTCGGTGCCGCTGCCCATGGCGAAGCCCACATCGGCCCGCTTCAGGGCGGGGGAGTCGTTGACGCCGTCGCCGGTCATGCCCACCACCAGGTTCATCTCCTGGCACAGGCGCACCATGCGGGACTTGTCGGTGGGCAGGGCCCGGGCGATGACCCGGATGCGGGGGATGATCTGCTTGACCTCCTCGTCGCTGAGCTCATTGAGCTGGGCGGAGGTGAGGGCCACGTCGTCCCCGGTCTTGAGCAGGCCGGCGTCGGTGGCGATGGCCACCGCGGTCTCCAGCCGGTCGCCGGTGATCATGACCACCTGGATGCCCGCCCCCTGGACGGCGGCGATGGCCTCCCGGGCCTCGGGGCGCACGTCGTCCCGGATGCCCACAAAGCCCACGATCACCGTGTCGTCGTTGATCTTGTTCTCGGTCATCTGCTGGTTGGAGTACCCGAAGGCCAGCACCCGCATGGACTTGCTGGCCAGCTCGTCGATCTTGGCGTTGATGGCCCGCAGGGAGATGGGGTGCTCCTCCCCGCTGAGGCTGAGGTATTTGGTGGAGGCGTTCAGCAGCCGCTCGGGAGCGCCCTTGTAGAAGGTCTTTTTCAGCTCGCCCAGGTAGGCCTGGCTGAACTTGTTGGCGGAGTTGAAGCCCTGGGAGAGAGTGACGGTGCAGGAGCTCTCCAGCTTGCCGAACAGCTCCTGTCCCAGGAATTTCATCAGCGCCTGGTCGGTGGCGTTGCCGCCGATGACGTTGCCGGAGGCGTCAAACATGGACTGGCTGTTCTTGCCGATGGCCAGGTCCACCAGGCCCTTGATCTTGCCGTGCTGGGGCAGCTCGGCCAGGGGGATGGTGATGCCGTCCCCGGTGAAGAACTCCACCACCTCCAGCCGGCCCTTGGTGATGGTGCCCGTCTTGTCGCTGAACAGGATGTTCAGCGAGCCGGCGGTCTCGATGCCCTCGGCCTTGCGCACCAGCACATTGTGGTCCAGCATCTTGCTGGTGTTCTGCATCAGCACCAGGGAGATCATCAGCGGCAGGCCCTCGGGCACCGCGCACACGATGATGACCACCGCCAGGGACACCGCCTCCACCACGTCCTTGATGATCTCGGTGGCGCCGGTGTCCAGGTAGGGGCCGATGCCGCCGGCGGAAATGACATAGAAGGCCAGGTACATGGCGGCGATGACCACGGCGCCGATATAGCCGAATCTGGAGATCAGGCCCGCCAGGTTGGAGAGCTTCACCTTCAGGGGGGAGTCGGGCTCCTCATCCTGCATCTCCTCGGCCATTTTGCCCATCATGGTGGCAAGGCCCACCTTCTGCACGTCCAGCACGCCCTCGCCGTCAAAGAGCACGGCTCCGCGGAACAGGGAGTGCTTGTCCACAAAGGTGTCGCCGGTGATCTCGTCGGCCAGGCGGAACTCTCCCGGGGCCGCCGTCTTGGAGCACTCCTCCGCCTCGCCGTTCAGGGCGGAGTTGTCCACCTTGATGTGGCCGTGAATGAGCACGCCGTCGGCGGGGATCTTGTCGCCGGACTGGAGCAGGACCTTGTCCCCCACCACCACGTCGTCCATGTCGATGACGGCCACGACGCCGTTGCGGTAGACCTTACACTGGTCCTTTTTGGTGCTGTCCTTCAGCTGGCGGTACTTGGTGTCGCTGGCCACTCCGGTTTTGGCCGAGACAAAGGCCACGATCAGGATGGCCACAATGGTGCCGATGGGTTCGTAGATGTCCGCGTAACCCAGAACACACATGACGATCATCAAAACCGCGATCGCCAGGAGGATCCGGATCATGGGATCGCCGAAGGTCTCCTTGAACTCCGCCCAAAATGTGGTGGGTTCTGAGTCGGGAATCACGTTGCTGCCGTATTTTTCTCGAGATTCGGCAACCTCTTTGTCCGAAAGCCCGTTATAGTGCATAGTTTATTCTCCCGTATACACAGGAAAAGAGAAGCCAGGTGCAACGCCGCTTCTCTCTCCTGTTTTCTATGTTGTCAAACAGAAATGAATGCTTACATATACCGCCGGCACAGCTCGGGCAGGCCGGGGTCGGTGGTGGCCTGACCGATGGCGTTGAACTTCCACTCGCCGTTGTGGCGGTAGGCCTCGCCGAAGATCATGGCGGTCATGCCGTCATAGTTCTCCGACAGGTTGTACCGGCACAGCTCCTGGTTGTTGCGGGCGTCCATGATGTGGATGAAGGCGTTGCGGATCATGCCGAAATGCTGGTTGCGCTGCACCGCCTGATAGATGTTTACCACAAACACGATACGGTCATACTCGGCGGGCACCTGCTGGAGCTGAATGACGATCTGCTCGTCGTCCCCCGCGCCCGCGCCGGTCAGGTTGTCGCCCATGTGCCGCACCGCCCCGGTGGGGTGCTGCAGGTTGCCGAAATAGATGACGTCCTTTCCGTCCAGCAGCCTTCCGCCCCGCAGCATGACGGCGGAGGCGTCGCAGTCGATGGCCTGGGGCTTGGAGCCGAACAGGCCGCCCAGCAGGCCGCCCTTGCTGGCCTGGGCCTCATCCCAGCCCAGACCCACAATCACCTGGTTCAGACCCTCCTGGCCCTCCTTGGTCAGGCTGACCTTCTGGCCTTTTTGCAAACTAACAGACATGGTTTTTCCTCCTTATTTTCTCCCGGCAGTCCAGGACAGGCCCCAGTGGAAGGCCTCGTCCAGGTCCCGGTGGCCCTGGTAAAACTGGACGATCTTCTCCACGCTGAAGGTCTCGTCGTTGATGTTTTCCAGCAGCACCAGGCCGCACATAATCTTTTGGGAGCTATACTCGTCCATCTTCACGATCAGGTCCTCGGCCCCGGGATAGCGGATGGTGACCACCGCGTCGGCCTGCTGCCAGTTGGCAACCCCCTCGTAGATGTAGGTATAGACCAGCACCCGCTGGATTTCAGCGATGCGGTTGCCGTCAATGCGCAGATTCTCCCCGGTGGTCACCGCGCCGGTGCGGTCGTCCCCGTCCAGGGCGATGTAGGGCTCCCGCTGGAGGGAGCCGAAGGCATTGCCCAGGGCCTGGACGGCACCTTTTCTGCCATTTTTCAGCTCAAACAGGCAGCCCAGGTCCAAATCAATACCGCCGGAGTTCTTGGAGCCCATCAAGCTGGCGAAAAAGCCCTGCTTGGCGGGCTTGCTGTTCCAGTTCAGATTGACCAGAATCTCTCCCAGGCCGGCATTCTGCTTCTTTTGCAGATTGACCTTTTTTCCCTTTTCCAGACTGATGGCCATGGTTTCCTCCTTATTCCACCTCGACCCCGTAGTTGGCGCACAGGGCCGCCAGGCCGCCCTGATAGCCGCTGCCGATGGCGTTGAATTTCCACTCGCCGTTGTTCTTGTAGAGCTCGCCGAACACCGCCGCCGTCTCGATGGAGAAGTCCTCCCCCAGATCGTAGCGCAGCAGCTCCTGTCCGTTGGTCTCGTCGTAGATGCGGATGAAGGCGTTATTCACCTGGCCGAAATTCTGCCGGCGCTCCTCCGCCTCATAGATGGTGACGGTGAAGGCCACCCGTGTGACGTTGTCGGGCAGGCGGCTCAGGTCCACCTTGATCTGCTCGTCGTCCCCGTCGCCCACGCCGGTCAGGTTGTCGCCCAGGTGCTCCACCCCGCCGGAGGGGTCCTTCTGGTTGCCGTAGAACACAAAGTCCTCGCTGCGGGCGGTCTTGCCGTTGTCCCCCAGCAGGAAGGCCGCCGCGTCCAGGTCGAAGGCTCCGCCGGTGTCAAAGGCGTTCACGTCCCAGCCCAGGCCCACCACCACACGGGTCAGACCCGGATTGTCCTTGGTGAGGCTCACTTTCTGGCCTTTTTTCAGATTAACAGGCATGATCGGTTTCCTCCTTACGCAACTTCAATTCCGTAGTGGCCGCACAGCGCCGCCAGGCCGCCCTGGAAGCCGCTGCCGATGGCGTTGAACTTCCACTCGCCGTTGTGCCGGTACAGCTCGCCCACCACGATGGCGGTCTCGATGGAGAAGTCCTCTCCCAGGTCGTACCGGATCAGATCGGCGCCGGAGGCCATATCCTGAATGTGGATATAGGCGTTGGACACTTGGCCGAAGTTCTGGTTGCGGCTCTCGGCGTCATAGATGGTAACAGTAAAGGCGATGCGCTCCACGTTGGCGGGCACCTGGGACAGATCCACCACAATCTGCTCGTCGTCGCCGTCGCCCTCGCCGGTCAGGTTGTCGCCCATGTGCTTGACCGAGCCGCTGGTGTGCTCCAGGTTGCCGTAGAACACAAATTCCTTCTCGGTGGGGCACTTGCCGGAGGCGTTGGTCATGAAAGCCGCCGCGTCCAGGTCGAAGGCCGCCCCGGAGTCATAGGCGTTCACGTCCCAGCCCAGGCCCACCACGATCTTGGTCAGTCCCGGATTGCCCTTGGTCAGGTCTACTTTCTGTCCCTTGGTCAGATTGATAGGCATAGTGATATCCTCCTTATTCCCAAATCGTTTCTTTATTTCTTCTCAGGCATGCTGTACCTGGAGTTGAAATCGGCCTTGATGGCCTCCAGCCGCTTCTGGTCGTCCACCCGCTGCTTGCGGGCGTTCTCCTGGATCTGCCGGGTCTCGTCGATGCCGGAGACGATGGTCTGCCAGGTCCGCTCCAGAGTCTCGATCTTGATGGAGCTGCCCGAGGCCAGCCGGGCGGTCATCTTGGACTGCTCGGCGGTGTTCTGGGCGTTGCGGATGAGCATTTCGTTGGTCTTTTCGTCCAGGGCGGACATGGCCTCGGCCTGGATACGCTGGCGCTTGAGCATGATGGCCTGGGTGAGGGCCTGCTTGAACACCGGCAGGGTGATGATAAAGGCGGAGTTAATCTTGCGCACCAGGTTCATGTTGCTGAACTGCATGGTCTTGATCATGGGGATGGCCTGCATGGCCACACTCTCCGCCGTGCGCAGGTCCTGGGTGCGCTGCTCCAGCATCATCAGGGCCTGGTTCAGGCTGGTCAGCTCGAACTGGATGGAGTTGTCGCCGCTGGCCTCCATGTCGGCCTGCCGCTGGGCGATGTAGGCCTCCAGCTCCCGGCAGCCCTGCTCTCCTGCCAGGATGTACTTCACCAGCTCGTGGTAGTAGTTCACGTTGGCCTGGAACATCTCCTCCAGCTTGCGGTTGGACTGCTTGATCTCCGACTCGTACTGCTTGAGCTGGACGTAGATCTTGTCCACCTCCTGGCCCATGGTGTGGTACTTGGCCAGGATCTTGTCCAGCTGCTTGCGGAGATTGCCGAATAGCTTGCCGAACAGGCCGGGGTTTTCCTTGATCTCCTCGATGTCGAACTTGTCCATGATCTTGGCCAGGGTGGTGAGCATGGCGCTGGACTCGTCCAGCTGGGACATGTTCATGCTGTTGAGCACCACGTCGGAGCACTTGGAGATCTCCTCCGCCGCCCCCGCGCCGAAGGTGACGATGGTCTCCAGGTTATAGACCTCGATCTGGCTGGCCAGCCGGTCCACCTCGGGGGAGTTGGTCAGGGCCTGGCTCATCTCCTGGCGGTCGGCCACAATGTCATACTGCTGATAGTTCTCCTGCTCCGCCGGGGGAGCGGCCGCGGCCTGCCCCTGGTCGGGAAGGGCGTTGGGGGTGGGTCTGCTGAAATCCAATCCCATAGTCATGTACTCCTTCCAAATAGTCTTCTGATGGAACTCAGTCCGCCCTCCTGGACGGCGTTGAGGTTGGGAACGGACAGATCGTACAGGTACTCTCCGATCTGGTGCTCGTTCACATACCCCTCCGGGAGATATTTTTCGATACACTGATACCCTGTGGGCACAAAGAACAGGATGTCGAAGCCCACCAGGTTGAGATAGGCCACCAGGATGCTGTCCTCCAGGGAGAGGATTTTTTCCGTGGTGTTGATGAAAATGAGCTTGGGATTCTTCTTGGTAAAGTCAAACTTCTGGATGAGCCGCAGCAGGTCCCGGTTCAGGTTGAGGGCGGTGGCCACCACGGTGTACTCCGTGCCGTTCTGGTAGGTGCCCGCCACCACCTTCTGGTCCAGCAGCAACTGGAGCTTGTCCAGCAGATGCTCCTGCATCTCCCCCCGGAGGATGCCGTAGGGGTAGGCCTTGTGCTCCTTGATCTTCCCCCGCTGCAGCCGCCCGTTTTTCAGAAATTGGGTGGCGAAGGGCTTGATGGGGTTGGCGTCGGTCCCGGCAAGCCAGGGCACCGACCGGACCACCAGAGTGTCCGGCGTCACCAGCTTTTTCAGCTCCAGCCAATAGTTGTTGACCTGCCCGTCCTTCACGCCGCAGATCTTCTCCAGCAGCACCGGCATGGTCACCGTCTGGTCCACCACCGAAAAGCTGGGGCGGTATTTCAGCTCCTGGTCCCACAGAATGGAGATCTCCTCGTACATGGTACGCAGGGTGACCGCCTCCGCCTTGCCGTACTGCTGGTTACGGTACATGCCAGAGTCCTGGTACATCAGCGAGTCCAGGTCCCGCTCGGCCTGGTAGGCCGCCGTGCTCACCCGCACCTGGGCGGGCTCCACGGGGAAGCTGTCCATGGGGAGGGACTGCTCATACCGCAGCTCCAGCAGGGCGGGGTCCCGGAGGGGGCAGCCCTGGTTTCCATCGGGCAGCAGCACCAGCACGTCCACCGGCAGCCGGGCCAGCAGCCGCAGAAACAGGGCCTCGTTGGGGGTGGCGCATCTGCCGAAGAGGAGGAACACCCCCACCTCCGGCATCTGCCAGTTGGCAAACAGCTCCTTCTGATACCGCCGGAGCCACGCCAGCAGATAGACCGCCTTGTTGGTCAGGCGGGAGACCGTGCCGCCCGGCTCCTTGGCCTCCTCCAGGATCAGGTCCAAAAAGGCCTTCACCATCAGCCGCTGGAGCTCCTGGCTGGGGGGGTACTGGATGTTGGGCGTCAGCCCCGCCGCCAGCTGCTCCACGTTGGCGTAGTTCTGCCGCTTGATGGACGCAATCTCCTCCGGCGTGGGCGCGGGAATGCCGCCGTTCACCAGGCATACCCGCCGCTGGCCGCTTTTCAGCTGCTTGTAGAAGGAGAACATGTCGTTGGAGAAGAGCAGCTTGTCCTCCACGCCGTACTGGATGACAAAGCCGTTGTAGAAAAAGCCCGGCTCGCTCCCCCGGCCCTGGGCGCTGGTAAGCAGCTCCTGGACCTGGGGGCTCTTCATCCAGGCGTTGGTGCAGGGGCGGAGGGAGGGGAGCGGACCGTAGAGCCGCTGGCGGTTTTCCTCCCTGCGCAGCTCCTCCTGGAGCCCCTTCAGGCCAAAGCCGTCGGGAAAGGCGGTCATGCCCGGCTCCTGATAGAGCGTGGACAGGGCGGAGCTGGGGTCCAGCTTCAGGTAGGAGGCGTCGCCCCCCCGCTCCAGCAGAACAATGTCGGCTCCTGCCCGGGACAGCACGGTAAGCAGCTGCAGCTCGTACTGGCTCACGGCCCCGTCGTACAGGATCTGGGGCAGCTGCTCCGCCCCCAGCCGGTTGACGATGCGCTCAAACTTGTAGTAGAGCCAGCACATGTACTTGATATAGGCGTTGCGCAGCATATTTTCATTTTTCCCCTCCCGCAGCATGTCCTGCAGGGTGGAAAACATGGCCTCCACCACAATGGCCCGCTGGGGGTCGGCCATCCGGGGCAGCCACCGGCGCAGCTTGCCGTCCAGGAAGGTACGGTCCAGCCGGAAGTCCTGTCCCATCATCTCGGAGAAATAGGCCAGGTTGTTCACGTCGGGGTTGGGGATCTTCCCGTCGATGATTACCCCCGTGCGTCTGGCCGACTGGTAATAGGCCTTGAGAAAGTCCGCCACGGCGGGGGAGTAGCCCGCGATCCGGCAAAAGTAAACCCCCGCCTCTCTCCGGCTGGAGAGCGGCAGGAAAACGTCATTGAGTTTTTCCGGTATGATCAGTTTCAGCATGCCATCAACTTTCTCCGACTGAAGTATGGAATCATTCCCATTATAGCATCTCTTAAAATTTTTTCAACTTGAAGAAAGGGCCATTTACCCAATAAAATGGCCTCTTTGCGCCTAAAAAATTTTTAATCTTCTTTTCATGTTCTCCCATTATCTTTTGTGGTAGAATTACTAGGTTGTCCCCCTGTCTGTGGGATATGATTTTCAGCTGTAAAGAGGGATTGTGATGATCGAGCAACTCAGCGGGTATGACGTGGGCGCCTTGATGTACTGCCCGGCCCACGCCCACGGGACCATTGCCGGCGCTCTGCTGCGGGAACAGTATCCCAAGCCCTTTTCTCTGGCCTTTTGCCTGGAGGATACCGTACCGGAGGCCCTGGTGGAGCAGGCTGAGGGGGAGCTCTTTCAGATTCTGGAGGAGATTTGCCGCAACCGCTCGGAGCACACCTTTTATCTCCCCCTCATTTTCGTCCGGGTGCGCTCCCCCCAGCAGCTGCGGAAGCTGGCCGCCGCCTACCGCCCCTTTTCCTCCATCCTCCGGGGCTTTATCCTGCCCAAGTTCTTTGTGGAGAACTGCGGGGCCTATATCCAGGCCATCTCGGACATTGCCGCCGCCGGGGCGGACTACCGCTATATGCCCATCTTTGAGTCCCCCGCCATGCTGCCTCTCCACACCCGCTATGAGCATCTGGCACAGGTGAAGGAGCAGCTGGACACCGTGGCCGACAGGATCCTCAACGTCCGGGTGGGAGGCAACGACCTCTCCCACGCCTTCGGGCTGCGGCGGACGGTCCATGACACCATTTACGACGTCCGGCCGGTGGCCCACCTGCTGACCGACCTGGTCACCACCTTCGCCGGCCGGTATGTGGTCTCCGGCCCCGTGTGGGAGTATTTCTCCGGGGCGGGCTGGGAGGAGGGCCTGCGGCGGGAGCTGTCCCTGGACCTGCTCAGCGGGTTTATCGGCAAGACGGTGATCCACCCCAACCAGATCCCGGTGGTCAACGACATGCTGAAGGTCTCCGCCGGGGACTACCGGGACGCCCGGGCCATCACCGGCTGGAACGGGGCGGACGGGCTGCTGGTGGCCTCCAGCGCCGACGCCACCCGTATGAACGAGTACAATACCCACTTCAACTGGGCCAGCAAGGTCCTCCGGCTGGCCCAGGTCTACGGCGTGCGGGAGGACTGACAGCCCTCCCGGCCCAGATGGGGATGCCCACCGTAAGCCGGCAAAAATACGCCGGACAGGAACCTGTTCCTGTCCGGCGTATTTTGTACTTATGTGTTGTCCTGAACCAAATCCGGATTGCGCAGCCGCCGCAGGCGATCCGCCTCCTTTGAATCCTTCTGAAGGCCGTTTTCGTCCGCCAGCAGGATGGGAATATATTGAAATACCTCGTCTACATAGTTGTGATACATATGCTCACAGGAAACCGCATGCATAAAGGGAATGCAGCCAAACTGGATGTAGCTCAGCGCCTTGCGCATCAGCTGGGCCGAGGAGCACACGCAATGCAGCTGACCAAAACCCAGCTCCTCAAAAATCCGGCTGGCCACATAGCACTCGTCCGAGGAATTGTATACCCCTTTCTCCCCCTTATACTTTTTGTTCATCTCCTCCCCAAACAAGGCCTCCGGCGGCAGGCCCTGCTCCATCAGATATTCACAGCCCGCACGGCTCAGCGAAAGCTGATCCGCCACTCCATTTTCCATGTGCAGGCTCCCTGGGACATAAATGCGGGTCTCAATGCCCAGGGCCGTTTGTGTACGGTAGAGCCACGCAGCCAGGTCCAGCCGTTTTTGGAATTCCTCATTGGGCCGGCGGCCATCCACCAGGGGGTGCTGGGCAGCCGCTTCAATCAGACACCCCTTCATCTTCCTGTGCCGCTCCATATTTTGTCTGGCCCTGTCCTGCTTTTCCGCCCATATTTCATACTGTTTATCCATGGATTCTCTCCTCTAATTCCTCCAGGCTTTCCGAGTTGTAGTTCCAGATCGTATCAAAGTTGCTCTCCATCATATCCACAAAATTGATCTCCGCTTCCTCGTCCTCCTCGCCGCCTTTCCTGCCCCGGAGCACAAAGGCTTTGGTGGATTTATACGGCGGCAGGGTCATGGTCAGCCACGCCTTCACGCTCCCGTCCTCATAGTAGGCCAGCACATATGGGAGCCGGTACTCGGTGGAATAAAAGCGCATTTTCATTCCAAAGGCCCGGTACTTTTCAATCAGCGCCCAGACTTCCGCGCCAATTTTATCCTCCTTCTCCCGCATCCGTCTTCCGTTTATGATCGTGTGATATTCCAACCCCTCGATATCGGTGAGGAATCTGCTGTCCGGCGCGGCGGCCAAAAACTGTATTTCCAGCCCCCTGGCCAGGGCCTGCTTCAGCAGTTGCTCATTGTCATTCAAATAATGAAAGCCGGAGACGTTGATGATCTTGACTTTGACCGCCTTTTCGCACATTTCCTTCATTTCCTTCCGGGTCTGTTTATTTGTACTGGTATTTACAAACCCGTAGGACTGCATCTTTGCAGAAAACTGAAGCTTTGAGATGTACTTACTGACCAGGCAATAGCCCACCACCGCCGTAATTGCCGTAATGGAAAGTCCGGAAACAATATCCTGTATGACGCTTCCCATGTCAAAGGAAAACTTTACCACCGTCTCTCCGGCTGCCTGGGCGGGTACAAGCAAATACCCCGCCAGCGCCAAAAAGATGCCGCCGCACCTGGATATGCAGAGTTTATGCGCACCCGCCCGGCTTAGTCCCCGCCGGGACCTGTTATATCCGAACATAACATCCTTCCTTTTTCGAGGGTACATCCCCTTTCAGATCAGTTTCATCATACCGTACTTCCCCTGCCTTTGCAAGGGAATTCACCCCTCTGGCCTTTCTGTGCTCGCCAGGATGAAGCAGCCCGCCGGACAGCCCGGACACAACAAAAAAACGCGGTCTTTCCCTCAGGGGAAAGACCGCGTTTTGATTTACCGGTCGTTGCGGCACAGGTCGGCGAAGGACTCCCGCTCCACCGCCACATAGTGCTCCCGGCCGCCCCGCAGCATGACGATGGGGGGGCGGGGCAGACGGTTGTAGTTGGAGGCCATGGAGTAGTTGTACGCGCCGGTGGTGCACACGGCCAGAATATCTCCCCGGCCCACGCTGCCGGGCAGCTGGACGCCCTGCTGGATAATGTCGCCGCTTTCGCAGCAGCGGCCCACCACCGAACAGGTGAAGTCGGCCTTCTCGTCCATCTTATTGGCAAGCAGGCAGGTATAATTGGCCTGATAGAGGGCGTAACGGGGGTTGTCCGTCATGCCCCCGTCCACAGAGACATAGTTTTTGTAGCCGGGGATCCGCTTGACCGTACCCACGGTGTACAGGGTCATACCGGCGGCGCCCACGATGCTGCGGCCGGGCTCCATGTGGATCTCCGGCATTTCGATGGACAGCCGGGCGCAGGTCTGCTTGATGGCGTCGGCCACCTGGGCCACCTTCACGTCCACGTCCAGATGGGGGTCGCTCTCCACATAGCGCACGCCGTATCCGCCGCCCAGGTCCAGCTGAGGAGCCATGTAGCCCAGCTTGCGCTTCATGTCGGCCACAAACTCCAGCATGATGACGGCGGCCCGCTCGAACACGTCCTCGGCAAAGACCTGGGAGCCCACGTGGCAGTGGAAGCCCATCAGCTCCACATGGGGCTGGGCCAGGGTGAAGGCGGTAATCTCCTCGGCCTGGCCGGTCTCAATGGCGCTGCCGAACTTGGAATCCACCTTGCCGGTGGCGATGGCCTCATAGGTGTGGGGGTCAATGCCGGGGGTCAGGCGCAGCAGCACCTTCTGCCGGATGCCCCGCCGGGCGGCCTCGGCCTCGATGGCCCGGATCTCCTCCACGTTGTCGGCCACAAAGTAGCCGATGCCGTGCTCCATGCTGTAACGGATATCCTCGTCGGTCTTGTTGTTGCTGTGAAAATAGGCCTGGCCCAGATCATAGCCCGCCTGCAGCGCGGTATAGATTTCGCCGGAGGAGACCACGTCGATGCCCATGCCCTCCTCCTTCATGATCTCGTAGATACGCTTGAAGGAGGCCGCCTTGCTGGCATACAGGGGGCGTGCCTTGTCCCCAAAGTGCTTTTGGAAGGCCGCCAGGTACGTCCGGCAGTTTTCCCGGATTTTGTCCTCATCCATCAGATACAGCGGTGTGCCGTACTGCTGGGCCAGCGCCGTCACGTCCTGTCCCGCAAAGTACAGGTGGCCGTCCGCGGCGGTAATATTATCACAGATCATGGGACTCTTCCTTTCTGTCTCTCTGGACCCGGGGAGGGTCTTCCGGCGGCGGAGGCCGGGGCCCCGCCGCCGGAAGTTAAGAGGGAATTATTTCTGAAGCTGCTTGCCGCTGATGGCTCTCTCCAGCCAGTTCTTGCCGTCGGTGATGCGGGCCACGATGTAGCAGACCACATAGTCGCCGGAGGAGTTGATCATGGTGGCGGGAGGATCCACCAGGTTGCCGATGGCCACCAGGATGGGGAAGGCCACCTCAATGTGCTGGGGGAAGAAGATGGAGCAGATGATATACTCGCCGATATAGCCGCCGCCGGGCACGCCGGACATGCCCACGGAGGAGAGCACGGCCACCAGCACCACCAGGGGCAGCATGCTCCAGTTCATGTCGGAGCCCATGGTGCCCAGAACAAAGGCGATCTTCAGCACGCAGGAGAAGCAGGAGCCGTCCATGTGCATGGTGGCGCCCATGGGGATGACCATTTCGGCCACGTCCTTGGGGATGCCGGTATCCTCCGCCTCACGCAGGTTGGTGGGAATGGTGGCAGTGGAGGAGCAGGTGCCCAGGGACATGACGGCGGGACGGGCGATGTGCTGGAACATGGTCTTGATGCCGTGCTTGCCGCCGCCGAACCAGGCAAACAGGGGGAAGGCGGTGAAGATGTAGATAAAGCACAGGGGATAGTACACGATCAGGGCCCGGCCGTAGGCGGTGGCCACTTCCGCGCCGTAGGTGGCTACCAGGTCGGCAAACAGGGCGAAGAAGGCGATGGGGGCATAGTAGGTGATGATCTTCACGAAGGCCATCATGACCTCGCTCAGGCCCTCCAGGAACTTGCCGATGATGTGGTCCGGGCCGCCCACCAGGTTGGTGGCGAAGCCGAAGAAGACGGAGAACACGATCAGGGGCAGCATGGCGCTGCGGCTGAGCAGGCCCACAAAGTCA
>NHCFR00700__coassemble_1114_pt1 | contig 28303 bp, 25 predicted proteins | sample NHCFR00700__metabat2_low_PE_032 | metagenome-assembled genome bin NHCFR00700
TCTCGGCGGCCACGGCCACGCAGGGGTTGGTGGTGGTGCAGCCGTAGATGATCTGCGTGCCGTCGCCGATGAGCTTGTTGTAGGCGTTGACGGCCTTCTCGGTGTCGCCCTCATCGTCCTGGAAGTCCAGGGAGAACTGCAGGCCGCCCAGGGCGTTGATCTCCTGGATGGCCACCTCGGCGCCCTGCTTGGTAGCCAGGCCGTACACAGCGGCGGAGCCGGTCAGGGGGCCGATGCCGCCGATCTTGATGGTGCCGTCGGTGGAACCGGTGGAGCCGTTCTCGGTACCGGCGGGCGTGGTCTCGCCGCTGCCGGGGGTATTGGCGGAACCCTGGTCGCCGTTGCCGCAGCCGGACAGCATGGAAAGGCACAGAGCACCCGCCAGCGCAAGAGACAGGATGCGAAGCTTCTTCATGGTAATTCCTCCTTCTTAGAAGTTGTTGACAATTATATGCGGTTCGCCCGAAATTGTCAACCTAAAAACTGCACAATGGCCGCCTGCGTCAGGCGGCCATTGTTGGAAATATGAACAATTTGTGAATCAGACTCCGGTTTTTACACGATCAGTCCGCCGTTGGGGGCCAAAACCTGGCCGGTGACAAATTTTGCGCCGGGAGAAGCCAGATACCACAGGGCCTCCGCAACGTCCTCCGGCTTTCCAATGACCCCCATGGGGGTCTCCTCCGCCAGAGCGGCCAGGTCCTCCAGCCCCAGATTGGCGTTCATCTCGGTGTCAATCACCCCGGGAGCCACGCAGTTTACCGTAATCCCAGAGGGTCCCAGCTCCTTGGCCAGGGCCTTTGTCATGCCGATCACAGCGGCCTTTGCCGCGGAATAGGCCACCTCGCAGGAGCCCCCCACCTGCCCCCACATGGAGGAGAGGGTGAGAATCCGCCCCTGTTTCCGGTGGATAAAGTGGGGCAGAGCCGCCCGGATGGTATAAAATATCCCGTCCACATTGACGGCGAACATCCGCCGCCAGTCCTGGTCGGTCAAATCGCCAAATAATTTCTGCTGGGCAATCCCGGCGTTGCATATCAGAATGTCAAGTTGACAAAATTTATCCAACACATTGTCAACCATATTCCTGACCTGCTCCGGGTCGGACACATCGGCCCCCACCGCCCAGCCGCCGGTTTCCGCCGCCAGGGCCTCCGCCTGTTCCCGGGAGCGGCAGTAATTGATCACAACCTTGTCCCCCCCGGCGGCAAACCGCCGGGCCGCCGCCGCTCCGATTCCCCGGCTGCCGCCGGTAATGAGCACCACACGCTGCGCCATCTCTCATACTCCTTTCAGCCAGTCCACGCACAGGCCGTGCCAGGCCGCCGCGTGGGGGTTGTAGTGGGCCTGATCCCGGGCGCTCTCCCGGTCGGCCAGCCCCATGGCATGGGGCCCCCGGGCGAAGAGGTGGAGCTCCGCCGGCACCCCCGCCCTTTTCAGAGCGGCGGCGTAGTCCAGGGTGTTCTGCACCGGCACCGTGGCGTCCTCCCCGGTGGCCCACAGGAAGGCGGGCGGGTGATCGCTCCCCACCCGCCGGTCCAGCCGCAGCTCCTCTTCCCCGCCCAGCGGGGCGATATAGCGCACATCGTTCACCACCGGATAGCCCAGAATGGCGGCGTTTGGCCGCGCCTGCTCCGGGGTCAGACCCAGCCGCTCCCCCAGCAGGGGGTGGTCCCACAGGCAGGACAGGCAGCCCGCCAGATGTCCTCCGGCGGAGAAGCCGCACACCGCCACCCGGTCGGGCCGGATGCCCAGTTCCCCGGCGCGGGCCCGGAGCCAGGCCAGGGCCGCCGCTCCCTCCAGAAACTGTTGGGGCCAGCCCAGGGGCAGCAGGCTGTACGACAGCACAAAGGCCTGTACCCCCGCCGCCAGAAAGGCCAGCGCCACCGGCTCGCTCTCCGCCGGGGCAATGCGCTCATAGCCGCCGCCGGGCAGGATCAACACCCCCCACCGCGCTCCGTCGTCCGCCAGCAGCCCGCTGCGCGTCCGGCAATAGACCTGCAGCCGCGCCCCGCCGTCCAGCGCCGGGTGGAGCTGCTTGGCCGATATCTGAAAATAGTTCATGTTTCTCCCCCAAACCCGTGTTTTGACCTCACATCTGCCAACCCGCACCCTTTTTTAAAAAGAGAACAGAAAAAGGTATTGACAGATTCCGCTTTTCCGGGTATAATAATTTACGCTGTTCGGACGATTAGCTCAGCTGGTAGAGCATCCGCTTGACGTGCGGGAGGTCACAGGTTCAAGTCCTGTATCGTCCACCAGACCAATCCCCTGAAGCCGCAAGGCTTCGGGGGATTTTGTTTTGTCCGGAGCAACGCTTCGCCTTTCTGTTCCGTCGGCTCCCCGAGATTCCAAACCGGAATAGGGACGAGGCTATTATACCGGCTTCTCCCCGTCTTTTCAAGGCGGCGCGGCATATATAACCCGGGACGGCCCGGATCAGCCGGGCCGTCCCAAATGCGGCACCAGATCGGTTACAGCGTAAAAACAGACTCGCAGCAGCGGTAATCCGTGTCAATGTTGTTGGCAAGAAAGCGGGCTTTCAATTTGCGGGGGCTGCACATAGCCCCGCCGGACACGCTCAGGTCCTCCGGCAGCACAAATTTCACGCACTTGACCAATACATCCCGGCACGCGGGGGAATCATGGGCCGGAATGGTCATGGCTTTCATGCCCCGCTGGTGCTCCATACCGTCCCGGTCCACCTCGGTGAGGATGGCCGCCAGGGCCACCCGTTTGCCGGGGCAGACGTTTTTGATGGTCACGTCCATCTGAATGATCCGGCCCTGAGACGTCAGTTCGACGTCCCCCAGGTCCACCAGGACGGAATCCCGGCAGCCCTCCACCGTCAGCTCCACAGGCTGGGGGCATGGTTCGGGATGAACGACAATATCGCACTCCACCGACACGGCGGGCTTGGGGAAGGAGACAAGGTTTCCCTCCCGGTCCGAATAGGTGATGGACTGATTGACCAGCTTGGTCCCGGACTGCTGGCCCACATGGCGCACCAAAAACTCCAGCGCCGCGCTTTCGCTGGCGGTTACCCCCAGCTCCATAATATCCCACCGCAGCGAATGGGCGTCCAGCATGGTGGCGGTCCCCTTTGTGGGCGACAAGATGCTGGTGATGACGAAGTCCGGGTTGACGACCTCCTGGATGGTAATGTCGGTGGCGCCCGGTTTGGAGATATTGGCGGCCAGCTCCGCAAAGAGCGCCTCCAGGTCGGCGGCATCCGGCGTCACCGCCACATGGGAGGCGTCCGGGTCTGTGGCCCAGTTGTTGAGCGCGCTGACGTCCAGACCGTCGGAGCCGATCAGGCCGATGCAGTAAATGATGATTCCCTGGGCCCTGGCCGCGGCCGCCACGGGGGCGGGCGGCGCGCCGGCGGTGGTGTTGCCGTCGGTAAACATGACCATGACCTTGGCGTTGGAGGAGTTTGGATCAAACAGCTGGGTGGCTTTGGCAAAGGCGTCGGCATGGTTGGTGCCGCCGCTGGCCGTCAGGCCGTCCACGGCGGCTTTCAGCTCATCCACGGAGGTGATGAGCTGCGTGTCCGCCGCGGCGGTGTTGGCGAAGCTGACCACGCCCATCCGGCTGCCGGAGCCGATCTGGCCGTCTTTTGCGCTGTCCGTGGCCTCGTCAATGAGGTCAATAAAGGTCTTTGCCCCCAGCTTCATGTCGGCCAGAGGCCCGCCGGCCATGCTGCCGGAGCGGTCCAGAACCAGCACGATATCCGTGGGATTGGCCACGATGTCCGGCGCGGCCGTCAGGGCCAGCGTCACACGTAAAGCGCCGTCGCAGGCAATGCGGTCGGCGCTGATTACCTTATTGGAATTTGTAACACCCATGTGTGTTACCTCCTTCTGGGAAAGAGTCCCGCCTTATTCTATGAACGGCCCTGTCAGATGGACCCTTCCGCAGGGTACGGGGGAGCTGTTTGCACCGATTGGGGAAGGTCTCCCACCCTTCCCCCGCTGTGACGGCCCAGTCCGGCGGCTCCCCGTCTCCGCAAAGGCTTTGCACCAGGGGAAAAATCTGCTATACTGTGGCTCAGAGCAGAGTCTCTGAGGAGGGAACGATGAAGCAGCTCACCTTTTTAGTAAAGCCGGCCTCCAGCCTGTGCGGTCTGCGCTGCCGGTACTGCTTTTATGAGGATGTCGCCCAGTGCAGGGAGACCAGGAGCATGGGGCTCATGACCCGGGAGACGGCGGAGGCCCTCCTCCGGGCCGCCGCCGGCGCGGTTCAGGCCGGGGATGTCATTCAAATCACCTTTCAAGGGGGCGAGCCCACTCTGGCGGGCCTGGACTTTTTCCGGGCCTTTGTGCGCATGGAGCGGGAGCTCATTCCCTCCGGCGTGGCGGTCCACCATTCCATTCAAACCAACGGCATGTCCATCACAGGGGAGTGGGCGGAGTTTTTCCGGGAAAACCACGTGCTGGTAGGCCTGTCTCTGGACGGCGCCCGGGCCTTTCACGACGCCATGCGGGTGGATGCCCAGGGCAAGGGCACCTGGGACCGGGCTACGGCGGCCCTGAAGCAGCTGGAACAGGCGGGCGTGGAGACCAATCTTCTGTGTGTCGTCACCGGCCCCATGGCCCGCAGCCCCCAGAAGGTGTACCAGTCTCTGTGCAAGCTGGGCCGCCACCCTCTGCAATTCATCCCCTGCCTGGACCCCCTGGAAGCGCCCCGGGGCAGCATGCCCTATTCCCTGTCCCCGCAGCGCTACGGCCAGTTTCTGTGCGGTCTGTTTGACTGCTGGTACCGGGACTGGCAGGGTGGGCGCTATGTGAGCATCCGCCTCTTTGACGACTATCTGCGCATTCTGGCCGGGATGCCCCCCAGCACCTGCGCCGCGTCGGGGGCCTGCGGCAGCTATCTGGTGGTGGAAGGGGACGGCGGCCTCTACCCCTGCGACTTTTTTGTACTGGACGAGTGGTATCTGGGGAACATCCATGACCTGGGGGTGGACGACGCCGTAACCTGCGCCCAAAGCCGCCGCTTTTTGGAGCGCGGCCAGATGCGGCCCCAGGCCTGCGCGGGGTGCCCCCACGTTGCCGTTTGCCGGGGAGGCTGTCCCCGGGACTGGACAGGCTTGGCTCACCAGGTGGAAAATTACTACTGCCCCGCCCTTCGGCAATTTTTCGACTACGCCATGCCCCGCCTGCGCCAGGCGGCGGCGGCCATCCGATAAAAAACGCTCTGAGCGGTTCCTCCGGAACCGCTCAGAGCGTTTTTTACAAGGTGCGGATGGAGCTGCCCTCGTAAATCTTCGGTTTCATCACATAGGTATAGTTTTTGTCGTCGCAGTCCCGGCGCTGGATCATGGTCATCAGCCGGGTGGCCACCAGGCGGCCCATCTGCTGGCCCTGGTGGACGGAGCAGGTGATCCCCTCCGCCTCCCAGTTTTGTCCCGAGTAGTCAAAGCACACCAGAGAGCAGTCCTCCGGCACCCGCTTGCCCTGGCTCTCCAGCACCCGGCGCACCAGGCGGTAGATCATGTAGTTGCAGCACACCACGGCGGTATATTTGGGCAGCCCTTTTAAAAAGTGATCGATGGTGCGGGCAAAGCGCTGGTCGTGGGCCTCGTTGGAGACGCACCACTTGATGTAGTCGTCCTGAAACTCCACCCCCCGCTTCTGCATGGCGGCGGCGGTGCCCTGGAACTTTTCAATGCTCTGGTAATTGTCATAGACAAAGATGCCGGCAATGAGCCGGTGGCCCCGCTCGATGAGCATGCCAACCAGCCGGTCGGCGCACTCCAGGTCGTTGACAATCACCCGGGGATAGCGCAGATTTTTGTAGTAATTGTTATAGAAGATGACCGGGATGTGCCGCCGGTAGATCTCCCGGTAGCAGTCCAGGTTGGGGTTGAGCAGGCTTGCCTTGACCCCGTCGATGATGAAGCCCTGGAAGTTCTGGTGGACCACCGTCTGAAGGCAGTTGCGCTCGTTGGAGAACTTGTTGTCGGTAAAAAACACCCGCAGGTCCACCTGGTCGGCGGGCAGCACGCCCTTGATCCCCTCCAGCAGGGCGGAGTTGGCGTCGGCGTCCTGGCCCTGGAGGATCAGGCCGATTTTCAGCAGGGCGGAGCCGGTGTCCAGCTCCCGGGACAGGGCCACCTCTTTGTTGATGTAGGTGCCGCTTCCCTTCACCCGCCGGACCAGCCCCTCCCGGGCCATCCGCTCCAGCGCGGCGCGCACCGTCTCCCGGCTCATGTCCAACCGGCGGCACAGCGCGTTTTCCGAGGGCAGCTTCAGGTTGCCGGAAAACTTGTTCTCGTCGATATAGGCCATCAGCCAGCGGTAGACCTCATCCGTCTTTTTGCCAGAGCCCGCCAAGCGCACCCTCTCCTCAGTCCGTAATGGTGGGCCGGCACCCCTCCGCCTTCTCCAGCCAGTCCAGCAGACGCTTGCGCAGCTCCTCCTTCACCTGGCCGTAGGCCGGGTCGGCCACCACATTGTTCAGCTGCCAGGAATCGGCCTTCAGGTCGTAGAGGAAGTCGTCGGCGTAGACGTCCGCCGCCGCGGCCTCGCCGCCGTTGACCCCGGGGGCGTAGACCGAGTAGAGATACTCCGGCGTACGCACGCAGCGGCCCACCCGGCTCTCGGAGATCTGGGCAAACACCTGGTTGGGTCTATTATCAGTCTTTTTCTCCACCACGTCAAGGAGGTTCTCCCCGATCATGGCCTCCCCCACATCCACGCCGGCCATGGCCAGAATGGTCTTGGGCAGGCTCTCGGTGCTCACCAGCTCCTCCACGGCCACGCCGCCCCGGAAGGGACCGCCGGCAATGACCAGGGGCACGTGGAGGGCTCCGTCGTGGCAGGTGCGCTTGTAGTCGTCATAGCCGTTGAGGTGGCTGTCGGTGTTGCGGGTCTTGAAGTGGGAGCCGTGGTCGGAGGCGAAGATGATGATGGTGTTGTCGTACAACCCCTCCCGCTTCAGCCGCTCCACCAGCCGGCCCAGATTCTCGTCCAGGCTGGCGCACTGCCCCAGATAGTCGGGATATTCCTCCGCCGCGTTGCCCTGGAGCACCTCCAGGTCGTGGGGGAGCACAAAGTTTTTGTACTTCTCCTTGGACCCCTCCGGCCCCTCGTAGTGGCCCCGGTCATTCTGATGGTGGGGCTCGATCTGGGAGACGGTCATGAAGAAGGGCTTTTTGCCGTCGTACCGGTCGAAAAATTCCAGGGCTAGGTCGGTGATGCAGTCGGCCCGGTAGCCCTTGAAGTCGATGCGGTTGTTGTTTTCGTCAAACACGTACCCGTCGTAGCCGTGGGAGGTAAACTCCAGCACATCGGCGGCCCGCCAGAAGCCGGTGTAGCCTCCCCGCAGCTCCCTGGGCACAGCGGTAATGGTGTGGTCGATGGTGGGGGGCTTCTCCAGCTCGCCGTCGCTGGCCAGGTGCCACTTGCCGATATAGGCGGTCTCATAGCCCGCCTCCTCGATGTAGTTGGCCAGGGTCTTTACTCCGGCGGGGAGCATGATGTTGTTGCGGAAGCAGCCCGTCTCGGTGGGGTACTTGCCGGTCTGGAACAGGGCCCGGCAGGGGCCGCACACCGGCTGGGGAGAGAAGGCGTTGTCAAACTTCACCCCTTCTCCCGCCAGACGGTCCAGGTTGGGGGTAATATCCAGGGGCTGGCCGAAGCAGCCGCAGGTATCCCAGCGCTGCTGGTCCGTAAAGTAGAATAAAATGTTGTATGCCATATGCCCGTGCTCCTTCCTTACTGTGAAGCGGCCGCTTTGGCGGCTTTCTGCTCCTTCAGCTTTCCCCGGATGATGGCGGCCACCGCCACGATGATCAGCACCAGGAAAATCTTGCAGTAGATGCTCTGAACGAAGATGGAGGGGTCCCCGTTGGAAATGAGCAGCGCCCGGCGGAAATTGGTCTCCGTCATGCGGCCCAGCACCAGGCCCAGCAGGATGGGCACCGGCGGCAGGTCCAGCTTGCGCAGCACCCAGGCCAGCACGCCGAACACCAGGGCAACGGCCACGTCAAAGTAGTTCTCATTGACCGAATAGGCGCCGGCAAAGCAGAAGATGACGATGATGGGGGTGAGGATCTCCTGGGGGATGGACACCACCTTGGCAAACAGGGAGGTAAGGAATTTGCCCTGGAGGAACATGAACAGATTGACCAGGATCAGGCCCAGCATAATGGCGTACATGATGTCGCCGTCGGTGGTGAAGAGGGACAGGCCGGGATTCAGGCCGTTGATCATCAGGGCCGAGAGCATGATGGCCACCGTTCCGTCGCCGGGGATACCCAGGGTCAGCAGGGGGATGAGGGTGGCGCCGGTGACGGCGTTGTTGGCCGACTCGGCGGCGGCGATGCCCTCCACCGAGCCGTGTCCGAACTCCTCAGGGTGCTTGGACAGGTTTTTGGCGGTGTTGTAGCTGAACCAGGAGGCTTCGGAGGCGCCGGTACCCGGAATGATACCCACCAGCACGCCGATAATGGAGGACATGAGCACGGGCCGGACCATCCGCTTGTACTCCTGAGGGGTGATCTTGCCGTCGTCCTTGATTTTGCGGGTATCCATGTGCAGGTCTCCCCGCTTTTTCTCCGCCTTGGCCAGGATCTCCACCAGGGCGAACAGACCGATGAGGCACACCGCCAGGTCCAGGCCCAGGTACAGCCGGGGGATGCCGAAGGTGAAGCGGTCGTAGCTGGTCATGGGGTCGGTGCCCACGCAGGAGATGAGCAGACCCAGACAGGCCGAGACCAGACCCCGGATGATGCTCTTGCCCGAGACGCCGGCAATGATGGTCAGGCCGAACACGCAGACCATAAAGTACTCGGCGGTGCCCAGCTGGGCGGCCACCTTGGCCACCTGGGGCCCCAGGAACAGCAGCATCAGGGCGGAGAAAATGCCGCCGAAGGTGGAGGCGTACAGGGCGATTTTCAGGGCGGCCTTGGTGCGGCCCTGCTGGGACAGCGGGTGTCCGTCCAGCATGGTGGCCGCGGCGTGGGGGGTGCCCGGGGTATTGATCAGAATGGCGGACACGCTGCCGCCGTAGCCGCCGGCGCAGTAGATGCCCAGCAGAAACATCATGCCGGGAATGGCGGTCATGGTGTAGGTGACCGGCAGGAAGAGAATGACGCACAAAATAACGCTCAGGCCGGGAATGGCAGCAAAGACCGCGCCCACAAACACGCCGATGTTAATCCACAGGATATTTTCCAGCGTGAAGAGAAGGCCGGTGGCGGGGGCTATGTATTGCAGCATGAAAGGACCTCCTCCTTAAAAATCCACGTTCAGCACGAACCGGAAGGCCGCCCAGATGGCCACGGCCAGGGTCAGGGTTATGGCGTAATAGCTGGGTTTTCTGCAGCGGAAGTAAACCAAAAAGCCCAGCGAGCACACCAGAGCGCCCACCACAAACAGGTCGGTGACCCGGGCCAGCAGATAAGAGACCACCAGAATCGCCAGGATCACCAGCGCCTTCAGCTCCGTCTGCAGATTGATGACCTTCCAGTTCATGGGCCGCCTGGTGGCCAGCTTGTACAGCTCCTTGCCCACCAGCATGGCGCAGCAGAGCATCATGACCACCATCAGCAGGGTGGGGAAGGCGCGGCCGTCCACCGCGTCCTTCTCGGAGACCACCACCTGCTGGGGCATGACCAGCAGGATCACCACCGCGAACAGGAAAAAGACAATGCCTGCCGTCAGGTCCACCGGAATGCGCAGCTGCTTTTCACCCAGCCACTCTCCCCAGGCGTCCATGCGGGCGTACAGGCGATCCACCCATTGTTTCATATTGTACAGACCTCCTCTCACGGACAAAAATCGGCGCAAAAGGGGGAATGGGAGGGCCTATCCATCCCATTCCCCCATCATCACGGTTTATCGCGCTCAGCCGGCGACGATATCCTTATACTCGTTGACGATGTTCTTCACGTTTTCCACGTGGGCGTCCATGTCCTCCTGGGACATGGTGTCCACTTCCAGCAGCATGGTGTCCTGGAGCCAGGTGACCACTTCCTCATCGGCCAGGATCTTGTCGTACAGCTCCTTGAGCTGGGCCACGGTCTCCTCGTCGGTACCCGCCCGGGCCATGATGAAGCAGCGGTTGCGGAAGTAGGGGTAGCCGTACTCGCCCACGCCCTCCACGCCGGCGAAGGGGCCGTTCTCCAGAGGCTTCTCATCAAAGGCGCACACGATGGTCACGCCGTCCTGCTGATAGGTCTCCTGGATCTGGGACTGGTGGGAGACGGCGAACTGGGTCTCGCCCTTGGCCACCGCCTGGGCGGCCTCGGCGGCGGACTGGTAGGCCACCAGCTTCAGCTGGTCCCCCGCCCCCATCTTGCCGAACAGGGAGGCGGCCAGGAAGGCCTCGGAGCCGGTGGCGCCGTTGACGGCCACGCTGATCTCCCCGCCCTGGCCCACAAAGGCCTCCAGCTCGGAGATGTTGTTGATGTTCAGCTCCTTGTCGGCGGAGAGCACGAAGATAGAAGAGTACAGATTCTCCACAAACACAAAGTCGTCCTGGGTAAACTGCATCTTGGAGGGGTCGATGATGGAGGTGATGGACAGCAGGCCCTCACCCACAAACACCAGCTCGGGGTCGTTGGCCTCGGTGTCCATGACCCAGGTGTTCACGGTGGCGGCGTCGCCGGCAATGGCCTCGGCCACCAGGGTAATGGTGTCAGAGTACTCGGTGGACTTGGCGGCCGCCTTCTGGCTCACCATGGCGGCCACACCGGAGGGCGCCCAGGGGCAGGTCACCTTCCAGCTGGCGCTTTTTCCGCCGCCGCCCCCGGAGCTGTTGCCGCAGCCGGCCAGCAGGCCCAGCGACATGACCACTGCAAGAGACAAACTAAGTAGCCGTTTTTTCATTCTTTACACTCCTTCTCATTTTGTATCATTTCTCCAGTTTTTAGGCTTTATATTTCGCCTGTTGTATTTAATTTACCATTGCGCCCCTCTGAAATTCAACAAATCTTTGAAAGAATAGCACAAAGTTGTATGGTTATAGTCATATTTTTGAGATGCTGTATTTTTATTTTCTCTTTTTTATATAATGTGCACAATTTCTTCTGTCCAAACTGTACACCCTTACCCGGTCCCATATCCGCCTCCATAGAAAAGCCCTGGAACCACAGCGGTTCCAGGGCTTTTGACACGCAACTGAGCATGGACCGGCGCTTTGCATATTGCTTACGGAACCACAAACCGGTACCCCAGCCCGCGAACGGTCTGAATATACTGGGGCTTGGACGGATTTTCCTCAATTTTCGCCCGGAGCCGGTTGATGTACACCATGATGGCGTTTTCATCAATAATGGCCGACCCCCACACCAGATCGTAAATCATATCTTTGGAAAAAATGTGATTTACATTGTCCATAAACAGCTTGATGATGGCGTTTTCCTTGGAGGAAAGGGGAATTTCCGCCCCGTTTTTGTAAAACCGCAGGGTACTGGTATTGTACTGAAAGGGGCCGGCGGTGATCACCTGGTCCGCGCCGGGCAGATTGCCCCGGCTGCGGCGGATGAGCGCCTTCACCTTTGCGGCCAGGGTGACGGGATTCAGAGGCTTTGTGATGTAGTCGTCAGCGCCGATATCCAGGCCGTAGAGCGTGTCGTAATCCTCCTTCCGGCCGCTGACAATCACAATGGGGATCTTGCTGCCCTGCCGCCGGATGTGCTGGATCACCTGAAAGCCGTCCATGCCGGACAGGTTGATGTCCAGCAGAAGCAGGTCATATTGCTTCTGCTTTAACAGCTCCAGGCACGCCTCCCCCGACTCGGCGGTGTCCGCCTGAAGACCATTGCTGCTGATGACCTTATACAGCATGGTGAGAACCGCCTGATCGTCGTCCACAATGAGCACCTGGTCCGCCATGGTGCATCCCCCTTTACACAGCCTGTTTCATACATTATGATATCCAGTATAAAAGAATCTTACGGGCTTTGGCAAGGGGGGGCATGAGAATTGAAGCAATTCATCCGGCAGGAGCGCAAAGTTCTGATTGCCGTACTGTTGACCCTCGGCCTGATCTGCACGGGAATTGTGATGGTATTCCGCGTGTTTCAGCAGTACGAAAGCCTCATCATCGAAAATGAGGACCGGCAGCTTCTGGGCCTGGCCCGCTCGGTTGACCGGAGCATCACCAGCTACCTGCAGCAGTTTTTGCGGGACCTGGAGCACACCGTGCGGCGGGCTGGGCTGGAGGAGGCGGAGGCGGCCTACCGGAACGACGGAAACGCCGCAAGTATTGCGCAAAATCTGCGGGACACCATCCTGTGGGACCATCCGCTGACCTACGACATGCTGTGCCTGGACGGGGACGCCATTGTCTATTCCGCCCGGGGCAGGACCGACTACACCTTCCCCGCCCGGGCCGGACTGGATGGGGAAATCCGCATCGGGCCATGTATCGACGGGGCGGGCGACATTTATCTCTCGTTTCTGAAAACCAGCAACGGGGGCCTGCAATACGGCGTGCTGGTCAGCCTCACCGATTTCTACCAGGCCGTGGCGGGAAACCTGATTGCCGGGACCCAGGACCGCATCCTGCTGCTGGACGCGGGGGGAAGGGCGGCGCTCTACCAGACCCAGACGGGCCCCGGGGCGGCGCTGATCTCCGACGGCCTGCCGGAAGGGATCTATTCCGACGAACTGGATATCCTGCTGAGCTGCCAGCGCACCGGGGAGGAGGCCGCCGTCTTTTACCGGGCGGGGGAAGAACGGGAGGGGGAAGGCTATACGGCGCGGATGGCGGCCCTCCCCGCCGCCGGCAACAACGGCGTGTTTTCCGTGGGGGCCTCCCTCAATTATGAGACCGTCAAACGGCCCATCCACATGGCTACCATACGGCTTGCCGCATACAGCAGTATGATCATAACCGGCATCCTGCTGCTGTTGACGCTGATTCTGTTTGTGGCCCGGCGCAATGTGAGGGCCCAGCAGGAGGTGCTCACCCTCCGGGAACGGAATCTGGCGCTGGAGGCGGTGACGAAAAAGACCCAGGCCCTGGCCCATCATCAGCGGCTGGAGATCATCGGCACCCTGACCTCCAGCATCGCCCATGAATTCAACAACCTGCTGACCCCCATCATGGGCTATTCCATTCTGGTTCTGGAAAAGCTGCCGCCGGACACCGAGGAGCTGTACGACAACGTGCTGGAGATCTATGAGGCCTCCCGCAAGGCAAAGACCATAATCTCCCGGCTCTCCGACCTTTCGCGGAAAAACACCCCCCTCACCTTTCAGTACGTGGCGCCGGACGAGCTGGTGCGGCGGGTTCTGGAGATCTCCGCCCCGGCCAAGCCGCCCAAGGTGGAGGTGGGCAGCCGGCTCCACTGCCGCCACCTCTGGGTGCGGGGCAACGAGATCCAGCTGTCCCAGATGCTGCTGAACCTGATTTTGAACGCCTATCAGGCCATGGAGACCGACGGCGGGTCCCTGACCGTCACAACCGAGCAGGACGGGGATGCCGTCTGCTTCCATGTAGCCGATACGGGTCCGGGAATCGACCCCGGCCTGCTGGAGCACATTTTTGAGCCCTTCTTCACCACCAAGGAGTGGGGAAAAGGCACCGGACTGGGACTGGCCATCGTACAGCAGGTGGTCCAGGACCACCAGGGCAGCGTTTCGGTCCACAGCCAGCCGGGCCGGGGGACCACCATCACCGTCCGCCTGCCCCTTCCGCCGCCGGATGCGGAGCGCAGGGACAACGATATATGACCCCAAAGTGGGATGGACGCCGCTTTCCGAAGCGGCGTCCATCCCACTTTCTTAATAAATATTAAGGGTGGAGTAATGGCTCATTAAGAAGAGATTGTTATAATTTTATCAAATTCTTTTGGGCGCGAAATGGAGCAGTCAAATGATTATCACAATTACGCGGAAGTACGGCAGCGGCGGGCGGGAGATCGGCCGGCGGCTGGCGGAACGTCTGGATGTTCCCTATTACGACGTGGACTTCCTGCCCCAGCCCGGCGACGACGGCTGGCGGGAGCAGCTCCTCCGGCTGGCGGAGCGGGGGCCCTGCGTCATGGTGGGCTTTTGCGCCGACTTTGTGCTGACCGGCCGGGAGGGCCTGATGCGCATTTTCGTTCACTGCGACATGGAGCGCCGGCTGGAGCGGATCATGGAGGAAAATACCCTCTCCCGGGAGCAGGCCCAGCGGGAGGCCCTGTATCAGGACCGGGAGCGGTCCCGGCTGTACGGCTACTATACCGGGGCAAAATGGGCCGATCTGGACCGGTATGACCTGACGGTAAACAGCGGCCTTCTGGGTACGGAGGGCACCGTGGAGCTGCTGGGCCAGTTTGTAGCGCTGAACGTAATGCGCAGGCGCAGAAGTCCCTGAGTCCAGGGGGAGCCACAACCTTACCAATGTTGTATCAGGAGTGGAGGCTACTTATGCTGAAACAATGGATTGAAACCGCGCTGCCCACACTGATCTCCCTGCTGGAGCTGATGGGCATTTTCGTGGTGGCAGTATCGGCGGTCGGCGCGTTTATCCGCTATGTGAAGGGGCTTATCACCCATGCGGAGGGGGACGTGAAGTTCGCCCTGGCCAACGGTCTGGCCATCGGCCTGGAATTCAAAATGGCGGCGGAGATTCTGAAAACAGTCCTGGTCCATGAGCTCAACGAGCTGATATTTCTGGGCGCTGTCATCCTGCTGCGGGCGCTGCTGTCGTTTTTGATCCACTTTGAAATGAAACAGATCCACTAATCATTCAGGAGGTACTACATATGAAGAAACTGCTTGCCTTGATCCTGACCGGTACGCTGACAATGGGCGCTCTGTCCGCCTGCGGCAGCACGGCGGTGGTGGCCGTGCCCCCGCCCCAGGAGTCCGTACCGGCAACCGCCGCCCCCACCCCCGACCAGTCCCGGGAGCCCTCGGGCGAGGCGGTCAAGACCGGCCTTTACCTGAGCGCCAGCGTGTCCGGCAGCAAAAGCGCCGCCGACGGCGAGGACGGCCTCGGCCAGGCCGACATTGACCTGGTGGCTGTCACCGTAACCGACGAAGGGGTCATCGACTCCTGCGTGATCGATTCCATCCAGTCAAAGGTCAGCTTTGACGCCGCCGGAAACGTGACCGCCGACCTGACCGCCCCGGTGCCCTCCAAAAATGAGCTGGGCAGCGACTATGGCATGGGCAAGTACAGCCCCATCGGCAAGGAGTGGAACCAGCAGGCCCAGGCGCTGGCCGACTATGTGGAGGGCAAGACGGTGGAGGAGCTCCAGGGCATCGCCGTAACCGAGGAGGGTAAGCCCGCCGACGCCGACCTGGCCGCCTCCGTCACCATATCCATCGGCGGTTACCTGGACGCCATCCAGCAGGCCGTGGCCAACGCCACCCACCTGGGCGCCAGCCAGGGGGACCGGCTGGCCCTCACCACCTCCACCAACGTGGCAAGCAGCAAGAGCGCCACCCAGGAGGAGGACGGGCTCATCCAGACCTACGCCACCGTGGCCGCCGTCACCCTCAGCGGCGACGTGATCACCAGCTGCTACATCGACGCGGTGCAGGCCAACGTGAATTTCGACACCGCCGGCGCGGTCACCTCCGACCTGACCGCGGCCCAGCCCTCCAAAAACCAGCTGGGGGACGATTACGGCATGAAGAAGGCCAGCTCCATCGGCAAGGAGTGGTATGAGCAGGCCGCCGGCTTCTGTACCTACGTCACGGGCAAGACCCTGGACCAGGTGGCGGGCCTGGCCGTCACGGAGACGGGAGCCGCCGCCGCCGCCGACCTGGCCGCCTCCGTCACCCTTTCCATCGGGGAGTTCCAGGCCCTGCTGGCCAAGGCCGGCGCCTGAACCCGCCCGGAAGCGCAGACATATGAAACGGATCTTCACCCTGCTCCTCCTGCTGGCCCTGCTCTGCGGATGTACGGCGTCGCCGGCGGAGCCCGCCGGCGACGGGCTGAAGCGCTACCAGGCCACCTTTCTGACGCTGTTTGACACGGTCACCACCATCGTGGGGTACGCCGAGTCGGAGGAGGCCTTTACCGCCACCGCCCAGGCCATCCACGACCAGCTGCTGGAGTACCACCAGCTCTATGACATCTACAACGAGTATGAGGGGCTTTCCAACATCAAGACCATCAACGACCGCGCCTGGGAGCAGCCGGTGGAGGTGGACCGGCGGATCATCGACCTGCTGCAGTTCTCCAAGGAGCTGTATACCCAGACCGGGGGCAGGGTCAACATTGCCATGGGCAGCGTGCTCCGCCTGTGGCATGACGCCCGGGAGGCCGGTATCCAGGACCCCGGGGCGGCGGCCCTGCCCGATGGGGAGGCTCTGGAGCTGGCCGCGGCCCACACCGATATAGACAGCATCCAGATTGACCCGGAACAGGGCACCGTGTTTCTGTCCGACCCGGAGGTCAGGCTGGACGTGGGGGCCATCGCCAAAGGCTACGCTGTGGAGCAGGTCTGCCGGAACGCCCCCTCCGGGCTGCTCATCAGCGTGGGCGGAAACGTCCGGGCCACCGGCCCCAAGCCGGAAAACGGCCAGCCCTGGGTGGTGGGGGTCCAGGACCCGGACGATTCGGAGCAGTACCTCCACACCCTCTATGTGAAAGACCGCTCCGTGGTCACCAGCGGAGATTACCAGCGGTATTTCACCGTGGACGGCGTGGCGTACCACCACATCATTGACCCGGACACCCTCTTCCCCGCCGGTTACTGGCGGGCGGTCACCATCCTGTGCGGGGATTCCGGCGTGGCGGACGCCCTCTCCACCGCCCTGTTCACCCTGCCCCAGGAGGAGGGCCAGGCCCTGCTGGACGCCTTCGGGGCGGAGGCCATGTGGATGCGCCCGGACGGAACCATCCTGTACAGTCCGGGATTTCAGGCGTATATCCGAGTGTAGACTGAGCGCTCGTATGATTGAGGTGTAAAGAATGAGAAAACTGTTTTGGGGCGGCATCCACCCGGAGGGGCACAAGGACCTCTCCCGGGGGGCGGCTCCCGTTCCCGCGCCGCTGCCGGCGCAGGTGGTTTTGCCCATGCTCCAGCACATCGGCGCGGCCTGCACCCCTGTGGTGAAGGTGGGGGATCAGGTGCGGCTGGGCCAGAAGATCGGCGACGGCGAGGGGGTCTGTGCCCCCATCCACGCCTCCGTCTCCGGCAAGGTGGTGGCTGTGGAACCACGCCCCCATCCCAACGGACAGGATGTGCTGTCGGTGGTCATCGAAAACGACTACATGGACACCCCCGACGATACCCTGAAGCCCCATCTGACCCACAAAGACCTCGCCCCGGAGAAGATCCTCCGGGTCATCCGGGACGCGGGCATCGTGGGCATGGGGGGCGCCACCTTCCCCACGGACGTGAAAGCCTTTTCCGCCCTTGGTCAGGTGGACTACGTCATCATCAACGCCTGTGAGTGCGAGCCCTACATCACCGCCGACGACACCCTGCTGTGTACCTATCCGGAGCAGGTGACCCGCGGCACGGAGATTCTCCTCCATGCCCTCACTCCCAGGCACGCCGTAATCGCCGTGGAGGACAACAAGCAGGAGGCCATCCGGATCCTGGGGGAGGCCCTGCCCAAAGAGGGGTCCATCGAGCTGCGGGTGCTCCCCACCCGCTACCCCCAGGGCGCGGAAAAGCAGCTGATACAGGCGGTCACCGGCCGGCAGGTTCCCCCCGGAAAGCTGCCCGCCGCCGTGGGCTGCGCCGTGTTCAACGCGGCCACCGCCGCCGCCGTTTACCAGGCGGTCTACGAGGGCAAACCGGTCACCCGCCGCATTGTGACCGTGACCGGCGACGGCGCCGCCGCCCCCAAGAACCTGATCGTCCGCATCGGCGCCACCTTCCAGCAGACCCTGGAGGCCGCCGGCGGCATGGCGGAGGAGACCCAAAAGGTGCTCTCCGGCGGCCCCATGATGGGCGTGGCCCAGGAGGACCTGTCCGTGCCGGTGCTCAAGGGCACCAATGCCATCCTGTGCCTGAAGGGCGCCGCTCCCCAGGCCAAAACCCCAACCTGCATCCGCTGCGCCAAGTGCGTGTCCGTCTGTCCCATGCATCTGCAGCCGCTGTACTTATACCGTTTTGAACAGGCCGGGAACCTCCGGGAGCTGGAGCGTCTGCACCTGACGGACTGTATCGAGTGCGGCAGCTGCGCTTACAGCTGCCCGGGCCAGCTCCCCCTGGTGGAGCGGTTCCGCGCGGGCAAACAGCAGCTGAAGGAGGCGAACAGAGCATGAATCTGCTGGTAACATCCTCTCCCCATATCCATAGCGGCGCCCGCACCAGCCGCCTGATGGGCGACGTGCTCCTGGCGCTGCTCCCCGCCCTCTTTGCCGGCGTGTGGTTTTTCGGGCTGAGGGCCCTGGTGCTCACCGGAGTCACCGTGCTCTCCTGCCTGCTCTCCGAGTGGCTTTTCCGCATGCTCACCAGGCAGAGCAACACCCTGCCGGACCTCTCGGCGGCGGTGACCGGCGTGCTGCTGGCTATGACGCTGCCGGCCTCCGTCCCCTACTGGCTGGGGGCGGTGGGAGGCGTCTTTGCCATCGTGGTGGTCAAGGGCCTCATCGGCGGCCTGGGCCAGAATATCTTCAACCCCGCCCTGGCCGCCCGGGCCCTTCTGGTCCTGCTCTGGCCCGGCTGGATGGTGCGGTACGCCCCGGCAGGCGCCGCGCTGGATCCGATGTCCCTGTCGGTGGATATCGTCTCCGCCGCCACCCCTCTCCACCACATGGTCATGCCCGCCCTGCCCACGGAATCCCTGCTGGATGTATTCCTGGGGAACATGGGCGGGTGCATCGGCGAGGTGTCCGCCCTGGCCCTGCTGCTGGGCGGCGGGTATCTGATGCTCCGCAGGGTGATCTCCTGGCGTATTCCCGCCGCCTACCTGGGCTCTGTGGCCCTGCTCACCCTGATGTTCTCCAAGGGGCAGGACCCTGTCCAGTGGATGCTTTACAGCCTGATGTGCGGCGGCGTGCTGCTGGGGGCCCTCTTTATGGCCACCGACTACGCCACCTCCCCCGTGACCCCCGGGGCCCAGCTGCTCTACGGGGTGGGCTGCGGCGTGCTTACCGTGCTGCTGCGCTACTACGGCCTGTTCCCGGAAGGGGTCACCTATGCCATTTTGCTGATGAACGCCTGTGCCTGGAGCCTGGACCGGCTTGCGCCGCCCAAGCGCTTCGGCACCGTGAAAGGAGGGGGCGTACAGTGAAGCGAATACCGTGGCTTCAGCCCGTGGCCGCCCTCCTGCTGGCGGCGCTGGTCCTGTTTCTGAGCTCCGCCGTGCTCTCCCCCATCGCCAAGGAGCAGGAGGAGCAGGAGCTGCAGTCCATCCTGTCCACCCTCCTGCCGGGGGCGGACAGCTTTACCCAGGAGGCCTATACCGGAGAGGACGAGGCCATCTCCGCCGTATATAAGGCGGAAAACGGCTACGTGATCGAAACGGTCACGGCGGGATACGCCGGGGACATCACCATGCTGGTTGGCGTCCACTCCGATGGCTCCATTTCCGGCCTGGTGGTGCGGGACATGCAGGAGACCTACGGTCTGGGCATGAACGCCCTCTCCGACGCGGACTTTCTGTCCCAGTTCCTCTGGAACGGCACCTCGTTCACCGTGGGCGAAAATGTGGACGCCCTCACCGGGGCCACCGTGACCTCCAAGGCCGTGGCCAAGGCGGTCACCTCGGCCAGCGCCTTTGTGACCGGCGCGGATATTGGCTCCAGCGCCACGGAATGGGGAGGTTGATGTGATGAAAAACGCCTATCGTCTGAATACCTTCCTGGCGGCGGTGACCGGCCTGGCATTTCTGGGATACCTGCTGGTCCAGACCTATTCCCCCGCCGCCATCCTCCCCCCTGTGGACCTGATGCTGGTCAGCGGGCTCTCTCTGCTGGCCCTTGTCCTGGAGTCCTACTCCGGACCCCGGGTGGAGCGGCGGGTCTGGCCCGTGGTGGCCCTGCTGGGCGGGCTGACCTTTGCCCTGCTCCCCCTGGCCGCCGGACTGGTGGCCCTTCAGGAGCTGCTCCGGTTCACAGTGGTGAGCTGCGGGGCCTTTCTGGTGCTGACCTTCCTGTTTACCGCCATCTGTGAGCGCCTGGCCTCCGGCCCGGCGGGCAGGCTGGCGCCGCTTCTCTCCGCCGGCGTGCTCTTTCTGGCCGTTCAGGGGTGCAGCAGCCTGTTCCTGTAACCTGCCAACAGAAAAAATAACGTACCCCCTGATGCAGACTGTGCATCAGGGGGTACGTTTCTTTGCATGCTCAGGCTCTATCCGGGGTCAGGCGCCAGATGTCCCGGTTATACTCCATAATGGTGCGGTCGGAGGAGAAGAAGCCGGAGCGGGCGATATTGACCAACATCTTGCGGCTCCAGGCGGCCCGGTCCTCGTACTCGGCCAGGCACCGCTCTTTTACTGCGATATAGTCCTCCAGATCCAGCAGGGCCATAAAGTAGTCCTTGGCGATAAAGTCCTTGTAGAGCCGGCTCAGGCACCCGGCGTCGCCGATAGCCAGCAGCTCCGGGCTGAGGATGAAGTCCACCAGCCGCTCCAGCTCCGGCTTCTGCCAGTAGTCGCTACTGCGGTAGGCGTTGTCCCGGTAGAGGGCAATAACCTCGTCGGCGGAACGGCCGAACAGATAGATGTTGCCCTCCCCCACCAGCCGGGCGATCTCCACATTGGCCCCGTCCAGGGTGCCCAGGGTGACCGCGCCGTTGGCCATCAGCTTCATGTTGCCGGTGCCGCTGGCCTCCTTGGAGGCCAGGGAGATCTGCTCGGAGATGTCGCAGGCGGGGACCAGCCGCTCGGCGGCGGAGACGTTGTAGTTTTCCACCATCACCAGCTTCAGCCAGGGGGAGACCTGGGGGTCCCGCTCAATCAGCTTGCCCAGGCACAGCAGCAGGTGGATGGTGTCCTTGGCCAGGGTGTAGGCCGGGGCCGCCTTGGCGCCGAACACCATGGTTACGGGACGGGGCGGGGTGTGCCCCTCCTTGATCTGGAAATACTTCCAGATGGCGTACAGGGCGTTCATCTGCTGGCGCTTGTACTGGTGCAGCCGCTTGATCTGGATGTCCAGGACGCTGTGGGGGTCGATATCCGTCCCCCGGCTCCCCAGCCAGCGGGCCAGCGCCCCCTTGTTCTCCTCCTTCACGGCCAGCAGCCGCTCCAGAAGGGCGCCGTCCTCCTTGTGCTCCAGCAGGTTTTCCAGCAGCCCGGCGTCCCGCTGCCACTCCGGCCCGATGGCCTGGGTAATCAGGCCGGCCAGGGCGGGATTACAGCTCATCAGCCACCGGCGGAAGGTGATGCCGTTGGTCTTGTTGTTGAACTTTTCGGGATAGAGCACATAGAAGGGGTGCAGCTCGGTGTTTTTCAGAATCTCCGTGTGCAGCTCCGCTACGCCGTTGACCTTGGCGCTGCTGTGGATATCCATATGGGCCATGTGGATGACGTCGTGTTCGTCCCAGATGGCCGTCCGCGGATCGTCGCTGCGCTGCCGGGCCCGCTGATCCAGGGCCCGGATGAAGGGCAGAAGCTGGGGAGCCACCTGCTCCAGATAGGGGGCGGGCCACTTCTCCAGGGCCTCGGACAGGATGGTGTGGTTGGTGTAGGCGCAGGTGCGCTCCACCAGATCCATGGCCCGCTCCAGCTCCACCCCCCGGGCGGTGAGCAGCCGGAGCAGCTCGGGGATCACCATGGAGGGGTGGGTGTCGTTGATGTGCACCACGGCGTACTGGTCCAGCTCCAGCGGGGAGTGGCCGGCCTCCTCCAGCTCCCGCAGCAGCAGCTGCGCGCCGGCGGAGACCATGAAATACTGCTGGTAGACCCGCAGCAGCCGGCCGGCCTCGTCGCTGTCGTCGGGATACAGGAAGGCGGTCAGGTGCCCGGCGATGTCGGTTTTGTCAAACCGGATGCCCTCGGCGGGGGGCGGCGCGGGCCGCTCCACGTCGAACAGGTGCAGCCGGTTGCATACGCCGTTCTCATAGCCGGGGATCTCCAGGTCGTACTGCCTGGCGTTCAGGGAAAAGCCCCCAAAGTCCACCTGGTAGGACACTCCGGTGTCCAGCAGCCAGGACTCCGGCGCAATCCAGGGGTCGGGCTCCTCGGTCTGCCGGTCGGTGTCCAGCCGCTGGCGGAACAGGCCGTAGTGGTAGTTGAGGCCCACCCCGTCCCCGTTGAGACCCAGGGAGGCAATAGAATCCAGAAAACAGGCGGCCAGACGGCCCAGACCGCCGTTGCCCAGAGAGGGCTCCGGCTCCTGGTCCTCCACCTGGGCCAGGGAGCGGCCGTGGGCAGCCAGCAGCCGCTCCGCCTCCTCCAGCAGGCCCAGATTGATCAGATTGGCCCGCAGCAGACGGCCCACCAGAAACTCCGCGGAGAAGTAATACAGCTTCCGCTTTCCCCCGGCGTGGTCCATGGGCTTTTGCAGCTGACGCACCGCGGCGGTCAGGGCGTACATCAGCTCCCGGTCGGAGCAGGTGTCCAGGTTGACCCCGCAGGCGGCCAAAACACGTTCCAAATCAGTCTGGGTCCTCATACAGCTTCTCCCCCTTTTTCTTCCGGCAGGCGCTCATACAGCTCCATCTGCCGCCGCACCCGCCGGGCCAGCGCCGGGCTGTCAAAGCCGGGCAGCGCCCGCCACTGCCAGTTTCCGCCCAAGGTGGAGGGGGTATTCATCCGCCCCTCCGAGCCCAGGCCCAGCAGATCCTGCATCTGAACGATGGCGCAGCCGGCGGCGCTGCTCCAGATGGCCCGCATCATGCCCCAGTTTTCCCCCTCCGCCGGATCCAGATGCAAATACTCCCGGGCCAGCGCCACATCCTCCGGCCGGGCGGTGCTCAGCCAGCCCAGGGCGGTGTCATTGTCGTGGGTGCCCACATAGGCCACGCAGTGGGCGGGGTAGTTGTGGGGCTGGTATACCCGCCCGCCGCCGTCCCGGCTGTCAAAGGCAAATTCCAGCACCTTCATGCCGGGATAGCCGGTGTCCTCCAGCAGCTTCTGGACCGACGGGGTCAGAAAGCCCAGGTCCTCGGCGATAATGGGCCGCTGGCCCACCACCCGCTCCATGGTGCGGAAGAAGGCGATGCCCGGCCCCGGCTCCCAGGAACCCTCCTTGGCGGTCTCCGCCGCGGCGGGGATGGCGTAATAGGAGTCGAAGCCCCGGAAGTGGTCAATGCGCAGCACGTCATAAAAGCGGAACTGGAAGGAGATGCGCTCCATCCACCAGCGGTATCCGTCCTGTTCCATGCGCGCCCAGTCAAACAGGGGATTGCCCCACAGCTGCCCATCCGCGGAAAAGCCGTCCGGCGGACAGCCCGCCACCCGGGTGGGCCGCAGCTGCTCGTCCATCTGGAACTGCTCCGGATGGGCCCACACGTCGGCGCTGTCCTCCGCCACGTAGATGGGCAGGTCCCCGATGATGGAAATGCCCTTTTCCGCCGCCAGGGCCTTCAGGCTGTCCCACTGGGCGAAAAACAGGAACTGAAGGCCCTTCCAGAACTTCAGCTCCGCCGCCAGCTGGCCCCGGGCCTCCTCCAGCGCCTGGGGCTGACGGCGGCGCAGGCCCTCCGGCCAGCTCTGCCAGGGCACGCCGTCAAACCGGTCCTTCAGGGCCATGAACAGGGCGTAGTCCTCCAGCCAGCGGGCCTCCTTTTGGCAGAACGCCCGCACCGCCTCTTCCTCCCCGGCCCAGAGCCGCTCCACCGCTTTGCGGAGCACCGGGAACCGCTGCCGGTACAGGGCGCTGTAATCCACCCGGCCGGGCTGGCCGCCCCAGTCCAGGCCCTCATACTCCTCCTTCTGGAGCAGGCCCTGCCGGGCCAGGTCGTCCAGGTCGATGAAATAGGGGTTTCCTCCATAGGAGGAGAAGGGCTGATAGGGGGAGTCGCCGTAGCCAGTGGGACCTATGGGCAGGATCTGCCAGTAGGTCTGGCCGCTCTCCACCAAAAAGTCCAGAAACGCTCTGGCGGCCCGGCCCAGGGTTCCCACGCCCCACGGCGAGGGCAGCGCGGTGATCGGCATCAGAATACCGGCACTTCGCATATGCAAGCACCAACCTTCCTGCAGTGAATGTGAATGTTACTGGGGCTCCACGGAGCTGACGCTCTCGTGCTCCAGCAGTGCAAAGTCAATGGTCTCGTAGACCGGCGGATGTTTGTAGTGAATGGCCTGGAGCAGGGTCTGCACCCCCCGGGCCGCCAGCTGGGCGGCATCCTGCCGGATGGTTGTCAGGCGGGGAATGCAGAACTTCGTCTCGTTGATGCCGTCATAGCCCACGATGGAGATATCCTCCGGCACCCGCAGCCCCAGGTCATAGATGGCCCGCATGGCCCCCAGGGCGATGACGTCGCCCAGGGCGAACAGGGCCGTCAGCTCCGGCTCCCGCTCCAGCAGCCTGCGGGCGGCGGCATAGCCCTCCGCCATGGAGAACCGGCAGGGGACATGCTGGGACCGGGCGTCAAAGGGCAGCCCCAGCCGCTGCATGGTGCTCTGGACTCCCCGCAGACGCTTGAGGCTGATCTGCTCGCTTGCCAGATTGCCCCCCAGCACGCCGATGCGCCGGTGGCCGCGGCGGTAGAGGTACTCGATGACGGCTCCCGCCGCCGCCGTGTCGTCGGTGGTAAAGCTGGACAGGTTCCCGAAGCCCAGAGACTGGGCGTCGTTGGTCAGCAGCACGCAGGGCGCCGTGATCTGGTGAAATTCCCGCCGGAAGCACTCCAGGTCGCCCCCCAGGAAGAGAAATCCCTTGGGGCGGCGGAGCTTGACCAGCTGCACCGCGTACTGCACCTCGTCGGCATCCTCGTCCAGGTAGGCCACGTACACCTCCTCCTCGCTGTCCTGGAGCAGGGACTGGATGCGCTCCAGGATACCGGCAAACAGAAGGTTCTGGGAGCCCTTGACTAGCACGGCAATGGCCGACTGGGCCTGCATTTTCAAATGCCTGGCGTTGGTGTTGGGCTCAAAGCCCTGCTCCTGCACCACCGCCATGACCCGCTCCCGGGCCGCCTGGCTCACGTCTGGATGGTTGTTCAGGACCCGGGAGACCGTCCCCAGGCTGTATCCGGACAGGCGGGCAATATCTTTGATGGTCATGGCTTACGCCCAACCTCCTTCCGGGCGGGTGCGCCTCAGCCCTTCACCGCGCCGGCGGCAACACCCTTGATGATATACTTCTGGCAGCTCAGGTAGAACACCACCACCGGGATGACCGCCATGATGAGGGCGGCCATGATGGCGCCCATGTCCACCCGGCCGTAGGAGCCCTTCATATACTGGATGACGATGGAGATGGTCTTGTACTTCTTGATGTCCAGAGTCAGGTAGGGCAGCAGGAAGTCGTTCCAGATCCACATGGTCTCCAGGATGCCCACCGAGATATAGGTGGGCTTCATGATGGGGAGCACCACGGAGAAGAAGGTGCGGATGGGGGAGCAGCCGTCGATCATGGCGGCCTCCTCGATCTCGATGGGGATGGACTTGACAAAGCCGCAGAACATGAACACCGCCAGCCCCGCGCCGAAGCCCAGGTAAATGACGATCAGGCCCCAGGGCGTGCCCAGGCCCAGCCGGTCGGTGACCAGAGAGAGGGTGAACATCACCATCTGGAAGGGCACCACCATGGAGAACACGCACAGCAGATAGATCCCCTTGGTAAAGCGGTTGCGCACCCGGGTGATGAACCAGGCGCACATGGAGGTGCAGATCAGAATGGCCAGCACCGAGCCCACGGTGATGAACACCGTCCAGCCCACCGCCTTGAGAAAGCCGTACTGGTCGATGGCGGTGGTGTAGTTGTCCAAGCCGGTGAAGGTGTTGCCGTCGGGCAGCTGGAAGGGCTCCAGATTGATGTAGGACTTTTTCTTGAAGGAGTTGAAGAACACCACCACAATGGGCAGCACGTAGAAAATGCTGATAAAGGTGAAGATACCGGTTCCCATCCGGTTCAGCCGCTGTTTCCGCTTCATTACTGCTGCACCTCCTTGGAACGGGTGGCTTTCAGCTGGAACATGCCGATGATGACCACCAGCACGAAGAAGATCACCGCCTTGGCCTGGCCCACGCCCTCCCAGCCGGTGCGGCCGTAGAAGGTGTAATAGATGTTGAGGGCCAGCATTTCCGACATCTTGGCCGGCTCGCCTGCGGTGAGGGACAGGTTCTGGTCAAAGAGCTTGAAGCCGTTGACCACCGTCAGGAAGGTGCAGATGGTGATGGAGGGCATCATCATGGGGATGGTCACCCGGAAGAGCCGCTGAGGGCCGGTGGCTCCGTCGATGGCGGCGGCCTCCAGTACGTCGCCGGGAATGGCCTGCAGCCCGGCGATATAAATGATCATCATATAGCCGATCTGCTGCCAGGCCACCAGAATCAGCAGCCCGGCAAAGCCGTACCACTCATTGAGGTTGAGAGCGGTGGAGTACACGGACAGAATGCCGTTGAAAATCAGCTGCCAGATATAGCCCAGCACGATACCGCCGATAAGGTTGGGCATGAAGAACACCGTGCGGAAGATGTTGGTGCCCCGGATTTTCCGGGTCAGGGCCAGGGCGATGGTGAAGGCGATGACATTGATGATCACCAGGGATACCACCGCGAACAGGGCCGTGTACCAGAAGGCATGGCGGAACACGGTGTCCTGCAGGGCTTTCACGTAGTTGCCCAGGCCAATAAAGGTGGCGTCCGTCACTGTGGTGAACTCGCAGAAGGACAGCCAGATGCCCATGAGAAAGGGAACGACAAATCCGATCATAAAAGCCACAAGGGTGGGGAGCAGAAAAATGGGGAAATATCGCTTGATGGCTTTTTCCACAGGGGTATACCTCCTCTCCTGAAATTAGAGGGAAAGGGGCAGCGGGCGGGCGAAACGCCCGCCCGCTGCTCCACTCAGCGCATATAAATCAGGTCTCAGCCGTTGACCGCGGCAGCCTCGGCGGCCCAGCCGTCCACAAAGGCGGTCACCACGGCGTCCCAGTTGGCGTCGCTCTGGTCGGCGGCATAGGTGGTGAGGGCGGAGCCCACGCCGTTCTTCCACTCCTCGGAGGGCATGGTGGAGAAGTTCCAGGACACGGACTCATATCCGTCGGCCACATACTGGTTGCCGATATTCACCAGAGGATTGGTGGACTCCTGGTTGCCCTTGAAGGGGATCACAAAGCCCATACCGGCCTGGCCGGAGGGCATGGCGCCCTCGCCGCCGCACATGGCCTTGGTGCCCACCTCGGAGCTGACGCACCAGTACATGAAGTCCAGAGTGGCCTGGATGTCGGCCTCGGAGGCCTTGGCGTTCACGCACCAGTAGTTCTCGGTGCCGGTGCACAGACCCTGGTTCTCCTCGCCTTCCACGCCGATGTAGATGGGCAGCATGCCCAGGTTGTCGTCGCCCAGCTCGGCCACATCGTTGTAGGCCCAGGTGCCGTTCTGATAGAACACGGCCTTGCCGGTCACAAACTCGGCCACGGCGTCGTCGCCGGTCTTGGTGGACAGCAGGGTGGGCTCGCAGGTGGCGTTGTTGATGTACAGATCCCAGATCTGGCGGTAGTTGTCCAGATAGGTGCCCTTGATGGCGTCGGTGGTGTCGATGCCGTCGGCCTTGTACTCATAGTAGATGGGCAGGTTGGCCAGGTGGGTCTTGAAGCGCCAGTCGGAGGAGCCGTCCATACCGGCGGAGGTGAAGGCGGAGAAGCCCAGCTCGTCCTTGCGGGCGGTGATGTCCTCGGCCACCTTCTTCAGGTCGGCAAAGCTCTTGATGTCGTCGGCGGTGTAGCCGGCCTGCTCCAGCAGAGCCTTGTTGTAGATGATGCCGTAGGTCTCAATGACGTAGCCGATGCCGGCCATCTTGTCCCCGTCCATCAGGGCGAACTCGTCGCTGGTCAGCTCGCCGGCCACCTGGGAGCCGGACAGGTCGTAGCAGTAGTCCTTCCAGGCGGCCAGGCCCACGGGGCCGTTGACCTGGAACAGGGTGGGGGCATCGGTCTTGGCCATCTCGGACTTCAGGGTGGTCTCATAGTTGCCGGAGGCGGCGGTGAGCACGGTGACCTCCACGCCGGTCTCCTCGGTATACAGCTCGGCCAGTTCCTGCCACTGGGCGTCCTGCTCGGGCTTGAAGTTCAGGTAGTAGACCTTGCCGCCGGAGGGAGCGTCGCCGCCGCCGGAGGGGGAGGCGTCCCCGGAGGGTGTGGTGTCGCCGCCGCAGCCGCTGAGCAGAGACAGAGAGAGGGCCGCAGCCATGCCAAGAGCCAAGAGCTTCTTCTTCATTTCCAATAACCTCCTAAATAAAACTGTACCGTTGTGCCTGGAAACGTTGCCGGAAACGTTTCCAGTTTCAGCAACGTCATTATACCATTCTTTGGTTAGAAATAGCAATCCAAAGATGG
>NHCFR00700__coassemble_1127_pt1 | contig 27678 bp, 40 predicted proteins | sample NHCFR00700__metabat2_low_PE_032 | metagenome-assembled genome bin NHCFR00700
TGCACCTGGCCCTTCTCAACGTTCTTGCGCTCGCGGCGCTTGCGGATAACCTTCTTACCCTTGGTAGCAGCGGTAGCCATGTGTTTCTCCCTCCCTTACTTCTTCTTGTTGGCGACGGTGCGCTTGGGACCCTTGCGGGTACGCGCGTTGGTCTTGGAACGCTGGCCGCGGACGGGCAGGCCCTTGCGGTGCCGGATGCCCCGGTAGCAGCCAATCTCGGTCAGACGCTTGATGTCCATCGCCACATCGCGGCGGAGGTCGCCTTCCACAGTGTAGCTGTGGCTGATGATCTCGCGCAGCTTGGCCTCATCAGCCTCGGTCAGATCCTTCACGCGGGTGTCGGGGTTGATACCGGCCTCGGCCAGGATCTTATTGGCGCTGGTGCGCCCGATGCCGTAAATATAGGTCAGGCCGATCTCGACCCGCTTCTCTCTCGGCAAATCAATGCCAGCAATACGTGCCATACTGTTTCAGCACCTCCTGTTAACCTTGTCTCTGCTTGTGCTTGGGGTTTTCGCAAATTACCATGACCTTGCCCTTGCGCTTGATGATCTTGCACTTCTCGCACATGGGCTTCACGGACGGTCTAACTTTCATGTCATTAACCTCCTTGAGCCTGATGGCCCCGGCGCGGCGGAGGCAAGGCCCCGCTGGCCCGCGCCGGTCATTGATAGGATCGGCGGATCACTTGGAGCGCCAGGTGATCCGTCCTCTCGTTACGTCGTAGGGGGACATCTGTACGGTTACCTTGTCGCCCGGCAGGATCCGGATGAAGTTCATCCGCAGCTTGCCGGAGATGTGCGCCAGAATGATATGGCCGTTTCCGATGTCCACTTTAAAAGTGGTGTTGGGAAGGGACTCGGTCACGACGCCCTCCACTTCGATCATATCGTCCTTTGCCAAAGCGTCATACCCTCCTTGATTCCTCAGCTCGGAAAGCGGCCAGCGCCCTCCGTACCTCTCGGTTGGTGGTTGGGTGCCCCGCCCGGAGCTTCTCCAGAACGGGGTGCTGAAACCCACCGGCGTCAGCCGTATGGACGGCCTTCTTCCGCTTGGGGGACTCCACCTTCCGCCGCTTGCCGTCGCACAGCAGCAGATAGGGGCCGTCGGCGCCCAGTACGCAGAACAACCCGCCCCTGTCGTGTCCCGCCAGGGAGCGGACGATTCCAGGTCGTTCCAGCTCCATCCTTACCCCTCCACTGTGGTGAGCACTTCCGGCTCCCCGTCGGTGATGAGGATGGTGTTTTCATAGTGGGCGGTGAGGCTGCCGTCGGCGGACACGGTGGTCCAGCCGTCCTTGAGCACCTTCACCCGCCAGTCGCCGGCGCACACCATGGGCTCCACCGCGATGGTCATGCCCGGCTGGAGCCGGGGACCGTGGCCGGCGGGCCCGAAGTTGGGCACCTCCGGCGCCTCGTGGAGCTTGGCGCCCACGCCGTGGCCCACGAAGTCCCGCACCACGGAGAAGCCGTTGCTCTCCACATACTGCTGGACCGCGTGGGAGATGTCGTACACCCGGCTGCCCGAGTGGGCGAATTTGATACCCTCCCAGAAGCTCTGCTCGGTAACCCGGATGAGGCGCATGGCCTCCTCGCTGACCTCCCCGCAGGGGAAGGTGGCGGCGCAGTCCCCGTGGAAGCCCTCCAGATAGGCGCCCACGTCAATGCTGACGATGTCGCCCTCCTGCAGCTTCCGGGGGCCGGGAATGCCGTGGATCACCTGCTCGTTGATGGAGATACAGGCGGAACCGGAAAAGCCGCCGTACCCCAGGAAAGAGGGCTTCGCTCCGTGGCTCTCGATAAACTTGCGCACCGCCGCGTCAATCTCGTGGGTGGTGACGCCGGGCCGCACCATGGAGCCGGCCAGCGCCCGGGCCTGGGCGGTCAGCCGCCCGGCCCGGCGCATATGCTCGATCTCCCGGGGGGATTTGAGTGAGATCATTTCCATCTCAGATCACTTCCCCAACAATTCCATGATCTTCTCATTGGTCTCCTCAATGCCGCCAAAATCAGGCACGCTCTTGAGCACACCCTTGGCCTCGTAGAAGCCCTTGAGAGGCTCGGTCTCATTGTGGTAGACCTCCAGCCGGTGCTTGACGGTCTCCGGCCGGTCATCCTTTCGCTGCTCCAGTTCGCCGCCGCACTTGTCGCAGATCCCCTCCTGCTTGGGGGGAGCCGCCTTGACATGATAGGAGGCGCCGCAGGCATGGCAGGTCCGGCGTCCGGTCATCCGCTCCTCAATGACGCTGTCGGCGATCTCCAGGGAGAGCACCGCGTCAAAGCGGATACCGTGCCGTTCCAGGGCCTCGGCCTGGGCGATGGTGCGGGGCACCCCGTCCAGAATAAAGCCGTTTGCGCAGTCACTCTGCGCCAGCCGCTCCTCAATGATGCCGATGATGACCTCATCGGGGACCAGCTTGCCCGCGTCCATATAGCTCTTTGCTTCCAGGCCGATGGGAGTGCCCTCCTTCACGGCCGCTCGGAGAATGTTGCCGGTGGAGATGGTGGGGATCCCCAGCTTTTTGCTGATGAGCTCCGCCTGCGTCCCCTTACCGGCGCCCGGGGCGCCTAACAGGATGATTTTCATGATAACGTCCCCTCTTACTCCAGGAAGCCCTTGTAATGCCGCATGAGCATCTGAGCCTCCAACGCCTTGGTGGTCTCCAGGGCCACGCCCACCACGATGATGATGGAGGTGCCGCCGATGGCCAGATTGCTCTGGCCGATGACCGCGCCGGTGATGATGGGCGCGATGGCGATGATGGCCAGATACAGGGCGCCGAACATGGTGATCTTACCCAGCACCTTGTGGATGAAGTCGGCGGTGGGCTTGCCGGGACGGAAGCCGGGGATGAAGCCGCCGTTCTTCTTCAGGTTGTTGGCCACCTCCACGGGGTTGAACTGCATGGTGGAGTAGAAATAGCTGAAGCCCACGATGAGCAGGAAATAGATCACGATATACACCACGCTGGTGGTGTCGAAGATGGTGAGGAAGGTGCCCCAGGCTCCCTCGCTCTCGCTGCTCTTGCCGAAGAACATGCCGATGGTGGCGGGCAGGGAGGCGATGGCCTGGGCGAAGATGATGGGCATAACGCCGCTCATGTTCACCTTCAGGGGGATGTGGCTGGACTGACCGCCGTACATCTTGCGGCCCACCACGCGCTTGGCGTACTGCACCGGGATGCGCCGCTCGGAGTTCTGAATGAACACGATGAGCACCACGATGGCCAGCATGCCGATGACAATGAGGATAGCGCCCCACCAGGGCAGATTGAACACGCCCTCCCCGGTAACGCCGTCCAGGTTGTTGCGGATACCGGTGTACAGGGTAGCCACCATGGAGGGCACCCGGGACAGGATGCCGGCAAACAGGATGATGGAGATGCCGTTGCCGATGCCGAACTCGGTGATCTGCTCACCCAGCCACATGACAAAGGCGGAGCCGGCGGTGAAGCACAGGATGATAACGATGGCGGCCCACCAGCCGGGCAGGCCGGCGGTATCCAGCAGGGCGCCGTCGTTGGTGGTGCGGATCAGGGTGTAGTAGCCGAAGCCCTGGAACAGGGCGATGGCCACGGTGACGTAACGGGTGATGGCCGCAATCTTCTTCCGGCCCTCCTCGCCGCCGTCCCGCTGGAGACGCTCCAGAGCGGGGATGGCAACGGTGAGCAGCTGGATGATGATGGAGCTGTTGATATACGGCTGTACGCCCAGGGCAAAGACGGCCGCCATGGAGAAGGCAGTGCCGTTCATGGTGCCCAGCAGGGAGAAGATGCCGCCCATGCTGTTCAGGGTGTTGCTCAGCAGGTCGCTGTTGATAAAGGGCACAGGAACCACGGAGCCCAGCCGGAAGATGAGCAGAGCGAACACAGTGAAGAGGATCTTCTTGCGCAGCTCGGGGATCTTCCACGCGTTACGGATGGTCTCGATCACTTATACCACCTCGTACTTTCCGCCAGCCGCCACGATCTTCTCCTTGGCGGAGGCGGAGAAAGCGGAAGCACGGACCGTCAGCTTCTTGGTCAGGGTGCCGTTGCCCAGCACCTTGTAGCCATATTCGCACTTGGAGAGGATGCCCTTCTCCAGCAGGTCGCACACGTTGACCACAGCGCCGTCCTCGAACTTCTCCAGGGCGGAGACGTTGATGGCCTCCAGGGGCTTGGCAAAGATGTTGTTGAAGCCGCGCTTGGGGATGCGGCGGGTCAGAGGCATCTGGCCGCCCTCAAAGCCCACGCGCACGCCGCCGCCGGAGCGGGACCACTGGCCCTTCTGGCCGCGGCCGGCGGTCTTGCCGTTGCCGGAACCGTTGCCCCGGCCCTTGCGGTAAGCCTTGGGGTTGGAACCGGCGGCGGGGGAAAGATCATGCAGATTCATTTCGCGCACCTCCTTACTGTTCCTCGGTCACCTGCAGCAGATAGCCGATGTGGGCGATCTTGCCGCGGGTGGCCTCGTTGTCGGGCTGTACGGTGGTGTCGCCGATGTGGCGCAGCCCCAGAGCCTCGGCGGTGGCCTTGTGCTTGGCAATGCGGCCGTTCAGGCTCTTGACCAGCTTGATGTTCAGATTAGCCATGGTTCACGGCCCTCCTTAACCTACGATCTCGTCCACGCTCTTGCCGCGGATGCGGGCGACCTCCTCGGGGCCACGGAGGGACTTCAGGCCCTCGAAGGTGGCGGAGACCACGTTCTGCGGATTGTTGGAGCGCAGGCACTTGGCGCGGATGTCACGGATGCCGACGGCCTCCATGACGGCGCGGACGGGGCCGCCGGCGATGATGCCGGTACCGGGGGCGGCGGGCTTCAGGAGCACGCGGCCGGCGCCGAACTCGCCGATGACCTCATGGGGAATGGTGGTGCCGGACCGGGTGATGGTCACCAGGTTCTTCTTGGCGTCCTCAATCCCCTTGCGGATGGCCTCGGGGACCTCGGCGGCCTTACCGGTGCCGAAGCCCACGCGGCCCTTCTCGTCGCCCACCACCATCAGAGCGGCGAACTTCATGACGCGGCCGCCCTTCACGGTCTTAGACACGCGGTTGAGGGAAACGAGCTTCTCGGTAAACTCGCTGGGTTCTCTTTCAAAACGAGCCATTTATCTTTTCCTCCTCCCTTAGAACTGCAGGCCGCCCTCACGGGCGCCCTCGGCCAGGGCCTGCACGCGGCCGTGGTACACGTAGCCGCCGCGGTCAAACACGACGGTCTCGATGCCGGCGGCCTTGGCGCGCTCGGCGACGGTCAGGCCCACCTTCTTGGCGGCCTCGCAGTCGGAGCCCTTGCCCTCAAAGCCCTTCTCCAGGGAGGAAGCAGACGCCAGCGTCTTGCCGGTCACGTCGTCGATGACCTGGGCATAGATGTTGGTGTTGCTGCGGAACACGTTCAGGCGGGGACGCTCGGGCGTGCCGGAAATCTTGCCGCGCACTCTCTTGTGGCGCTTAAGCCGCTGAGCGTTGGTATCGGGTCTGTTGATCATTGTGGCACACCTCCTTATTTCTTCTTGACGCCGGTCTTGCCTTCCTTGCGGCGGATGACCTCGTCAGTGTATTTGATGCCCTTGCCCTTGTAAGGCTCGGGGGGACGCTTCTCACGCACTTCGGCGGCAAACTGGCCAACCTTCTGCTTGTCGACGCCGCTGATGACGATCTTGTTGGCGCTGGGGACCTCGATGCTGATGCCCTCGATCTCCTCCATGAATACCTGATGGGAGAAGCCCAGGTTCATGACCAGCTTGTTGCCCTCCTTGGCCACACGGTAGCCGACGCCGTTCACGTCCAGCTCCTTCTTGAAGCCCTCGGTGACGCCCACCACCATGTTGTGCAGCAGGCTGCGGGTCAGGCCGTGGAGGCTGCGGTTCTCCTTCTCGTCATTGGGGCGGGTCACGTGGATCACGTCGCCCTCCTGGGTAATGGTCATGTTGGGGTGGAGCTGCTGGGTCAGAGTGCCCTTGGGCCCCTTCACGGTAACCAGGTTACCGGCTTCGATCTTCACGTCCACACCGGCGGGGATGGAGATCGGCATTCTTCCGATTCGAGACATTTTCTACTCTCCCTCCTTACCAGACAAACGCCAGGACCTCACCGCCGACATGCTGCGCACGGGCAGACTTGTCGGTCATGACGCCCTTGGAAGTGGACACGATGGCGATGCCCAGACCGTGCAGGACCCGGGGCAGCTCGTCAGCACCGGCATAAACACGCAGGCCGGGCTTGGAGACGCGGCGCAGGCCGGTGATGATCTTCTCCTTGCCGGGGTTGTACTTCAGGGTGATGCGGATGACGCCCTGAGTGCCGTCGTCGATGAGCTGGAAGTTCTTGATATAGCCTTCGTCCAGCAGGATCTGCGCGATGGACTTCTTCATGTTGGACGCGGGAACGTCCACGGTGTCATGCTTGGCGTTGTTCGCGTTGCGGATGCGGGTGAGCATATCCGCAATGGGATCGGTAATGTGCATGATGGTTACCTCCTATTAGAATTACGGGCTTTGCCCGTATCAGCGGCAAGGTATCGCAGATAGGCAGCTGCGACCTATTGCACGCCGGCTTCGTCGGAGCAAAGTCCGCTTCCCTCCGTCCGGCCAGGGCCGGACATCCGGTTCGCTCCCTTGCTCCTCCTCTCCAAAGCAAACCCGCTTCGTTGGGCTTTGCTTTGGTTTTGCGGGGTATGGTTTTATATCAAATTACCGGCCAAGAGGCGGGCTGGTGTTACCAGCTCGCCTTCTTGACGCCGGGAATCTGACCCTTGTAAGCCAGCTCGCGGAAGCAGATACGGCAGATGCCGTAGTCCCGCAGGTAGGCGTGGGGACGGCCGCAGATCTTGCAGCGGTTGTAGCGGCGGGTGGAGAACTTGGGCTCCGCCTGCTGCTTCAGAATCATAGACTTCTTAGCCATTTCGTTCTCCTCCTTAGCGGGCGAAGGGAGCGCCGATCAGGGACAGGAGCTCCTTGGCCTCTTCGTCGGTGTGGGCGGTGGTGCAGATGACCACGTCCAGGCCGCGGATCTTGTCGATCTTGTCGTACTCGATCTCGGGGAAGATCAGCTGCTCCTTGATGCCCAGAGCGTAGTTGCCCCGGCCGTCAAAGGAGTTGCCGTTGATGCCCCGGAAGTCGCGCACGCGGGGCAGGGCCACGTTGAACAGGCGGTCCAGGAACTCCCACATGCGGTCGGCACGCAGGGTAACCTTGGCGCCGATGGGCATGCCCTCGCGCAGCTTGAAGTTAGCCACGGACTTCTTGGCCTTGGTGATGATGGCCTTCTGGCCGGTGATCTTGGTCAGATCGCCCACCACGGCCTCCAGCACCTTGGAGTTGTCGCGGGCCTCGCCGCAGCCGCAGTTGACCACGATCTTGTCGATCTTGGGGATCTGCATGACGCTCTTGTAACCGAACTTCTGCATCAGAGCAGGAGCGACCTCGGCCTGGTACTTGGCCTTCAGGTTGGGCACTTTCTTATCAGCCATTGTCTATACTCCTCCTCTCTCAGATTTCGGCGCCGCACTTCTTGCAGATGCGGACCTTCTTGCCGTCGGCCAGCAGCTTGTGGGCGGGCCGGGTGGGCTTGTTGCACTTGGGGCAGACGCGCTGCACCTTGCAGGCGTAGATGGGGGCTTCCTTCTTCATGATGCCGCCCTGCTCGCCCTGACGGCGGGGCTTCTGGTGACGGGAGACCACGTTGACCTTCTCCACGACAACCTTGCCCTCACGGGGCATAACCTCCAGGACCTTGCCCTGCTTGCCCTTGTCCTTGCCGGACAGGACGATGACGGTGTCGTCCTTGCGAATGCTCATCTTCTTCATGTCTACTCCTACCCCCTTACAGCACTTCGGGAGCCAGGGACAGGATCTTCATATAATCCTTGTCGCGCAGCTCGCGGGCCACTGGCCCAAAGATACGGGTACCGCGGGGATTCTTGTCGTCCTTGATGAGGACGGCGGCGTTCTCGTCAAAGCGGACATAGCTGCCGTCGGTACGGCGCACGCCCTTGGCGCTGCGGACGATAACGGCCTTCACGACCTCGCCCTTCTTCACGGTGCCGCCGGGCTGAGCCTTGCGGACGGAAGCCACAATCACGTCGCCGATGTTGCCGAACTTGCGGCTGGAGCCGCCCAGCACGCGGATGGTCTTGATCTCCTTGGCGCCGGTGTTGTCGGCCACCTTCAGATAAGTTTCCTGCTGAATCATACCGACACCTCCTTACTTCGCCTTCTCGATGATCTCAACCACGCGCCAGCGCTTGTCCTTGGACAGGGGACGGGTCTCCATCACCTTGACGCGGTCGCCCACGCCACACTCGTTCTTCTCGTCATGGGCCTTCAGCTTGTAGGTCCGCTTGACGATCTTCTTGTACAGGGGGTGGGCCACACGGTCGGCAATGGCCACCACCACGGTCTTGTCCATCTTATCGGAGACCACCAGGCCGACTCTGGTCTTGCGGGAAGAAGTTCTGTTTTCCATGTTTCGGTTCCTCCTTCTTAGCGGCCTGCGAGCTGCTGCTCACGGATGATGGTCTTGACGCGGGCGATATCCCGCTTGACCTCGGCGATCTTCACCGGGTTCTCCAGCTGATTGGTGGCGTGCTGAAGACGCAGCTGGAAGAGATCCTTCTTCAGGTCGCCCAGCTTGCTCTCCAGCTCAGTGGCGCTCATCTTACGGATTTCAGTAGCCTTCATCTTCATTCACCACCATTCTCGGTCTCGGCGGTCTCTTTCGCCACGATCTTGCACTTGACAGGCAGCTTGTGGGAAGCGAGACGCAGGGCCTCGCGGGCGATCTCCTCGGAGACGCCGGCGATCTCGAACATCACACGGCCGGGCTTGACCACGGCCACCCAGTACTCGGGAGAGCCCTTACCGGAACCCATGCGGGTCTCGGCCGGCTTCTCGGTGACGGGCTTATCGGGGAAGATCTTGATCCAAACCTTACCGCCACGCTTGGTGTAACGGGTCATGGCGATACGGGCGGCCTCGATCTGGTTGCTGGTGATCCAGCTGGGCTCGGTGGCCTGCAGGCCGAAATCACCGTAGGTCACGGTGTTGCCGCGCATGGCCTTGCCCTTCAGGCGGCCACGGTGCACGCGGCGATATTTCACTCTCTTAGGCAGCAGCATTAGTTGGACCCTCCTTCCTTGGGAGCGGCAGGACGGGCGCCGCCCTGAGGCCGGTTATAACCGCCCTGGGGACGGTTGTTGTTGAAGCCGCCCTGGGGACGGCCGGCGCCGCGGTTAAAGCCGCCGCCGTTGCGGTTGAAGCCGCCCTTGCGGTCGCCGTCGCGGCGGTCGCGGCGGGGACGGTCGGAGCGCTCCTTGAAGTTCTTGGTGTCCAGAGTGCGGGGGGTGGTCCGCAGACTCTGGGTGAGCACCTCGCCCTTGTAGATCCACACCTTCACGCCGATGCGGCCGTAGGTGGTGGCAGCCTCAGCGAAGCCGTAGTCGATGTCGGCCCGCAGGGTCTGCAGGGGGATGGTGCCGTCGTGATAGTGCTCGGTGCGGGCGATCTCGGCGCCGCCCAGACGGCCGGACACCTGGGTCTTGATGCCGCGGGCGCCCATGCGCATGGCGCGGCCCATGGCGTTCTTCATGGCCCGGCGGAAGCCGATGCGCTTCTCCAGCTGCTGGGCGATGTTCTCAGCCACCAGCTGGGCGTCCATGTCGGGGCTCTTCACCTCGACGATGTTCAGGGCAACGGCCTTGCCCAGCATCTTCTCCAGCTTCAGGCGCAGGGCCTCGATGGCCTCGCCGCCCTTGCCGATGACCACGCCGGGACGGGCGCAGTGCAGGTAGATGCGCACCTTGGCGTTGTCACGCTCGATCTCAATCTTGGGGATACCGGCGGAATACAGGGTCTTCTTCAGGTAGTCCCGGATCTTCTTGTCCTCCACCAGCAGGTCGCCCACCTTCTCGTTGCGGGCGTACCAGCGGGAGTCCCAGTCCTTAATGACACCCACGCGCAGGCCGTGGGGATTCACTTTCTGTCCCATATTCTTCCTCCTCCCTTAGCGCTCAGCCACCGCGATGGTGATGTGAGAAGTGCGCTTGTTGATCCGATAGGCGCGGCCCTGAGCCCGGGGACGCATCCGCTTGATGATGGGGCCGGGGCAGGCGAACACCTGGGAAATATACAGCTTCTCGGGGTCCATCTGGTGGTTGTTCTCCGCGTTGGACGCGGCGCTCTTGAGGAGCTTCAGCAGCAGCTCGGAGGCGGCCTTGGGGGTCGCCATCAGGATGGCGTTGGCCTGGGCCACGCTCTTGCCGCGGATCAGGTCGCACACGACCTGGACCTTACGGGGAGAGATACGGGCATATCTCAGATGTGCTTTTGCTTCCATGTTCTCTCCTCCTCCTTACTTACCAGTCTTGCTGCCGGCGTGGCCGCGGAAGGTGCGGGTGGGGGCGAACTCGCCCAGCTTGTGGCCCACCATGTCCTCGGTCACGTACACGGGCACGTGCTTGCGCCCGTCGTGCACGGCAAAGGTGTGTCCGACGAAGGAGGGGAAGATGGTGGAGGCGCGGCTCCAGGTCTTCAGCACCTTCTTCTCGCCAGTCTCGTTCATGGCGTCAACCCGCTTCAGCAGCTCGGGGGCGCAAAAGGGGCCTTTCTTGATACTTCTGCTCATCTTTTACTGCCTCCCTTACTTCGCGTTGCGGTGCTTCACGATGAACTTCTCGGTGCGGTTCTTGCCCTTGCGGGTCTTGTAGCCCATGGCGGGCTTGCCCCAAGGAGTCACAGGGCCGGGACGGCCAACCGGGCTCTTGCCCTCGCCGCCGCCGTGGGGGTGGTCGTTGGGGTTCATGACGGAGCCGCGGACGGTGGGCCGCCAGCCCATGTGGCGCTTCCGGCCGGCCTTGCCGATCTGGATGTTGCCATGGTCGGTGTTGCCCACCTGACCGATGCTGGCCTTGCACTCCTCGCGGATATAGCGGACCTCGCCGGAGGGCAGACGGACCTGAGCCATGCCGTTCTCCTTGGCCATCAGCTGAGCAGCCTCGCCGGCGGCGCGCACCAGCTGGGCGCCCTTGCCGGGGTAGAGCTCGATGCAGTGGATCATCTCGCCCACGGGGATGTTGGCGATGGGCAGGCAGTTGCCGGGCAGGATGTCGGCGTCGGGACCGGTCATGATCTTGTGGCCGGCCTTCAGGTTCACGGGAGCCAGGATATAGCGCTTCTCGCCGTCCTCATACTGGATGAGGGCGATGTTGGCGGAGCGGTTGGGGTCGTACTGCAGGTTGATGACAGTGGCGGTGCCCTCTTTGTTCCGCTTGAAGTCGATGATGCGGTACTTCTTCTTGTTGCCGCCGCCGCGGTGGCGGACGGTGATGCGGCCGTAGCTGTTGCGGCCGGCGTTCTTCTTCAGGTTCTCAGTCAGGCTGCGCTCGGGCTTGGCCTTCTTGTCGATGCCCTCGAAGGCGCTCACGGTCATGTGGCGGCGGGAGGGCGTTGTGGGCTTATAAGTTTTGATCGCCATTGTTCCTTATCCTCCTTACACCATGCCTTCGAAGAACTCGATGGTCTTGGAGTCCTCAGTGAGGGTGACCATAGCCTTCTTCCAGTTGGCCCGGCGGCCGGCGGGGAAACGGCCGGTGCGCTTGGCCTTGCCCTGCATGTTCAGGGTGTTCACCTTGGCCACCTTCACGCCGAAGATCTCCTCGACCGCCTTGGCGATCTCGATCTTGTTGGCGCTCTTGGCCACCTCGAAGGTGTACTTCTTGGCCTCAGTCTCCGCCATGGACTGCTCGGTGATGATGGGGCGCTTGATGATATCATAAGCGGTGGTAGCCATTACGCGAACACCTCCTCGATGACGGCCAGGGCCGCCTTGTCAACGATGAACTTGCCGGCGTTCACGATGTCGTAAACGCTGAGGATCTTGGCGGTGGTGGTCACCACGCCGGGGATGTTGCGGGCGGACTTGATGACGGTCTCGTTCACCTCGGGGGTGACGATGACGGCCTTCTTGGCGCCCACGGTGTTCAGGAAGCCCTGCATGGTCTTGGTCTTGACGGCGTCCAGGTTCAGGCCGTCCACCACCACGATGTCGCCGGAGGCGGCCTTGGCGGAGAGGGCGGACTTGAGGGCCAGACGCTTGACCTTCTTGTTCAGGGTGTAGCTGTAATCGCGGGGCTTGGGGGCGAACACGATGCCGCCGTGGGTCCACTGGGGAGCACGGGTAGAGCCCTGACGGGCGCGGCCGGTGCCCTTCTGGCGCCAGGGCTTGATGCCGCCGCCGGAGACCTCGGCGCGGGTCAGAGCGGACTGAGTGCCCTGACGGCAGTTGGCCAGGTGGTTCTTGACCACCTCATGCACAACGGTCTGGTTGGGCTCGATCCCGAACACAGCTTCGGAGAGCTCCACTTCGCCGACCTGGTTGCCGGCCATATTCACAAGAATTGCCTTAGGCATTTGAGTTCTCTCCTTTCTTACTTGTTACGGGCGGAAGCCTTCTGGGGATTGACGCGGGCGGAAGCCTTCTGCGGGTTGATGCTGGCGTTGGCAGCGGCGCCCTTCTCCTTGACGTTGATGACGGAGTTGCGCAGATACACGATGCCGCCCTTGGGGCCGGGGATGGCGCCCCGCACGGCGATAACGCCCAGCTCGGGATCCACCTTGATGACGTCCAGGTTCAGGACGGTAACCTGCTCGTTACCCATCTGGCCGGCGCCGATCTTGCCCTTGAAGATGCGGGAGGGATCGGTGCTGGAGCCCATGGAGCCGGCGTGACGGTGCACAGGGCCGGTACCGTGGGATTCCTTCAGGCGGGCGGCGCCGTGACGCTTGATGACGCCCTGGTAGCCGTGGCCCTTGCTGATGCCGGTCACGTCCACCCGGTCGCCCTCGGCGAACACGTCCACCTTCACCTCGTCGCCCACGTTCAGGGCGTCGCAGTTGGCCAGCTTGAACTCCTTCAGAGTCCGCTTGCGGGCCTCGCCGGCCTTCTTCAGGTGGCCCAGCTCAGGCTTGGTGAGCTTCTTCTCGGCTACGTCCTCGTAGCCCAGCTGCACGGCGTTGTAGCCGTCCTTCTCCTCGGTCTTCTTCTGCACCACGGTGCAGGGGCCCGCCTCGATGACGGTGACCGGGATGACCTTGCCGGCTTCGTCGAAGATCTGCGTCATGCCGACCTTCTTGCCGATAATGGCCTTTTCCATGTTTCTTCCTCCTTATTAAGGTTATTGGTCGGGAGAGGTACCCATCGGGCTGGTATTGCTCTCGCGACTTGACCCGTCCGCCTCAAAACGCGGCGGACTGCGGTACTCACTTCGTCACAAAGTCCGCTTCGTTCCGTTTCCCCCAGGCGTGGGGAAAACTTCACTGCGCTACCTTGCTCCTCGTGTCCAAATCAAACCCGCTGCGCTGGGCTTTGATTTGGGAGGAGATACGCGGGGAATCAGAGCTTAATTTCGATCTCCACACCAGCGGGAAGCTCCAGGCTCATCAGGGCCTCCACGGTCTTGGGAGAGGGCTTGAGGATGTCGATGAGGCGCTTGTGGGTGCGGCGCTCGAACTGCTCCCGGCTGTCCTTGTACTTATGGACGGCCCGCAGGATGGTGACGACTTCCTTCTTGGTGGGCAGGGGGATGGGGCCGGACACGGAAGCGCCGGTGCGCTTGGCGGTCTCAACGATCTTCTCAGCGCTCTGGTCGATGAGCTGGTGATCGTAGGCTTTCAGACGGATGCGGATCATTTCTTTCTGAGCTGCCATGTGTTTTGTTCCTCCTTAAACATACGAAGTGGTGTGCGCTTTCGCCGGGTCCACGGGGCTCCAGCGCGGTGTTTTCCTCGCTTCGTACGGTGAGAGATTTCAGTACACGTTTCCGTGCGTATCACTCCCTGACATGAAGAAAACCGGCACAAGCAGGCCGGTTTACTCCATGCACGGCGATATACGCGGTGCACAGATCCCTCAGCCGCCCGATTCTAGCTCGGACATACTCCGCGGAAGTTACCTCATCTCTGAGCAATCTCCCGCATCATCGCACAATACGCCCTAAACAGGCGCTTAATTATGATAGTACAACTTTCGGTGAAAGTCAAGGGGATCTTTGCATTTTTTTCGTGTTTTTTATACCAGGCCGGAGAGCGCCTGTTTCATCCGGGCGGCGTCAATGGCCGTGCCGGTGAAATGCTCCAGGGCCAGCACCGCCTGGTTGACCAGCAGGCCGTAGCCGTTGACCGTCTTGTGACCCCGCCGGACCGCCTGGCGGAGCAGCTCGGTCTGGGCGGGGGCGTAGATCAGGTCCACCACCGGCACACCGGCGGCCAGTCCGTCCAGGAAGGATAAGTCCTCAAACTGCCCCTGCGTACCTTCCATACCCAGGGAGGTGCAGTTCACCAGCAGGTCGCACTCCTTGGCTACCTTATATAAGGTAGGCGTATCAAAGCCCGCCGCCTGGAGATGGGCCGGGTCGTGGGCGCAGATGGCCTCCGCTTTGTCCAGGGTGCGGTTGCACACCGTCACGGCCGCCCCCGCCCGGGCCAGCTTCAGGCACACCGCCTTGGCCGCCCCGCCAGCCCCCAGCACCACAACCCGCTTGCCCGCCGGATCAATGCCCTCGTCGGCCAGAGAACGGAGAAAGCCCTCTCCGTCGGTGTTATAGCCGTAGGCTTTGCCGTCCCGGATGCACACGGTATTCACCGCCCCAATGAGGGCGGCGTCGCCGTCCAGTTCATCCATCAGGGGCACCAGCTCCTCCTTGTGGGGCATGGTGGCGTTGAATCCGGCGTAGCCGGTAAATTTGGCGCAGTCCAGCCACTCCCGGCATCTGCCCCTGGGCACCGGCTGACAGAGGTAGACATAATCCAGCCCCAGCTCCCGCAGCATGGTGTTGTGGAGCAGGGGGGACTTGGAATGGAGCACCGGGTCCCCGATGACGCACAGCTTTTTGGTGTTGTTGTCCACTTCCACGTTCATGTCCGATTCTCCTCGCTGGGCCTCCGGCCGGTGGTCGGGCAGGGCGGCGTTCACCGCCAGGGCGATGAGCAGCCCCACAATGGTCTCGATGATCCGGGCGGCGGCGTAATAATAACGAGTGGGTCCGGTGACCCCGGTAATCAGGATCACACAGGGCAGAATACAGGCCATGCCGCAGGCGGTGGGCCGCTTGATGAGCAGGCACAGCCACACCCCCGCCACACACACCAGCCCCAGCACCGGCATCTTCACCCAGGGGTGGTCCAGGGCGGAGCCCAGCAGCAGGGTGGCGGTGCCCAGGGCGCCCCCCACCACCACGCCGATGAGCCGGGAAATCCCCTGCTGAAAGGTCTGGCCCAGGGTGCTCTGGGTGCAGATGATGCAGGCGATGCAGGCGTACAGGGGCCCCAGCTGACCCAGCACGCCCCCCAGCTCCTCCCGGTACACCAGGCCGAAGGGGACGAACAGGGCGTAGGACACCATCACCGCCACGGCGGTCTTGATCACCCGCATGCCGATGCGGGGCAGGGGAACCGGATTTTTCATAACAACTCCTTTTACAAATGAAAGCTCTCTTTGCCTACTTTCTCTCTCGAGAGAAAGTAGGACATAGCCGCCTCGTAGCCGTACAGGCCCAGGCCGCAGATCTGGCCCACGCAGGCGGGGGCGGTGACGCTCCTGTGCCGGAACTCCTCCCGCTGGTGGACGTTGGAGATGTGGACCTCGATACAGGGCACATCCACCGCCTTAAGGGCGTCCAGAATGGCGTAGGAGTAGTGGGTGTAGGCCCCGGGATTCATGACAATGGCGTCGTACTTCCCCTGGGCGGCGTGGATGGCGTCGATGAGGGCCCCCTCGTGGTTGGACTGGAAGCAGTCCGCCGTGGAGCCGTGGGCGGCGGCGAACTCCTCCAGCCGTTTGCACAGGCTCTCATAGGTATTCTCCCCATAGATTCCCGGCTCCCGCTGGCCCAGCAGGTTCAGGTTGGGGCCGTTCAGCACCAGAAATTTCATCGCTCCAGCACCTCCAGAATCTGTTTCATGGTCTGCTGCGGCGTGGGCCCCACGTCCACAACGTGGTCGGCCCACTGCAGATAAATGGGCTCCCGCTGGGCGTACCGCTCCAGAAAGGCGGCCCTGCCCTGCTGGCCCAGAGGGCGGCCCCCCATGGATACGCTGTCGTAGATCTCCCCCGGCTCCCGGCGGAGAAAGACCACCGTACCCGTCTCTTTCAGGGGGGCGATGGAATCGCTCCGGGTGGGCAGACCGCCGCCGCAGGCAATGACCTGTCCCGTTTTCCGGGCCAGTTCTTCCGCCGCCTCCCCCTCCCGGGCCCGGAAGAAGTCCTCCCCCTCCTGGGCAAAGATGTCAGGGATGGAGCGGCCCAGAGCTCCTTCAATGTACTGGTCGGTGTCCACAAAGGTAAAGCCCAGCCGTTGGGCCAGCAGCCCCCCCACTGTGGTCTTGCCGCAGCCCATCATACCGATGAGCACCACATTGCCGTTCATCCCTCATACCCCCGGTAGTTGCCCAGGATGCGGAACTCCGCCGCCAGCTGGCTCAGCTCGTGAAGCACCCCGTCCATGCCGTCGGCGGCCAGGTCGCCGGTGAAGTCCAGGAAGAACAGGTACTCCCACCCCCGACCGGGGATGGGCCGGGACTCGATTTTCAGCAGGTTGAAGCCCTGGACGGCGAAGATGGTCAGGATCTCGTGGAGGGAGCCGCTCTGGTGGGGCAGGCGGAACATGGCGCTGATCTTGTCCCGGCCGGACCGCAGCTCGGGGACGGGAGACACCACGGCAAACCGGGTGTGGTTCATGCTGTTGTAGTTGACCCCCTCCGCCAGGATGTTCAGGCCGTAGAGCCTGGCCGCCCGGCGGGAGCAGATGGCGGCGGCGGTGGGGTCCCCGGTCTCGGCCACCAGCTTGGCCGAACCGGCGGTGTCCAGAGTGGGCACCCGGGCCCAGTCCCGGTGGGCGTCCAGGTACTTTTCACACTGCATCAGGCCCTGTTCATGGGAGTAGACGGTTTTGATCTGGTCCAGGCCCACCCCCGGCAGAGCCATGAGACAGTGTTCCACCTTCACCTGCCACTCTCCCACAATAAAATAGTGGTACTGGGCCATCAGATCGTACACCTGCCGGATGGACCCGGTGGAGGAGTTCTCCACCGGTACCACGGCGTAGTCGGCCTCCCCCCGGTCCAGGGCGGCAAACACGTCGTTGAACCAGGGCAGACCCTTACTGTCCACCCCGTCTCCGAAAAAGCCGGCGGCAGCCTCCTCGCTGTAACAGCCCGGCTCCCCCTGGTATACCACCCGGGGGCGGGCCACCGGCTCCCTGGCCCGGGCCCGGTCAGCCAGGTAGGCGGCGTAGCTCGGGTCCTCCGTCCCCTCGTGTACCAGATGCCGCTGCTGCCGGCGGGAGATGGCCATAATGCTCTCGTACAGAGCGGCAATGTCCGCCTTCCGGGCGGGGTCGTCGGTGAGGGCGGTCTTGGCGGCGATCACCTGCTTCTCCCGGCCCGCGTCCAGCACCGGAATACCCGCTCGCTGCTTGTATTCCCCCACCTTACCGGTGACGGCCATCCGCTCCAAGAACAACTGGACCAGTTCCCCGTCAATGCGGTCGATCTCCTGCCGGTATTGCTCTAACTCCGTCATGTCTCCCTCTCCCCTCAGATGCCCAGCACCGCGCAGGCGGCCAGGGCGGCGGCGGCCTCGATCACCGGCACCGCCCGGGGGACGATACAGGGGTCGTGGCGGCCGTGGATCTCGATTTCGGTCTCCTCCCCGGTGCGCAGATCCACGCTCTGCTGGGGCAGGGAGATGGAGGGGGTGGGGCGGATGGTGGCCTCAAACACCACCGGCATGCCGTTGGTAATGCCGCCGTTGACCCCTCCGGCGTGGTTGGTGGTGGTGACCACCCTGCCGTCCTCCACGGCGAAGGGATCGTTGGCCTCGCTGCCCCGCATGAGGGAGAAGGCCGCCCCCGCTCCGAAGTCCACGCCCTTGACGGCGGGCACGGCAAACAGGTACTGGGCAAAAATCCCCTCCACGTTGCAGCCGAAGTCGGGAGCCCCCAGCCCGGCAGGCAGTCCGTAGACGGCGCACTCGATAGCGCCCCCCACGCTGTCCTGCTGCTCCTTGGCCTCCAGGATGGCCTGGCGCATCTCTTCCCCCTTGGCGTCGCTGAGCACAGGGAAGGGCTTATTGACCACGTTCTTCATCTCCTCCAGCTCTCCCAGAGGGGCGTCGCAGATGCCGTAGATGGAGCTGATGTGGGCCCCCACCCAGACTCCCTTCCGGGCCAGCACCTGCTTGGCCACCGCCCCCGCCGCCGTCAGGGGGGCGGTGAGCCGGCCGGAGAAGTGGCCGCCGCCCCGGTAATCCTGAGCCCCCCGGCTCTTGATAAACCCGGCGTAGTCCCCGTGGCCGGGCCGGGGGGTGTAGCGAATGGACTCGTAGTCTTTGGAGCGCTGGTCGGAGTTGTAGATCACCATAGCCAGGGGGGCGCCGGTGGTCTTGCCCTCAAAGAGGCCGGAGAGCACCTCCACCCGGTCGGCCTCCTTCCGGGCGGTGGCGGTGGGGTCCTTCCCCGGCCGCCGCCGGTCCAGCTCCCACTGGACCTGCTCCAGATCCAGCTCCAGCCCGGCGGGCACCCCCTCCAGCACCACGCCGATGGCCGGGCCGTGGGACTCGCCAAAAATCATGTGTCGCATGTGTATCTTCCCCCCAAACTGCGGTAATCCTCCCAGAAATCCGGGTAGGACTTTTTCACGCACTCCGCACCGGTGATGGTCACCGGGCCGTTGCACCGGATGGCGGCAATGGCCGCCATCATGGCGATGCGGTGGTCGTTGTGGCCGGAGACGGCCACGCCCCCCGCCAGACGTTCCCTTCCGTGGATCACCAGATGGTCCTCATACTCCTCCACCCGGCCCCCCAGGGCATTGAGCACCTGGGTCACCGCGGCCAGCCGGTCGCTCTCCTTGATACGCAGCCGGGCAGCGTTGACAATCCGGGTGGTCTCGCCCCCCCGCAGAGCGGCCATGGCGGCCAGGGGAGGCACCAGATCAGGGCACTGGCTCACGTCCAGGTCCACCGGGCCCTTCGCCTGCAATTTCACAAAATAGGGCACAATGCGCATATCCCCCTGGGCGGAGAAGGCGTTAAGCCCCTGAATCTCCAGGTCGCAGCCCACAAACTGCGCGGCGTACCAGAAGGCGGCGTTGGACCAGTCGGCCTCAATGGTCAGGTCCCGGGGCTGGTAGGTCTGGTTTCCCGGCACCCGGAAGGTCCGGTCTCCATCGCACACCGCCCTGACCCCGAACTGCTCCAGGGCGTCCAGGGTCATGTCGATATACCCCCGGGATTCCAGGGGGGTGGTCAGCAGGATCCGGCTGTCCCCCTTCAGCAGAGGCAGGGCGTACAGCAGCCCGGTGACAAACTGGGAGGACACGTCCCCCGGCAGGGTGTAGTCCTCCGGAGTGAGCCGCCCCCGTACCGTCAGAGTGCCGTCCTTCTGCTCATAGGAGATACCCTTTTCCCGGAACATAACAAAATAGGGCTCCTGGGGCCGCTCCATCAGCCGCCCGCGGCCGGTGAATTTCCCGCCGCCCCGGAGGGCCAGAGCCACCGGGATGAGAAAGCGCAGGGTGGAGCCGCTCTCCCCGCAGTCCAGCTCAGGCAGGCCGTCCCCCGGCGCTTTCAGGGCCGCCATGCACCGGAGGGTGGCGTCGATGTCCTGAGAGTGGGCCAGATTTTCGATATGGCTCTCTCCCGTCCCCAGGGCGGCGGCGATGAGCAGCCGGTGGGCCTGGGACTTGGAGGGGGGCGGGGTGATGGTCCCCGCCAGGGGCCCCGGCATGATGGTTACGTTCATTTCAGTTCCTCCAGCAGCGTTTCCTTGGGCATCCTGTGGGGAACCGCCCGGCCCAGCTCCTCCAGCAGGATCACGGCGATCTCCGTCCCCGCCCCCTTTTTGTCCAGGCCGATGGCGGCGGTATAGTCCGCCAGGGTGCAGGAGATTTCCACAGGCAGGCCCAGGGGGGCCAGTGTCCGGGCGATCCTTTCCGCCGTCCCGGCGGGGGTCACCCCCAGCCGCTCCCCCAGCCCGGCGGCCCGCACCATACCGGCGGCCACCGCCTGTCCGTGGGTCCAGGTCTCGTAGTGTCCCGCCAGCTCGTAGGCGTGGCCCAGGGTGTGGCCGAAGTTGAGGAGCATCCGGTTTCCGGTGTCCCGCTCGTCCTCCTCCACTACCTTTCGTTTTAAGTCGCAGCAGGTATACAAAATGTGTTCGATTTCCTCCATCAGCCGGGCCCGCTCCGGCCGCTGGGCCAGGAAATCAAAAAAGGCCCTGTCGAAAATGCAGCCGTACTTGATCACCTCCGCCATGCCGTCGGCGAAGGTGGAGTCCGGCAGGGTGTCCAGGGTGTCCGGGTCCATGAGCACCAGCCTGGGCTGCCAGAAGGCCCCGGCCAGGTTCTTGCCATGGTCCAGGTCGATGGCCACCTTGCCCCCCACGGAGGAGTCCACCTGGGAGAGGAGGGTGGTGGGGATCTGCACAAAGTCCACCCCCCGGAGGATGGTGGCGGCGGCAAAGCCCGCCAGGTCCCCCACCACGCCGCCGCCCAGGGCCACCACGGCGTCGGTGCGGGTGAGGCCGAAGTCCATCATGCACTCCCACAGCCGGGCCAGCTCTCCGGCGCATTTGGAGGCCTCACCGGCGGGAATCTCACAGATGGCAGTCTCCAATCCAGCGGCCTCCAGCGGGGGGATGAGCCGCTTCAGGTACAAGGGCCCCACGGTGGAGTCGGTGACCACGAACAGCTTGTCCGCCCGGGGCAGCGCCTTCCGGCAGTGCTCGCCCGCCCGGTCCAGCAGGCCCCGCTGGATCAGTATGTCATAGCTCCGCCCCGGCAGAGATACGGTGAGGGTTTTCATGGCTTACGCCTCCTTGGGATGTTGCGGTATCCGCTTTATTTTATCAAAGTCTTGCCCACCAGGTCAACCAGGGCGGACACCTTGCCCATCAGATGGTCGAACTTCTCGGGGGTGAGGGACTGCTGGCCGTCGCATTTGGCGTGGGCAGGGTCGTTATGGACCTCAATGATCAGGCCGTCGGCTCCGGCGGCCACGGCGGCCATGGCCAGGGGCTCCACCATCCAGTACATCCCGGCGGCGTGGGAGGGGTCCACGATAATGGGCAGGTGGCTCATCTGCTTGACGGCGGGGATGGCGGACACATCCAGGGTGTTGCGGGTGTAGGTCTCGAAGGTGCGCACCCCCCGCTCGCAGAGGATCACGTTCTCGTTGCCCTCGCTCATGATATACTCGGCGGACATGATCCACTCCTCATAGGTGTTGGACAGCCCCCGCTTGAGCAGGATGGGCTTGCTCATCTTGCCCACCTCTTTGAGCAGCTCGAAGTTCTGCATGTTCCGGGCCCCCACCTGGACCACGTCCACCTCCCGCTCAAAGAGGTCGGCCATCCGGGGGTCCATGATCTCGGTAACGATGGGCAGGCCGGTCTGTGCCCGGGCCTCCACCAGCAGCTCCAGGCCGGAGGCGCCCATGCCCTGGAAGGAGTAGGGGGAGGTGCGGGGCTTGAAGGCGCCCCCCCGGAGCAGGGCCGCCCCCGACCGCTTCACGTCCTCCGCCACGGCGCAGATCTGCGCCTCGCTCTCCACCGAGCAGGGCCCGGCGATGACCGAGAAGTTCCCGCCGCCGATCTTGGCATTGCCCACACTTACCACCGTGTCCTCCGGATGGAACTTGCGGTTGGCCTTCTTGTAGGGCTCCTGCACCCGCATGACCCGCTCCACGTGGGGGTTGATGGAGATTTTGTCCATATCCACAGCGGTGGTATCGCCCACCAGGCCCAGGATGGTGCAGCCGATGCCGTTGGTGACGCCCACCTCCAGGTTCTGTTCCTTCAGCTTGTTGACCAGCGCGTCAATGTCCTGCTTGCTGGTGCCCGGTCTCATTACGACTACCATAAACTTCCTCCTCCTTGCAATAAAAAAGACGCCCATTGATGAACTCAATGAGCGCCCCTCGTATAAACCAGGTTCTTACAGAGCCCCAAAGGCTCCGCCCATTTCCTTCATCCGCCTGTTTTCCCCATGCCAAAAAAGCCGGCGCCCATAAATCGAGCCCAGCCAAAGGTAAACAGATAGGATGCAGTTGTGAGGCTTCGGTTGACCATGATGCAATCCCTCACAGTAACAGGTTGGTGTCATTATAAACCCATCGTTTTTCAATTGCAATCGGAATTTTTCACAAATGGACCCCCGCCATGCCGGGGATATGGGGTCATCTCGTCCGTCAGGCCCAGGAGATAGTCCACACTGGTCTGGTGAAATTGAGCCAGCTTAATCAGAATTTCCGTGGGAATATCCACGTCGCCTCGCTCGTAGTTGCTGTAAATCCGCTGGCTGCAGTTGAGCACCGCCGCCAACTCCCTCTGAGACATATCCTTGTCCTCTCTCAGGTCCCGGATTCTCCCATATGCCATGTGTCTCACCTCAAGCAAAAGCATAAGGCGCACTGTGTTTTCTCCTTGAATTTTAGCGAGAAATTCGCTAAAATATGCATGAGGTGATGGCATGGACTTATACAAGCAAATTCTGATCCAGGCTCTGGCCCACCAGGAGATGGAGGTGCGGTTTCCCAACCTGTCTCTGAACGGCGACGCGCTGGTACATTCCATCTGTTACACGGCGCTGGCACGTATCCGGGACATTGTGCGGGACGACACCCTCTCCGACCCGGAGTGCTTTGACCGGGTGGAGGAGATCGTCCGGGCCCTGGAGGCCGTGGGCAGCGACGGCGGCTTCCGCCACGATTTCGGCTGAAAGCCGCAAAAAAGCCCGGAGCGGCACGCTCCGGGCTTTCTCTGTTTTTGCTTAGTAGGCCACGCCCCAATATACCATATGCTTGGCAGGCTTGCCGCAGATGGGGCACACGTCGCCCAGGTGCTCCTGCTCCAGCGGGATGCAGCGGGAGGACACCCCGGCAATCTCCTTCATCTTCAGCTCGCAGGCCTCGTCGCCGCACCACATGGTCTTGGCAAAGCCGCCCTGGGCAGCCATCTTCTCCTTGACCTCCTCCACGGTGGAGCAGGCATAGGTGTTGTCGTCCAGGTTCTTTTTGGCCTTGTCAAACAGGCCCTGCTGCACCGCGTCCAGCATCGTTTTCACGGTCTCCTCGATGCCGTCCAGGGAGACAAAGCTCTTCTCGCCGTTGTCCCGGCGGACCAGGACGCACTGGTTCTTCTCCATGTCCTTGGGGCCCATCTCCAGACGCAGGGGCACGCCCTTCATCTCATACTCGGCAAACTTCCAGCCGGCGGACTGGTCGGACACGTCCATCTTCACCCGGATACCGGCGGCCTTCAGGCGGTCCATGACGGCCTGGTTGGCCTCAATGACGCCCTCCTTGTGCTGGGCCACAGGGATAATGATGACCTGGGTGGGGGCGATGCGGGGGGGCAGCACCAGGCCGTTGTTGTCGCCGTGGGTCATGATGACACCGCCGATGAGGCGGGTGGACACGCCCCAGGAGGTTTCAAAGGGGGTGTGCAGCTGGTTGTCCTTGCCGGCGAAGCTCACGCCGAAGGCACGGGCGAAGCCGTCGCCGAAGTAGTGGGAGGTGCCGGCCTGGAGGGCCTTCTTGTCGTGCATCATGCACTCCACGGTGTAGGTGGCCTCGGCGCCGGAGAACTTCTCCTTGTCGGTCTTGCGGCCCTTCACCACCGGCATGGCCAGGTAGTTCTCGCAGAAGTCGGCGTAGATGTTGAACATCTGCTTGGTTTCCGCAATGGCCTCCTCGGCGGTGGCGTGCATGGTGTGGCCCTCCTGCCACAGGAACTCCCGGTGGCGCAGGAAGGGGCGGGAGGTCTTTTCCCACCGCAGCACGGAGCACCACTGGTTATACAGTTTGGGCAGGTCCCGGTGGGAGTGGATGATGTTGGCGTAGTGCTCGCAGAACAGGGTCTCGGAGGTGGGCCGGATGCAGTAGCGCTCCTCCAGCTTCTCCGAGCCGCCCATGGTCACCCAGGCGCACTCGGGGGCAAAGCCCTCCACGTGGTCCTTCTCCTTCTGGAGCAGGCTCTCGGGGATCAGCATGGGCAGATACACGTTCTCATGCCCGCACGCCTTGAACTTCTCGTCCAGAATCTTCTGAAAATTCTCCCAGATGGCGTAGCCGTAGGGACGGAGGATAAACATACCCTTAATGGAGGAGTAGTCGATGAGCTCCGCCTTCTTGCACACGTCGGTGAACCACTTGGCGAAGTCCACCTCCATATCGGTGATCTGTTCCACCTGCTTTTTGTCCTGTGCCATAACTCTATCTCAATCCTTTATTAAAAAATACAACGTGGGTTCTCCCTATTTTATGCATTTGGGGGCCAAAAGTCAAGGGTTACCCCGCTTTTGGCGGGCAGTCGGGGTATAAAAAGGCCCGGACCGTCCGGTCCGGGCCTCGGGATTGCCTCTTACAGCTTCAGCACCAGGGTGGCCATAAACTTGGACCCGGAGTAATTGCCGTAAATCTGCACGGAATCCCCCACCTTCAGGCTGCTCAGGGCCATGCCGCCGCCGGCGGTGCTCACAACGCTGGCATTGGACACATCCACCGTCAGCACGGAGCCGTTCTCCAGCTGGACCATCAGAGTCCTGTCGGTGACGTTGGGCAGCAGGACGGTGGCGTTGAGCTGGGTGCTGGAGCCGCCCCCCTGCACCTCAATGGAGCTCACCTGTTCCCCGTTGACCACCATAGCCACCTTGTCGTTGAACTTCAGGGTGTAGAGGGAAATGGCATTTCCGTCCTGGGTGACGGATACCCCGTCAGGCACTGTGTAGGTCACCGTGCCGCCGGAGGTCAGGGCCACGTCGATGGTGATGCCGTTGGTGTCCTGCACCACCCGGGTAATAGTACCGGTGACGTTGGCCGTCTGGCTGAAGGTCTCCAGGCTGGTCACCCGGTTATAGCGCACGGTGACGGTAACCACGTCGCCGCTGCGGACCTTGTCGATGGTGCTCACCTTGCCGTCCCGGTAGACGGTGGGCAGGTTGGTCAGGTCGATCTGGAAGGTCACCACGCTGTTGTCAGCGGTACGCACCGCCAGAACGGTGGGGGTGCCGTAAGTAATGGACTCAAGGGTGCCCCGGGTGGTGGTCGAGCCGGGCCAGGCGCTGATCTCCGCCGCCTGTCCGCCATAGAGCCGCACGGTGGCAAAGCAGTTTTTCTCCAGCTTCTGCAGGGAAATAACCTCGCCGTTGTACTTCACCAGCGCGCCGGAGGCCAGGTTGTAAGTCTGGGCCACGTTGGTGGTGGCGTTGCTGATGGTAATACTGTTGGAGCTGTAACTCTTGACCACGCCCTGCACGTACTGGGTCACGGTATCCACCGCCACAGCATCCAGCTGGTTGGAGTTGTCGTTTTTGATGCGGATGGTCACATAGTCCCCCACATAGGCGTTGGACAGCACGCCCGCGGCGCCGTTGACCGTCACCGTCCCGCCCACCGGCAGGGTATACCGCTGGGTCTCGCCGTTGAAGGCGGCCACCTGCAGATTCTGGCCTCCGGCGGCCTCCACGATGGATACCAGGATGCCCTGCTCACTGCGGCTGCCGCCGTCCAGCTTCAGGGCGGCCAGGTGGCCCATGGCGTCCACATAGCACTGGGCGGTGGTGTAGCCGGCCTGGGCGTCGATCAGCTCCGGCCCGCCGATGGCGGCGCCCGTCTGCACCTTGGTAAAGCGGTCGATGGCATAGCTCCGGCTGGTGCCCTCCACCGTCAGGTTGATGCGGTCCTGGTCCACGCTGTTCACGGTCCCGGCAACGGTGGTCATCGCCCCGCTCAGCCGCACCGCCTGGGCTGTGCCCCGGGAATTCTGGTTGACCCGGGCATACTGGCCCGTCCGCAGGGCGGAGGCGTTGGTGAGCATATTGTTTTCATAGATCATGATGCTGACCGGCAGGGAGATGCTGAGCGTCCCGCTCAGCGGATTCTCCAGGGTGAGCAGGGTGCCGCCGTCCCCGGCAGCGCCCACCGAGGTGATCACTCCGCCTACCCACTCGTAATCGGTGAAGGCGGGCAGCTCGGCGTACAGGCCCCGCTTGCTCATGAAGTCCATGGCCCGGCGGAGCATCACCGCCATCTCCGCCCGGGTGAGGGAGCGGTCGGGCAGGAAGCGGTTGTACTGGTCGCCCTGCACGATGCCGTAGCTGCTCAGCACATAGACATAGGGCTGCAGCGCCGGGGAGACGGAGGAGGCGTCGGCAAAGCTGAGGGAATAGCTGGTCAGACTCTTGGCCATGGGCTCCAGCTGCATGGCCCGCACCAGATACATGGCCAGATTCTCCCGGCTGATGGCCTTCACCAGCCCGTCAGACTGGCTGAGGGAGCGCAGCTCGGCCTCGGAAATGATGCCGGTCTCCAGGCAGACGGCCATTTCCTCTCCCGCCCAGGAGTACAGGGAGGTGGGCATAATGGCCTGAAGGGTCAGGGCCCATTTCTGGAAGATTTTGGCCTTATCCGTAGCGGACACGCCGGTGGTCCGGGAGCAGAAGATCACCGCCTCGCAGGCGGTCATGGCCCGTTCGGGGGCAAAGGTGGTGTCGCTGGTACCCTGCACCACCCCTTGGTTGGCCAGATATTCCACGTCTTCCCTGGCCCAGTGGTTGGTCATATCGGAAAAGGTGACCGCCGCGGCGGAAACCGTCAGCAGGGAGACCGCCAGCGCGGCGGTCAGCACCCAGGCCACAAATCGCTTCCCCTTCATACGCTTCCCTCCATCATATGTACGTAGGTTTCCATAACTACCCTAGATTATAGCCGTTCCCCATGGAAAAAGCAACAGCAAAAAGGCGCCGGGCAAAACCCGGCGCCTTTCGCGCAAATCCGGCTCAGACCGCCAGATTGCGCACGATGTTGAAAATGGAGATGGCCAGCACGATCAGCTGCACGGCGTTGAAGGCCTTTTCCACCGACACCTCCGAGCACTTCTTGTTCAGGCTGGCGCCGATGAAGCCGCCGGCGATGGCGCCCACGATCATCACCGGGGCGATGGACAGGTCAAAGCCGCCAAACCCGGTGGTGAGGGCCACCGTGCCCAGTTTGGAGATCTGGGCGAACAGGATGGTCACCAGGGAACACACCGTGGCCGACTTGGTGTCCATGGAGAACAGGTAGATAATGAGAGCCACGTTGATGGGGCCGCCGCCGATGCCCAAAAAGGAGGAGCAGATGCCCAGGAAGACGCCCACCAGCAGGGAGACCGCCACGCCCTCCAGATGCTTGCTGGGGATGCGGCTCTTGTTCTTCATATAGAGGAACACCGCCAGAATCAGCAGGGAGAGCACCACATTCTGCACCACCGTCACGGCGGAGTTGGCCTGGAGGGCGTTCACGATGACCTGGAGCAGCTTTTCTCCCGCCAGGCCGCCCGCCACCGAGCCCAGAGCCAGGGGGATGGCGGTGCCGAAGGGGATCTTCGTCTTGGCCAGCATCTGCTTGCCGATGGACACCACCGACATGGAAAACACGGTAAGGGAGGAGATCACCCCGATGGTCTGCACGTCAAAGTCGTGGAGCACGTCCATCAGGGGCTTGATAATGACCCCGCCGCCCATTCCTGTCAGGGAGCCCACGGTGGTGGCCCCGATGGCGATTAGGAAATAGATCACGTACTGCAAGGCAGCGCCTTCTTTCTACAAGTTAGGCCCTGCTCAGCACCCGCAGGGCGTGCCGGTGATGGGGGCGGAGTTGAGGGCGGGGTCCTT
>NHCFR00700__coassemble_1133_pt1 | contig 27143 bp, 29 predicted proteins | sample NHCFR00700__metabat2_low_PE_032 | metagenome-assembled genome bin NHCFR00700
CACAATTTCCAAAGCAGTACGGAGAGCGTGCCTATATCGTTTTCCATCCCGCTTTCTATTTCCAGCGCTCCCACAACTCTCCAGGTGGTTGCTCAGGGCGCGACTCAGATTCCCAGCGCAATTACCTTAAATGTCATCAGACTGGGCGACCTCTCTTCCTGACAGCACACAGAAAGCCGGACCCCTTCAATGGGTCCGGCTTTCTAATGAAACAGGAGGCTATAATGAAAATTGTCGTCTACGCAATCTGTAAAAATGAGTCCAAATTTGTCCAACGGTGGATGGAGTCCATGTCTGAGGCGGATCAAGTGGTTGTGCTTGATACCGGTTCCACCGATGAAACTGCACAGCTGCTGCGCAGCCAGGGCGCCCTGGTAACCGTTGAGACCATAGTGCCATGGCGTTTTGATGTCGCCCGCAACCGCTCATTGGAGCTGGTGCCAGAGGATACGGATATCTGTGTATGCACTGATTTGGATGAGGTCTTTCACCCTGGCTGGCGAAAAGCTCTGGAAACAGCCTGGTCTCCGGGAGCCGGTCAGGCCCGTTATCGCTATACCTGGTCCTTTTGCCCGGACGGGTCGGAGGGCGTGGTCTTTTGGTGCGAGAAGATCCACCGCAGGCACGGCTACCGCTGGACCCATCCGGTCCATGAGGTGCTGGAATGGATTGGAACCGGGGAGCCGGGACCCATGGTGACTGCTCCAGGGGTGCAGCTGGACCATCATCCTGATCCGTCCAAATCCCGGGGGCAATACCTGCCCCTGCTGGAGCTATCTGTACGGGAGGCCCCGGAGGATGACCGCAACGTCCACTATCTGGGTCGGGAATATCTGTTTCATCAGCGATGGGACGATTGCATCGCCATGTTAACCCGTCACCTGTCCATGCCGTCGGCAACCTGGGCGGATGAACGGGCGGCCTCCATGCGCTATATTGCCAGAGCATACCTGCAAAAAGGGCAGCCGGATACCGCCAGAAACTGGCTTCTCCGGGCCATTGCCCAGGCTCCCTATCTGCGGGAGCCCTGGCTGGAGATGGCCCAGCTTCTGTATGAACAGCGCAACTGGGACGGAGTACTCTACTTTACCGGCGGCGCGCTGGCCATTACCCACCGGCCGGACAGCTATATCTGCGAGGCGGAGCCCTGGGGCCCGCTGCCCCACGATCTACGCTGTCAGGCCTACTATCACACCGGGCGGACTGCCTTGGCCCTGGAGGAGGCCAGAAAAGCGCTGGCCCTCTCCCCTGCGGATCCCCGCCTGGCGGGAAATGTGGAGTTGCTCAGCCGTCTGTGATAAACATGGCGTCGCCGAAGGAGAAAAAGCGGTATTTCAGGTTTACCGCCTCCTGATAGGCGGACAGGATGTGCTCCCGGCCTGCCAGAGCGGATACCAGCATGATAAGCGTGGATTCCGGCAGATGGAAGTTGGTGATAAGACAGTCCAGCACCTTGAAGCGGTAACCGGGATAGATAAAAATATTGGTCCATCCCGCGCTTTCCTTTAGCGTACCGTCCTCCGCCGCCCAGGACTCAATGGTGCGGCAGGAGGTGGTGCCCACGCAGATCACCCGTCCTCCTTCCCGCTTGGTGCGATTGATCAGCTCAGCGGTCTCGGCGGAGATCATGCAGTATTCCGAGTGCATTTCGTGGTCCAGAATATCCGCTTCCTTCACCGGACGAAAGGTGCCCAGTCCAACATGGAGGGTCACATAGGCCAGACGCACACCCATATCCGCCACCTGCTTCAGCAGGTCTTTGGTAAAATGGAGTCCGGCGGTAGGGGCAGCGGCGGAGCCCACCTCTCTGGAGTATACGGTTTGATAGCGCTCCGGATCCTGAAGCTCCGCCTTGATATAGGGCGGCAGGGGCATCTTGCCCAGCTGCTCCAGCTTTTCCAGAAAAATTCCCTCATAATCAAACCGGACCAGGCGATTTCCACCCTCCAGCGCCTCTGTGACCTCGGCGGTAAGAGTGCCGTCTCCAAAGGAGACCTTAGTTCCAGGCTTCATTTTCCGGCCCGGTCTGACCAGGCATTCCCAGGTCTTGTTTCCCCGGTCAATGAGCAGCAGCACCTCCACCGCGCCGCCTCCCGGAAGCCGGTGGCCGATCAGCCGGGCGGGCAGTACCCGCGAGTCGTTCAGTACCAGACAGTCTCCGGGCCGCAGTAGGCTGGGCAGGTCGTAAAAATGCATGTGCCTGGTGGCGCCGGTATGCTTATCCAGCACCAGCAACCGGGAGCCGTCCCGGCGCTCCAGAGGGGTCTGTGCAATCAGCTCCTCTGGCAGGTAAAAGTCAAAATCCGCAGTTTTTATGGTTGGCGCACCTCGATTCCGGTGTAATAGAAGTTCAGGATATCCCGATAGCTGTATCCCTGCTGAGCCATGGCGTATGCGCCCCACTGACTCATGCCTACATTATGTCCCCAGCCGGAGCCGGTAATGGTAAATACACCAGCGGAGCCGCCGGTTCCAGCGGAGGGAGTCAGCTGAGAGACACTCCCGTCTCCCCCGATGACATATGCGGCGCCATCTGTCAACGGGGCCGTATTGCCGCTGCCGTCTACCGCATAGGCGCCGTTAAGGGTGGGAATGGTTCCGTTGCCATTCACAGTATAACCGGAGGTGGAGCTCCCGCCGCCGGTAACCGTATAGTGAATAGAACGCAGGCCCAGGAAGGTCCGGCAGTCGTCCCGGATCTTGCTCCAGCTCTTCCCGCTGGAGTCGGTAAAGGTAATCTCAATGGCGTTGCCGGTGGGACTGGTTTTGGTCACCCTGAAATCCACAATGCCGAAGTTGATATAGCCTTTCGAGTTCAGCAGGTCTGTAAGCTCCTGGGCGGTATAGGTCACCGTCCAGTTGTAGTTGGGGACTTTATTTGCCACAGAGGCCTCATAGGGGTCCTCCTTGCCGATCAGATAGGGTACGTTGCTGCCCCATACATTGACTGCGCTCTCCGTGACGCCGCCGTCGTGGGAGGAATAGACCGCGTCGATCAGCGAGCCGTTGTACCACAGATACTCCCCCCTGGTCTCCGTCACAGCCCGGCTGCTCTCAGAGGTAACGCTGTCCATACCGCCGTACGCCTGACAATGTGTGGCGTTGCATAGGTCGAAACCCTGGCTGCTGTGTTTCTGTGCCGTATAGTTCCGGTAGGCATAAGTCCGGGCGCACACTGCCTGGGCTTTCAGGGCCTCCACCGGCCAGGACGCGCTCATTTCCTCGACAATCACACCCTGTACATAGTCCTCCAGAGAGATAACGTTGCTTACCGTCAGGTTTCCGCCCCCTGCCCGCTGATATTGAAACCCGCCGTAGTAGGTATTACCCCGAAAAATGGTTTCGGTCTTTACGCTGTTATCCAGTCCCGGCTGGATGCCCAGGCAGAGGCCGCTGGTACTGTCAAACTGAAACAGGATCTGGTTGGTTCCGGTCTTTACCACGGAAACTCCGGCGCTGGAGGTACCGGCTATTGTCGCACCAGTCAGGCCCAAAGCAGTCTGGGCCGTCAGGGCAGATGCCTCGTCGGTATAAGCGCCCACCCGCACCTGATAGCCGCCGTCCACCCACGCCACAAATCCGCCGGTCCACTGGGCCGCTGCGGCGGCCGCCTGTTCATAGGTGCTGTATGTGTCGGGCAGTTTCAGATGATAGCACCCCACCACAATGTCGGAGGAAATGGTATCAAAATACCCGGACCAGTTGCCAGACGTACCATAATATACATTCTGCGTCTTGACCACAGAAATGGCGGTTTCGTTGGTTTGGGCCAGCTGCTGGAAGGCGCGGTTGGAATCATAGTATCCCAGCCGGTAGCCACTGCCCACGCTGTTCAGCAGATTGGCGCCGGGAAGCGCGGAGCCGCCAAAAAATAACCCCACACGGATGGTAGGGTCAATGGTCACAGACACCGCTCTGCTCTCCGTCCCCGAAACGCCAACCAGCAACGTAAAGGAAAGAACCGCCGCCGCAAACTGCACAAATCTTTTTTTCACAGATCGTCTCATTTGGTGAATTTCTCATCTCGCTTTCGTTGACACTCCAGTTAAACTTGTGGTACAATTTCACAAACTACACAGCGAAACTAAACGTCACGCCATTCAGTCATATGCAGGATAGAGGTTGCGGCCATTCAAGAGTAGCGCGCGGAGGGGACCGGTCCCTGTGAACCGCGGGAAAGGGAACGCCGCCGAAGGAACGCTTTTCCGGAAAAAGCGCTGCCTGGCCGCTCAGTTAAGAGCTGTTCGGCTGTCGCCGCTGCCGCGGCGGAGCGCTGTCTGCTTTTGGACGATATTGTCGGGGGCAGTCTGTCCCTGTCATTATAGTACAAAATCAGCAGTTCTGTAAACTGCTGATTTTCTTTTTATCACTGCATCGCGTTTTCCGGTCTCAGACAAGCCGGGATCGGAATAGGCTTGAAGTATCACAATGGAGGTATGAAGCATGGAAAAGTACAAAGTCGGCGTCATTGGGGCTACCGGTATGGTAGGACAGCGTTTTGTCAGCCTGTTGGAGCATCACCCCTGGTTTACCCTTACCGCAGTGGCGGCCAGCAGCCGTTCCGCCGGAAAGACTTACGCCGAGGCCATTGGAAACCGCTGGGCGCTGGAGACGCCCATGCCGGAGTGTGCCAAAAATCTGGTGGTGCTCAACGCCACCGACGACATCGAGGCCATCACCGCTCAGGTGGACTTTGTCTTTTCCGCCGTTGACATGAAGAAAGAGGAGATCAAGGCGCTGGAGGAGGCCTATGCCAAGCATGAGTGCCCTGTGGTGTCCAACAACTCCGCCCACCGCTGGACTTCTGACGTGCCCATGGTGGTGCCTGAGATCAATCCGGAACATATCAAGGTAATCGAGGCCCAGCGAAAGCGACTGGGGGTGGAGCGCGGGTTCGTGGCTGTCAAGTCCAACTGCTCCCTCCAGAGCTACGTTCCCGCCCTGCACCCCCTGCGCGGTTTTGGCCTGGAGCAGGTGCTGGTATGCACCTATCAGGCCATCTCCGGTGCGGGCAAGACCTTTGATACCTGGCCGGAGATCGTGGACAACGTGGTGCCCTATATCGGCGGCGAGGAGGAAAAGAGCGAGCAGGAGCCTATGAAGCTGTGGGGTAAGGTGGAGAATGGCGTGATCGTCAACGCCGAAATCCCCGCCATTACCGCCCAGTGCCTGCGTGTGCCCGTCTCCAACGGCCATATGGCCGCCGTGTTTGTCCGTTTCCAGAACAAGCCTTCCATGGACGAGATCAAAGAACTCTGGGCAAATTTCTCCGGCCGGCCTCAGCAGCTGGCTCTGCCCTCCGCTCCCAAGCAGTTCCTGCACTACTTTGAGGAGCCCGACCGCCCCCAGACCCGGCTGGACCGGATGTGCGAGGGCGGCATGGCGGTCTGTATCGGCCGCCTGCGTCCCGACACGCAGTACGATTATAAGTTCGTCTGCCTATCTCACAACACCCTTCGCGGCGCCGCAGGCGGCGCAGTCCTTCTTGCCGAACTTCTGTGCGCGGAGGGTTACATTACAAGGAGGTAACCCCTATGATGAGAGAGCCTGTTTTTACCGGAGCCTGTTCCGCTATTATAACCCCTTTTGACGAGAGCGGCGCTGTCAACTACGACCTGTTCGGCCGGATTATCGACGAGCAGATCCAGCGCGGTGTGGACGCCATCTGCGTCTGCGGCACCACCGGCGAGTGTTCCACCCTTACCATCCGGGAGCACATCGCGGTGGTGGAGTACTGCGTCAAGCACGTCAATCACCGGGTCAAGGTCATTGCCGGCGCGGGAAGCAACGATACTTCCGCCGCCGTCTACCTGTCCCAGCACGCGGAGGACTCCGGAGCGGACGCCCTGCTCCATGTAACCCCTTATTACAACAAAGCGTCCCAGACCGGCCTCATCAAGCATTATGAGTACATTGCCGACCGGACGGAGCTTCCTGTGATCCTCTACAACGTCCCGTCCCGGACCGGCGTATCCTTTACTGCCGAGACTTATCAGGTTCTCTCCCAGCACCCCCATATCAATGGGGTCAAGGAAGCCAGCGGCAACTTCTCCCTGCTTGCCCACACCAAGGCTGTCTGCGGCGATGACTTCTATATCTGGTCTGGCAACGACGACCAGGTGGTACCCATGATGAGTCTGGGCGCTAAGGGGGTCATTTCCGTTGTGGCCAACATCGCGCCTGAGATTATGGTGCAGATGACCCATCTGTGCCTGGAGGACCGCTTCCAGGAGGCCGCTCAGCTCCAGCTGAAGTACATGGACTTTATCGACGCTCTCTTTCTGGAGGTCAACCCCATCCCGATCAAGGCGGCCATGAACCTGGCCGGCTATGGCGTGGGCTCGCTCCGGCTTCCACTGTGTGATATGACCAACGGCCCCCTGGAGACGCTGCGGCAGTCCATGCTGAAGCTGGGCCTGCTCAGCGCCTGAGTGCGGGAAAGGATGTTGGAATATGGTCAGGCTCATTATCTCCGGCTGCAATGGCCGGATGGGGCGGGTGGTGGAGACCATCTGCTCTGCCGACCCGGAATTTGAGATTGTTGCCGGCTTTGACCTGCTGGGCGCTGCCGGTGACCGGGATTTTCCCATCTACTCCTCCCCTTGCGAATTCCAGGGGCAGGCGGATGTGGTAGTGGATTTCTCCTCCCCTGCCGCGCTGGACGCTCTGCTGGAATTCGGCCTCCAGCGTCGGCTTCCGCTGGTGCTGGCTACCACCGGATATTCAGAGCAGCAGCTGCTGGACATTGACCGCGCTGCCGGCACAATTCCCATTTTCCGCTCAGCCAATATGTCCCTTGGGGTTAATGTATTACTGCAGCTGGTGCGTTCCGCCGTCCGGGCGTTGGGAGAAGGCTTTGACCTGGAAATCGTGGAGCGCCACCATAATAAGAAGGTGGATGCGCCCAGCGGTACAGCGCTGATGCTTGCGGATGCTGCTGCGGAGGCCCTTCCTTATACGCCGGAATATGTGTATGAGCGTCAAGCAATCCGGAAACCCAGAGAAAAAACGGAAATCGGTATTTCCTCCGTGCGAGGCGGCAGCATTGTGGGAGACCATGAGGTTATTTTTGCCGGGCGGGACGAAGTCATAGAGCTCCGCCACACCGCTATGAGCCGGGATGTATTTGCCTCAGGCGCGATACGGGCGGCAAAGTTTTTGGCTGGTATAACGGTCCCCGGACTCTACACCATGTCCGATTTGATTTCATCATAAAAACAGGGAGAGCGTCATTGACGCTCTCCCTGTTTTTATGTGGTGGGATCAACGGGCTTTCCATTCCCATCAATCCCCTTTTTGCGCAGACGCTTGTTCACCCAGTCCCGCATCAGAGAATAGAGCACCGCAAACGTAGGTACGCCCAGAACCATTCCGGGGAATCCGAACAGACCGCCGCAAGTCACAATGGCAATCAGCACCCAAATGGCGGACAGGCCCGTGCTGTCGCCCAGAATCTTGGGGCCCAGGATATTTCCATCAAACTGCTGCAAGCCGATGACCAGAACAAAAAATCGCAGGGCAGCCCAGGGGTCCACGATGACCAGGATCATCAGGCATGGGATGGCACCGATGATGGGACCGAAAAACGGGATGATATTGGTCACGCCCACCACCACACTGACCAGCATGGGATAGGGGATGCGGAAGATCAGGCACAAAATAAAGCAGAGCACGCCGATGATGGCGGAATCAATCAGCTTACCGTTGATAAAGCCTACAAAAATCCGGTTGGCCTCGCTGCAGACATCCAGCAGCCAGTCGGCACGTCGCTTGGGAAGGATGGCATACAGGATCTTTTTGATCTGAGGCACCAGCCTCCCCTTCCCCGCCAGCATATAGACAGAGGAGATGACCGCCGTGATGCCGGAAATCACACCGTTACCCACGGCGACGCCTACATCCAGAAGCTGAGGCAGAGCCTTGGAAACCGTCTCGCTGATGTTGCTCATCATGTCCTGATAGGACCCCAGTATTTCGCTGATGCCGTCACCCTCCAGTTGAAATTGATCCGTCAGGTTCTTTACCAGCGTATCCAGCCCGGCCAAATACGTTTGCATATTGGCTGCCAGGTCCGTAATGCTTTGCACGACCTGAGGAATAATGAGATTCAGAAGGATCACCAGCACAGCCAGCGCCAGCAGGTACACAGTAGTAATAGCCAGCGCCCGTTTGCCTTTCCGTTTGGCATATAGCTTCTGCTCAAAAAAGCACATGGGGGTATTGAGCAGATAGGCAATGGCAAAGCCGGCGATAAAGGGAGAGAGCACCTTCATAAACATCTTGATGCGCACAGTGATTACATCAAAATGGGTGAGCCCCACATAGAACAAAATCGCAATCAGCAAAACCACTAACAGAGAGATAAAATGCCCCTCCAGGATATACCATTTCTTCTTGTCCCGGTTTTCATCATCCGACACGTCGCTTTCCTCCTTTTGAAGCATGTCTGATCAGAGCCTATTGTACCATGGCAGCTGGAAGGCTGCAACCGGACTGACGCAGAAAAAGGGGGACGCCGCAAATTTTACGGCATCCCCCTTTCCTGGTTATCCCACCATGGCGCGATGAAATACCTTCTTACCCTTTTTAATGGTAACGCCCTCGCCGGACAGCCGCTCTCCGGTTACAGAAGCGTTGACATCGGTCACCTTCTCGCCGTCCAGTTCCACGCCGCCCTGCTCAATCAGCCGCCGGGCCTCCTTTTTGGAAGGCACCAGGCCGCACTTGAGCATCAGATCCAGGATACCGATGGCTCCGTCCGTGAGATCCTCGGCCGCCAGTGTGGTGGAGGGCATATTGCTTCTGTCGCCGCCGGTGGAGAACAGAGCCTTGGCGGCATCCTGCGACTTCTGTGCCTCTTCCTCACCGTGGACCAGCTTGGTCAGTTCAAAGGCCAGAATTTCCTTGGCGGTGTTGAGTTGAGCGCCCTCCCATTTGTCCATCTCATCAATCTGCTCCAGAGGCAGGAACGTGAGCATGCGCAGGCACTTGAGCACGTCGGCGTCCCCCACGTTGCGCCAGTACTGGTAAAAATCATAGGGACTGGTCTTGTTGGGATCCAGCCACACTGCGCCGGACTGGGTCTTGCCCATCTTTTTCCCCTCAGAATTGAGCAACAGGGTGATGGTCATGGCGTGGGCGTCCTTGCCCAGCTTGCGGCGGATTAACTCAGTGCCGCCCAGCATGTTGGACCACTGGTCGTCGCCGCCAAACTGCATATTGCAGCCATAGTGCTGAAACAGGTAGTAGAAATCGTAGGACTGCATGATCATGTAGTTGAACTCCAGGAAGCTGAGTCCCTTTTCCATCCGCTGCTTGTAGCACTCGGCCCGCAGCATATTGTTTACCGAAAAGCAGGCGCCCACATCCCGCAGCAGCTCAATATAGTTCAGCTTCATCAGCCAGTCGGCGTTGTTCACCATCTGCGCCTTGCCCTCGCCGAATTCAATGAAGCGTTCCATCTGCTTTTTGAAGCAGTCGCAGTTATGCTGGATGGTCTCAGGGGTCATCATCGTACGCATATCGGACCGGCCGGAGGGGTCGCCCACCATGCCGGTGCCGCCGCCGATCACCGCGATGGGCCGGTTTCCGGCCATCTGGAGTCGCTTCATCAGGCACAGAGCCATGAAGTGACCCACATGGAGAGAGTCGGCAGTGGGGTCAAAGCCAATGTAAAACACGGCCTTGCCCTCATTGATCATCTTGGAGATTTCCTCCTCATTGGTCACCTGGGCAATCAGCCCCCGAGCTTTCAGCTCTTCATAACAAGTCATTGCGCTTCTCCTTTTCCTCGTTGAATATTTGGGTATCTCATGCAAAAACGCCCTCTGTCCATCCGGACAGAGGGCGTAAAGACGCGGTACCACCTCTGGTTCGCCGTTTTCTCACAAAAACAGCCTCAGGCCGTGCCAACACACGGCGGCGCGATAACGGGCGCACCCGACCCAGCCCTACTGGAAAGCCTCTTCGTTCAGGCGGCTGCTCCAAGGTGTATTTCCCGGCGTGTCCCCTCCCCCTCTCACCAAACCGGGGGTTCTCTGGGCGGGACGGGCGGCGGTACTCCTCCCTGTCATCGCAGTCTCATATTGTGTTGGATTATAGTATGTACCGGTTTGTTTGTCAAGAGGAAATATTCAACTCAACAAAATCTAGCTTTTGTAAAGTTGTTTGTAGCGCTCCGCGCCGTCCAGCAGCTCGCCGGCAGCATCCAGGGTGGCTTCCGTAATGTGTTCCCCGGATGTAAGCCGTGCCAGCTCTTCTTTCCGGCGGCTGCGGTCCAGCCGTTCTACCTGAGTATAGGTACGGCCAGCCCGCTCCCCTTTCTCCACCGAGAAATGAACGTCCGCCATGGCTGCCAGCTGGGGCAGATGGGTGACGCACAGGACCTGCTTGCTTCTGGCTACGTCGGCCAGCTTTTCTGCCACCTTCTGAGCCGCCCGGCCGGATACTCCGGTGTCCACCTCGTCAAATACCATGGTACCCACCTGGTCATTCTCTGCCAGTACATTTTTCAGCGCCAACATGATCCTGGCCAATTCGCCGCCGGAAGCGATTTTCTGGATAGGCTTCAGATCCTCGCCCACATTTGCGGACATGAGAAACTGCACCTCATCCATACCGGTCTCATCCATGGCGTACTCCCCCGCCTTGGACTGAAATTGGACCTGAAAGCGCACCTTTGGCATATCCAGCTGGGCCAGTTCACTCTGGATACGTTTTTCCAAGGCTTTAGCACATTTTTTTCGGGCAGCGCTCAGGACATTGCCCGCCTTACGGGCGGCATCCAAAGCTTTGTCCCGCTCCTTTTCCAGCCGGGCCACCCTGTCCGAAGAAAACTGAATCTCATCCAGTTCCTTTCTGCAGCGCTCCAGATAGTCCAGCATCTCCTCCACTGTGCCGCCGTATTTTTTTTTCAGACGATGGAGCACATCCAGCCGGCTCTCAATTTCATCCAACTCTCCCGGCTCAAAGTCAAAACTCTCCCGCAGGTCGCGGATCTGCTCGGCCAAGTCGTCGGCAGCGCAGCGCAGCTCCGTCAGCTTGTCCAAAAGCTCCGATGCCTGTGGACTGAGCCGGGCGGCGGTATGAAGGGCGTTCTCTCCAGCGCCCAGCAGAGCGGCCGCCCCATCCCTCTCCTCATCACCGGACAGCGCCAAGTGCGCCCCTTCCACCGACTCAATCAATTTGCCGGCGTTGCGCAGAAGATCCCGGCGGCAGGTCAGCTCCTCCTCCTCACCTGGTTGGAGCTGAGCCCGCTCCAGTTCGCCGATCTGATATTGCAGGTTGTCAATCCGTCTGGCTTTCTCCGCTTCGTTCATTTGCAAAGCGGCAATTTCCCGGGTCAGTGCGGCCAATGCTTCATAGGAGCTCCGAAAGGCCGCTCTCTCTTCCTCCGTTGCTCCAAAGCCGTCCAGATATTCCAGATGACATCGCTCGTCCAACAGCTGCTGCCCATCGTGCTGTCCGTGGATATTGAGCAGCTGCCTGCCCAGCTGCCGCAGCTGAGAGACCGTGATAAGCCGCCCGTTCAGCCGGCAGACATTTTTTCCGTCCGGCTGGATCTCCCGTTGGATCAGGAGATTCCCCTCCTCATCCGGCCCGCAGCCGTTTTCCTGAAACCATGGCAAATCCGGCAGCGCGGTAAAGACCGCGTTGACCAGGGCTGACTTCGCACCGGTCCGGATCAGATCCCGGCTGGTACGCTCTCCGATAACGGCCCCGATGGCATCCACCACAATGGATTTTCCGGCGCCGGTCTCACCCGTCAAAGCATTGAAGCCGCTGTCAAACTGAATATCCGCTGTCTGAATAACCGCGATATTTTCAATATGGAGCAGAGAAAGCATAGTATCACCTGACCGTCCGGGTTCTCATGGGCTGACGCCCCTTTATTTCAGCATGGAATGGATTTCATTGCAGAATTCGGCAGCGTCCTCGTTGGTCCGCATAATCAAAATCGCGGTGTCGTCCCCTGCCAGACTGCCCACCAGATTAACGATGTCCATGCCATCGATTGCAGCGCAGGCCGCTGATGCCAGACCGGGCATGGTCTTAAGCACCACAATGTTTTGCGCCACGTCAAAAGAGGTGACGCCCTCTTTGAAAATGGTCCGCAGCCGCCCGGCAAAATTAAGGGATGCCTTGCGCTCTGAGACCGCATATCGGTACGCTCCATAGCTGGTCAGCTCTTTGATTAAATGAAGCTCCTTGATATCTCTGGAAATCGTTGCCTGGGTAGACTGAACCCCTCTGGCCTTCAGCTCCGTCAGAAGCTGATCCTGGGTATCAATATCCTGCTCCTCAATAATCCGCAGAATCTCCTGCTGCCGCTTTGCCTTCATGCTCAAACACCACCCAACTTATGATTCAGGATCTCATAAAATGTGCGTCCGGTCACGCGCACCAACTGCGTTTTGGATTTGGACTCTCTGGCCTCCACCACGTCGCCTCCGTTGAGACGAAACGCCTTTCCCCCATCTACCGACAGATAGGTGGTCTTGCGCACCATCCGCCCCAGCTTGACGGACAGCAACCTCCCACGTCCCAGCACAAAGGAGCGGGCAGACAGCGCGTGGGGACAAATAGGGGTAACAATGATGTTTTCAGCCGTTGGCTCTACGATAGGCCCGCCAGCAGACATGGAATAGGCGGTAGACCCCGTAGGTGTACTGATGATCACGCCGTCTGCGGAAAAGCTGGAGATCAGCACCTTATCCCCATAGACCTCCAAATCCACAACGCGGGCGACGGCGCCCTTCGTCACAGCAGCGTCATTCAGGGCCAAATCGCTGTAAACTATTTTCCCTTCACGACGCACTACCACATCCAGCATCATACGGCTCTCAATGGTATACTTCCCTGCCGCCAAACGGGAGAGCATGGACAACTCCCCCTGCTCCAGCTCTGCCATAAATCCAACGCTGCCCAAATTGACGCCCAACACCGGGACATGGCAGGCGTTAGCGTCTTTAGCCGCATGGAGAATGGTGCCATCTCCCCCAAAACAAATGAGCATGTCCGCGCTTTTCAGCTCTTCCTGCGTATTTTTGAAACGGATATGCTTCGGTAAGTCCAAGCTCCCCCCTTCTACTGAAAAGGGTAAACACATTACAGTTTCTACTCCTACGCCCCGCAGGATCCTTTCCGCAGCCTGGGCGGCCTTTAGTCCTCGGTCCCGATACGGGTTGGGGCTCAATACCACTTTCATGAGCCCGTCCCCTCCAACGTTTGATGGGACTGTTCTACCAGCAATGACAGCGCTCCGGACCAAGAGTTCTCCGCCCCTGCCTGAAGATACCCCAGATATTCAATGTTGCCCTCCGGCCCGCGAATCGGAGAAAAGGCAATATCCTTTACACCAAATTCAGCTTCACCGGCATGAACCAGAAAATGCTCCAGTACCTCCAGGTGGACTTTGGGGTCCCGTACCACACCCTTCTTCCCCACCTTTTCCCGGCCTGCTTCAAATTGCGGTTTGACCAGGCAAACTACCTTGCCTCTCTCCTTTAAGAGCCCTCTCAGCGTGGGTAGGATCAGCTTGAGGGAAATAAAGGATACATCCACGCTGGCGAAGTCCAACTCGTCGGGTATCTGCTCATGGGTCAGATAGCGGGCGTTAGTCCGTTCCAGACAAACCACACGGGGATCGCTGCGCAGGCTCCAGGCCAGCTGTCCATAGCCAACATCCACAGCATAAACCTTTTTAGCCCCATTTTGCAGCATGCAGTCGGTGAAACCGCCGGTAGATGCGCCGATATCACCGCAGATCGCCCCCGCCAAATCAATTTCAGCAAAGGTTTTCATCGCTTTTTCCAGTTTCAGGCCACCCCGGCTGACATAGGCCAGTCCCTGCCCACGCACCTGGATGTCTGCATCCTCCGACAACTGGGCACCCGCTTTATCCACCTTCTGTTCGCCAACGTAGACCTGTCCACTCATAATGATGGCCTGGGCTCTCTGGCGGCTTTCGACCAGACCCCGTTCCACCAGCAGAACGTCCAGCCGCTTTTTATTGCTTGCCATAGCCGCAGACCTCCAATGCCTGTTGATATAAATGTGCCCCGTCCAATCCGCACAGCTTTTGCAGCTGAGACACAGTACCGTGGGTGACAAACGTGCTTCCCGTATTGACCAGCGCTCCTCGTTCTATCGAAATCCCGCGCAGTGCCAGGGCAGACAAAAGCCGCTGCCCTACGCAGTTGGCCATGATGCTGTCCTCCGCGCAGAACAACCTTCCGTTCTTTTTGACTGAGGCGGCAATCGGCTCCAAATCAATGGGTGTAATGCAGTTTAACTTTATAATGTCGGCATGAATACCATGCCCAGCCAAACGGTCAGCGCACTCCAAAAGCTGGTTGATCATCATGCCATAGCCAATCAGCGTAATATCCTTGCCCTCCTGGAGCAGGCTGCTCTTCGCCGAACCGGTATCCACCTGAAACATGCCCTCATTCCCCTTGGGATATCGAATTGCAACAGGGCCGGGCACTTGAAAAACAGCATAACGAAGCATAGAGCGCAGCTCTTGGAAATTAGACGGACACAGGACCGTCATCCCAGGAATGGTATCCAGAAACGCAGCGTCAAAGACACCGTGATGGGTCTCGCCATCCTCTCCCACAAGCCCGGCGCGGTCTACCGCCAATACGACATGGAGCTGCTGGAGAGCTATGTCATGGATCAGCATATCATAGGCCCGCTGCAGAAAGGAAGAGTATACCGCAAACACCGGCTTCATCCCCTGCTTGGCCATCCCTGCTGCCATAGCCACCGCATGGCCTTCTGCAATTCCCACATCAAAAAATCGTTCTGGAAATTGCCGGGCAAACTGGTCCAGTCCCGTGCCGCTCTGCATCGCTGCGGTAATGGCACACACAGTCCCGTCCTCCTCTGCCATCTGGCACATAGTCTGACCAAAGACAGAAGAAAAATTGGGAGCGGCCGGATGGAGCAGTTCCCCTGTCTCCACACAGAACCGGCCCACACCGTGGAATTTGTCCGGATTGCGCTCCGCAGGTGGATAGCCTTTCCCCTTTACAGTTCTGACGTGGAGTAACACAGGCCCATCCAGTTCCTTGGCATAGTTCAGCAGCCGGGTCAAGCGTTTGACATCATGGCCATCCACCGGTCCCAGGTAGGTGAAGCCCATATCTTCAAACAAGCTGCAGGGCAACAGGGTCTCCTTAATGGCAGTTTTTACCTTGTGGGTCACGTTGTAAATATGACCGCCCAGAGGCAATATGCCCATCACCTTGCGATAGCCCTTTTTAAAACGAAGATATTGGGGCTTTAACCGTTGCCGGGCCAAGTGATCCGCCACTCCACCCACACTTTTGGTAATAGACATGCCATTGTCGTTCAAAATGACGATCAAAGGTTCTCCGCTGTCTCCGGCGTCAGAAAGCCCCTCGTAGGCCATACCGCCGGAAAGAGCACCGTCGCCGATCAGCGCCAAAACATGATAGTTTTCCTTCTGTAAAGTCCTTGCCCTTGCCATCCCAATCGCCACTGAAACGGAGTTAGAAGCATGACCCGCCACAAAAGCGTCACAATCACTTTCCGACGGCTTGGGAAAACCGGCAATACCGCCCAAGGTACGCAGAGTTTCCATAGCTTCATTGCGCCCGGTCAGAATCTTATGGGCGTAGCATTGATGCCCCACATCAAACACCAGCCGGTCCTGTCTGGTGTGGAACACGCGATGGACCGCCACAATAATCTCCACTGCACCCAGGCTGGAGGCCAAATGGCCTCCGGTACGCGACACGGTATCAATCAGCCTGGCCCGCAGCAGTTCACATAAAGCGACCGCTTCGCTGTCGCTCAAACCGCTCAAGTCATCAGGGATATGATCCAGATTAAAAATGCTAACACCTCCTGACCTATGCTCAGGCCCGGATTTTCTCTCACATGGAAAGCCAGGCGCCGGCCAGCCCGATTGCAATGCCCAACAGGCCGCCCATCAGCACCTGAAAGGGTGTATGCCCCAAGAGCTCTTTCAGCTCCTTGCCAAAAATAGCGGGTTTCATTTCGGTCCAATGCTCCATGATATAGTTCAGGATCTTAGCCTGCTCTCCCGCCGCCTTCCGCACATTGGCCGCGTCGTACATCACCACAATGGCCACTACCGCCGCGACGGTAAACACCGGCGACGCCCAGCCATACATGTACCCCATGGAAGAGGCACACGCACACACGAAAGCAGAATGGGAGCTGGGCATTCCGCCGCTGGACAAAAAGTGCCGCCAGTCCAGCTTGTGCTTGGTAATCAGGGTAATCACAAATTTGATCACCTGGGCCACAGCCCAAGCCAGAATGGACAAATTAAGAATCAAATTTCCGGTAAAAAAATCTACTACATTGCGCATATTCTCCTCATTTCTCCCGACTGGCCAGAGAGGTGGCAAGCCAGCACAGGCCCTCTCCCTCCAGTCCAAAGCAAGTCAATGCGTCCACAGCCTCGCTTGTCAGTTTCTGCACCAGTTCCCGGCAGGCTTCCAGGCCTTTCAATGTCACAAAGGTGGTCTTCTCGCTTTTGGCGTCAGAGCCTACCGGCTTCCCCAGGGTTTCCGTGTCTCCCACCACATCCAGAATATCATCCTGGATCTGAAAGGCCAGTCCAATGCGCTCGGCATAGCGCCGCACGGACTGCCGCTGCTCCTGAGAGCCACCGGCCAGAACGCAGCCCATTTCAGCGGCGGCAGCAATCAGCGCTCCGGTTTTCAGTCGTTGCAGTTCTTCCACCTCATGCAAACCCAGCGAATGGCCTTCACCGGCCATATCCAATACCTGGCCGCCTACCATACCGCGGCCTCCGGCCGCCCGGGCCAGGATATTGGCAGCCTCCAGCACTCGTTCTGGCGGCAGCATTCCCGACGGGTCCAGCATAAACTCAAAGGCCGCGGTCAGCAGTGCATCCCCAGCCAACACCGCTGTGGCCTCCCCATACACTTTATGGTTGGTGGGGCGACCCCGGCGCAGATCGTCGTCGTCCATGCACGGCAGATCGTCATGAATCAGAGAGTAGGTATGGATCATCTCAATCGCGCCGGCAAAGGGCAGCGCCTCTGCAGGGTCACCCCCGCAAAGACGGCAGCACTCCAGCAGAAGAACCGGCCGGATCCGTTTGCCCCCTGCCATCAGACTGTAATACATGGCGTCATAGAGGTCGCCCCTGGGTTCCCGCTCCTGGAAGCAGTCCCGCAGCCACTCCTCCACCAACGTACGATGCGCCTCCAGACGTCCTGCCGCATTGCTCATTCCTGACCCTCCTCGAAAAAGGGCGTCTCCTGAGGTGCGCCATCCGGGCCGGACAACAGCTTGCTCACCTTTTGTTCCGCACGGTCCAGCCTGGTGGAGCACAGTTTTACAAGCTTTGTCCCCTCCTCAAAGAGAGAGAGGGATTCCTCCAATGGGGCGTCTCCGCGCTCCAGCTGGCGGACAATCTCCTCCAGCCGGTCCATTGCCTGCTCAAAGCTTATTTTCTTCTCTGCCATACCAGAAACGTCCTCTCTTATTCTTTCTTATCGCACCTGACAGGAGATCTCGCCGTCCGTCACCCGCAGGGATAGTATATCTCCAGCTGTTACGTCTCCCACCGAGGAGATGATTTCTCCATCTGTGGTTCGGGCGATGGCATATCCCCGCCCCAAAACCTTTAAGGGGCTGAGCGCGTCCAGCCCGGCGGACAGCCGGGCAAAGCGCTCCCGCTCCCGTCCGGCGGCAGTGGAGAGTCCCCGGGCCAGCTGCTGCCGCTGGTAGTCCAGCCGCATACGGCAATCATCCACATAGGCCATGGGATTCTGGAGGAGCCTGCAGTGCGTTGCCTGCTCCAATTCCTTTCTGGCCCGCTCCAGCCGACGGCCTATTGCCTGGGTCAGCCGGGCCTCCGTCTGCGCCAGCCGCGCCATGACCTCTTTCTGATCCGGAACCGCCATTTCCGCGGCGTTGGATGGGGTGGCCGCCCTTTTATCCGCCACAAAATCCGCGATTGTGACATCGGGCTCATGCCCCACCGCCGAAATTACGGGAATGGCGGAGGCGTAGATCGCCCGGGCCACCTGCTCCTCATTGAAGGCCCAAAGGTCCTCCATGGAGCCCCCTCCCCGGCCGGTAATAATCAGTTCCGCCACCTGATTGCGGTTTGCCCAGGCCAGGGCGGCACTGATTTCTTCCGCAGCCTCCGTACCCTGGACCCGAACCGGCAGCACCACAACCTCAGCCAATGGCCAGCGGGCACCCAAAATCCGCAGCATATCCCGAACCGCAGCCCCCACCGGAGAGGTAATCAGCGCAATCCTGCGGGGAAAGCGGGGAATAGGCCGTTTGTGCGCCGGATCAAACAACCCCTCCCGGTACAGCTTTTCCTTCATCTGCTCAAAGGCGATATGGAGATCCCCCACACCTTCCGGTGTCAGCGAGGTACAATAAAGCTGATACTGCCCGCCCATGGGAAACAGAGAGACATGTCCGGAGGCAATCACCTTCATTCCATTCTCCGGCCGGAACCGCAGCCCCGCCGCATCCCTCCGGAACATGACGCATTGGATGGTTCCTCCGGAATCTTTCAGGGAAAAGTAGTGATGCCCGGAGGAATGAGCCTTATAATTGGAGATTTCTCCCCGCACAAAAAGGCTTGCCAGCACCCGGTCCCGGTCCAGCAGCCCCTTTACATATTGATTGACCTGTGTCACAGTAAAGACCGGTGCCTGCGTCATTCTTTTCTTTCACTCTCCCACAGACGATGTGTCAGGATCGCGACTCCCATGGCGTTGTCCCTTGCATAGCGCGGCTGCGCAAATACTGCGCCGCATGCCTGCTCCATCACCGCACGCAGACGGCTGTTGGAGGCCACGCCTCCGGAGCACAGGACGGGCACACCGGGATACTGCTCCAGGGCGGCCTGTGTTGTCCGGCGCACCACGTCAGACACTGTCTCCAACACAAATCCGCAGATTTGCGCCGGAGCGTCGCCTCGCTCCGCCATGGCCCGTACTTTATTTTCCATCCCGGACAGAGAGAATGTAAGGTCATTTAGCTTTACAGAAAACCTCTGCCCAATCTGATCCTTTCCCAGCTGGTCCACCGCCTTGCCTGCGGGAAAATCCAGCCCCAGCAGAACGCCGGTGCGGTCAATCAGCTGCCCGGCGGAGATGTCACTGGTGCCCCCGATCCGCCGGGCGGTTACATTGACACCGTCGGGTTCCACATACAACAGTTCAGTAGTGCCGCCGGAGAGGTGCCAGGCCAGCATCGGCCGCTCCAACAGATCCAGCCGTCCGGCAGACCAAGCCGCCGCAGCCAGATGTCCCTGCTGATGGGATACCCGATAGAAGGGCACCGCCAGCGTCAGGGCCAGCGCTTGTCCCAGGCTGTCACCTGCCAGAAAACAGGGCATGTAGGAGCCTTCCACCGCCCTAGGCCGGTCAGAGGCGCCTATGGCCGACAGGCCGTCCAGCCAACCGGATTGTCTCAGCTCGTGCAGGCGCTGAGGAAGCGCCTTCACATGCTGGAACAGGGCGTCGCTCTGCCGCAGGCCCAGCTCGCCCGGGCGGACGGTCAGCAGCTGCCCGGCGTTTTCTCCCCCGGCTCCGTCAAAGACGGCCGCAGAGGTGGTATAGTTACTGGTATCAAGCCCCAACGCGCGCATGGTTACGCCTCCGGAGTGGTCCGGGCACCAAGTCCAACCGGATCCGGCAGGTTTTCTCCTCTCACAAAAGAGCCCAGGATCCCGTTGACAAAGGAGACCACCTCCGGCTCTTCGTAGTGCTTTACCAGCTCCACTGCCTCGTTGATAGCAGCGGCATTGGGAATGTCCTGCATGTACAGCACTTCGTACATAGCCACCCGCATTATGGCCACTGCCACCCGGTTCATCCGGGAAAATTTCCAGCCAATGGCATATTTGGAAATATAATCATCCAACTCCGGCGTATGCTCGTAAACACCTTTGACCAGCTTGGAGATGTACTCTCGCTGGGCCTCGTTGGGAAATTCGGAGTAGAGGGGCTCCTCCTCCCCAATTGCCGCAAACATTTTGCGGTTAAGGGCTTCCGCAAGCAGTTCCTCTGCCGTCTGGTTGGTAAAACCCAATTCAAATACAAAATGGACCGCGATCTCGCGGGCTGCCGTTCTGGTCATTGCAGTTCCTCCATCGCGGGCGCAGCCCGCAGTTCATATTCAAAGATACTGTTATTATACAACAGGACTGAATAAAAAGGAAGGAGCAAATTAAGCCGGCAAACAGATAAACGGCAAAAAAGGACGCCCGGATGGGCGTCCTTTCCTGTTTGCATTGCCATATGCTGTTATTTGCCGCTGTCGCGGTCAAAGGCGACCCCCGCCACATGGACGTTGACACACTCCACTGTGAGGCCGCTGGTGTTTTCAATGGCGTGATATACCGCGTTCTGCACCTCTTTGGCCACATCAATGATGGTATAGCCATACTTGATCAGGATGGAGAGGTCCACCCGGATGCTTTCCTCCTCCACGGAGATGTGGATTCCCTTGGACAGATTTTTCTTACCGCCCAGCAGTTCGGCAATGTCGCTGCTGAGATTGGTGGAGAGGCTGCCCACTCCTTCCACCTCCATCGCGGCGGCGGCGGCGATCACCGCCAATACTTCCTCAGATATATGGATGTTCCCCAGCTCGTCGGGGCGAGAAATATACTCCTTCCCATCTGCCATGCCAGACACCCTCCTTTTGTGTACTATGAGACCATTGTACCACAAAAAAGAGAAATTACAACCGCTTCCTTTGATTCCTTTCCTGTTGACTCAGTCTTCGGCGGGAATAATTTTGACCTGGCTGGCAGTGTAGCCCGTTTCATCGGTGACGATCTCGGTAATCTTGGCCACGTCTGCGTCAGTCAGCTCCGCCCCTCCGGTGGAGACTACCACGCTGACGCTCCCGTCACTGATAAAAGCGATGCAGTCGGTGTACCCTTTGGCCGTGACCAGGTTTTCAATCTGAGCCTCCGACACAGTGTAGTCCGCCAAAGTCTGGATGGCCATGGCGGTATCCTCCTTCATGGCAGCGTCGGCGGACTCATCTGACGCCGCATCCTGCAAAATAGCCAGTGCGCTGTCCCGGGCCTGCTGCCGGTTCAGCCGGGCGGAAGCAAAGTATCCGCCGGTAGAATCGGTTTCCGACGCCGCGGGACTGGCCAAGGCGGACGGAGCAGGAGATGCCGCTCCCTGCAGCAACGGATCGGAAGTCTGCCCGGAAACCAGAGCCGCCTGTCCCAGCGTTTTTCCCGCGTCTGCCGACTCCTGCCCCTGATAGGTCCAGTTGAGATAGACTGCCGCACATACGAAGAGCACGATAGCCGCCACCACTGCGTTGCGTTTCCATACTTTCATCTTGGTTGCCTCACTTTCCTTTACATACTGAGATCTTATCCGCGCCCAACCCCGTCAGGGCCGACACTGCTTCTACCAAACGCAGCCGGACCTCCGGGTCGTCTCCTCCTGAGCATACCACAAGAGCCCCCTGATATTGGGGCGAAAGCTGCTGAACCACAACCGCGTCTTCCCGGCCGGACCCCTGAGACAGAATCACAGAGGACAGCTGGGACTGTGTGCCCCGGTCATCCATTGCGGTATCCACATCCTGGGCCAGGATATCCTGAGGGCCGCTCTTGAGGGTCAGCACCACCTGCGTCTCCCCTACGCCCTGGATCTGCGAGAGGGTCTGTTCCAACCTGTCCTCCAGCTCTGAGGTGGAAAAGGCGTCATCCTGTTTTGTTGCCTGAGAACCGCTCTCCTCAGTTACTTCCTTCTCTCCCCACAACGGCGGAAGCAGCAGTAAAACCACACCCACCAGAATAACCAAGAGCACATATTTATACTGGAAGACGCCCGTTATCAAGCGCTTTTTCCATGCAAGCAAATCCATTCCCTTCATGATGTGCCTCCGCTTTGGTAAGATTGCCGCTCCGCCGGGATTGCAAAGTCCACTTCAATGGCTTGTGTCAGCTCCGCCTGCTGCTCCTCAGTCAACGAGCCAAATACCGTTACACTCTCCGGAACAGGCCACTCCCCCTCCTCCCCGACCTCCACTGAGATCTGGCATTCAATGCCCATTTGCTCCGCCTTGTCCTGTATATATGCGTTGGAGCGCTCCTCTATGATGCCTTTCATCAAGCTTTGGTTTTCCTCCTCCAACTCATCACTGTACGTGCTCAGCTCCAGCCTGTACTCCGTCAGAGCCCGTGTCAGGGCATCCTGATCCAGCGCCAGCAGCGGATGGAGCATGGCAATCAGCAAAACGAGGCCACCCGTCAGCCGTCCCACCTTGCGGACGGCGCCCGGCGGCGTCAGACTCTCTGCCAGAGCCGCCACCAGAGCCGCGCAGGTAATTCCCAGCAGCCACTGTCTGATGATGTCCAGCATCCGCTTATCCCCCCGTAGCTGCCGTTACGGCAGAAACCATAGATATCAATAGCAGTAAAGCGCAGGCGCCTGTCATCCCAAGCACCAGGCCAAACGCCCCGCCGATCTGGTCAATCAGCCCTGCCACCCTGCCGCCGGACACAGTGGCGCTGAGCGCAGCCGTAATTTTGTAGGCCAGATAGTGGATTCCCAGCTGAAGGAAGGGAACCACACACATACCCAGTACCACCAGCATGCCGAACACCCCCACGGCATTTTTCAGGATGCCCGTACTGGCCAGCACGGTCTCCGCAGCGTCGGAGAGGATGCCGCCTACTACCGGGACCATACTGGACATAGTGAACTTTGCCGCCTTGACAGCGGCTGCATCGGCGGTCCCGGCGATGGCTCCGCTGACGGTCAGATACCCCACAAACAGGATCAGCACGGCGCTGAGAACCGAAGTCACCACCCATTTGATGGTGACAGCCATCCGCTTCAGGCCCTCGTTGCCGATGGCGGTATAGGCGACGCAGGCCGCCATATACAGGTACAAAAGGGGCAGCAGCAAACTGGTAATCAGCGTGATCAGCACGTCGGAAAAGAGCATGGTGGCCAGCTGACGGGCAGCTGCTGCTCCCGGAGCGCCGGAGGCTGCCACTGCCGCTGTTACCGTGGGCAGCAGCAGTTTGGAAAAGGTCTCCATCTGCTCCAGGGCCTCCCGCCCCATACCGATGAGCGAGTTGGCATCGGCCACTGCCACCGCCGCAATCGCCATGGCCCCAACGATGGAGACCACATCCACCGTGCTCCCGCCCACAGCACAGGTTCCCTCCGCCAAGCCACACAACAGCACGACAGAGAGCAGCAGTACGCCGCTGCGGAGCGCTTTTCGCACCACACCGGCAACCTGACCGCTCCCGGTGTCCAAAATACTCTGAATCCCCTCCTCCAGGTCCAGCCCCTCATTCAGCTCCATCCCAGGCGCCCACTCCTCCCCCGCTGCCTGGAGTCCATCCAGGTCCAGCGCCTCGGACTGGGCCGCCGGGATATCCATATCCGCCGCCCAGGCTGTCCCTGTCAGCAGTCCCAGTGTCAGCAGCAGCATGACAAGCCGCCTGATCACAATTCCTTCGCCCCTTTCCACGTCCCGCAGTCGGTTACAGCAACTCGGATACCGTATCCAGCACCGCCCGTATCAGCGGCAGCGCTACATATAGCGACAGTGCCGCTCCCGCCGTCTCCACAAAAGCCGCGATACCGCTCTCTTTGGCATCCCGGCAGACCTCCGCCGAAATTTTGGTCAAGATTCCAATACCCACAGTTTTTACCACCGGGTCCAGCACGGCAGGCGAGAGCCCGGCCCGCTCACCCAGCTCCTCCAACAGCTCCCAAATTGCCTCCACAGCCCCCAGCGCCTGTCCCAAAATAAGCGCGCCTGCCAGCAGGGCCAGCACCAATCCGATCTCTCTGGCATTCTGGCGAACCACCAACGCGCAGAGGGCCGCGGCTACGGCCAGAGCTGCAATCTTCCCCACCGCCTCCATCCGTTATAAACCAAACAGATCTTTTACCAGTTCGAACAGCTCGCTGATCTCCTGCACCACCATCATCAGCACCACCACCAGACCAGCCAATGTGGTCATAGTGGCCTGCTCATCCCGTCCAGACCGGGTCAGGACCTGGTTCAGCACAGAGATCAGAATCCCAATTGCCGCAATTTTAAAAATCAAATCCACATTCATCATGTATTCTCCCTATATCAGAAGGATGGCCAGGAACGCGCCCGCCGTCAGCCCCAGGACCTGGTCCATTCGTCCCTTTCGTTCCCGTTCCAGCTCCGCCTGTTCCGCCGCCGCCTCCAGCTCCGCACCAGCCCGCTTCAACGCCGTGTGTATACCCTGTTCGTCGTATTGCCCCAATATATCGCCCAGCTCCTGTAATACACGCAAGCTGCGCTCATCCAGGTCCAGGTCGGCCGTTCTCAACGCATCCCGCCAGATCTCGGCTACCGGGACGGTACCCAGAGTACTTAGGCCTTCCACACATTGGGCAAACAGCTCCCCCACCGGGCCTTTATAGATCTGAGAGAGGGCGGCAAACAACTGCGGCAGAGGGGTCAGCCGGAAGGTGATCTCCCGCTCCATTTGCTCCAGCGCGCGCATTAACTCCCGCAGCACCCGGGGACGCCGGGCCAGCCGCTGGGCGGCCAGAAAGCCCGCCATGGCCGGTCCCGCCACCAAAAGAGCCGCGCCTGCCAACCTCAGCATAGCTCAGTCACCTGGTAGCGCCGGGCCAGCCCTTCCCGGCGGATCACCACCAGGCGGCGGAATATCCGCCGCTCCAGCAGTCCCCGGTACAGCGGGCGCGTGTTCAGGTCCTCCAGTCCAATTCCATGTGCGGTACACAGCAGAACTACACCGCAGTTGGCTGCCAGCTCCAGGGCCGCGCAGTCCTCCGGCGCTGTGATCTCATCTGCTGCCAGTACCTGGGGATTGAGCCCCCGCAGCAGCATCAGCAGTGCCTTTTCCTTCGGACAACCGCTCATAACATCGGTATGACTGCCAATAGTCAGCTGAGGTACCCCGTTGCACATAGCCGCCAATTCTCCCCGTTCGTCCGCCAGACCCACCCGCAGCGCAGGGCATCCATCGCCATCGGAAACGCTGCGGATCAGGTCTCGGAGCAGGGTTGTTTTCCCTCCCCCCGGCGGTGAAACCACCAGTGTGCTTTGCAGCACGCCATCCTGCCACAGCCTGTCCAAAATCAGGCGAGCCACCCCAGGCACCTCCCTGGCCACACGGATAGCCAGAGAAGAAATCTGCCGCAGATTCCGCACTTGACCGTCCTGCATTACGCCGCTGCCGCAGATACCAATACGGTGTCCGCCATCCACGGTGAAAAAGCCATTGCTGAGCTGGGCCTGAGCAGTATGTACCGAGGCGTGGGTGGCAATTTCCAGAACCAACTCCAGATCTTTGCAGGTCACCGCTTCCACTGCCCCGGGCATAGGTCTCTCCCCCTCCGGAAAAGCCGCCGTCATCGGCCTGCCTGCCCGCAGGCGCAGCTCCTCCGCCCTTGCCTGGTCAACCTGGCACAGCCGCTCCGCCGCCTCCCGCAGCCTGGGCGGCAGCAGAGCAGCCGCCTCCAGATAGCGTTCCGCCGCTTTCTGTTGGGTCATGACAATTCACATCCTTCTTTCGTGTCTGACCCATCCTATGAGGGCACGTCCTAATTTATGCCTGAAAAAAGGCCACGGCCCGCACAGCATTTCTATGGTAAATACGGGTTGCAATTCTGTTGGAGAGGAGTAGAAAAGCATCGTCATGTAATTTTTCTGTAAAGAAGTGTGGTATATGGAGGAACTGGTACAAGAGAAACAGCAGCCGTTGTTCAGCCGCAATGCGTTGGTCAGGCTGATTATTCCGCTGATCATCGAGCAGCTTCTGCTGATGACCGTGGGTATGGCTGACACCGTTATGGTCACAACCGCGGGTGAAGCCGCAGTCTCCGGCGTCTCTCTGGTGGATAACATCAACACGCTGATTATTCAAATTTTTTCCGCCCTCTCTACCGGCGGCGCTGTGGTTGTATCGCAGTACCTGGGACGTCAGGAAGTGGAGCAGGCAAAGACCGCGTCCAAACAGCTGCTCTATACCATGTGCGCGGTATCCGTCCTGCTGATGACGGCGGCGCTTCTGTTCCGGCAGCATATCCTGTCCCTGATCTTCGGTCGGGTGGAAGCCGATGTGATGAGCAGCGCGCTGGTCTATTTCCTGCTTACCGCTGCCGCCTACCCGTTTATGGGAATCTACAACGCCGGGGCGGCGCTGTTCCGTGCCATGGGCAACAGCAAGATATCCATGTTCTGCTCTCTGATCATCAATCTCATCAATATTGCAGTAAATGCGATCTTTATTTTTGGATTCCAGTTCGGCGCTGCTGGAGCCGGTATCGGAACCCTGGTCTCCCGCATTGCGGCAGCCGTGATCATCATGGCGCTGCTGAACCACCCGGACCATCTGGTACGCGTGGACGGCCTGCTCCGGTTTCAGCTTAACGGCGGTATGATCAAACGGATCTTGTTTATTGGCATTCCCAATGGGCTGGAGAACGGGATGTTCCAGGCCGGAAAGTTGATGGTACTCAACCTGATCACCACCTTCGGCACCTCCGCGGTAGCCGCCAACGCCATTGCCAACAGTGTGGCGGGGGTGGTCAATGTACCCGGCATGGCCCTTGGCCTGGCTATTATCACAGTGGTCGGTCGGTGTATGGGCGCGGGAGCCACCGACCAGGCTGTTGCCTATACCAAACGTCTGGTTGGAGCCTGCTATCTCTTTATGCTGGTGATGAGTACCGGCATGTTTTTTCTGGCGGATTTTCTGGTGTCCCTGTTCAACCTCAGCCCCGAGGCAGTTGGCATGGCCGCTCAGGTACTGCGGATCTGCGCAGTGGGCAACGTCATTTTCTGGCCTATGTCCTTTACCCTGCCCAACTCTCTCCGGGCGGCGGGAGACGCGGTGTTTACCATGATGGTCTCCCTGTGTTCCATGTTTGCCTGCCGGGTGGCTCTGAGCTACGTACTGGCCTGTTCCTGGGGATTGAACCTGGGGCTGGCCGGAGTCTGGCTGGCCATGGTGGCGGATTGGATTGTGCGGGCGTTCCTCTTCCTGCTTCGCTATTGGCGGGGCGGCTGGAAAAAGATCAAGGTAATTGAATAAGAAAAAGCCCATCCGTACGGATGGGCTTTTTCTTATTCAATTA
>NHCFR00700__coassemble_1146_pt1 | contig 26189 bp, 21 predicted proteins | sample NHCFR00700__metabat2_low_PE_032 | metagenome-assembled genome bin NHCFR00700
TCCACGTTCAGGTTCAGCAGATCGTCGTACTTCTGCAGCAGGGGCTGATAGGTGGCGCTCAGGAAGTTATCAGCGGCGTTGTAGATGTTCAGCCACACGTTCTTGGTGGGATGGGCAGTGGCGTCCAGCTGGTTGGAAACAGGAGCGTAGGGGACGGTGGAGTCCAGGAACTCCTCGTAGTTCTCAGCGGTGACAGCCACGTTCAGGGCGTAGTAGGAACGGGAGGCCTCATCATAGTAGAACACATCTTCGCTCAGCACGTTGCCGGCGTCATCCGCGGTGCCGATACCGGTGTCGATATCCACGCCGTCCAGAGCGTTGCGCAGCACGCGCAGGGTCAGGTAGGCCTGCACATCGGCGTGCTGGCTGATGGTGCCGCCGTAACCTTCCGCGATAGCGGCAACGGCGTCGGAGTTGGCGTCATAACCGAAGGTGGGCACGCCGTTGGCCTTGGACCAGGCGTTGAACATGGACATGCCCATGCCGTCGTTGTTGGAGGCCACGATGTCGATCTGATCACCGAAGGAGGAAGCCCAGGTGCCGATGGCGTTGCCGGCGGTGGCAGCGTCCCAGGTGGCGCCGGCGGAGTTCTTCATCTCCTGAGAGGCCAGCTCACGCACGGTATAGGTCGTGCCGTTGATCTCCAGGGTGCCGTCCTGCACATAGGCGGAGGTGCCGTCCACGTTGGTGCCCACAGGGGTGCTGTCGATGGCGCCGTCCTTCTCCACGGCGGTGTTCAGAGCAGCGCGGACGCCGCGGGTACGGGCGATGGAGTCGTTGTGGCCGATGTCGCCGATGGCCAGCACGTAGCCGATAACGCCGTCACCGTTGCGGTCGATCTCAACGCCGTCGGCAATGGCCTTCTCGATGTACTCCTTGATCATGGTGCCCTGCAGCTCGGCGCCCTGGTTGGCGTCGAAGCCCACATAGTAGGTGTCATCGTTGAAGGACAGGGCGCTCATGTCCAGCTCGCCGGTGGTGCTGTTGGAGGGCTGACGGTTGAACCACACCAGGGGCTTATCCTTGTTGGCAACCGCGGCACCCTCGTTGCCGGCGGCCGCGCTCTGCTCCGCGCTGGGAGCCGCGCTCTGCTGGGTGTCGCCCGTGCCGCCGCCACAGGCGGCCAGGCTGAACACCATCGCTGCGGAAAGGGACAGTGCAAGTACCTTCTTTTTCATAGCGATTCTCCTTTTTCCTTGGGTTTTGAACGCGGCCTTCCTTAAGGGCCACGCCCTGTTGTCACCATCTTAGCGGAAACCAGCTGGAAAAACAAGGTGAAAATTCACCGAAAGAAGGGTAAAATTTTATTCGAATATAACAATCTACAAAAATCACCCCCATCATTTTTATGCAACTCGCTCAATCCGTCCGCTGCTCGAAGGCAAATAACGCTTTTTGGCTGTCCATGGTGAACAGATTGCTCCGGTCCACGATCTGGGTGGACGTGTCCACCACATGCTCCAGTCCGCCCTCCTGGCCGGTCAGCAGCTTGTAGGCGCTCTCCACCCCCAGATAGCCCATGGCGTAGGGGTTCTGCACGATCAGCGCGTCCACGGACCCCTCCTGCAGGCCGTCCACCGTGGCCACATTGGAGTCAAAGCCCACCAAAAAAACCGCCTCCGAAAGCCCCAGCTCCTCCACGGCCTGGGCGGCCCCCACGCTGGTTGGTTCGTTGAAGGCCAGCAGCACGTTGATCTCAGGATGATTCTGGAGCATGGCCGCAGCGTCCCGCTCCGCCTGCTCGGCCTCAGCCAGCGTGTTGATCACGGCGGTGATCTCCGCCCGTCCGCTTTGGGCAAAGACGTCCGTCGCCCCCCGCTCCCGCTCCTGGCCGTTGGCGCTGCTGATGTCATAGTTGACCACGCCCACCTTCAGCTCCCCCTCCACCCGGTCCAGGGCCGCCTGAGCGGCCATCTGCCCGGCGGCGTAGTTGTCGGTACCGATGTAGATGCTCACCTGGTCGGAATCCACGCTGCTGTCAATGGCCACCACCTTGACCCCTTTCCGGGCGGCGGCGTCAATGGCGGCAGCGTTGTTTTCATAGTCAATGGCGGAAAACACCAGCGCCTCGGCGCCGTCCGCAACAGCCTGGGACACCATGGTGTTCTGACTCTCATAGTCCTCCTCGGTCTCCGGACCCAGGATGGTGAGCTGCAGGTTATACTCGGTGGCGGCGGCCTCGGCCCCCGCGAACACCGAAAGCCAGAACTCCGTCTGGGTGGATTTGGCCACCAGCGTAACCGTATGCTGGGGCGCGGCCGACGTGTCCGCGCCGCAGCCGCTCAGGAGCACACACAGCAGCGCCCACAAAAGGAAGGCCGGTCTATTTCGCCTCATAGTCTCCCTCCTGTACCTTCGGCATCCGGATCTCCACACAGGTGCCCACGTCCAGCTCGCTGGTGATCCGCAGGCCGTAACGCTTGCCGAAATAGATCTGGAGCCGGTCGTTGACATTCTTGATGCCGATACCGGTGCGGTCCGTAGGGTCCCGCTGCAAAATGGTGCGGACCTGCTCCGGACTCATGCCCACGCCGTTGTCCTGTACGTAGAACACAATGTCCTCCCCGTCCTGCCGCACCCGCACCACAATACGCCCCTCTTCCACCAGCAGGTCCAGGCCATGGTTGATGGCGTTTTCAATGATAGGCTGGAGGGTAATTTTATTGCAATAATAGTCCAGACACGCGGAGTCCACATCAAACTCATAGGTAAACTGATTCTTGTAGCGGTATTTCTGAATCTGCAGATAGCTCTCGGCGTGCTCCAGCTCCTTGGCAATGGGGATCATTTCGTGTCCCCTGCTGATGCTGATGCGGAACAGCCGGGCCAGGGCGTGTACCATTTTCACCGCGTCGGCATTGCGGCCCTGCTCGCACATCCAGGCGATGGAATCCAGGGTATTGTACAGAAAGTGGGGATTGATCTGGGCCTGGAGGGCCTTCAGCTCCGTCTTGCGCAGATTGATTTCCTCCTCCCGCACGGTGCTCATCAGCTGCTGGATGCGCAGCACCATATGCCCAAAGGAGTCGGAGAGCTCCTGTACCTCCAGAGTCCCCCCCACCGGCCGGTAAGTAAAGTGGTCCGCGTCGGTCTCAAAGCTCTCCATGGCCGAAGCCAGTCCCCGCAGGGGGCGGCCCAGCAGATGGGACAGCAGCCAGCTGGTAAGCAGCGCCGCCGCCAGCACCACCGCCGCCAACACCATGGACAGGCGGATCATCTCGCTCACATTGCGGTTGACCAGCTCATCCACATAGCTGACCCCCACCACCCGCCAGTCGCTGCCCGCCACGCTGGTGATGGAGTAGATCATGGTGTCGTCGGCATAGGAGCCGTCCTCCCTGCCCGCCAGCATCTGCGTATCCTCCGACTTCAGCCCTGCGTACAGCAGCTGCTGCTGGGGGTGGTATACAATATTCCCGTTTTCATCCATCAAAAAGCAATAGCCCCGCTGGCCGATACTGACGTTGTTGATATAGCTGGAGATGCTGGAAAAGCTCAGATCCAGAGATACCCAGGCCGCCTCTCCACCAGGCTCCAGGGGGGCCGTCATGGTCACCACCCAGGGATAATAGCGCTCAAAAATTGTCTCCACGTGGGGGGCGGTCATGTAGGGCTCCCCCTTGGCCCGGGCCGTGCTCAGGTCAAAGGAGAGGTTCTGATAGATGGTCTGCCTGGGCTCCCGGCCCAGAGACCAGCAATCCAGCAGCACGCCGCTGGGCGAATAGCTGGTGACCGCCACCACATCCGGGCGAAAATTCAGAAAGGCGGACAGCAGCCTGTCCCGGCTGTCCGCGCTCTCCAGCATGGATTCCTTCACCAGCTCCATGGCCTGGGTCATGTCCCGCAGATAGTTGCCCACCGTGTTGGACACCTGGGAGACAGACTGGGCGCTGGTGGTGCGGGCGCTCTGCACCATGGCGTTTCGGTACCGGTCCAGAAACAGCAGAATGCAGCAGCACAGAATCACCGCCACGATCCCCACCACCACGGAGACCAGAATGGTGGTAATGCGCAGGCCGGTGCGGGAAATGCCCCCCTTCACACCCCCTCACCCGCCTTCTCCTGGTCCAGCCTCCGCCGCATGGCGTTGGGAGATTCGCCGCAGTACTTCTTAAAGCAGTAGCTGAAGTAGTGCTGATCGGTATAGCCGCACCGTTGGGAGATCTCCTGGACCCTGAGAGACGACGTGGAGAGCAGCTCCCGGGCCGCCTCCATCCGCTTGCGGATGAGAATGTTGATAAAGGTCTCTCCCGTGCATTTTTTGATACAGGCGCTCAGGTGGTTGGGGCTGACGTCCAGCATCCCGCTGAGGGAGACCAGGGAGAGGTCCGCCTCCATATAGTGCTGGTCCAGGACGTCCAGGGCCCGCTGGCACAGCAGGTTTCCTCCCTTCACCGCAGGGGCCAGGTCGCTGATAAACTGGGCCCCGCCTTCGGTCCTGTCCCCCTGGCGCAGCACCTCCATGGCCTCCCGGTACGCCTGATGGAGGGCTGTCAGGGCATGTGCCGGACGGCTGACCCCGATCCGGCAGCGGCAGCCCAGTACCCGCTCGGCCATCTGGGGGATCTCGTCGGCCAGAATGTGCAGATACTCGTCAAAATCCGACGGGTTGCCCAGCAGTACCGAAATCACCTTGCCGGAGGAAAAAAAGCTGACGCCCCGCAGGTACTTGGCCGCCAGCCGGTCCACCGACGCCACAAAGGAGGGCTCCGTCCGGTTTCCCCCGCTCTCATCCAACAGGGTGGAGACCATGACCGTATAGCAGGGTCTGTCCTCGCCGTCCCGCAGCAGACCGCACTGACGGGCATAGGCCTCCGCCTGGGCCTCCCCCTCCGGCTCGGCGTAATCATCCAGCACCAGAGGGAGCAGCATGGCGGCCCGCTGGTCCGGCCCGCTGCTCCGCGGGGCCGTCTGGCGGAACATGGCATACTGGGCGTCAATCTTCTGCCGGATATTGCGCAGCTCCGCCCCCAGTCCCTCCATGGTCAGGGGCTTGAGCATATAGCTGATGATATTGTACTGGATGGCCTGCTTGGCATACTGAAAATCGTCATAGCCGCTGAGAAAGGCGATATTGGTGGCGGGCCGCACCTCCCGCACCTGCCGGGCAAGCTCTATGCCGGAGATGAAGGGCATCCGGATGTCGGTCAGCAGCAGGTCCGGCCCGTGCTTCTCCACCAGCTGAAGGGCATCCAGCCCGTTGCTGGCGCTTCCCACCAGACAAAACCCATGATCCTGCCAGGGGATCATAGTGCATACCGCCTCCCTGAGCTCGTCCTCATCATCGGCGACAACCACGGTGTACAGCGTCTTTGCTGCCATTGGGGCACCTGTCCTTTCCCTCAGAAATCCAGAAGAAAACCCTTTTGCGTATACTCCCCGGTTTTCTTTCATTTTTTATTATAACAGATGCCCTGCTTTCCCACAATATGTTTACCGTTTTTGTGGGATTTCGGCCCTCCTTCCGCCACAAAACAATGCAGCCGTCAGTTCCCTGCAGACGGGACTGACGGCTTCTCACGTCCTGATTAACTATGACTGCCCGGCGCGGCCTCCTGCTCCGCGGCGGGCGTGTGGTTGGAATAGGGCAAAAATACCGAGGCACGAAACTGGGTTCCGTCGGCGGAAAAGTCTACCGCTCCGCCATGCCGGCGGACAATCTCCTGTACGGTGGCCAGGCCCACGCCCGGCCGCCCCGCTCTCTTACTGGAGAGATAGCGGCCGTTCCAAAAAAACAGGGGCCTGGAACAGGAATTGCCCACCACCAGAGAGAGGTAGCCGGAGGCGGAAGTGCTCCTGGCCCGCAGCCATCCCGTCCCCTCCCGCTGCAGCGCTTCGATGGCATTTTCCAGCAAATTGCTCAGCAGCAGACACAGGTCAGGCAGCAGCTCCTCCTGGGGCGGCAGCAGGTCCAGCTTGATATCAGCCTGAAAACCCAGCTCCTCCGCCCGCTGGCGGTAATACTTTTCCAGCGACACCAGCACCCAGCTCTGCTTCGGCCCGGTAGTGGAGGGGCTGGAATCGGTAAACGCAGGCGGCTCCACTGAAGAGGTAAGATTCGTAATATAAAGGTAATGGCGCAGATCATGCCGTAGACGCCGGAGCTCCTCCAGCTCCGTCTGAGCTCTGTTGGAGCTGAGCTGAAGGATGGACCTCAGTTTCCGGTTTTCCTCCTCCTCCCGCCGCAGCGTCCGGCAAACCCGTCTCAGCCGCAGCAGGAGCAGGCACAGTAAAACCGCCATCAGAGGAATTAAAAGGACGAAAAACAGTTTCATATCCGCCTCCATGCCTCCTCTCTTTATGGGGCTGTACATTCCGGGCCGTCCAGGCAGTTACAGCTCCGCCGTCCCCTCCCGCAGCAGACAAAACCGCCGGTAGGCCTCCTCCACCGCGTCTTTCTGGCTGCGCCCCAGCGGGATTTCCGTTCCGTCGGACAGGTGTACGCTGCGTCTGGATATCCCCCGCACATGACAGAGGTTCACCACATAGCTGCGCTGACAGCGAATGAAAATCTGCTGGGGAAGGCGGCTTTCCAGGCTATACATCGGCTCCCGGATGGCAATATCCTGAATGAAGGTGTGAACCAGGCAGCCCTTTCGGGTGCCCTCCATGCGGATCAGATTGCAGAAGGGAATCTGCATCCTCACCCGGTTGGACAGCAGCTCCAGCCGCTCCAGGGCCCCCCACCACAGCGGGGCGCAGCGCCGCAGCGCCTTTTCCAGCTGCTCCATGCTGACAGGCTTTTGGAGGAAGCCGCTGGGATGAAAGAGATAGCTGCGGATAGCGGCCTGCGCATCGGAGGCGCACACAAACAGCGCCTGCTCTTTTCCAGGATAGAAGCGCGGCGGCGGCAGGCCTCCGTCCAGATCCCAGAACAGGATGGACGAGCCTTCGGCCTCGTCAGACGGCCCCTCCACAAGCTCAACGGACGCACAATAGAGCTCCCTCCATGCCCGAAGGAGCCGGCAAAGCCTGGCTTGCTCCACCGGGTCGTGCATCTGTACAACAAACTGGATCCGCTCCATGTTCTCTTGCCCCTCGTTCCACGCTTCTGGAAATACCTATTTAACTCCTACCATACCCTATCACAAAACGACAGAGTGGGGGTGATTTTGGCACGAACAGCCCCCAAGCGGCACAAACGACCAAAATCCGCCCTTGCCCTTCCCGGTTATTTTGGATATGATAAAAAATAAACAGTATGTCCATGGACACAGTGAGGAGGCGGCGGCTCTGCATTTCAGGACGGAATCCATATATCAGAAACGGTGGTTTCTGCTGGCCTTGGTGCTTGCCCTTGCGGCGGTATGGGGCATTTTTTCCTATATCGGCATGACCCAAACCGCCGTGCCGGTCATTCAGCTGAACCCCGGCACGGAACCGGAACAGTGGACCTTTACCCTGAAAGACGGGACAGTTCTCACACCGGACCAATCCGGCGGCTTTGCGCTGCCCAGCGCCGACACAGTGCTGTATTGCACCCGCTCTCTGGCGGAATATAGGGACCGCCTCACCTCCAACCCGCTGATCTACGTAAGCGTCTGGAACTGCGACGCGGCTGTTTTGGCCGACGGCAGACTGGTGGCCGACCCCACCCACCGCTTTCTGTGGCCGGAGGGACGGTTTGAGCCTGCGATGGAGCCGTCCGCCGGCGGCGGTCTCTTCTCCATCGGCAGCGCCAAAGAGCTGACCATCGCCGTCCGTTTTCTGTCGGAGCCCTTTTCCCTGTCCGCCCTGCCCACACTGAGCCTGTATACAGAGCTTCACGCCTATTCCAGCCAGTGGACCGCCTCTACGGCATCGTCTGCCCTGCCCGCGGGTATATTCCTGGCGGCGGCGCTGTTTTTGGCCGGTCTGTTTCTGTTTCAGCTCTACTACAAAAAGGCGAATTGGGGGGGGGTGCTGCTGGCTCTGCTGGCGCTGTCCTTCTGCCTGCAAAACACCGTATCATACAGCGTTTACGTCATTTGGATGCTCCGAATTCCGGTGGTACTCTGGGGTATCCAGGTATTTCCGGCGCTGATCATCCTGTGGCTGCTGTGGTATCACACCCAGGGGAAACTCCGCCGGCTGGGCTGGCTGCTGCCCGTTCTGGGCTCCGTGGGCTTTGCCGGCGGCATTCTCTGGCGTCTGGTTGACAACGCTTCGGGGGCGCGGTGGACCAATCTGCTGCAGAGCAAGCTTCTGCCCCTGGCGGTATTGCTGGCTCTGCTGTGCTGCGGCTGGCACGCCTACCGCGGAAACAGCTACTTCCGCCGCTTCTTCCGCTGGGGCGGCGTTCTCATCGTGTGCGCGGGGGGCGGTCTGTTCCTCTCCTTCCTGCAAAACGGGAGCTGGTGGAACTCTTTTTATATTGCCCTTCAGACGTCCCGTATGACGGGCAATCTGTTCCACCTCATGGAACAGGCAAGCTACCTGCTCCTGCTTCTGTTCTTCCTGATGGCGGTCTATGACTTTGTGCAGAACATCGTCCACCGCAATCAGGAGCTGCAGGCCCTCACCCTGCAAAACCGCTATACCGCGGAGCACGCCGCCTATCTCAGCCGGTCTCTGGACGATACCCGCGCCCTTCGCCACGAGCTCCGCCACCATATGGAAGCGCTGCGGGCTCTGTGCCGAGAGGGCGACCTGCAGCGCATCAGCAGCTACGCCGAGCTGCTGGGCAGCCAGTGGGACGAGGTATCCGGCCATTACACCGACAACGCGCTGCTCAACGCTTTGGTCTGCTCCTATGCCGACCGGGCGAAGCGGCTGGGCGCGGAGTTTGAGGCCGTGGTTCAGGCCCCGGAACAGCTGGCCATTGAGGACGCCGACCTGGCGGTGCTGCTGTCCAACATGGCGGACAACGCGCTGGAGGCCCTCTCCGCCGCTGTGGACGGACAGGACCGCTGGCTGCGTCTCAAGGTGGAGATTTTTGAAAACACAGGGCTATTTATCAGCTGCTCCAACTCCTTCCACGGCCAGCTGAAGCGGGATCACAACGGCGCGCTTCTTTCCACCAAGACCGGGCAAGGCCACGGCCTTGGCCTGAAGGCCATGCGCCGGGTGGCGGAAAAGTATAACAGCGTGCTGGTGGTGGAAACGCAGCGGCAGGTTTTTCACGTTAAAACCTATCTGTACTTCCAATAAAAAAACAGTTCCCCTTTTCAAAGGGGAACTGCTTTTTCCACATATCGCACCATTTCCTCCTGCAGCTGGCTGCGGTACCGCCTTCCCAACGGGATGGTCATACCGCTGCGCAGCAGAATCCCATTGGAACGGATCTCCCGGACCTGCGCCAAATTTACCACGTAGCCCTTATGGCAGCGGACAAACCACTCCCCCAGCTTCCGCTGCATCTCGCTCAGTGTCGCCCGCACCCGGGCCGGCTCCGCCTGGCCGTCCAGCCGCAGAATCACGTAGTGTCCGTCGGCCTCGCAGTACTGCACCGCCGACACCAAAACGGGCTGCAGCCCGCCGTCTGCCTCCACCAGCACACTGTCATGCCGGTCCAGAATCCGCCCGATGGAGGCATCCAGCATCTCTTTTTCAATAGGCTTTACCAAATAGTCATTGGCCTGGACCTTATAGCCGTCGATAGCATAATCCCGGCTGATGGTAATGTAGATCAGCTTGGCCCGGCTGCCATTCTCCCGCAAAGTCTGCGCCAGCTGGATCCCGCTGGTCTCCTCCATCAGTATGTCCAGCAAAAGCAGATCATATTGCCTGTTTCTGTTTGTCACCTGGGCCAACAAATCCTGAGGGTTGTGAAACAGGGAGAGGGCGACCTCCATCTTCCGCTCCGCAAAAATCTGCTCCGCCCACTGAAAAATCTGACGGCCATCCTTTATACAGTCATCGCAAACTGCGACACGATACATCGTGCCACCCCTTTTCTTGCTTGGTTCCTTCCTTGATCTGGAGGTGCTTGGCACTTTCATTGCATCACATTATACCAATCCCGGATGTAGTTGGCAATACCGTGCATTTTGAGCAAGCATTCCACAGGAGGTAACGGTGTCATGAGCAAAACCCTTGCATCCAGATACAGGTCTCTTCCCCGCACCATACCACAGGAGGCGAGCACATCCGCTTTTCCTGCCTCCTCCCTGCCCAACTCGGTTCTGGCCAATGCCTTGGAGCAGGAAGGCACAGACGGCCTCATCCTCCCCGACCTGGGCGAGCGGCTCCTCAGCCGGCAGCCCGGCCGGGATGCCTCCTCCCAGCTCTCCTCCCTGCTGGAATGCAGCGCCTCCCCCGTCGTCCTTCCGGAGGAGACCAGGATGGGGTTGGAACAGCATTTCGGTTACAGGCTTTCCAACATCAAGTTTACCCAGTCCCCCGCTGTGGCACAGCTGGGCGAGTTGGCCTACGCCCGCGGAAACGAGGTACGCTTCGCTCCAGGGGCCTTCTCCCCCCACACCCAGGAGGGACAGGAAATACTCCGGCATGAGGTGGCTCACATTATCCAACAGGCGAAGGGGCAGGTCCAGCCGGAGGGCGGCATGCCCCTCAACACCGACGCAAACCTGGAGGCCTCCGCCGACGCCATGTCGGCGGAGACCGCTCCCCTGTCCTCCGGTCCTTTGCAGACTCTGTCGCCCGCCGCCCCCGCCCAGGCTCCCGCTCAGGGGATTCTGGGCTTCGGCTGGCTGTACAAAAAGCTGAGAGGCCGCTGGGGAGGCCAGGCAGCCGAGGAGGAGGCTCAACGCGCCAGCCGACAGGCGTCCATTCAAAAAGCCAAGGACACGTTTCTGGCCCCAGGCGCCTCTGTGGAGGGGTTGGAAAAGCTCGATTACAAAACGCTGGCGAAAACTGTGGATAATATGTCGACCATGGCCAGCGACTTCCAAGGCGTGCACCTGAATAGTTTCAAAGCAATCAGCTTCCCATTTCTGAAGCGCTTCACAACTTACGCCTGGGCGTCTCCCTCCAAGGACATCGAAATGAATGAGCTCCTGTACTCAAAAAATAAAAATCTAACCAAATCCATCAACAATTATATGGGCAGTCTTGTAGATATGCTCCATGGCATCAGAAATGCTTACGGCTTTAGCATTGCTAATCTAAACTATACCGGCAATCACGAATTTGGACATGTGATCAATGCGGAGCTCATCCGCGCCGACCAAGAGCGGGCGCGCAAGGAGCGGCAGCTTTGGGATTGGTATGAGTACCAGCTGGAGGCTCGTGAGATAATCCTGGAGTCCATGAATCAGGACACCAGTCTGACCGAGGAAGAGCGAGCCAAGCTCCTGGCCGACAATCCACTTCCGCAAAAGCCAGCGGGTGACAGCCCTCATAAAGCTGCTGGCAGCGACTTCTGGGATGACTGGAACAATGACCTTCTGGCCTCCCAAATCATCCAGGACTCCGCCTGGCAGGCCTACCAGTCAAACGCAATATTTCAAGGGAAAATGCGGCAACAGGCCGGCATCCAAACGGGAGAGAACCCTGAGGACATTGAGCAGAAGGTGCGCACCGCCGCCACCACAAAGAATCTGCGGCGTATGCATTATACCTCCGCCTACGGCGCACGCAATCCCGGAGAGCTCTACGCGGAGGCTTTTGCGGACTATTATCGGACAAGGAAAAAGCTGGCGCGGGGCACCCGCAGAAATATCCGGGAAAATCCCCTGAGTACAGCCATCGTGCAGCAGTCCATGCGCAGATGGAACGAGGCGCGGGCCGCAGGATATCTCTGAGCATTTCCCGCCCCAAAGCATATAAAAATATCCGGGCGTACATAAGCACGCCCGGATATTTTTATATTACCAGTTATCCTTATTTTCTTCATACACCTGGGGCAGAATGGCGACCAGATGCCCAACCTGCTCAATTTCAAAAAGCCGCACCCGTTACCTGGAGCACTCCTCCAGCCCTTTGCTCCGGGCGATCCGCACCACCGTGCCGGTCAAGGCAAAGAGGGCGATGGCGTTGGGAATCACCATCAGGTTGTTGAACATGTCGGTCAGCTCCCACACCAGGGTGTTGGACATGAGGGTGCCCAGGAAAATAAAGATCAGGGCAATCACGGCGTATACCGGAGCCGCCTTCTTGCCGAACAGATAGATCACATTGATTTTGCCGAACATATTCCAGCTCAGCACCGTGGAAAAGGCAAAGAAAAACAAGCACACTGCTACAAATATAGCGCCGCCCTCCGCACCGAACACCGTGCCGAAAGCGGTCTGGGCCAGGTTGGTGTTGCTGATCCCCTCGGGGATGGCGCCGGTGTAGAGAATCCCGTCGCTGGTATACAGGGTGGAGATAATCACCAGGGCGTTGAGGGTGAGTACCACAAAGGTGTCGATGAACACGCCCACCATAGCCACCACGCCCTGGTCGTGGGGGTTCTTCACATTGGCCTGGGCGTGGGCGTGGGGGGTGGAGCCCATGCCCGCCTCATTGGAGAACAGGCCCCGCTTGGCTCCCTGGCTGATGGCGGTCTTGATGGCATAGCCGAAACCGCCGCCGATGATGGCCTGGGGCTGGAAGGCGTAGCGGAAGATCATGCCGAAGGTGGCGGGGATGTAGCGGTACCGGGCCACCAGCACCGCCAGGCCGCCGGCCAGGAAAATCACCGCCATCACCGGCACCAGCTTCTCGGTCACTGCGGCCAGGCGGCTCATTCCACCCAGGAAGATCACGGCGCAGATAGCCACCAGAACGATACCCACCACCCAGGAGGGCACGTGGAAGGCGGTCTGGAAGGTGGAGCCGATGGAGTTGGACTGCACCATGCATCCCATGAAGCCCAGCGCCAGGATGATGGCTACGGCGAAGAAGCCGGCCAGGAACTTGCCGAAGGCGCCCTTGAAGGCGGTAGTAATGTAGTACACCGGCCCGCCGTGGAAGTGCCCCTGCTCATCCACCACGCGGGTTTTGATCGCCAGGGTGGCCTCGGCGTAAATGGTGGCCATGCCGAAGAAAGCGATGACCCACATCCAGAAAATAGCGCCCGGACCGCCGGTGAGAATAGCGCCGGAGGCGCCTACGATATTGCCGGTACCTACCTGAGCGGCGATGGCGGTGGCCAGAGCCTGGAAGGAACTCATGCCCCGCTCCTGCCGCCCGCCCCGCAGGGACAGATTTCCGAATACCTTCTTCATACCCTCCCCAAAGCAGCGCACCTGAATAAACCGGGTGCGGATGGAGTACCACAGTCCCACCCCGATCAGCAGGAAAACCAGAATGTAGCTGGACAGGGTGACGTTGATCTCGCAGACGATGGGGTAGAGCCATTCTTCCAGTGCTTGCATTGCTTCCAACATAGTGCTTCTCTCCTCTTCTTGCTCAAAAAAACAGGCCGTGGGTCCGCCCACGGCCTGCAAAGACAAACGCCACGCCCGGCGGGGCCCCCAGAGGGCCCCGCCGGCGCTTGTTCGTCCTCTGTCCTTTTGCCTGAGAGATTGGCAGCGCGTCGCCGCGCCGCTTTGCACCTTCGGCACCCACAGTTCATGAGCTTCTCCAGAGTGACATTCACGTACAGTCCTGATTCCTTCCGGAACGCCTGAGAGTGTTACTCCTTCGGCAAGCCAGTGGCTTTTTCCTGCACGCTTCAACTGTCCTGTTCAGTTGTGATGGACATTATACCGCCACAGGCGGACATTGTCAAGTCCCGCCTCTCTCCCGACGTTACACCCGGGTCCAGGTGGTACCCTCCTTGCTGTCCTTGATCTCCACGCCCATGGCCTTGAGCTGGTCCCGGATAGCGTCGGCCTTGGCCCAGTCCTTGGCCTTTTTGGCCTCCAGCCGCTGGGCAATGAGGGCCTCGATCTCCTCGGCGCCCTCCGCCGGGGCGGACGCCTTCTCCCGCAGGGCGGCGGCCTTTTCCAGCAGATCCAGGCCCAGCACCTGGTCGAAGCTGCTGATGAGAGCCCGCTTGGTGGCGTCGTTCACGTCGGCCTTCAGCACGTCGTACAGCGCGGTGACTCCCAGAGAGGTATTCAGGTCGTTGCCCACAGCCTCGATAAATGCGGCCTTATACTTGGCGGCCGCCGCCTCGTCCACCGGAGCGGGGTCGTCGGACAGGGCGGCCACCCGGTTGACCAGCTTGTCATAGGCGGTTTTGGCGTTATCCAGGTTCTCCCAGGAGAAGATCAGGCTCTTGCGGTAATGGGACTGGAGGCAGAAGAAGCGGTACACCAGGGGGTCATACCCCTTCTCCTCCAGCAGGGAGACGGTAAGGAACTCGCCGCTGGACTTGCTCATCTTGCCGTGGTTGGTATTCAGATGGTGGACGTGCATCCAGTACTTGCACCAGGGATGCCCCAGATAGGCCTCGGACTGGGCGATCTCGTTGGTGTGGTGGGGGAAGGCGTTGTCAATGCCGCCGCAGTGGATATCCAGGTACTCTCCGTTGTACTTCATGGAAATGCAGGAGCACTCGATATGCCAGCCAGGGTAGCCCACGCCCCAGGGGGAGTCCCACTTCAGGGCCTGGTCCTCAAACTTGGACTTGGTGAACCACAGCACAAAGTCGTTCTTGTTGCGCTTGTTCAGGTCCTCCTCCACGCCCTCCCGGACGCCCACCGCCAGGTCCTCCTCGTCGTGGTCGTTGAACACATAGTACTGGTTCAGCTTGGAGGTGTCAAAGTACACGTTGCCGCCGGCAAAGTAGGCGTAGCCGGTGTCCAGCAGCTTGGAGATGACCTTGATATAGTCGTCGATCATGCCGGTGGCGGGTTGCACTACATCGGGATGCTTGATGTTCAGCTTCTTGCAGTCGGCAAAAAAGGCGTCGGTGTAAAACTGGGCGATTTCCAGCACGCTCTTGTGCTCCCGCTTGGCCCCCTTCACCATCTTGTCCTCGCCGGTGTCGGCGTCAGAGGCCAGATGGCCCACGTCGGTGATGTTCATGACCCGCTTTACGTCATAGCCGTCGTACCGGAGGAATTTCTCCAGCACATCCTCCATAATATAGCTGCGCAGGTTGCCGATATGGGCAAAGTGGTATACCGTGGGGCCGCAGGTGTACATGGACACCTTGCCGGGGGTGTGGGGGACAAACTCCTCTTTCTGATGGCTGGCGGAATTATATAACTTCATATGCTTCGCTCCTCTGTTCCTTTTACTGTTGAATTTTTTGTTCGACCAGCTGCTCCAGCCATTCCAGCCGGGAGCTGAGCGCTTTCAGTTCCTTTTGTACCGGGTCGGTGACGTGGATCTGGTCCACCTGACCGGCAAAATCCACCTTCTCCCCGGCGATACGCACCGTCCGGGCGGGCACGCCCACGGCGGTGGCGTTGGGCGGAATCTCGCTGAGCACCACCGCATTGGCGGCGATGCGGGAATTATCCCCCACCTTGAAGGGGCCCAGTACCTTGGCTCCGGTGGAGACCAGCACGTTGTTACCCAGTGTGGGGTGGCGCTTGCCGTGGTCCTTTCCGGTACCTCCCAGGGTCACCCCATGGTAGAGCAGGCAGTCGTCCCCGATCTCCGCGGTTTCGCCGATGACGATACCCATGCCGTGGTCGATAACCAGGCGGCGGCCGATCTTGGCGCCCGGGTGAATTTCAATCCCTGTCCAGAAGCGGCTCCACTGGCTGATGAACCGGGCCAGAAAAAACCACCTGTGACAGTACAGGAAATGGGCGATTCTATGGTAAATGATGGCGTGTACGCCGGGGTAGAGCAAAAAAATCTCCAACCGGCTGCGGGCCGCCGGATCTCTGGCCTGGTAGGCCCGCAAGGTCTCGCCGAGACGAGTCATGGCTCAACACCTCCAAAAAAATCGCCTCCTATGCACAGGGCATAAGAGGCGATGACTCGCGGTTCCACTCTCATTTCTCACTCGAAGGCCGATAACGGGGCCTGCCGGAGGGCGTCTGCATCCCCCGCGCTCCCGGACGCACGTTCTCCAGTTACCCCCTGGGACCGCTCTCAGCCGGTGACGCTCCCTCTCTGGCGGGTACTCGCTGGGTACTCTTTCCGTTCTTCACGCGATTCAACTGTTTTAGTATATTACCATCTTCCTGCGACCGTGTCAAGGTTCCGGTAAATCGTACCGGGCGCAGAACTCCGCCACGTCGTCAAAGTCCCGCAGCCGCGCCTTCAGCGTCTCATGGCTCCAGTCCCACCAGCCGATGCGCAGCAGAGCCTCGATGGTGGGCCGGTCGTATCGCCAGCCGATGTGCCGGGCGGGCACGCCTCCCACGATCTCGTAGGGCGCCACATCATGGGTCACCACCGCTCCGGCGCCCACCACGCCGCCGTGGCCGATGGTCACCCCTCCCATCACCACCGCGTTGTGCCCCAGCCATACATCGTGTCCGGTCACAACCCAGTTCTGCCGCCGCCAGTCCAGAAAAGCATCGTCATCCTCGCCCAGGCCGTAGTGGGCGCAGCGGTAGGTAATGTGATGGGCCGCCGCCCGGAATTTGGCCGGGTGCTGCACCGGATTGAGCCGCACCCCGGTGGCGATGGAGTTGAACTTGCCGATACAGGAATAGATGATGTCGTTATAGCCGAAGCAGTAGCTGTAAGCCCCCACCTGGCTCTCCTCCAGCAGGCAGTGGTCGCCGATCTCCACATAGCCGCCGAAGGCGCACTTTTTGACCCGGCTGGTGGGGTGGATCAGGGGCCGTTTGGGGTCCAGGCGCTTGGAAAAGTCCAGCATTACACCTTGCTCCAGTCAATCACGTCTTTGTTTTTAGCAAAATATTCCACACCCGAATAGATGGTGGTGCCGATAATCAGGGCAATGCACACCCCGTCCAGCACCGGGTGGACGATCACCAGCATCAGACAGATGCACACCATGGTGGAGGCGGTTTTCACCTTTCCCGACCAGGCGGCGGCAATGACCCGTCCCCGCTCCACGGCAAGCAGCCGCAGGCCGGTGACGGCAAACTCCCGCACCACCACGATGAGCAGCGCCCAGGCCGGGAACCGGCCCATTTCCACAAACCACAGCAGGGCGGACATGACCAGCATCTTGTCCGCCAGCGGGTCCATGAATTTACCGAAGTCGGTCACCAGGTTATAGTGACGGGCGATGTATCCGTCCACAAAGTCGGTAACGCTGGCCAGGATAAAGATAGCCAGGGCAAACAGCCTGTGGAAGGGGAAATCCAGATAGAGCACTACCAGAAACACAGGGATCAAAAAGATCCGGAGCATGGTCAGCTTATTGGCGGTATTCACAGCATCTCACTCCTCAATCTCTCCGGTCAGGTCGCCGTCCTGGGTGCCGGTGATACGCACATTGACAAATTCTCCGGCGGGGATCAGCCCGGCGGCGGTAAAATAGACGTGATTGTCCACATCCACCGAGTCGGCATAGGTTCGCCCGGCGTAGCAGCCCATGTCGGGGTCAAAGCCCTCGCAGAGCACCTCCATGGTCTCCCCCAGCCGCTGCTCGTTCCAGTGGTCCATCACCCGGCTCTGCAGCTCCACCAGCAGCTCTACCCGCCGCTGGGCCACGTCCGGGTCTACCTGGTCCTCCATCTCCGCGGCGGGGGTGCCCTCCTCGGGGGAGAACTGGAAGATGCCCGCCCGCTCAATGGCGCTCTCCCGCAGGAACTGGCACAGCTCCTCAAACTCCGCCTCCCCCTCTCCGGGCAGGCCGCAGATCAGGGAGGTGCGCAGCACCACGCCGGGGATCCGCTCCCGCAGCTTGCCCAACAAGGCCCGGATCTGGGCATTGGTGGTGTGCCGGTTCATGACCTTCAGAATACGGTCATTACTATGCTGCAGGGGTATGTCGATATACTTGACGATCTTGGGCTGGCGGGCAATCACCTCAATGAGCTCGTCCCCCAGGATATCCGGATAGAGGTAGTGCAGGCGGATCCAGTGGAAGGGCAGCTTGCACAGTTCGTTCAGCAGCTCGCCCAGCATCTGCTTGTGGTAGAGGTCGATACCGTAGCGGGTGATGTCCTGGGCAATGACGATCAGCTCCTTCACCCCCCGGTCCGCCAGGGCCCTAGCCTCCTCCAACAGAGCCTCCATGGTGCGGCTGCGGTAGCGGCCCCGGAGGTAGGGGATGATGCAGAAGGCGCAGCGGTTATCGCACCCCTCGGCGATCTTCAGAAATGCGGTGTAGGAGGGGGTGGTTACCAGCCGCTCCCCGTCCTCGTCGGTGCGGCTGATATCCCCGAACCGCCGGGGATGCCCGCCGGCGGCCAGCTCCTCCAGAGCGGACACGATATCGGTATAGCTGCCGGTGCCCATCACACCGTCCACCTCGGGCATTTCCTTCGTCAGCTCGTCCTGGTAGCGCTGGGACAGGCAGCCGGTAACCAGCAGCTTGCCCAGCTTGCCCTGGTCCTTCAGGGCAGCCAGCTCCAGAATGTTCTGGATGGCCTCGCTCTTGGCCGAGTCAATAAAGCCGCAGGTGTTGAGCACCGCGATATCCGCCCCCTCCGGCTCCCCGGTGACGGTATGGCCGGCAGCCCGGGTGAGGGCCATCATCTGCTCGGTATTCACCAGATTCTTGGCGCAGCCAAGGGAAACAAATGCAACCTTCAAATGACTGTCTCCTTATTCATACTCAAAATCTTCAGCCCCGCCGTACCGGCGCAGGCCGTCCTTGATGTCCTCCCACCGGAAGCCCCGGCGGGCCAGAGCGGCGGCGGCCCGCTGGCAGCTCTTGGGGTTGGACAGGTCCGCCCCCCGCAGCTTTTTCTTCAAAAAGGCGTCAATGGCGTCGTCAGGGGACTCCAGGGTCTCCAGCGCCTGGTCCCAGTATTCCCGGGGCACGCCCCGGCGGTAGAGCTCCTCCCGGATCCGTGCGGGCCCCCACCCCTTGGCGGCGTAGTGCTCCGCCACCGTACAGGCATAGGCCCCGTCGTTGAGGTAGCCCAGCTCCTCCAGCCGGTCGGCCGCCGCCTCCGCCGTCTCCCGGTCGGCCATCGGCTCCTTCTCCCGGTCTCTGGGCCGGGCGGTGAGCTTGTCCACCAGCTCCTTCCGGGACAGGGGGCGGGCGGACAGCAGATCCATAGCCTTGTCCCGTACCGCGGCGGCCTTCGCCGCCCGGGTCAGCTCTTCCAGTTTCTCCGCCGTCAGCTCCAGCCCGGAGCACAGGCCAAAGACGGCCACCTCGTTTTCCCCCACCCGCAGGATGGTTCCATCCTCCAGGTGGCACAGCCAGCGGCCCTGGACCCGTTGGGATGGGGCCAGCTTACTGATCCGCATCCTCAAAGTCCTCGGCGGAGATGTCCACCGCCCGGCCAGCCGCACGGGCGGCGGCCCGGGCCTGGTTGCTCATCAGCTTGTAGGCGTTCTTGCGGATGTCGGCCTCCAGCTTGTCGCACACCTCCGGGTTGTCCTTCAGATACTGCTTGGCGGCGTCCCGGCCCTGACCCAGGCGGGTCTCCCCCATAGCAAACCAGGAGCCCGACTTCTGCACCAGGTCCAGCTTGGCGGCCAGATCCAGAATCTCGCCCACCTTGGAGATACCCTCGCCGTACATGATGTCAAACTCCGCCTCCTTGAAGGGGGGCGAAACCTTGTTTTTCACCACCTTGGCCCGGGTACGGTTGCCGATGATCTCCGAGCCGCTCTTCAGAGACTCGATGCGCCGCACGTCAATACGCACCGAGGCATAGAACTTCAGGGCCCGGCCGCCGGTGGTGACCTCCGGGTTGCCGTACATGACCCCCACCTTTTCCCGCAGCTGGTTGATGAAGATGACCACACAGTTGGTCTTGGCGATGGAGCCGGCCAGCTTGCGCAGGGCCTGGCTCATCAGCCGGGCCAGCAGACCCACGTGGGAATCCCCCATGTCCCCCTCGATCTCGGCCCGGGGGGTGAGGGCGGCCACCGAGTCCACCACCACCACGTCGATGGCGCCGGAGCGGACCAGGGCCTCGCAGATCTCCAGGCCCTGCTCGCCGGTATCGGGCTGGGAGATAAGCATGGAGTCGATATCCACACCCAGAGCCCGGGCATAGTAGGGGTCCAGAGCGTGCTCGGCGTCGATGAAGGCCACCTCGCCCCCCCGCTTCTGGGCCTCGGCCACAATGTGCAGGGCCAGCGTGGTCTTACCGGAGGACTCGGGACCGTAGATCTCAATGATACGCCCCTTGGGCACGCCGCCGATCCCCAGGGCCAGGTCCAGCGACAGGGACCCGGTGGGAATGGCCTCCACCACGATGTCGGCGTTGTCTCCCAGGCGCATGATGGAACCCTTGCCGTAGGCCTTTTCAATCTGGGCCATGGCGGTCTCCAGAGCCTTCTTCTTATCAGATGCGGGGGCCGCAGCCTCCACCACGGACTTTTTCTTGTCTGCCATACTGTGATTTCTCCTCTCAAAAAGCGGGGCGGTCCGCTCTTACCGGTTTGAAATACCCTCTACCACCCGCCAGATCCCCTGGGTATCCTGGGTGCTCTGGACCTGCTCAAAGCCGTTCATGGTCAAGATCCGCTCCACGTCCTGGGCCTGACCGATTCCCACCTCGAACACCAGGGAGCCGCCCAGCCGCAGGGCCTTTCCCCAGCGCTGGGCGATGGCCCGGTAAAAATCCAGGCCGTCCGCCCCTCCGTCCAGGGCCGAGCGGGGCTCATAGTCCCGGACGCCGGCATCCAGACCGGCAATGTCTCCGCTGGGAATATAAGGGGGATTGCAGGCGATCACGTCAAAATCCCACAGAGCGGCGGGGGGCTCCTCCAGGGCGTCGGCGTGGACGCAGGTGACCCGGGCGTTCAGGTCGCAGCGGCGGATGTTGCCCTTGCACAGCTTCAGCGCCGGTTCGCTGACATCCGCCAGCACCACCCGGCACTCAGGCACATTGGCCGCCACCGCCAGCCCCACACAGCCGCTGCCGGCGCACAGGTCCAGCACCCTGGCCCCCTCTCCGGCGGCGCGGGCCAGCAAAATGGCCCGCTCGGCCAGTATCTCCGTATCCATCCGGGGGATAAGCACGTCGGGGGACACCTCCAGGGACAGGCCGTAAAACTCCCACTCCCCGATGATGTAGGCCACCGGCTCCCCCGCCAGCCGCCGTTCCACCAGCCCGGCCAGCTTCTCTTCCACCTGGGCGGAGGCATACAACGTCATGTCCCGGTAAAACTGCTCCCGGCTCTTGCCCGCGGCGCAGCACACCAGCTCCCTGGCCTCCAGCTGCGCCCCCTCAATCCCCGCCTGGCGCAGCCGGCGGCGGGCGTCCAGGTAGAGGTTATTATAGGTGGTCGCCATGAAACCACACTCCTGCTTTTAATCTCTCTTTCTCTCACTGGTTTCCCTGACGGGAATTCACCACTGGTCCTTCCCCTCCTCATTGGGAAGCACCAGCGTAAAGGCCCGGATACCCACCTCGATCATGCTGTCGTCCGGCTCAAAGGTGGTCCAGTTCTGCAGCCACAGCCCCGGCGCGGTCATCACCCGAGTAAACCAGTTGTCATACCGGCCCACCAAGCGGTTGAACTCATAGGTCAGGCTGACGATCACCGGCAGCAGCAGCAGATGCAGTCCCATCCGCACGAAGGTGTTCACCACGTCCACATAGGTAAACACCACGCTGGAGAGCAGGATGCTCACCACGATTACCACAAACAGAAAGCTGGTGCCGCAGCGGGGGTGGTGCCTGGGCTGCTTACGCACGTTCTCCACCGTCAGGGGCAGGCCATGCTCATAGCAGAAGATGGTCTTGTGCTCCGCCCCGTGGTACTGAAAGACCCGGTGGATCTCCTTGGTGTGGGAGCACAACATCAGGTAGCCCGCAAAGATGACGATGCGCACCACGCCCTCCAGCAGGTTGCGCACCCACATGGCCAGGGGCACCGCCTTCCCCAGCAGGCCCACCAGCGCGGTGGGCAGCAGGATAAAGAGCACCACGGAAAACAGCATGCCCAGCACCACCGCCAGGGTGACCAGCGCAGAGGCCGCCTTTTCACTGCCCAGGTGCTTGTCCAGCCACACCTCCAGTTTGGAGGGCTCCTCCGGCTCCTCTTCATCCTCAGGCACAAAGGAGGCGGAATACATCAGGGCCTTCACCCCGTTGGCCATGGAGGAGCAGAAATTGAACACGCCCCGGATCAGAGGCAGGCCCAGCAGGGGGTGCTTGTCCTTGATGAGTACCCGCTCCTCCACCTGCTCCTCCAGCATACCGTCCGGCTTGCGAACCACTACGGCCTTTTTCTCCGGCCCCAGCATCATGATGCCTTCAATCAGGGCCTGGCCGCCGATCATGGTCTTATAGGGGGTATCACAGGCTCGCTTTGTCTGATTTGACATTGAGTTTTAGTTCTCCTTGCTGTTGGAATCTGAATAGTCTTGTCTATTGTATCAAACCCGCACCCTGATTGCAAGGGGTGCGGGTTTGAATTTTAGAACTAATGTTCTATTTGCGTTTGGGGATGGATAGGCAGCCGGATGGTGACAATACAGCCGCCTCCCTCCGCATTGCCGATCTCCAGCGTTCCCCCATGGAGGGTGACGATCTCATCGCACACCGCCAGACCGATACCAGAGCCTCTGGCTTTGGAGGAGCCTTTATAGAATTTGTACTTCACGTGGGGCAGCTCCTCCTCCGGGATGCCGGGGCCATAGTCCCGGATGGTGATCACCGCCTGGTCCCCCTCCGGGCGAATGGCGGTATCAATACGCTTGCCGGAGCCGCCGTGCTTGGCGGCGTTGTCCAGCACGTTGCAGAACACCTGCCGCAGCCGCTCCGGGTCGCCGGAGATCAGCGGGAACTCCTCCTCGCAGTCAAAGTGGTTGAGCTCAATGCCCTCCCGCCGAAAGAACTCCCGGTAGGTGTACACCGCGTCCTCCAGCTCAGCCTTGATGTCCATGGGCTCCACCGACAGGGTGAAGCGGCCGTCCTGGATGCGGGAGAACTCCAGCAGCTCCTCCACCATGTTGGTCAGCCGCCGGGCCTCGGACACGATGATGCCCATGCCCTTTTTCACGTCCGCCGCGTCCCGCACCTCTCCGTTCATGATGGTCTCCGCCCAGCCGTTGATGGCGGTCAGGGGGGTACGCAGCTCATGGGACACCGAGGAGATAAACTCATTTTTCATCTTCTCGCTCTGGCTGATTTTCAGGGACATGTCGTTGATGGCGTCGGTGAGGTCGCCGATCTCGTCATCAAACTGCTTTTCAATCTGCACCCCGTAGGAGCCGCCGGCAATCCGCTTGGCGGTATCGGTAATCCCCGCCACCGGCTCCACGATGGAGCGGACAAAGTACAGGTTGGAAAAATACACCATAGCCAAAATGGCCAGGCCGATGCCCAGAGAGATGCCCACAATGAGAATGATCTGCCGGTCCACAATGCGCAGGGAGGTGACGTACCGCATGACCCCCACCACCTTGCCGTTGATGATCAGCGGGCTGGAGGCCGCCATGATGTGCTCACCGGTGCTGGGGTCAGAGCCGGACCATTCCTTGGTCTTACCCTGGCTCAGCGCCTCGGCGATATCCGGCGTGCCGGGGGAGCGGAAGGCGGTCAGGTCGGAGCTGGAGAAGCGGATCTGGCCGCTGGCGTCCAGGAATTCCACCTCCAGCTTGTCCCCGGAGGGATCCCCCGCCACCAGAGACTGGGCGTAGTCGTAATAGTTATCCTCCGAGAGGAAGTAGCTGAAGCTCTGCACCGCGTTTTCCGCCTTCTGGGACAGCGATTCACTGAGGGTGGAATAGTAATAGCTCCCCATGGCGGCGGAGAAGGCCGACACCGCCAGCAGGACGATGAACAGCACCACGCTGATGGAGTTCACCATCCAGCGCTTTCGGATTCCGCGGATGCCCTTGATTTTTTTCATAAATCCTTATCTCACCACCTGGGTTTATTAAAAGATGCGCGTGGAGGCTGCCCCTCAGAAGCCCCACTTATAGCCGTAGCCCCACACCGTTGTAATAAAGGTGGGATTGGTGGGGTCGTCCTCAATTTTGATACGCAGACGCCGGATATTCACGTCCACGATCTTCAGTTCGCCAAAGTAGTCCCGGCCCCACACGGAATCCAGGATCTCCTCCCGGGAGAGAGCCTTTCCCGGGTTGTCCATAAACAGCTTGATAATGGAGTACTCAACCTGAGTGAGCTTGATGCGCTGCCCATTCTTCTCCAGCGTGCGGTTGCGGACGTTGAGCAGGAAGGGCGGCTGGCTGATCTCCCCGGAGTCCACCGGGTCCCCCCCGCCGGTGCGGCGGTACAGCGCGTCGATCCGGGCGGTGAGCTCCGCCGGGGAAAAGGGCTTGGTTACATAGTCGTCCGCGCCGGTCATCAGGCCGGTCACCTTGTCCATCTCCTGGGTGCGGGCGGTAAGCATGATAATTCCAATCTTGTTGTCCCCCGCCCGGATCCGGCGGCACACCTCAAACCCATCCATATCGGGCAGCATGATATCCAGCAGCGCCACCTTGATGTCCGGGTTGCGCTTGAGCTGGGCCAGGGCCTCTTCCCCGGTTTCAGCCTCGATAGCCTCATAGCCGGCCCGCTTCAAATTGATCACCACAAAGCTGCGGATGTTGGCCTCGTCCTCCAGCACGAGCACCTTTTTCATCTCCGCTCCCTCCTTCTCATGATTTCTCGTAGGACCATTCGCTGGTAATCAGCGCAAAATTCGCTTTGACGCCCTCCTCGTCCAGGCCGCAGTCCCAGTCGCTCTGGAGCAGGCGGGCGGCATAAATCGTGTCGCTGTCGGTATCGTCCGGCAGCAGACGGAACCGGCCGGCCATATTGGCCCGCATATAGCGGTTGTCGCCGCTGAGGGCATAGATAACCAGAAACGGCACCGGCTCCGCCGTACCCCGTCCCTCCCAGTAGGAGAAGATCACCGCCCGCTCGCCGCCGGCCACGTCGTTCCGGGAGACCGTGATCTTGCCCTCCCAGCTCTCCGGCAGGATGAAGTACCAGCCGTCCCGATCGTTATAATAGGTCGTGAACACCAGGCTGGATTTTCCGTTGATGTCATACTGCAGCCAGCGGATGGCCCAGAAATTCACCGCAATGCTGGAACTGGTGGGATCGGTAAGGGCATAGGGGTCAGGCAGTTCCAGAATCCCATCGCCGTTGATGTCTTTGGCGGACACTGCTGTGTACCAGCGGATGGTTCCGTCACTCTCCCCCGTGGTGGAATTCAGGGTAATATTCCGCAGAGCTCCGTTCTTCCAGGCAAAGACATCTGTAATATGGCCCTCCCCGCTGTATGTGGCGCTGTTGAAGGCGGAGAGTTCTTCGCCCGGCGCGGCGCTTCCCGAGGAGGCGTAGGCCGCGTCTACAAATACCGCGGGCACCCCATCCTTCAGATAGCCTGTCTTGACCCCGTTCTCCACCAGGGAGGTCACGTTACGGGAAAGAGGCGCGGCGGAATCCAGCTCCAGCATCCCGTCCCGGTAGTCATACAGCTCCGCCCGGTTGCTGTTCTCCCCCATGCCTGTGTGGATGACCACAATCTCGTTGACTCCGTCAGTGTCCAGGTCGCACACCTGAAAATCGGTGTACTCTGTCCGCATCATCTCCAGAACCTGGTCGTTATGAATGGAATAGGCCGCCAGAGAATAGAGCTTGTCGCTCTGCTGCCAGCCTACGATAATCTCCTTGCCGGGCACGCCGTCCACATCCTGGTAGCTGACCACGTTGATGGCGGTACCGGCGCTCTCGATCATGGCCGCCAACTCATAGTCCTCGCTGGACTCCCGGTAAATGCAGATTTTCAGCTGCCGCTCGTCCGAACTCACCCGGAAAAAAGCGATGGCCTCCTGCACGCCGTCTCCATCCAGATCCTGGAGCTGCACCTTCTGGGTCAGCTCGCCCGTCAGCGGCGCGGCGTATTCCCCGCCGGCGTTGAGCACCTCGCTTATCTTGTTGTCCAGCTTCAGATAATCGTCAGGCGCCTTGGGTTGGGCATACAGCTCATCCACCGATTGGGAAAAGCAGCCGGTCAGCAGCAGGAACAGCCCCGCCGCCAGAAGCACTCGGAATCGTCTCATACTATCAAACCCCTCCATGGGATCTCATTTCAGGTTACAAGGATATCATAGCATATCTTTCAAATAAATGATATGATATTTTTCTCAATTTCCTTGTCCAGAGCCCTTGCCAATATACCCAAACTCATGTATAATAGCCTCTGTCCCATGTGCCGGTATGATGGAATTGGTAGACGTGACGGACTCAAAATCCGTTGGTGGCGACATCGTGTCGGTTCGAGTCCGACTACCGGCACCATATGAATGAGCCCCGCTTTTCGAACTGTTTTATCGAAAAGCGGGGCTCATTGTATGCGGAAAGCCTTGTGCCATGGGACTTCCCGCTTCTTAT
>NHCFR00700__coassemble_1158_pt1 | contig 25640 bp, 25 predicted proteins | sample NHCFR00700__metabat2_low_PE_032 | metagenome-assembled genome bin NHCFR00700
ACGTCCCGCTGGTAGATCTTCTGGGCCAGGCCCTCGGCAATGGCGGTCTTGCCCACGCCGGGCTCGCCGATGAGGCAAGGGTTGTTTTTCTGGCGGCGGTTGAGGATCTGAATGGTGCGCTGAATCTCCTCGTCCCGGCCGATGATCCGGTCCAGCTTGCCGTCGGCGGCCTTCTGGCTCAGAGAAATGCAGTAGTTCTCCAAGAACTTTCGTTTGGGGGGCTTGTCGCTCTTTTTTTCCTTGTCGCCCCGCTCCTGACGGGCGGAATCCCGCTCCGGGGGCTGGGCCTGGGGACTCTGGGCCGCGCCGAAAAGTTTGTTCAGGAAGGGGAAGGTGGCGGTTTTGCCCTCGTCCTCCTCATCCTGGTCCCCGTCCTCGTTGGGAACCAGACCTTCCATGCCTTCGGCGCCGCCAAAGGCAGACATCATCTCATTGGTCAGACCCTCCAGGTCCTCGTCGGTGATGCCCATTTTCTGCATCATATCTTCCACGGGCTTGATGCCCATTTCTTTGGCGCATTTCAGGCAAAGCCCCTCGCTTTTGGTGGTTCCGCCCTCCAGTTTCTGGATAAAAATAACGGCTACGTTTTTGTGGCATCTGGAACAGAGTGTAGGTTGCATGTGTGTCAGCTCCTTTTGGGGGACAAACTCCCCCGGAGGATTGATTCTAACCCGAAATTGTGAACTGGGTATGAATCCTTCCCGATTTCTGAAATATTATGACAGTCCGCTCAACAGCGCGGCGGGATCGGCGGACATGAAAAAGCGCAGCAGATAGGTGTGCTCCGCCGCTTCCCGGGGGAGGATTCCCCCAAAGAACTGGAGCAGCCAGACGGCGATAAACAGGATGATGCAGGCTTTGAGCAGACCGAACAGAGCGCCCAGGCTCTTGTTGAGGAAATGGAGACCGGGCAGCTTGGCCACCAGGTCCAGCCCATGGCTGACCAGTTTCCAGAGAATCAGGATAACCACAAAGCAGATCAGGAACAGAATAAGGTAGGCGGCTGACTGGGCAATGGCGGCGGCCACCTGGGCGGCGGCGCTGGCGGCCACCTCGGTCATGCCGTCCTCCACCGCCTGGTCCACGCGGTTAACCAGGGTCTCATAAAAGCCCATGTCCCGCAGGGCGTCCAGCACGTCCTGAAGGGGGAGCGAGTCGGGGGAGACCGCCTCTCCGTCGGAAGTGAGGTCGGTATGAAGCTGGCTGTCCTGAATTTGCTGGTTGAGTTGCTCCTCAATGGCTGCGGCGAACCGGGGCTCCAATGCGTCGGCCACCATGGGAGAGAGGGTGCGGGCCACGAAGCTGGAGCCCACAAAGGCCACCACCACCGCCAGCAGACCGCACAGGGAGAGGATCAGCCCTCTGTGTGCGCCCAGAGCAGCGAAGAGGATCAAGATTGCCACAATGATCAAGTCAAAAATGAGATAAGCTGTCATGGAATACCTCCGAAAAATCAGGGTACGTAAAGACGGGCGGTGGTACTGTCAATGAGCATGGCGCTGCCGTCGGACTGCTGGAGCACGGTTTGCGCGCCCTGAGTGCCCTCCAGCGTGCTGTAAACCTCCAGGTCCTGGTTATAGATGTCCAGCCGGTCGGCGGTGAGCAAAGCGACATAGCGGCCGGCGGCAGAGAGGGAGAGTACCTGCTCCTCAATGGACAGAAGGGCCTGGGTTTCCCCGTCGGCGTTCACAACCCACAGTTCCGCGGATGTACCCGCCCGGAATTTGCCAAGCAGCAGTACTGCGGTTCCGTCCCCGTCCAGGGAAAAACCTTTGAGATAGAGATCGCCGTAATTGCAGCTGCCTGTTACCGTCCCATCGGGAGAGAGGATGGAGAGGGAAGTCTCGCCCAGTGCCCAGATGCCGCTGTTGTCCCAGCGCATGGCGAGGATCACGTCTCCGCCCACCGGACAGGTCCAGTCCGGCTCGGTCTCCTCCTCGGTACGGTTCAGCTGGTAGAAATCCACCCGGCTCTCGAAGGAGTTGTTGTTCAGTCCCAGGGTAAGCAGAGCCAGCGACTTGCTGTCTGGGGAGAGCACCGCGTCCATCACAAACCGGCTGGACAGATGGAGCTGGATCTGAGGGGAGAAGGTGTTGTCGTATACCGTGACAATGCCCTTGTATCCGCTCTCCTGGCTGACCACCACCAGCCAGCCCTGGCTGTTCATGGAGGCTGCCAGCAGCTGCTGCTCCTCCTCCAGAGACAGGGAAAAAGCCTCCGCCCGGTCCCGGTATACGAACAGGGACTGGCCTCCGGCGTCATAGACCAGAGCGGCGTTGCCCACGGTGTCCACCACGGGATTCTGGATAGATACCGTCTGGTCCAGACTGACCTGTTCGCTGCCGGAATAGAGACGGATATCTTTTCCGGAGCAGACCAGCAGCTCATGGTCCAATACCGCGAACTGGCTGGACTCTCCACCCTCAAAAACAAAAGACTCACTCTGGCCGCTCTCACTGCGGTCCAGATTGCGATAGGTAAACCAGCGCTTGAGGGAGTCAAAATTCAATTTATCGTAGTTCACCACCAGCACCACGGCGCCGACCATCAGCGCCAGGGTGACCAGAAAGGCCAAAAAGCGGACGAACAGGTTGGGGCGCTTTTTGGCTGGCGGGGCCTTCCGGCCCGGGTTCATCTCGTCCATTGTATGCTCCTCACCGGGAATTATGCGGAGGGTTACAGCACGTCCTCCTGGTACCACAGCCTGGTCATGTACAGCCCGCCGGAGGGGACGGTGGGTCCGGCGGCCGTGCGGTTGCGTCCCTCCAGAATGGCGGGCACATCGTCGGGGGAGAACTTCCCGTCGGCAGCGTAGACACAGGTGCCTACCATGGCCCGTACCATATTGTAGAGGAAACCGTCGGCGCATACCTTGCACTCAATCATATCCCCGCTGCGGGAAATCTCAAAGTAGTGTACCGTCCGCACCGTGGTGCGGGTTTCGGTGCCCACCGACCGGACGGCGGCAAAATCGTGGGTACCCACGAAATGAGAGGCTGCCCGCTGCATGACCTGCTCGTCCAGCCGCTTGGGGTAGAACCAGGCCCGGTCCACATAAAAGGCGTTGCGGATGTGGGAGTTGTAAATGCGGTAGGTGTACTCTTTTTTCAGGCAGGAGCCGATGGCGTTGAATTCCTCCGGCACTTCGGTGGCCTTCACTACCACAATGTCGTCCGGCAGACGGGTGTTCATCGCCAGGGGAAGCCGGTCGCAGGGGATCCGGGAGGAGGTGCGGAAGTTGGCCACGTAGGTCTCCGCGTGGACCCCCGCGTCGGTGCGGCCCGCCCCGGTACACTTGACCGGGTGCCCCACCACGGAGGCCAGGGCCTTTTCCAGGGTTTCCGCCACCGTGACGGCGTTTTTCTGTACCTGCCAGCCGTGGTAGGCGGTGCCCACATACATCAGTCTCAGCGCAATATTTCTCATCATGTCCTCACCAACCGAACCGTCCCAGCACGCCGACAGCCACGCACAGAGCCACCGCCAGCACCAGGGCGGCGTAGTCCATGCCGGTCAGCTTCAGCTGCCGCAGGCGGGTGCGGCCCTCGCCGCCGTGGTAGCAGCGGCATTCCATAGCCACCGCCAGCTCGTCCGCCCGGCGGAAGGCGGAGATAAACAGAGGCACCAGCAGGGGGACCAGGGCCTTGGCCTTCTGAAGGAGGTTGCCCGAGTCAAAGTCGGCTCCCCGGGCCTTCTGGGCGGACATAATCTTGTCGGTCTCCTCGATCAGGGTGGGGATAAACCGCAGGGCAATGGACATCATCATGGACAGCTCATGAACGGGCACCTTGATTGCTTTCAACGGGTTCATCAGCCGCTCCAGGGCATCGGTGAGCTGGATAGGGGAGGTGGTATAGGTCAGCAGGAAGGTGCAGGTGATGAGCATGGCGATACGCAATACCATGGCGCAGGCCGCCCACACGCCCTCCCGGTAAATGGTAAACACCCAAAAGGAGACCAGCGGCTCCCCCTGTCCGGGGGTATAAAACAGATTGAGCAGGCCGGTGATGAGCACGATGATGAAAATGGGTTTCATGCCCCGCAGGATGCTTTTCAGGCCGATCCTAGACACGGCGATCAGGCTGGCCAGCAGCACCAGCATGATGGCGTAGCTCACCAGCCATTTGGCCAGGAAAAGGGCTACGATATAGGCGATGGTGCCGATGATCTTGACCCGGGGGTCCAGCCGGTGGATGATGGTGGTGCCGGGGAAGTACTGGCCGAGGGTAATATCTTTCAGCGCCATTTCACTTCCCCTCCTTTCGGGCCAGGGCCGCCAGAATCGCGTCTCTGGCCTGCTCGATGGTGTACACCGAGGGGTCGATGTCCACCCCCATGGCCCGCAGCCGGTGGAATACCCGGGTCATGGCGGGCACGCCAAGCCCCATCCGCTCCAGCTCGTCTCCGTGGGCAAAGACCTCCCGGGGCACGCCGGAGAAAGGAATCTTGCCGTCGTTGACCACCACGATCCGGTCCACAGTCCGGGCCATCTCCTCCATGGAGTGGGAGACGATGATGATGGTGGCGTTTTTGGCCTGGTGGTAGTCGTGAATATTGCCCAGAATGGACTCCACACCCACCGGGTCCAGCCCGGCGGTGGGCTCGTCCAGAATGAGTACCGAGGGCTCCATGGCAATGACGCCGGCGATGGCCACCCGGCGCTTCTGGCCGCCGGAGAGTTCGAAGGGGGACTTCTCCAGGGTCTCCTCTCTCAAGCCCACAAACTGGGCGGCCTGCCGCACCCGGCGGTCGATTTCTCCCTCATCCAGCCCCATGTTGCGGGGGCCGAAGGAGATATCCTTATATACGGTCTCCTCAAAGAGCTGATACTCCGGGTACTGGAACACCAGCCCCACCTGAAAGCGGGTCTGGCGGGTGCGCTCCTTGGTCTCCCAGATATCCTTGCCCTCAAACAAAACCTGTCCCGAGGTGGGCTTCAGCAGTCCGTTGAGGTGCTGGATCAGGGTGGATTTGCCCGACCCGGTGTGGCCGATGATACCCAGGTACTCTCCGCGGTAGGCGGTAAAGTCCACGTCCACCAGGGCCCCGTGCTCAAAGGGGGTGCCGGCGGAGTAGATGTGGCTCAGCCGCCGGGTCTCAATAATCGGTTCCAAATGCCTCATTCCTTTATCTTGGTGGTACATGCCCTCAGGCTGGGGTCACGTCCTTGTTCAAAAGTCCGGCCAGAACGGCGGCGCACTCCTGGTCGCTGAGGGCGTCCAGGGGCACGTCCACCCCCGCCTGGCGCAGCTCCCACAGCAGCTGTGTGGTCTCAGGCACGGTGAGGCCCACCGCCTTCAGCTCCTCCACCCGCTGGAATACGTCCTTGGGGGTGCCGTCTGCGACGACCTTGCCCTTGGCCATGACCACCAGCCGGTCGGCCTGGGCAGCCTCGTCCATGTGGTGGGTAATGAGTACCACCGTCACTCCGGAGGCGCGGTTGAGCTCCTTGATGGTTTTCAGCACCTCCGAGCGGCCGATGGGATCCAGCATGGCGGTGGGCTCGTCCAGCACAATACACCGGGGCTGCATGGCGATGACGCCGGCGATGGCGATGCGCTGCTTCTGTCCACCGGAGAGCAGGTGGGGGGCGTGTTCCCGGTATTCGTACATCCCCACAGCCTTCAGCGCGTCGTCCACCCGGCGGCGGATCTCCTCCGGGGGTACGCCCAGGTTCTCCGGGGCGAAGGCCACATCCTCCTCCACCACGTTGGCTACAATCTGATTATCCGGGTTCTGGAACACCATGCCGATGGTGCGTCGGATGTTCAGCAGCTTGTCCTCATCGGCGGTGTCGATGCCGTCCACGTACACCTTCCCGCCGGTGGGCAGGAGGATGGCGTTGAGGTGCTTGGCCAGGGTGGACTTGCCCGAGCCGTTGTGGCCCAGCACCGCGACAAAGGAGCCGGCCTGGATCTCCAGGTCCACCCCGTCCAGCACCACGGGGGCGGGAATGGTTTCCTCCTGATAGGAGAAGCGCAGCCCCTCCGTTTTTAAAATGGTATCGCTCATGGCAGATGATCTCCCTTTATTCGGCAATCCACCGGCCGGTGGCCCCGCAGGGCAGAGCCAGACCGGTGGCGGTCACCGGCAGACCCAGCTCCTGGCTGTCGGTGTGTCCGCCGTGATGCCGGGCTACCAGAGTCTCCAGCAGATAGGTGAGCACGGAAGGAGACAGCCCGGTGGTGTAGGAATTAATGAGGAAGAACAGAGGCTGGTCGCTGAGCACCTGGGTCACCAGCTCCACAAAGGGAAACAGGTTCTCCTCCAGCTTCCAGATCTCCCCGGAAGGACCCCGGCCGTAGGAAGGGGGATCCATGATCACCGCGTCATACCGGCGGCCCCGGCGGATTTCCCGCTCCACAAATTTGCCGCAGTCGTCCACGATCCAGCGGATGGGGGCGTCCTCCAGGCCGGAGCTTTTGGCGTTCTCCCTGGCCCAGCTCACCATGCCCCGGGCGGCGTCCACATGGCACACGCTGGCCCCTGCCGCGGCGCAGGCCACGCTGGCTCCGCCGGTGTAGGCGAACAGGTTCAGCACGCTGATGGGCCGCCCGGCGGCACGAATACGGGCCATGGCGAAATCCCAGTTGGCGGCCTGCTCGGGAAACAGGCCGGTGTGCTTGAAATTCATGGGCTTGATGTTAAAGGTAAGGCCCTTGTAGCCCAACATCCACCGCTCCGGCAGCTCCTTTTTGACCCACTGGCCGCCGCCGGTGGAGGAGCGCTGGTAGCGGGCGTCCTGCTTGCGCCAGCCGGGATGCTTGCCCTCCGGCCGCCAGATGGCCTGGGGGTCAGGGCGCACCAGGGTGTATTTCCCCCAGCGTTCCAGCCGCTCTCCGCCGCCGCAGTCCAGTAATTCATAGTCCTTCCAACCGTCCGAGATCCACATAGCTTCCAACCTCGCCACTTCTTGTCATAATCATCCCATTATATCATTTGCCTTTGGCTCCGTCAATGTGAAGAAAGAATTGTGTTATGGGAGAACTTGTGTTAAAATAGCGCCATAGATCGAAATTCCCCTGTGGATCACCGCTTGGGGGAATGAACCTGAAGAAATGAGGTGTCCCATATGAGCGACACGGAGCTTCAGTTCCGCACGGCGGCCTTTGGCGGATTCCAGAAGCAGGATGTACTGAACTATATTGAGGCATCCAACCAGACCCACCGGGACAAGCTGGACGAGCTGAACCGGGAGCTGGAGGAGGCCAAAAAGACCGGCGCCAGCCTGGAAGAGGAGGCAGCCGTCCTGCGCCGTCAGGCGGAGGAGGACGCGGAGACGGTCCAGCGCCTGGAGGGCGAGCTGGAGCAGGCCCGGAGCCAGGCGGAGGAGCTGAAGGGACGCCTTGATGAGGCAGAGGCGGAGCTGACCCGGGTGCGGGAGGCGCTGGCCGGAGCGGAGAGCCGTCTGGCTCAGGCCGAGCCGGCGGCCCAGGCCTATGAAAAGGTGAAGGACCGCACCGCCAGCATCGAGCTGGAGGCCCATTGCCGGGCCCAGGCGGTGGAGGAAGAGGCGGAGGAGCGGGTGGAGAGAGCCCGCCAGGACCTGGAACAGTGGCTGCACAAGGTGCAGCACAGCTACGAGGAACTGCGTACCGATATGGATGCCACCATCTCCCATACCGCCGGAGAGCTGGAGAAGGTACAGGCCGCTCTGGAGTCCATAACCAACCAGTTCTGCGCTCAGGATGAGCGGCTGGAAAAGATGATCCAGGCCTGCGTGGGAGAGCGCAAGGTTCCTGAGCCGCTGCCGCTGGAGGAAAAGCAGCAGAAAAAGAAAGGGTAAGCCAAACCGGCCGGCAGGCACCGTCAGGTGCCGCCGGTCGTTTCTTTTGCCGGACAGAGAGATTTCCCCTTGCCTTTTCCGGAAAAGTGTTGTATCCTGTGGTTAGTCATAGCTAACGATTTAAGCGGAAGGAAACGCAGGGTGAGGCGGTATGTTGGAGGAGTTTCTGCGGAAAAGAGAAGGGGCGGATGCCCGGTGGTATCCGGTAATGGAGGGGGTAACGGCGTGCAGCTTCTCCCTGAAGGGAAAGACGCTGGAGCAGCCGGATCCGGTGGTGGAGCCCCAGTGCTTTGAGACCCTGTTCTGCCAGGGCGGAGGTCTGACCCTGGAGCGGAGGGACGGCCGCTGTCTCCGGGTGGAAGGGGGCGGGATTCTGCTGCTCTCCCACGGTCAGGCTCTGCGGGGCGTGCGGTTGGACGGCGGCCTGCGGGGGGTGTTGGTGGCGGTAAACGCCCCGGCGGCCCGGAGGAGTCTGGCGGCGCTGTGCGGACTGATGGGAGAACTCAGGCTGGACACTGGGGCAGTCAGACGGTGGATGGCGCAGAAAGAGGGATGCGGCCTGTTGGCGGATGTCCCCTGGTCCCGGGCGGTGTTTGGGGCGCTGGAGGAACTGGACGGGCTGGAGCAGGGGCGCTACTGCGTCTGGAAAGCGGTGGAGCTGCTCTACCTCCTGTGCCAGCGCAGCGGCTGGCTGGATGGGGAGCGGCCTTACGGGGGAGAGGGGGAAGCCTTGGGTGCTTATCTGGAGGCCCATCTGGAGGAAAAGCTCACCATTGAGGTGCTCAGCCGGCGGTTTTGTCTTTCGCCTACCGCACTGAAGCTCCGCTTTCGTCAGGCTTATGGCCAGCCCATCCACACCTGGCTCCAGCGGCGGCGGCTGGAGCGGGCGGCGGAGCTGCTGGAAGCCACTTCCATGACCGTGCTTCAGGTGGCCCAGGCGGTGGGATATGACGGGGTGAGCCAGTTTAACCCGGCGTTCCGGCGGCAGTACGGCTGTACGCCGACCCAGTATAGAAAAATGTCTAAATCCGGCGGTTTGCATCCGCTTCCGCAAGACGGGCGGCCGTAGGGCCGCTATAATGGGATACCTGAAAAAGAAACCGCTTGATAAGGAGGGATTCCTTTGAAGCAGCATCGGTTTTTGGCCTGGGGCGCGGTGATCTGCATGTTGATGGTCATGGTGACGGGTTACAGACGGAAATAACGGAAAGGAAGTCGGAATGATGAATGTGTATACCAAGCTGGCCTGCTTTGTGGGCGGCGCGCTGTTTGGTTCGGTGGGCGTTAAGCTGCTTACCAGTAAGGATGCGAAAAAGGCCTATGTCCATGTGACCGCCGCCGGTCTGCGGATGAAGGATGCGGTGATGGAGACGGTGACCACCGTTCAGGAAAACGCCGCCGATATCATGGCCTCCGCCAAGGATCTGAACGAGTCCCGGGCTGCCGTTGAGGCGGAGGAGGATGCTCTGCTGGATGGCCAGGAGGCCTGAGAAAAGACGAGGGGGGAGCCGTAAAGACGGCTCCCCCTTTCCGTGGAGGAAACGGGTATGAAAGCGACGATTCTGCATGAGAGCCGGGGCCGGGTCCGGTTCCGGCTCTGCCAGCAGCGGCTGACCCTCAGACAGGCCGATCTGCTGGAGGCCTGGCTCCAGTATCAGCCCTGGACGCGGTCGGCGGAGGTGCATGAGCGGACCCGCTGTGTGGTCCTGTCGTACAGCGGAGAGCGGGAGACGGTCTTTGCCGCTCTGCGGGAGTTTTCCTGGCAGAGGGCGGAGGCGCATATGATCCTGCCCGACCACAGTACCAGGGCGCTGCGCCGGGAGTTTGAGGAAAAGCTGACAGGCAAGGTATTGATGAAGGCGGCCAGCACGCTGTTTTTCCCGCCGCCGCTGCGGGCGGCACGGGTGCTGTGGCACATGCTTCCCTTTATGAGACGGGGATTGAGCTGCCTGCGGCGGCGCCGGATCAAGGTGGAGCTGTTGGATGCCCTCTCCATTGGGATCTCGGTGGCCCGCCGGGATTTCGGTACTGCCGGTTCGGTGATGTTTCTGCTGGAGCTGGGTGAGCTGCTGGAGGAGTGGACCCGAAAAAAGTCGGTGGCAGATCTGGCGCAATGTATGTCGCTGAACGTGGATCGGGTGTGGATGCGGGGAGAGGAGGGAGAGCGCCTGGTTCCCATCAGCCAGGTCCGTCCCGGAGACGCGGTGGTGGTCCGGGCCGGCGGCGTGATCCCGATGGACGGCCTGGTGCTGGAGGGGGAGGCCGCCGTCAATCAGGCCTCCCTCACCGGAGAATCCATTCCGGTGGTCAAGCGGCCTGGCGGCATGGTCTATGCCGGTACCGTGGTGGAGGAAGGAGAGTGTGTGCTGGAGGTGAAGCAGGCCTCCGGCCAGAGCCGCTATGACCAGATTGTGGCGATGATCCAGCAGTCGGAGCAGATGAAATCCGCGGCGGAGAGCAAGGCGGCGGAGCTGGCAGACCGGCTGGTGCCTTACACGTTTGCCGGCAGCCTGCTGAGCCTGCTCCTTACCCGCAATCCGGCGCGGGCCCTGTCGGTGCTGATGGTGGACTTCTCCTGTGCGCTGAAGCTGGCTATGCCTCTGGCGGTGCTCTCCGCCATGCGGCAGGCAGGAGAGGCGCACATTACCGTCAAAGGCGGAAAGTTTCTGGAGGCCGTGGCACAGGCCGATGTCATTGTTTTTGATAAGACAGGCACCCTCACCCATGCCTGTCCCCGGGTGGTTCAGGTTGTGCCCTTTGACGGCAGGGAGGAGAAGGAGATGCTCCGGCTGGCCGCCTGCCTGGAGGAACACTTCCCCCATTCCATGGCAAACGCTGTGGTGGAGGAGGCCAGGCGCCGGGGGCTGACCCATGAGGAGTTCCACTCCAGGGTGGAGTATCTGGTGGCCCATGGGATTGCCAGCACGGTCGACGGGGCGCGGGTGCTGATCGGCAGCGCCCACTTTATCTTTGAGGACGAGGGCTGCACTGTTCCTCAGGGGGAGCAGGAGCGGTTTGATGCCCTGCCGCCCCAATATTCCCATCTGTATCTGGCCGTGGGGGGACGGCTGGCGGCGGTGCTGTGTATTGCCGACCCTGTGCGGGAGGAGGCGGAGCAGGTTCTTGCCGCCCTGCGGAGCCAGGGGATTGTCCGGACGGTGATGCTGACCGGAGACAGCGCCCGTAGCGCCGCCGCCATTGCTGCCCAAGTGGGGGTGGATGAGTTCCAGGCCGAGGTGCTGCCCGAGGACAAGGCCCGGTATGTAGCCCGGCTGCGGCGGGAGGGGCATACCGTGCTGATGGTGGGGGATGGGATCAACGATTCCCCCGCCCTCTCTGAGGCGGATGCCGGGCTTGCCGTCAGCGACGGGGCCGCCATTGCCCGGGAAATCGCGGATATTACCATCTCCGCTGAGAGCCTGTGGGAGCTGGTGGAACTGCGGCGGCTGTCCATGGAGCTGATGAGGCGTATCCGCTCCAATTACCGCTTTGTCATTGGCTTCAACGGAGCGCTGATCGCGCTGGGTGTGGCCGGTATCCTGCCCCCGGCCATGTCCGCCACTCTGCACAATCTCTCCACGCTGGGGGTCAGCCTGCGCAGCATGAGCCCTCTGCCTCTGGAAAACAAGAAATAAAGATAAAACCCGGCGCATCAACGATGCGCCGGGTTTTTCAAGCATTGGCAGCCAGCAGCAGCCGCAGCAGCCACCGGGGAGTGTGGGGCAGTTGAGCTTGGAGATAGGCAAAGGCTCCGTCACCCAAGGCCTCCACCTGCGACCAGGTAAGGGCCAGCCCCTGGGAAGAATAAGCCGGGTCTCCGATGGCCAGGACAGAGCCGGAAGCCATCCCACCGGAGGCGTACTGTCCAAAGGCGGCTCCACCCAGAGCAATGTACCGGCTGACAGCACCGCCGCCCATGGCAAGGCCCAGGCTGAGCGCAAAGCCGCCGACCGCGGCCAGCAGGCCCACAGCCAGACCGCCCAGAGCCACCCCTCCCACAGCCATGCCTCCAAGGGCCAGCAGCCCCAGAGAGCCGGCGCCGACGGAGAACAGGCCGGCGGAGAGGCCGCCCACCGCCACCACACCGGCAGCAAAGTTGCCGATGGCAATGATCCCCTTGGCGCGCTGAAAGCCGGGGCCCAGGTTGATGTGCACCAGCGGCAGGCCGAAAAGAGATGTCTTGCTGCAGAATTCGTACCGGTAGCCCCAGCCGTAGTAGTTGTGGACCACAGCGGGCTGAGTCTCAGTTTGGGGCTCGATCCCCCGCACCAAATAGTCCAGGCTTACGCCGAAGTAATCTGTCAGGGCAGACAGATTTTGGATATCCGGTGTGGAGGAGCCAGCTTCCCATTTCTGGACCGCTTGGCGGGACACCCCGATCACGTTGGCCAGCTCCTCCTGAGAAATACCCCGGCCTTTGCGCAGAGAGTAGAGCCGATCTTGAAACGCCATGGTGATGACCTCCTTTTTCGGGGCCATCTTATCAGGCAGACCCGTTTTTGGCAACCAACCGGGGCGTCCAATCTGACAACCAGGGGTTGCGTTCCCGAAAAAGACCGGTTTTACACCCGTCCGATGTCAGTGCGGAAATGCATATCTGTAAAGTGAATATGCTTGGCGGAGGCGTATGCCCCCTGGATAGCTGCTTCCAGATCCGGGCCGGTGGCGGTAACGCCCAACACCCGGCCGCCGTTGGTGAGTACGGCTCCGTCCTCACCCAACTTGGTGCCGGCGTGGAACACGGTGGCGGTCTGGGACGCATCCTCCAGGCCTGTAATGGGATATCCCTTTGCATAGCTGCCGGGGTAGCCGCCGCTGGCCAGCACCAGGCAGCAGGCCGCGCCCTCCTTCCAGAGTACGTCCACCTGATCCAGGGTGCCGTTCCGGCAGGCCAGGAACAGGTCCATCAGGTCGGAGTCCAGCAGGGAGAGCACCGCCTGGCACTCCGGGTCCCCGAAGCGGGCGTTGTATTCCACTACCTTGGGGCCGTCGGGGGTGAGCATCAGGCCGAAGTAGATCACCCCATGGAAGGGGCGGCCTTCCGCCTTGAGAGCGGCCACCGTTGGCAGGAAGATCTCCTCCATGCACCGCTTGGCGATCTCCGGGGTGTAGTTGGGGGAGGGGGAGATGGCTCCCATGCCGCCGGTGTTGGGGCCCTGGTTGCCGTCATGGGCCCGCTTGTGATCCTGAGAGGAGGGCATGGGGAGGATATGCTCCCCATCGCAGAAGGCCAGCACCGTAACCTCTGGTCCGGTCATGCACTCCTCGATGACCACCGTGGCTCCGGCGTCGCCGAATTTGTGGTCGCCCATCATGGCCCGGACGGCCTCCTGGGCCTCGGCCACGGTCTGGGCCACCACCACACCCTTGCCCAGAGCCAGGCCGTCGGCCTTCACAACAATGGGTGCGCCCTCCTCCTCAACATAGGCCAGTGCCTGGTCCATGTCGGTGAAGGTTTTGTGCTTGGCGGTGGGGATGTGGTACTTCTCCATCAGGGTTTTGGAGAAGCTCTTGCTGGCTTCGATGATGGCGGCGGCGGCGTTGGGGCCGAAGGCGGGGATGCCCGCTTTGTCCAGCTCGTCCACCATGCCCAGAGCCAGGGGATCGTCGGGGGCCACCACCACAAAGTCCATGCGGTTGTCCACGGCCCAGTCCACCATGGCCTTCACATCGGTGGCGGCGATGGGTACACATTGGGCAACGGCGGCGATGCCGCCGTTGCCCGGGGCGCAGTAGAGGTGGTCCACCTTGTCGCTCTTGGACAGGGCCCGGGCAATGGCGTGCTCCCGCCCGCCGCCGCCTACGATCAGTACATTCATGCAAAGCACCTCATTTCAGCACCATGCGCAGGGCCCACAGTCCCAGCAGATGGGCCGGATAGAATACATAGAAGAACCATTTGTTCTGGACGCCCAGCTGCCCCCGGTATCCGGCCAGCAGCAGCAGGGAGGCCGAGCTGCTCAGACAGCAGAGTACCTGGAAGGGGAGGGCAGAGGCCAGATAGCGCACCACCATGGATGCCGACAGCCAGGGCAGGGAGAGCAGGCCCACCAAGGGCTGGTAGACCAGGTAGAGCAGAGCCAGCCCCACACCCAGGCAGAGCAGAAGCTTTTTCCGGTCCTCACCCTGGAGGTAGAGGGCAAATACCAGCAGCACAGCGGGGAAACTGTAATCACAGTTCAGCCCCAGGGCCAGCATGCACCCCGCCAGCAAAGGCAGCCAGGCCACCGCCGGGGACCGGCCCTGTCCGCTGAGCCGCTCAAAGCCCCAGACCGCTCCGGCGGCCAGAAAAAAGGTAAAAATCACGTTGCCCCCCCATACTCCGGTGACCAGAGTAAAGGGAACCTGAGAGATCAGGGCGAACAGACCCAGCCGGAGCAGATAGCGGGAGAAGAACCGGGTTCTGCGGCACCCCTCCGCCACGAAGTAGGCAAAAATGGGAAAGGCCAGCCGGCCGATCAGCCGGGGCAGCAGGTCTGCCCAGCCGGGCAGGCCCATATCGGCCAGCATGGTGGGAAAGACCACTCCCATGTGGTCCACCAGCATGCACAGCGCGGCCAGATATTTGAGGGCGGCGGCGCTGAGGCCGTAGCGCTGCTCCATCTTAGTGGTGGAACAGCCGCATGCCGGTGAAGGCCATGACCATGCCGTACTTGTTGCAGGTGGCGATCACATGGTCGTCCCGGATGGAGCCGCCGGGCTGGACGATGTAGCGCACGCCGCTCTTGCGGGCCCGCTCCACGTTGTCGCCGAAGGGGAAGAAGGCGTCGGAGCCCACGGTGACGCCGGACTGGGTGGCGATCCACGCCTTTTTCTCCTCCGCGGTGAGCACCTCGGGCTTGACTTTGAAGGTGTTCTGCCACACGCCCTCGGCCAGCACGTCCTCGTACTCGTCGGAGATGTACACGTCGATGGCGTTGTCCCGGTCGGGGCGGCGGATGCCGTCCACGAACTGGAGGCCCAGCACCTTGGGGTGCTGGCGCAGCAGCCAGTTGTCCGCTTTGTTGCCCGCCAGCCGGGTGCAGTGGATGCGGCTCTGCTGGCCGGCGCCCACGCCGATGGCCTGGCCATCCTTCACATAGCAGACCGAGTTGGACTGGGTGTACTTCAGCGTGATCAGAGCCAGCACCATATCCCGCTTGGCGTTCTCGGGCAGGTCCTTGTTGTCGGTGACGATGTTGTTCAGCAGCTCGGCGTTGATGGCGTAGTTGTTCCGGCCCTGCTCAAAGGTGATGCCGAACACGTCCTTGTGCTCGATGGCCTTGGGGACGTAGTTGGGGTCGATTTGCACCACGTTGTAGCCGCCCTTGCGCTTGGTCTTGAGAACCTCCAGGGCCTCGTCGGTGTAGCCGGGGGCGATCACGCCGTCGGACACCTCCAGAGCCAGATAGCGGGCAGTCTGCACGTCGCACACGTCGGACAGAGCGGCCCAGTCGCCGTAGGAGCACAGCCGGTCGGCACCCCGGGCCCGGACATAGGCGCAGGCGATGGGGGAGAGGTCCATATCCTCGGCAAAATAGATCTTCTTCTCCACCTCGGTGAGCGGGGTGCCCACGGCGGCGCCGGCGGGGGAGACGTGCTTGAAGGAGGCGGCGGCGGGCAGGCCGGTGGCCTCCTTCAGCTCCTTCACCAGCTGCCAGGAGTTGAGGGCGTCCAGGAAATTGATGTAGCCCGGCTTGCCGTTGAGCACCTGGATGGGCAGCTCACCGGACTCCATGAAGATGCGGGCGGGCTTTTGATTGGGGTTGCAGCCGTATTTCAGTTCCAGTTCGGTCATGATGTGTCCTTTTCCCCCTTATGCGTGCTTGTTGATAATGACGCTCTCCCAGCTGCCGGTCATCAGGTCCACGTACCGCACAAACAGGGAGACCTTGTTTTCCTCATTCAGGTTGTCCCAGATCAGCTGGGCAAACTCCTGGGGCGTCTGGCTGGTGATGGCCACCTGCTCCGGCTCTCCCTCAAAGGAGGGCAGGGGATTGCCGTCCCCCATATAAGTGTGAATGAAGTGGCCCTGGCCCGCCAGAGGCTTTTCATAGGCGAAGAAATACCGGCGGCAGGAAACCGGGTTCCCGCCGGCGCTCTTCAGAATGGACAGGGTGTAGTCCCCGTCCTTTTTCAGCAGGCCGGAAATGCGGGGGGTGTAGTTGGGGCTGTCGGGCTCAAAGGTGCGGGTGTGAAGGGCCTGGGCAAAGGTCTTGCCCGCCGCCAGCCCCTCCCGGATGGTGTCGGTCTGGTCGCCGTTGGTGACGATGGTGGAGGCTCCGAATACCCGGACCGGATTGTAGATGATGAGGGAGGGGTCGGTCATCTTGGATGGGTCGTGGGCCTGGGTACGGATGCCGTCGGGGGTCTCCACAAAGACCCGGTTGCGGGAATTTTCGCTGCGGCCCATGATGAAATAGGCGATGACCGCCTTGGTGTCGTCCAGGGAGCGGCCCAGCACAATGCCCCGACCGGGGTAGGGATTGGTGCGCAGCAGCGCGGTGAGATCCAGCGTTTTCATGATAAAACTCCTTTTATTTGGGCTCCTCCCGGGAATCAGAGTCGGGGGTGAACAGCCAGCGGACAAAGCGGATGAGATTGGAGACAATGGGAATGAACAGGATGCAGGCTCCCACCACGCAAAGAAACATACCTGGCTTTGAATCCATCCCGATGCCGCCCAGGAACAAGAAGCCGCCGCTGAGAATTAAAGCGAGATAGTGCAGATCATTCATTCAGATTCCTCCTTGATTTGGACAATCCGCCCGTCCACCGAGAGGCGGCCTTGACAGAACAGGGAGACGGCCTGGGGCAGGATCACCCACTCGGCCTGCTCCATGACCCGGCACTGGAGGACCTCCGGCGTGTCGCCGGGGAGGATATCCACCGCCTTCTGGAGGATGATGGGTCCGCCGTCGGGCTCCTCGTTGACGAAATGGACGGTGGCGCCGGTGACCTTTACCCCGTAGGCCAGGGCCTTTTCGTGGACATGGAGGCCGTAGTATCCCGCGCCACAGAAGGAGGGGATCAGGGCGGGGTGGACGTTGAGGATGGCGTTGGGATAGGCCTGCACCATCTCCTCGGTGAGAATGTGCATAAAACCCGCCAGCACCACCAGTCCGATGTCCAGCTCTTTCAGCTTGGCCACCAGAGCCTGGGTCATCTCCCGGTTGGAGGCAAACTCCTTCCGGGCCACCACATAGCCGGGGATACCGGCTTTTTCCGCCCGTTCCAGGGCGTAGGCGCCGGCTTTGGAGGAGAGGACGGCGGCGATAGTCCCATTTTTCAGCTCACCCCGGGCCTGGGCGTCGATAAGGGCCTGGAGATTGGTCCCGCCGCCGGAGACCAACACGGCGATCCGGGTCATAGCAGCTCCACCCCGGCGTCGCCGGATACCACGGAGCCGATGATATAGGCCCGCTCGCCGGAGCGGCAGAGAATATCCTTGGCGTGGCCCGCCTCCTCTTTGGGAATGGCCAGGATCATGCCCACGCCCATGTTGAAGGTGTTGTACATATCCCGCACGGGGATATCTCCCTTTCGGGCGATGAGGGTAAAGATTGGGGGGACCGGGAAGGAGGCGGTCTCGATCTGCGCGGTGAGCCCCTGCTTCATCATCCGGGGCACGTTTTCGTAGAGGCCGCCGCCAGTAATGTGGCTGATGGCCTTGATGTGGATGCCGTTATTCAGCAGGCACTGGATGGTCTTGACATAGATGCGGGTGGGGGTGAGCAGGGTCTCCCCCAGGCTCTTGCCCTCCAGCTCCTCCATGGGAGTGGTCAGATCGGCGTGCTCCACGTCAAGGACCTTGCGCACCAGGGAAAAGCCGTTGGAGTGGATGCCGCTGGAACCCAGGCCGATGAGTACGTCGCCGGCGGTCAGATCCTTGCCGTCGATGATCTTCTCCTCGTCCACGATACCCACGGAGAAACCGGCCACATCATAGTCGTCCTCGGCCATCAGACCGGGGTGCTCGGCGGTCTCGCCGCCCACCAGGGCGCAGCCTACCTGGCGGCAGCCCTCGGTGATGCCGGCCACGATTTCGGCGATGCGGGCGGGATCGTTCTTGCCGCAGGCGATGTAGTCCAGGAAGAACAGGGGAGTGGCGCCGCCGCAGATGATGTCGTTGACGCACATGGCCACGCAGTCGATGCCGATGGTGTCATGCTTGTCCATCAGCTGGGCCAGCCGCAGCTTGGTGCCCACGCCGTCGGTGCCCGATACCAGCACCGGCTTTTTCATACCGGACACATTGGGGGCAAACAGGCCGCCGAAGCCGCCCAGAGTGCCCATGACGCCGGGAATGTAGGTGGACTCCACCATAGGCTTGATGCGCTCTACCGATTCATACCCGGCGGTTACGTCCACACCGGCGGCGGCGTAGGATTCGGAGTGAGAGTTTTTCATATCGGTCATTCCTTTCCGGTCCAGCAATAGGTGCAGATCTTGTCGCGGTCGATGCCGATGGCCTCCAGCAGGCCGTCCAGGGACTGGTAGCCCAGGGAGTCGAAGCCCATCTTTTCACAGATGGACTTGAGCATGCACTGGCCCCGCTGGGTGGAGGCGTCGGCGTACTCGTCCAGATGCAGCTGTCCCTCGTCCCCCTCCAGCTCCTGGATGGTGCGGCGGGAGAGCAGCTCCATGTCGGAGTTGCTGCGGGAGAAGTTCAGGTACTTGCAGCCGTACATGATGGGGGGACAGGCCGAGCGCATGTGGACCTCCTCGGCTCCCGACTCGTAGAGAAATTCCACCGTTTCCCGCAGCTGGGTACCCCGGACGATGGAGTCGTCCACGAACAAAAGCTTCTTGCCCTCAATGAGCTCGGGAACAGGAATCTGCTTCATCTTGGCCACCTGGTTGCGGGCCTCCTGGTTGGCGGGCATGAAGGAACGGGGCCAGGTGGGGGTGTATTTGACAAAGGGGCGGGCAAAGGGCTTGCCGCTGCGGTTGGCAAAGCCGATGGCGTGAGGTACGCCGGAGTCAGGCACGCCGGCCACATAGTCCACCTTGGGCAGCTGGCCCTTCTGTACCTCATCCCGGGCCATAATCTCCCCGTTGCGGTAGCGCATGACCTCCACGTTTACCCCCTCATAGTTGGAGTTGGGGTAGCCGTAATAGGTCCACAAAAAGGCGCAGATGCGCATGTTGTCCCCGGCGGGGGCCAGGGTTTGCCAGCCCTCGGCGGTGAGCCGGACGATCTCACCGGGGCCCAGCTCGTAGGCGTCGGTATAGCCCAGCTTGTGGTAGGCGAAGGACTCAAAGGAGACGCAGCAGCCCTCCTCATTCTTTCCGATGAGCACCGGCAGGCGGCCCAGCCTGTCCCGGGCGGCGATAATGGCGTCGGAGGTGAGGATCAGCATGGTGCAGGAGCCGTCGATCTCCTCCTGGGCGTGGCGGATGCCGCTGACCAGGTCCTCCTTCTGATTGATGAGGGCGGCGGCCAGCTCGGTGGCGTTGACCTTGCCGGAGCTCATGGCCATGAACTGGTGGCCCCGCTCAGAGAAGTAACGCTCCACCAGCTTGTCGGTGTTGGTAATGATGCCCACGGTGATAATGGCGTACAGCCCCAGATGGGAGCGCACGATCAGGGGCTGGGGGTCGGTGTCGCTGATGCAGCCGATACCGGCGCAGCCGTGGAAATCGGACAGATCCTTGTCAAACTTGGTGCGGAACGGCGTGTTCTCAATGTTGTGGATCTGGCGCTGAAATCCGGTCTCAGCGTCATAAACCGCCATGCCGCCCCGCTTGGTGCCCAGGTGGGAGTGGTAGTCGGTGCCGAAGAACACGTCCATCACACAGTCGCGCTTGGAAATGGTGCCGAAAAAGCCTCCCATACCTTACTTGTCCCCCATAAGGCGGCGCATCACTTCTTCGTAGGCCTCCTCGGCGCCGCCCATATCCCGGCGGAACCGGTCCTTGTCCAGCTTCTCGTGGGTCTTTTCATCCCACAGGCGGCAGGTGTCGGGAGAGATCTCGTCGGCCAGCACGATGGTGCCGTCGCTGGTTTTGCCAAACTCCAGCTTGAAGTCCACCAGATCAATGCCGATCTCCTTCATGAAGCCCTTCAGCAGATCGTTGACGGCGAAGGCGTACTTCTTGATGAGCTCGATCTCCTCGGGGGTGGCCAGCTTGAGGGCCAGAGCGTGGTAGCTGTTGAGCAGGGGATCGCCCAGATCGTCGTTCTTGTAGGAGAACTCGATGGTGGGCTGGTCGAATACAATGCCCTCCTCCACGCCGTAGCGCTTGGCGAAGGAGCCGGCGGAGATGTTGCGGATGATGACCTCCAGGGGGACGATGGACACCTTCTTCACGGCGGTCTCCCGGTCGGAGAGTTCCTCCACATAGTGGGTGGGTACGCCCTTCTCCTCCAGGCGGCGCATCAGGTTGTTGGTCATGCGGTTGTTGATGGCGCCCTTGCCGGTGATGGTGCCCTTCTTCAGGCCGTTGAAGGCGGTGGCGTCGTCCTTGTAGGATACGATGACCACTTCAGGGTCGTTGGTGGCGAATACCTTCTTGGCCTTGCCTTCGTACATCTGCTCTTTCTTCTCGTAAGACATCTCAAAACTCCTCCATTCGGATTTTTTCATCTTTTTTGGCGACTTCCGCGGCCATATCAGCCTTAAACTGGGCCAGCTTGGCGGTTAAAGTGTCATCGGACAGGGCCAGCATCTGGGCGGCCAGGATGGCGGCGTTATCGGCTCCATCCACCGCCACGCAGGCCACCGGGATGCCCTTGGGCATCTGAACCATGGACAGCAGGGAGTCCAGTCCTCCCATCATGGAGGTTTTAATGGGTACTCCGATGACGGGCAGGGTGGTGTAGGCGGCCAGAACTCCGGCCAGGTGGGCGGCCTTGCCCGCGGCGGCAATGATGACCCCAAAGCCGTTCTCCGCGGCGTGGGCGGCCAGCTCCTCGGCGGCGGCGGGTGTGCGGTGGGCGGAGATGACCCGCACCTCCGCGGGGATACCAAAGGCTTTCAGCCGGCTGATGCAGGGGCGCATGGTGTCCAGATCCGAATCGGAACCCATGACAACAGCAACTTTTTTGACCATAGGACCCTCCTGTGTAGCTAAAAATTTTTCAGGGAAAGAAAAAATAAATCAGGGCGTCCGATACACGGACGCCCTGTGTTGCTTACTCCCTGATAGTGGACAGGTTGGTGCCGTGAATGAGCCAAATTCCTGCGCGCTGAACGTGCACCGGCGTCATCCCCGTACCTCCTTGTGCCAAGATACGTAAACTATATCGGATTTTTACGGTGTTTGCAAGGGGTGGACAGAATTTTGTCTGCTTATACAACTTTTAGGTGAATGTACGGATTCTCCCTTGTGAAGATGGGCGGGAGCAGGCGCAAAAAAACGGACCGCCCCTTTGGAGCGGTCCGGGTGGAACTCAGTCGCGGAGATACTGCTTTACCAACTCCTGGAGCAGCTCGTCCCGGTCCAGCTTGCGGATCAGGGCCCGGGCGTTGTTGTAGTTGGTAATATAAGTGGGGTCCTCTGAGAGGATGTATCCCACAATCTGGTTGATGGGGTTATAACCCTTTTCCTGCAGGGACTGGTAGACCGAGGAGAGAATCTGCTTGATCTCCGGGTCTTTATCGTTCTGCAGGCTGAATTTGCGGGTGTAATCCATCTCCATGCCTGATACACCTCCCTGTATCAATCTGTTTCCCATTTTAGCGGAAAATTTTCATGATGTAAAGAGCCAGACCAAAATTTTATGATTCTTTAAGAAGTCCGGCGCAACCTTTTGCCGGCCTCCATGGTATGATAGGTGCCAGAGGCGTTCCGGTCCGCCGCTTCGGGGCATGGGCGGGGGAGGAAGCCGGGCGCGCTGGATGCCCAAAAGAGAGGTGAGGCGCATGACAGACGAGAGGACCGCCCGGGCTCAGGTGGAGCGCTGGGGGGACATGGTGTGGCGGCTGGCCCTGGCCCGCACCCGGCATATCCAGGACAGCGAGGATGTGTTCCAGGAGGTGTTTGCCCGCTTCTTCCGGCACGAGGGGGAGCTGGACAGCGACCAGCACCGGAAGGCCTGGCTGATCCGCTGCACCCTGAACTGTACCAATACCCTGTTGTCCGCCCGCTGGCGGAGCTGGCTGCCTCTGGAGGAGGTGGTGACCCAAACGATGGAGCCGGAGGACCGGACGGTGTACCGGGCGGTGCTGGAGCTGCCAAAGGCCTACCGCACCGCCATCCACCTCCACTACTACGAGGGCTACTCCGTGGCCGAGATCGCCGCCCTGACCGGCGCAAAGGAGGGCACGGTGAAGAGCTGGCTGTCCAGAGGCCGGGAGAAGCTGGCGCAGGCGCTGAAAGGAGAAGAACTTCCATGATGGACCGGTATAGACGAGCAAATGATTCCCTCCATCCCACGCCCCGGGCGGTGGAGCGGGCAGTGGCGGGGGAGAGGTCCCGGCGAAAGAGAAAACCGCTGAAGGCTCTGGTTCCGGCAGGTGTGGCGATGGCAGTGGCGGCAGCCCTGCTGGTCACCGGCGTTCCCGGCGGGGGTGAAGGCGGGCCGCTGGTCGCCAATGCCTATGCCATCGCCCAGCCGGTATATCCTGACCTGCCCCAATGTCCGGCCGAGCCCGCAGGGGGCAGCCAGACGGCCTGGGAGCAGTTCAATGAGGATTATGACGCCTACTGGAACGCCTGGCGGGACTATCAGGATGAGGTTCCCTCCCTGTACGACACCCCCGAGCTAAAGACCGCACTGGCGGCTTTTTCGGAAAAAAGCACCGCCCTGGCCCTGTCAGGGGAGGACAACCGGGTTTATTCCCCCGTGTCGCTGTGGTTTGCCCTGGCCATGCTGGCCGAGACCACCGGGGGAGAGACCCGGCAGCAGATTCTGGATGCCCTGGGGGCGAAGGACCTGGAACAGCTTCGGGATTGGGCAGACATTCTGTGGCACGCCATTTATATGGACGACGGCACTGCAACGACCCTGCTGGGAAATTCCATCTGGCTCGATGAGAACGTTACCTTCCACCAGGATGTGCTGGAGGCCCTGGCAGAGCGCTACTATGCCGGGTCTTATCAGGTAACCATGGGTACGGATGAGGCGGATCAGGCCCTGTCCGACTGGGTGGCGGAGCAGACGAAAGGGCTCATTGGCTCTGACGGCGACGTGCTGCATACCAAGGTGGACACTCTGAATATACTGGCCTCCACCCTTTACTATAAAGCGGGGTGGAGGGATGAGTTCAACGAAGGTCAGACGGAGCGAGATATCTTTACCGCCGCTGACGGTACGGTGACAGAGGTTGATTTCATGCACGCCACCCGGGACGCCACCTTTCTGCGGCAGAACGGCTATCAGGCCGCGTCCCTGTCCACTACCAGCGGAGAGATGATCTTTGTGCTCCCTGATGAGGGGATCGCCCCCGCCGATCTGCTGGCTGACCCGAACTTTTTGGAAGCGGTCACCGATTTTGAGAACGGCATCTTTGGGGAGGTCCAGTGGTCGGTACCCAAGTTCGATGTGAAGTCCGAGTTGGATTTGAAGCCCACCATAGAGGGACTGGGGATCACAGACGTTTTTGACCCCGATGTCTCCGATTTTACCCCCCTCACCGCTCTGGAACCTGTGTGGCTGGATCAGGCTAAGCAGATTGCCCGGGTGAAGGTGGACGAGAAGGGTGTGGAGGCCGCCGCCGTCACGCTGCTGGCCACCGATGGCGGCGCCGCCCTGCCGGAGGATTCCACAATCTGCGTCATGGATCTGGACCGCCCCTTCCTCTTTATCATCCGGGACGGCAGCGCCGTTCTTTTCATAGGCGTGGTGGAGCAGGTAGGATAGAAAAAATCCCCGTCCGTGGACGGGGATTTTTTTATGGTATTTTTTAGCGCAGGACGGCGCCCAGCTGGCTGGCCAGAGCCTCCAGCACCTTCTTCACGTCGGCGTCGGCTTCCTCGCCGGTGAGGGAGCGGTCGTCAGCCCGGAGCACCAGGTTGAAGGCTACGGACTTCTTGCCCTCGTCCACGCCCTTGCCGCGGTAGATGTCGAACAGAGTGATCTGCTGGATCAGCTTGCCGCCGGCAGAGCGGATGCAGTCCTCCAGAGCGCCCACGGTGACCTTCTCCTCGCACACTACGGCGATATCCCGGGTGACCGAGGGGAACTTGGGCAGGGGGACGTACTCGGGGTCGGCCCCCTTGGCGTTGGCCAGCTCGTCCAGCGCCAGCTCGGCGCAGTACAGCTCGCCGTCCACACCGTAATTCTGGGCCACCAGGGGGTGGATCTGGCCAAAATAGCCCACGCAGTTGCTGCCTGCCCACACCTCTGCCACGCGGCCGGGGTGGTAGGACACCAGCTCAGGAATGCCGGTGCCGGTGCGGAAGGTGACATCCTCCGCCCGCAGGTCCTCCAGAATGGCCTCCACGGCCCCCTTCATGGTGTAGAAGTCCATGTCGCTGCCGTAGGCGCCCAGGGTGAGGACCTTGGACTCCAGAGCAAGGCCATCTTTGCCGCCGGGCTGGTAGACCCGGCCCACCTCGTACAGCTTTACATTCTGGTTGCGGTAGTTGTAGTTCCGGGTCAGGATCTCCAGCATGGAGGGGAGGGTGGTGGTGCGCATGATGGAGGTGTCCTCGCCCAGGGGATTGAGGATTTTCAGGGAATTGCGTCTGTGGTAGTCGGCGGGCCAGTTGATTTTGTCATAGCAGGTGGGGGAGATGAAGGAGTAGGTGATGATCTCATCGTATCCCATGGCCCGGCACATGGAGCCCAGCTGGCGCTCCAGCTTCTCCTCCTCGCCGAAGCCGCCCAGGGTGGTCTGGCCCCGCATCAGGGTGGAGGGGATGTTGTTGTAGCCGTGGAACCGGGCCACTTCCTCCGCCAGGTCGGCCATGCCGATCACGTCGCCCCGCCAGGAGGGAACGGTCACCTGGTCACCCTCCACCTGGAAATCCAGCTTCTTCAGGATGGATACCATCTCGTCCGCGGCCACGTCGGTGCCCAGCAGGCCGTTGATGCGCTCCGGCTCCAGCTTGAGCACACGGGGCTGAGGCACGTGGTTGAGGATGTCGATAGTGCCGTCCACCACCTCACCGGCGCCCAGCAGCTCCACCAGCTCGCAGGCACGCTCCACGGCGGGCAGGGTGTTCATGGGGTCCAGGCCCTTCTCGAACTTGGCAGAGGCCTCGGTGCGCATGCCCAGGGCCAGCGCGCCCTTGCGGATGCAGGTACCGTCGAAGCAGGCGGACTCAAACACCACGTCGGTGGTGTCGGCCACGATCTCGCTGTTCTCGCCGCCCATGATGCCTGCCAGGCCCACGGCCCGGTGCTCGTCGGCGATGACCAGGTGATTGGCGTTGAGGGTATGCTCCTTGCCGTCCAGAGTGGTGAGCTTCTCGCCCTCCTCCGCCCGGCGGACGATGATTTTGCCGCCCTTCACGTAGCGGTAGTCAAAGGCGTGCATGGGCTGGCCGTACTCCAGCATGACGTAGTTGGTGATGTCCACGATGTTGTTGATGGGCCGCACACCCATGGCCCGCAGCCGCTCCCGCATCCACTTGGGGGAGGGGGCGATCTTCACGTTGCGCACCATCCGGGCGGTGTACCGGGGGCACAGGTCGGCGGCGGGGGTCTCCACGTCCAGCAGCTCCACCAGGCTGCCCTCAGCGCCGCCCTTTACTACCGGCTGGTGGAGGGAGAGGGGGGCGTCAAAGGTAGCGGCGGCCTCCCGGGCCAGACCGATGACGGAGAGACAGTCGGGTCGGTTGGGGGTGATCTCAAACTCCACCACATGGTCGTCCATGCCGATGATGGGCTTAATGTCGTCGCCGGGCTTGCAGTCCTCCCTCAGCACAAAGATGCCGTCGGGGATACAGTGGGGGAACTCCGCCTGCTGGGCGTGGAGGTCCT
>NHCFR00700__coassemble_1160_pt1 | contig 25604 bp, 28 predicted proteins | sample NHCFR00700__metabat2_low_PE_032 | metagenome-assembled genome bin NHCFR00700
CTAAAATAAAAGAGGGCAAAAAAATACACTTGACATTCGACGTGGGTGTCAAGTGTATTTTTTTGCCCTCTTTTAAACGGCGGATCGGGGGGCGGCAGGGCGGGGCACGGGGAAAAAAGGTGGGTTGCGGGGAAAGACCCAGGAAAGAAGGGGACAAAAAAGCACCGGGACGTGCCAAGAAAACAATCCCGAAATTCAGGTATAATCGGCGCAGATAGTGTGCGGTTTTAACTTTTAACGGAAACCGCCGCTGGCCCAAAAAAGGAGGTTGTAATATGCAGCAGGAAGCTCTGGGAATGGTGGAGACCAAAGGCCTGGTAGGCGCGATTGAGGCTGCCGATGCCATGGTCAAATCCGCAAATGTCAGCCTGGTGGGCTATGAGAAGATCGGTTCCGGACTGGTCACCGTGATGGTGCGGGGCGACGTGGGCGCGGTTAAGGCGTCTACCGATGCCGGCGCTGCCGCGGCCCAGAAGGTGGGAGAAGTGGTTTCCGTCCACGTCATCCCCAGACCCCATACGGATGTGGAGAAGATTCTGCCCCACATGCAGTAAGCGCAACGGATTACCTCAAGAATTCAAATCATAAAAAGTTCGGAGGGTTAACACATGAAAGATGAACTGGTCAGCAAGGTCATGGACGAAGTCATGAAGAAGATGGGCATTTCCGAGCCCGCCTGCGCTCCCGAGGAGAGCTGCTGCGCTCAGCCCGCTCCCGCCTGCAATCTGACGGAATTTGTGGGCACCGCCATGGGCCATACCATCGGCCTGGTCATTGCCAACCTGGATCACCAGGTCCACGAGAAGCTGGGCATCGACAAGAAGTATCGTTCTATCGGCATCATTGGCGACCGTACCGGCGCCGGCCCCCAGATCTTTGCTGCTGACGAGGCGGTGAAGGCTACCAACTCCGAGATCGTGCTCATTGAGTGCCCCCGTGATACCGAGGGCGGCGCTGGCCACGGCTGCTTCATTGTCTTCGGCGCGGAAGACGTGTCCGATGTTCGCCGGGCCGTTGAGGTTACCCTGCGTGAGGTGGAGCGCACCTTCGGCGACGTGTACGGCAACAGCGCCGGCCATCTGGAGTTCCAGTATACTGCCCGCGCCAGCTACGCGCTGAACAAGGCCTTTGGCGCCCCCATCGGCAAGTCCTTCGGTATCACCGTAGGCGCTCCCGCTGCCATCGGTCTGGTTCTGGCCGATACCGCTGTGAAGGCTGCTACCGTGGACGCCATCAGTGTTGCTACTCCCGGCAACGGCGGTACCAGCTACTCCAACGAGGTCAACTTCTTCTTCTCCGGTGATTCCGGCGCGGTGAAGCAGGCCATTATTGCTGCCCGCGATGTGGGCATGCAGCTGCTGAAGGCCCTTGAGCCCGGTGAGGAGCTCAAGAGCGCCACCACCCCCTACATCATCTAATTAACGGGAAGGAGTCAGTGACATGAAGTCTAAGCGTTTTGAAGTGCTGGACGCCCGCCCGGTCAACCAGGACGGCTATGTGCAGGAGTGGCCTGAGGTGGGTCTGATCGCCATGAACAGCCCCTTCGACCCCAAGCCCAGCATCAAGATTGAGAACGGCGTGGTGACCGAGCTGGACGGCAAGACCCGCGCTGAGTTTGACATGCTGGATACCTTTATCGCCGACCACGCCATCCGCCTGGAGAACGCCGAGAAGGCCATGGCCATGGATTCTCTGGAGATCGCCCGGATGATCGTGGACATCAACGTCTCCCGGAAGGAAGTGCTGGACATCACCCTGTCCCTCACTCCCGCCAAGCTGACCGAGGTCGTGGGCAAGCTGACCATCGTGGAGATCATGATGGGCATGACCAAGATGCGCGCCCGTATGATGCCCGCCAACCAGTGCCACGTCACCAACGTGCGCGACAACCCGGTGCAGATCGCCGCTGACGCCGCCGAGGCTGCGGTCCGTGGCTTTGCCGAGATGGAGACCACCGTTGCCGTGGCCCGTTACGCTCCCTTCAACGCCATGGCCCTGTTCGTGGGCGCCCAGGTGGGCCGTCCCGGCATCATGACCCAGTGCGCCCTGGAAGAGGCCACCGAGCTGATGCTGGGTATGCGCGGCTTCACCACCTATGCCGAGACCATTTCCGTCTACGGCACCGAGCCCGTCTTTATGGACGGCGACGACACCCCCTACTCCAAGGCGTTCCTGGCCAGCTGCTACGCTTCCCGCGGCCTGAAGATGCGCTTTACCTCCGGCACCGGCTCCGAGGTGCAGATGGGCTACGCCGAGGGCAAGTCCATGCTGTATCTGGAGGCCCGCTGCCTGGCCGTCACCAAGGGCGCCGGCGTGCAGGGCACCCAGAACGGCTCCGTCTCCTGCATCGGCGTGCCCGCCGGTGTGCCCGGCGGTATCCGCGCCGTGGCCGCTGAGAACCTGATCGCCATGCTGCTGGACCTGGAGTCCACCACCTCCAACGACCAGACCTTCACCCACTCCGATCTGCGCCGGGTGGCCCGTACCGTGCCTCAGCTCTTCTCCGGCACCGACTACATCTGCTCCGGCTACTCCGCCACCCCCAACTACGACAACATGTTCGCCGGCTCCAACTGGGATGCTGAGGACTATGACGACTGGGTCATCATCCAGCGCGACATGAAGATCGACGGCGGCCTGCAGCCCGTCCGGGAAGAGGACGTGCTCAAGGCCCGCAACAAGGCTGCCCGCGCCCTGCAGGGTATGTTCCGTGAGCTGGGTCTGCCCGAGATCACCGACGCCGAGGTGGAGGCCGCTACCTATGCCAACGGCTCCAACGACATGCCTCAGCGCAACGTCAACGAGGATCTGAAGGCTATCGAGGACATGATGGCCCGCAAGGTCACCGGCGTCGACTTCGTCAAGGCTCTGGACCGTGCCGGCTTCCCCGACGTGGCCCACAACATCTACAACATGCTCCGCCAGAAGGTGGCCGGCGACTACCTGCACACCGCCTCCATCTTTGACGAGAACTTCCACGTCCTCTCCGCGGTCAACGTTCCCAACGAGTACCACGGGCCCATGACCGGCTACCAGATCAGCGAGGAGCGCTGGAACCAGCTGAAGAACATTCCCAGAGCCATCCGTCCTGAAGACATCTAAGAGGGGTGAAGCGACATGACGTTTGATGAAAACACTCTGCGCAGTGTAATTGAAGAAGTTCTCAAGGAGATGGGCGCCGGCCAGAGCGCGCCCGCCGCGGCTCCCGCCGCCTCCACCGTTCCCGCCGCCGGCAAGCTGACCCTGACCGAGCACGGCGAGGCCAGCAAGGGCACCGCCGCCGACGAAGTGGTCATCGGCCTGGCTCCCGCCTTCGGCACCCGTCAGACCAAGACCATCGTGGACCTGCCTCACGACAAGGTGCTGCGTGAGATCATCGCCGGCATCGAGGAGGAGGGCATGAAGTGGCGCATCATCAAGGTGTACCGCACCTCCGACGTCTCCTTTATCGCCCATGACGCCGCCGAGTACTCCGGCTCCGGCATCGGCATCGGCATCCAGTCCAAGGGCACCACCGTCATCCACCAGAAGGACCTGCCCCCCCTGTCCAACCTGGAGCTGTTCTCCCAGGCGCCCCTGATTGACCTGGAGACCTACCGCAAGATCGGCAAGAACGCCGCCAAGTACGCCAAGGGCGAGGCCCCCACTCCCGTCCCCACCAAGAACGACCAGATGGCCCGTCCTACCTATCAGGCGCTGTCCGCTCTGCTCCACATCAAGGAGACTGAGCTGGTGGACAACAACAAAAAGCCGCAGGCCGTTTCGGTCTCGTTCCAGTAAGGAGGCAGCAAGTTTATGGATCAGGAACTTTTGATGAAGCAGATCGTGGAGCAGGTCATGGCCGCCATGAAGACCGGCGCCTCCGCTCCCTCCGCCCCCGCCGCCTGCTGCGGCGATAAGCTCACCGCGGCCAACTTTCCTCTGGCCGAGAGCATGGCTGACAAGATCAAGACCCCCACCGGCAAGGACTTCACCTCTCTGAGCTATGAGAAGATGATCAACGGCGAACTCACCGCCGACGATATGCGTATCGCTCCCGAGACCCTGGAGATGCAGGCTCAGGTGGCCGAGTCCGTCCACCGCGAGGCCTTCGCCGGCAACCTGCGCCGGGCCGCCGAGCTCATCGCCGTGCCCGACGAGCGCCTGCTGGAGATCTACAACGCCCTGCGTCCCTACCGCTCCACCAAGCAGGAGCTGCTGGACATCGCCAACGAGCTGGATGGCAAGTACGGCGCCAAGACCGCCGCTACTCTGGTGCGTGAGGCCGCTGAGGTCTATGAGAAGCGCGGCAGACTGAAGAAGTTCTAATCATCACCAGAGTCAGGAGGCGCCCTATGAAACTTGTCGCAGGCATCGACATTGGAAACGCGACCACGGAAACGGCTCTGGCCCGTCTGGAGGGCGGCCGTGCCGTGTTCCTGGCCAGCGGCACGGTACCCACCACGGGCATCAAGGGCACCCGCCAGAACATCAACGGTATTTTTCACTCCCTGAACGCGGCGCTGGAAAAGGCCGGATATACCATTGAGCAGCTCTCCGAGGTGCGGCTCAATGAGGCCGCCCCCGTCATCGGCGATGTGGCTATGGAGACCATCACCGAGACGATCATCACGGAATCCACCATGATTGGCCACAATCCGGCCACCCCCGGCGGCATGGGCGTCGGGGTGGGAGAGACCATCCTTATCACCGACCTGGAAAACGCCCCCGGCGGGAAGGACTATATCGTCATCATTCCCAAGTCGGTGGACTTTGAAGAGGCCGCCCGGCTCATCAACCGGGGCAACAGCGGCAGCCGGCAGGTCACCGCGGCCATTGTGCAGCGGGACGACGGCGTGCTCATCCACAACCGGCTGGACCGCAAGATCCCCATTGTGGACGAGGTGGCCCTGGTGGACAAGGTGCCTGTGGGCATGCGTTCCGCCGTGGAGGTTGCCTCGGCCGGCGGCGTGGTGGAGGTCCTTTCCAACCCCTATGGTATCGCCACTCTGTTCGGGCTCTCCTCTGAGGAGACCCGACAGGTGGTGCCCATCGCCCGGGCCCTGATCGGCAACCGCTCCGCGGTGGTCATCAAGACTCCCGCCGGCGACGTGAAGGAGCGGAAGATCCCCGCCGGCTCCATTGAGCTGATGGGACAGAACCGCAGCGTCAGGGTGGACGTGGACGCCGGCGCCGAGCGCATCATGAAGGCGGTGGAGTCTATCCCCACGCTGGAGGATGTGCGGGGCGAGCCCGGCACCAACGCCGGAGGCATGCTGGAGAAGGTGCGCCAGGTCATGGCCAATCTGACCAGCCAGCACCCCAGAGACATCAAGATCCAGGACCTGCTGGCAGTGGACACCTTTACCCCGCAGAAGGTACAGGGTGGTCTGGCCAATGAGTTCTCCCAGGAGAACGCGGTGGGCATTGCCGCCATGGTAAAGGCCGACCGCCTTCAGATGGAGGCCATCGCCAAGGAGTTTTCCCAGCAGATCGGCGTGCCGGTCCGGGTGGGCGGCGTGGAGGCCGACATGGCCATCCGCGGAGCCCTGACCACACCGGGCACCAATAAGCCGCTGGCCATCTTGGACATGGGCGCCGGTTCCACCGACGCCTCCATCATCAGCCCGGAGGGAGAGATCCACTCCATCCATCTGGCCGGCGCGGGCAACATGGTCACGCTGCTCATCCAGTCCGAGATGGGACTGGCCGACTTTGATACCGCCGAGGATATCAAAAAGTATCCCCTGGCTAAGGTGGAAAGCCTGTTCCACATCCGCCATGAAAACGGCACCGTGGAATTTTTCCAAAAACCCCTGGACCCCAACCTCTTTGCCAAGGTGGTCATCCTGAAGGAGGGAAAGTTCATCCCTCTGGAGGGCGATCTGTCCATGGAGCGCATCAAGCTCATCCGCCAGCAGGCTAAGCAGAAGGTGTTTGTTACCAACGCCATCCGGGCCCTCACCCGGGTGAGCCCCACCGGCAACGTGCGGGAGATCCAGTTCGTTGTGCTGGTGGGCGGCTCCGCGCTGGACTTTGAGGTGCCCCAGATGGTGACGGACGCGCTGTCCCAGTACAAGGTGGTGGCCGGCCGGGGCAACATCCGAGGTACGGAGGGTCCCCGCAACGCGGTGGCCACCGGGCTGGTGCTCTCCCTGACGGAAGGGGGAGCCTGATATGGCCATGGTCCAGGAAATCAGAAAGCCCTTGATTCACTTTTACCACGCTCCTCAGACCGACCGCAGACTGCTGCGGGAGGTGGAGCTGGGGATGGAAGAAGAGGGGATCCCCTGGAAGCTCTCCCAGGAAGAAGGCGGACATGCGCTGGAACTGGCCTGGGAAGCGGCAAAAAGCTCTAATCTGGAGGTGGGCATCGGCGCTGACGGCCAGGAGCTCGTCCTCCACTACAACAAGCTGGAGATGGCGCAGCCTTTGTTCCGCATTTCGGCCCAGGCCGGAGCGGCTCAGGCCCGCGCGCTGGGCGCCAACGCGGCACGGCTGGTCAAGAAGCTGCCGCTGAAGGCGCTGGACGGGAGGTGAAGAGATGCAGCAGAAAAGTTTGGGACTCATTGAAACCCAGGGTCTGGCCGCCGGCGTAGTGGCGGCAGACGCGGCGGTGAAGTCGGCCAACGTTGAGCTGATCGGCTACGAACTGACCAAGGGAGGCGGATGGACGCTGATCAAGGTACAGGGCGACGTGGGCGCGGTGAAGGCCGCCGTAGACGCCGCTGCTGTAGCCGCCGGCAAGGTCAACCGGGTGGTGAGTACCCGTGTGATCGCCCGTCCTTCCAGCTATCTGGAGGCCCTGATCCACACTGCCGACACGGTGGGCGACAGGCCGCCCGAGCCCCCCAAGGCTCCCGAGCCCCCCACGCCCCCCACGGAGCCGGAACCGGAACCGGAGCCGCCGGTGGAGCCGACGCCCGCCCCGGAGGCGGAGGAGGAGGTTCCGCCGGAGCCGGCCAAGGAGCCGGAACCAGAGCCGGTGATGGAACAGCCGCCGGAGGAGCCCAAACTGGAGCCCCAGGAGGAGCCGCAGCCGGAGCCGGCCGAGGAGCCCGCTCCGGAAGCCCCCGAGGAAGCTGAGGCGGAGCCGTCGGAGACTCCCGAAGAGCCCGCCCCCGAGCAGCCGGCGGAGCAGTCCGCTCCGGAAACCCCTCAGAGTACGCGTACATCCCGGGGGAGCCGGCGGGGCAAAAATAAAAGATCCTGAAACGACGAAGTTTACGTAATCAATAGGAGGTTATCACTATGGGTGAAGCGCTCGGTATGATCGAGACCAAAGGTCTGGTTGGCGCGATTGAGGCTGCCGATGCTATGACCAAGTCCGCTAATGTTACTCTGATCGGCTATGAGAAGATCGGCTCCGGCCTGGTGACCGTGATGGTCCGCGGCGACGTGGGCGCGGTCAAGGCCGCTGTGGACGCCGGCGCCTGCGCCGCGGAGAAGGTCGGCGAGATCGTATCTCAGCACGTCATTCCCCGTCCCCACACCGACGTGGAGAAGATTCTGCCCAAGCTGCAGTAACACTGGCAAGAGGGGTAGGGCATGGACAAAAGATGCGTTAATTCCGAAGAATTTGTCCGCGAGATTACCCGTCTGGTGGTGGAAGCGCTCCAGGAGCAACAGCGCCTGGAGCGATCCACCCCCATTGGGGTGTCCAACCGGCATATCCATCTGGACCGGGCGGATATGGACGCGCTGTTTGGCCCCGGCAGTGAGCTGACGGTCAAGAAAATGCTTGGCCAGCCTGGCCAGTACGCCGCGGAGGAGACTGTGACCATCCGGGGCCCCAAGGGGGAGATGAGCCGGGTGCGGGTACTGGGTCCCCTGCGCAAGGAGACTCAGGTAGAGATCTCCATCGCCGACGGCTTCGTGCTGGGGGTGAAGCCCCCCGTGCGGGAGTCCGGCCAGCTGGAGGATTCTCCCGGCATCGAGATCATCGGGCCCAAGGGAAGCGTGAAGAAAACGCGGGGCGTGATTGCCGCTCTGCGCCATATCCACATGACACCGGAGATTGCCCGGCGGCTGGGATATCGGGACGGGCAGTACGTACAGACCAGAATCGAAGGCCTGCGTGGCGCGCTGCTGTGCAACGTGCTGGTCCGGGTATCTGAGAAATACGCGCTGGAAATGCACATTGACGTGGAGGAGGCCAACGCGCTGGGCGTTAAGAACGGCGACAGGGCCTTCTTTGTGGAAGAAGAATAAAACAGCGGAGGATGGGCAATGGGGCAGGATATAAGCAAAGGCAACGAGACCCTTCTGGAGTTCCAGCGGCTGATTGAAACCGGCAGCTGCAACCCCTGGGAGGGCACGCTGCGCACAGGGGTGGATCTGGGCACGGCCAATATCGTGCTGGCAGTGGTGGATGAGCAGAACCGGCCGGTGGCCGGCGCTACCTATCCCTCCACCGTGGTACGGGACGGCATTGTGGTGGATTACATCGGCGCCCTGAACGCGGTAACCAAGCTGAAAGACGAGCTGGAGGCCCGGCTGGGCACCACCCTGGAAGCGGGAGCCTGCGCCATTCCGCCCGGAATCATTGAGGGCAATGTCCGAGTGATTGGAAACGTGGTGGAAGGGGCGGGCTTCCGCCTCACCAACGTGATCGACGAACCCACCGCAGCCTCCACGGTGCTTGGCATCACGGACGGCGCGGTGGTGGACGTAGGCGGCGGCACCACGGGCATCAGCATTCTCAAGGACGGTAAGGTGATTTTTACCGGCGACGAGCCCACCGGCGGCACCCATATGACCCTGGTGCTGGCGGGCTTCCACGGCTGGAGCGTCCAGGAGGCCGAGCAGGCCAAGCGGGACCCGGCCCAGGAGAGCCACGTATATCCCATCGTCAAGCCGGTGGTAGAGAAGATGGCCTCCATCGTGGGGCGTTATCTGAAGGACTACCCGGTGGACGAGATCTATGTGGTGGGCGGCGCCTGCTGCTTTACTCAGTTTGAAAGTACCTTTGAGAAGTGTTTGGGCCTGCCGGTGATCAAGCCGGCGGCCCCGCTGCTGGTGACCCCGCTGGGCATTGCCGTCAATTGCACACTATAAGAAGTAGGTGAGGACCTTTGACGACTGAGCAGCTGGACAGCCTGGTTCGGGAGACCCTTCTGGTGGAGGTGTTGGCCCAACGGGTGGTGGAAAAGCTGATGGCGCGAATGAAGCAGGCTCTTGTGGTCTACACCGGGTCCAACATCAGCGCCGCGGAAGGTCTGGAGGCCATGGGCCGTCTGCGGGCCGATGGATTTACCTTCCGTGTGCTGCTCTCCCAAAGCGCGGCCAGGCTGCTGGACGTAGAGGCCATCCGCTCCGTGCTGGAGCCGGAGGAGCTGTGGATCGGCACGCCAGGCGATACACCGGAGGCGCTCACCAAGCGGTATGACACCATTATCGTCCCGGCGGCTACCGTCCGGACGGTTTCCCATGTGGTGTCATGCATGGCAGATACGCCGGCGGCGGCGGTCATTCTGGACGGCCTGATGCGGGGCAAGAACGTGATTGTGGCCACCGACGGGTGCTGCCCCGACCACGCGGAGCGGGCCCGGCGGGGATTCCAGATGGCAGAGCCGCTGAAGCAGACGCTGCGGAACCATCTGGAGGCCCTGCGGGACTACGGCGCCCGCCTGACCTCCGCCCCGCGGCTGGACGAGGCCGTCAAGCGGGCGCTGGCCAGCAGCTTCTCTCCGGCAGGGGAGAAGAGCCGGCCCGCGGCGGCCAAGCCGGCGGGACCGGCGGACCTCCGCCTCAGCGGCCATGTGATCAGCGGCCGCCAGCTGGCTGCCTGTCCCTCCAACTGCACGGTTTGGGTGGAGCGTGACGCGCTGATCACCCAGCTGGCAGCGGACGAGGCGCGCCGCCGGGGCATTGTGCTCCGCAAAGAGACGTAAGGCAGGTGACACTATGTATTTGGGAAGAGTAATCGGGACTGTGGTCTCCACCAGCAAGAACGAGCATCTGGTGGGGATGAAGCTCCTGGTGGTGGAAAAGCTGACCGAACGTCTGGAACGAAGCGGCACCAGCGAGGTGGCTGTGGATTCCGTGGGTGCCGGCGTGGGTGAGATCGTAATTGTCTGTAAGGGCAGCTCCGCCCGCTATGTCTTTGGGAAGGGCGAAGCGCCGGTAGATACGTCTATTGTAGGTATTGTAGATACCGTCGAGGTGGGCTGATGGCAAACTTATATACCAAAACCGGTGATAAGGGACAGACCAGCCTGGTGGGCGGCACCCGGGTCAGCAAGGACAGCCCCCGGGTGGAGTCCTACGGTACCATCGACGAGGCCAACTCCATGCTGGGTCTGGCCTATGCCCAGACCGACCGGGCGTACATCCGCACCACCCTGCACACCATTCAGGGCAGACTGTTCTCCCTGGGCGCCGAGCTGGCCAGCGATGAAGAGGGGCTGGAAAAGCTGAAGGGCATCCTTTCCGAGGAGGACGTGGCCTTCCTGGAGCAGGTGGTGGATACCTGTACCGAGACCACCGGCAAGCAGACCCATTTTGTCATTCCCGGCGTGGATCCCTGTTCCGCCGCGCTCCATGTGGCCCGCACCATTGTGCGGCGGGCCGAGCGGCACATCGTATCCATGTCCCAGAAGTATCCGGTACGCCAGGTGGTGCTGCGCTACGTGAACCGGCTGTCCGACGCCATTTACGCGCTGGCCCGGCTCCAGGAGGATCTGGTCCGGGAGGACCGGCTGCGGGAGCAGGTGACCAGCCTGGTGCGGGAAAAGCTGGAGCAGCGCCAGGACGGGCAGTTGCCTCCCTTCTCGCTGGCCAGCCTGCAGCGGATGGCCAAGCGGGCGGAGGAAAAGGCCGAACAGCTGGGCGTGCCGGTGGTATTCGCGGCAGTTGACCGGGGCGGCAACCTGATGCTCCTGCAGCGGATGGAGGGCGCCCTCCTGGCCAGCGTGGAGATTGCCTCCGGAAAGGCTTATACCGCAAGCGCGCTGAAGATGCCGACCCATGAGCTCGGCCAGGCGGCCGGGCAGGACGGGCCGCTGTACGGCATTGAGACCGCGATTCCCGGAAAGATCGTGCTCTTCGGCGGCGGCTTCCCCTATGTGGTAGACGGGGAGGTTGTGGGCGGCATCGGCGTATCCGGCGGTACCGTGGAGCAGGACATGGAGATTGCACGTTGGGCAATGTCCCCATAAGGAGGAAACAACAATGAACATAGATGAAACTGTGGTGGAGTCCATCGTAAAAAAGGTGCTCTCCCAGCTGGATGCGCCGCAGACCCAGGAGTGCTGCGCCTGCGGCGGCGAGTGGGGTGTGTTCAAGAGCATGGACGAGGCGGTAAACGCCGCCGTAATCGCCCAGCAGGAGTATCTGGGCCGCTCCATGCATGACCGCGCCAAGTACGTGCAGGCCATCCGGGACGTGGTGCTGGACCAGGAAAACCTGGAGTACATCTCCCGCAAGGCCGTGGAAGAGACCGGCATGGGCGGCTATGAGTACAAGCTGGTGAAGAACCGCCTGGCCGCCACCAAGACCCCCGGCATTGAGGATCTGACCACCGACGCCATGACCGGCGACGACGGCCTGACCCTGGTGGAGTATTCTCCCTTTGGCGTCATCGGCGCCATTACCCCCACCACCAACCCCACCGAGACCATTATCTGCAACTCCATCGGCATGCTGGCTGCCGGCAATGCCGTGGTGTTCAGCCCCCATCCCCGGGCCAAGGAGGTCTCCCTCCACCTGGTCCGGCTCATCAACAAGGCGCTGGCCGTGGCGGGTGCGCCCGCCAATCTGGTGGTGACGGTGTCCGAGCCCTCCATCGCCAACACCAACGCCATGATGAACCACCCCAAGATCCGTATGCTGGTGGCCACCGGCGGCCCCGGGATCGTCAAGACCGTGCTCTCCAGCGGCAAGAAGGCCATCGGCGCCGGCGCGGGCAACCCGCCCGTGGTGGTGGACGAGACCGCCGATGTGGAGAAGGCCGCCAAGGACATCGTGGACGGCTGCTCCTTTGACAACAACCTGCCCTGCATTGCCGAGAAGGAGATCATCGCGGTGGATTCCGTGGCGGACTACCTGATCTTCAACATGAAGAAGCACGGCGCCTATGAGGTCAAGGATCCCGCTGTGATCAACAAGCTGGTGAGCCTGGTGACCAAGGAGGGCAAGAGCCCGGTCACGGACTTTGTGGGCAAGAGCGCCAAGTACATCCTGGAGCAGGTCGGTATCAGCGTGGGCGATGATGTGAAGGTCATTCTGATGGAGGCCACTGAGGACCATCCCTTCGTGCAGGTGGAGCTGATGATGCCCATTCTGCCTCTGGTGCGGGTGCCCGACGTGGATCAGGCCATTGAGATGGCTGTCCGTGTGGAGCACGGCAACCGTCACACCGCCATGATGCACTCCCGCAATGTGGAGAAGCTGACCAAGATGGCCAAGCTGATCCAGACCACCATTTTTGTGAAGAACGGCCCGTCCTATGCCGGCATCGGCGTGGGCGGCGAGGGTTATACCACCTTTACCATTGCCGGTCCCACCGGTGAGGGCCTGACGTCTGCCAAGTCCTTTGCCCGTCGGCGCCGCTGCGTGCTGGTAGGCGGTATGGACGTACGATAAAACGGAGGTTTGGGCCATATGAACGAAAATCTCATTGGCCTGATCGAACAGGCTGGGATTGTGGGGGCAGGCGGCGCCGGATTCCCCACCCACGTCAAGCTGAAGGCCCAGGCTGATACGGTCATCATCAACGGGGCGGAGTGTGAGCCGCTGCTCCGGGTGGATCAGCAGCTGATGGCCGGTCAGGCCGAGGCTTTGCTGGAGGCCCTGGACCTGATGGTAGAGCAGGTGGGAGCCCAGCGGGGCGTGGTAGCGCTGAAAGAGCACTACCACGCCGCTGTGGAAGCGCTGGAGCGGGCTCTGCCCGCCCATCCCAAGCTGTCTCTCCATAAGATGGGCGGTTTCTACCCCGCCGGCGACGAGCAGGTCATCGTCTATGAGGTGACCGGGCGCATTGTGCCGGAGGGTGGCATCCCCCTCAATGTGGGCGTGGTGGTCAGCAATGTGGAAACCGCCCTCAATGTGTTGGCGGCGGTACGCAGTCAGACCCCTGTGATCGACAAATATGTCACTGTCACCGGCGCGGTGCGCACCCCGAAGACGGTGAAGGTGCCCCTGGGCGTCACCGTGGCCCAGACGCTGGCCCTGGCCGGCGGGTCCACGGTGGAGCGCTATCAGGTGGTAAACGGCGGCCCCATGATGGGCAAGGTGGTGTCTGTGGACAGCGTGGTGACCAAGACCACCAAGGGCCTGATCGTGGTGCCCGAAGGACACCCGCTGCTGGCCAGCCTGAACCGCAGCGTCCCGCAGATGCTGCGGGACGCGGGAGCGGCCTGCATGCAGTGCTCCCTGTGCTCCGAGGTGTGCCCCCGGGGCCTGCTGGGACACCGCATCCAGCCCCACAAGATGATGCGCCTTGCGGCCTACGGGTCTCTGTGTGATCCATCCTATACCCCCATGAACGCCTATCTCTGCTGCGGCTGCCGCCTGTGCGAATACGCCTGCGTCATGGGCCTGCAGCCCTGGAAGCTGAACAACATGCTCAAGGGCGAGATGGGAAAGAACGGGGTGCGCAATTCCCTCCATCAACAGCCCCAGGAGGCGGCGCCCTTCCGCCAATTCAAACGCTATCCGGTCCATAAGCTGATTCAGCAGCTGGGCTTGACCGCTTACGACGTGCCCGCGCCCATGGAAGAGACGCAGATGCACACGCAGGCCGTGACCCTGCCGCTGAGCCAGGGGGTGGGCGCTCCCGCCCAGCCCGTGGTGAAGGAAGGAGACCGGGTGGAACGGGGAAGCCTCATCGCCGTCATTCCCGAAGGAAAGCTGGGGGCCAACCTCCATGCCAGTATCTCGGGGACGGTAGCGTCTGTAACCGAAAAAGAGATTATCATTCGGCAATAAGGAAGAGAGGTAGTGTTTATGGATCTGTTTGCTCTGATCGCTGCGTTTGGCGGCGGCGTCATTGGTGCCTATATGGGCGCCCTCCCCGCGTTTATCATGACTGGTATTTTTGCTCTGGTGGGCGGCGTGCTCACCGCCGCCGGTGTGGGCGGCGATATTGCGGTAGGGGTGCTGGCTTTCGGCTCCTTTGTCGGTCCTCACATTTCCTTCGCCGGCGGCGTGGCCGCGGCCGGTTATGCCGGGAAAAAGGGCAAGCTCTCCTCTGGAACTGATATCCTGTCCTCCCTCAACGGCCTGGGTGAGCCTGACGTGATCATCGTAGGCGGCATCTTCGGCGTGCTGGGCTACATCATCAGCTACGGCATCGGCCTGCTGCCGGTTATCGGCAACGCTGGCCCTGCCACCACCGACCTGCCCGGCATCACCGTGTTTATCCTGGCCATCGTGACCCGCCTGGCCTTCGGCAAGACCGGCCTCACCGGCAAGTACACCGGCTCCGGCAACCGCGAGTGGTTCTCCACCGGCAAGGGCTTTGCCTACAACGTGGTTCTGGGCGCCGGCATCGGCATCGTGGTCAGCGGCCTGGCTATGTCCCTGTTCAACAGCGGCAACACCGCGGCCTTCGGCATCTTCCCCATCATCTGCTTCGGCTTTGCCGCCATCTCCCTGATTTTCACCCAGACCGGATTTGCTACCCCCGCAACCCACCACATTTTCCTGCCCTCCGCCCTGGCCGCCTCTGCGGGCATCCAGGCCTGGGGTGAAGCCGGTGTGCTGCTGGGTATCCTGTTCGGTATCCTGGGCTCCCTGATGGGCGATCTGGTGGGCAAGACCCTCAACAGCCACTGCGACACCCACATCGATCCCCCCGCCACCACTATTTTTATCCTGACCATTATCATCAATGCCATTGCCAGTGTGATCGTGCCGGCATAATCACAGCAATTCTGAGGAAAAGAGGCCTGTTATGGGAAAGTCCATCGGATTACTGGAATTGAAAAGTATTCCCGTGGGAGTGGAGACCGCGGATGCGGTGCTGAAGGCGGCCAATGTGGAGCTGCTGACGGCCAGCCCCACCTGCCCCGGGAAATATGTCATCATCCTCTGCGGCGCGGTTGGCGCGGTAAAAAGCGCCATGGAAAGCGGGAAGCAGATGGCGGGGATCCATCTTGTCGGCAGCCACATTATCAACAATGTGCATGACTCCGTGCCCAGCGCCATTGTGGGTACGGCGGAAGTGGAGCGGACGGGCGCCATCGGCATGATTGAAACCATGACCGCGCTGACTGCCGTCCAGGCCGGCGACCTGGCCGCCAAGGCGGCCAATGTCACCCTGATGGAGATTCGCATTGCCAGAGGTCTGGGCGGAAAAGGCTTTATTCTGCTGACAGGCGAAGTCTCCTCGGTCCGTTCGGCGGTAAAAGCTGCCATGCATCAGCTGGAGGAAACAGGAGATATTACGAGCAGCTGCGTAATTCCTTCCCCCCATCCCGGCCTGATCGAAAAACTTGCCAATTAGGAGGTTGCATGCAATGACTGCACGGGATTGCCCCAACTGCCATTATCCTGCCCCCAGCCGGAAACAGGATAAGAAAGAAACGGATGTGCCTCAGACCCCCTACCATATCCCGCCCGAGCAGGAGCCGGTAGAGGAATGCTCTCAGTGCTTCTATCAGCCGGAAGAGCAGGATGAACAGAAGACGGATGACTGCAATCAGTGCTTCTATCATCCCGAGAAGTAAAAAAGCCGCCTGTCCTGCCGGAGCCCTGGGCTCCGGCAGGACAGAGCATGACTGGAAAAGGATGTGAGCTGTGTGGAACGATTGATCGGAAAGAAGGCCCCCTGGTTTTCCATGGAGGCATTGGCAGCAGATGGAGAGCATTTTACACGCGTCAGTCTTTCGGACTATGAGGGAAAATGGCTGGTGCTCTTTTTCTATCCCATGGACTTTACTTTTGTCTGTCCCACAGAGCTGACGGCTTTTTCCGACTGCCTGGAAAAATTTACACAGGCGGGGGCTGAGCTGCTGAGCGTCAGTACCGACAGTGTGTACACCCACCTGGCCTGGCAGCGCAACGGCCTGGGAAAGCTGGGCTATCCCATGGCCGCCGACCAGACTCTGCAGACCTGCGACAGCTACGGCGTGCTCCTGGAAGAGGAGGGCGTGGCCCTGCGGGGATTATTTTTGATTGACCCGGAGCAAAAAGTCCGGTATAGTGTAATCCATGACAACAACATCGGACGCAACCCTGAGGAGGTGCTGCGGGTACTGGCGGCCCTTCAGACCGGCGGACTGTGCGCGGCCGGCTGGCAGGCGGGGGAGGAGAACCTCCATCCCGATGCGCCGGAGCAGCAGCCCACTTATCAGGCGGTTCAGGGGGCTTCGGTGCAGATCTATACCATGCCCACCTGCAGCTATTGCCGCAGCGTAAAGGAATTTTTGCGCGATGCGGGTATTGCCTATGAGGAGTTCAATCTGGAGCACGACAAAGCGGGACAGGACTTTATGCGTCAGAGGCGGTATACCGGCCTGCCGGTGACCGTGATCAACGGCGAGGAGATCGTGGGCTACGATATGCCCAGGATCAAGGCCGCTTTGGGTATGAACTGACAGCGTGAGGTGAGACGTTGATGGATTTAATGGATTTTGGACAGGTACAGGAGGGGAAAATGCGCCTGGTACAAGAGATGGTGCCGGGCAAGCAGGTGACCCTGGCCCATATCATTGCCAGTCCGGATGAGATCATCTATCAGAAGCTGGGTCTGAACCCCAATCTGGACTACCAGCAGGCGGCAATCGGTATTTTGAGCATGACGCCCTCCGAGATTTCTGTCATTGCCGGAGATATTGCCATCAAAAGCTCCAAGGTGGAAATGGGATTCATTGACCGCTTCAGCGGCACCCTGATCTTTACCGGCCGTATTTCCAACGTGCAGACAGCCATTACCGCCATCGTGACCTATTTGAAGAACCATTTGGGCTTTACCATCTGCGAGATTACGAGAACATGAAAAAGATTATTCTGATGGGCCGCAGCGAGTGCGGAAAGACCACGCTGACCCAGGCACTCAAGGGGGACGTGATCCACTATCACAAAACCCAGTACATCAACCACTACGACGTGGTGATCGACACGCCCGGGGAGTACGCGGAAAACGCCACATTGGCAAAGGCGCTTGCGCTTTATACCTATGAGGCGGACGTGGTGGGACTGCTGCTCAGCGCGACGGAGCCCTATTCCCTTTATCCCCCCTGCGTGACCGCCTGCTGCAACCGGCCGGTCATTGGCATTGTGACCCAGATCGACCACGAGGGGGGAAACCCCGACCGGGCCCACAACTGGCTGGCGCTGGCTGGCTGCGACCCTATTTTCCGGGTGAGCTCTTACACAGGGGAAGGGATCTGGCAGATTCTGAACTATCTGCGTGAGCCGGGGGACGTGCTGCCCTGGGACACGGCGGAAGAGGCCGAGCATCCGCGCATGGTGTTGTCAGACAAATACGGAGCCCTTTGAGATGAGGAGGACACCCCCGTGGAAACCAATAGCTTTCTCCTGGCAATGAGCCGGGGGCGGTGCGGGCAATCTGGAGATATTGCGGACAGCGCGTATTGTGTGTTTACAGCGCCATTGGAGCTGCAGGTGACCCAGGATCGCATCTATATGGAAGGAGAGGACCTGGTTCTGGAGCTGCTCTATGGCCTGAGCGGCGAGCCGGGCGCCCTCCGCTTGCGGCAGATGGGCAGCAACGTGCTCCTGGAGGAGTCGCCCTCCGGCGCATTCGTCAGATTCCTGGAGGACAAATCCGTCAAATACATTGGCCAGCTGATCATGTACGCGCTGCAATTCAAGATACAGGATCTGTCGGCCTATGTGGCCGGATGCGCCGACCTCATGAAGGAATTGGAGGACACGCTGGATAACCGCATGGATAACAGCGGCACCTATCAACTGCTGGATTTCCGCCGCAGTTATACCCAATGCGGCAATATGGTCATTGCGGTGAAGGAGATTCTCACCCACATCGACAAGGGCTACTACCCCATGCAGATGCAGAACAGCTATGTGCTCCAGGGCCAGGTGATGCTGGAGTTCCGGTTCCTGGAGGAGCGTTACGAGCTGACAAAAAATACGGTCATCAAGGACTTTGATACCTATACGTCCATCATCAACAACAACATCAACCGCAGCGCCAGACTGCTGAGCCTGATCTCTCTGGTGGGTGTGACCCTGAACTTCATGTTCGGCAGCCTGCTGGCGGTCAGCCCGGTGCTTGGCGTGGTGGGCGGTCTGGCCATCGGCGGCCTGTCCGTGGGAGCGGGCATGATGTATCGCGTCAACAGACGGCAGGAAAATCCGCTGGAGCCCGGCAAGCGGCGCTACGCCATCGGGTTCCACCGGAAGAAGCTGACCGAGGCGCAGGAAGTGCCCTCCTCTGAGGAGGAGAACAAGCCGGAATAAGCATGGGAACCGATATGCCGCTGCAGAGTTCTGCGGCGGTATATTCCATTTGTGGGAAGTGTGACAAGAAAGAGACAAGGTGGGAATGGTATGGAGCGACTTTTTGCCATTGAGGCGAGAGGCAGTACGGTAAAACGCGAAGTTCTGGGCGGCATCACCACGTTTTTTGCAATGGCCTATATTATTTTTGTAAATCCAAATACCCTGTGCGCCAATGTGGGCTCCGCGGCGGAGCCCTTTTTCCCGGCTATGCCGGAGGAATTGTGGGGGCCGGTGCTGGTAGCCACCTGTGTGGCGGCGGCCATCGGCTGCTTCCTCACGGGGCTTCTGGCCAACGTTCCTTTTGCCCAGGCGCCCGGCATGGGGCTGAACGCCTTTTTTACCTACACGGTCTGCCTGGGAATGGGCTATACCTGGCAGGAGGGCCTGGCCATCGTGCTCATGAGCGGCGTACTCTTTTTGGCCATGGCTGTGTCCCCCCTCCGGGGAAAGCTGATCCATTCCATCCCTGATTTCATGAAGCATGCCATTTCAGCCGGAATCGGCCTGTTTATCGCCTTTATCGGCCTGCTGAACGTGGGGCTCATCTCCATCAGCGGAGCCGTGCCGGCCCTGCAGTTGTCCATGCTGGTGGATGGACAGCGGGTGTGGAATACCCAGGGCCTGCTGACCCTGGTGGGACTTGCCCTCACCGCCATATTGATGGCTTTCCGGGTCAAAGGGGCCGTGGTCATCGGCATCATCATCACCACGCTGCTGGGGCTGCCCATGGGGGTGACCCAGATTCCCCAGTCGGTGACCATGGAGCATGTAACCCTGGCGCCGGTGTTTTTCCAACTGGATCTGGCGGGCGTGTGGGCCAAGGGGCTGCTGCCCCTGCTCACCGCGGTCATCAGCTTTGCCATTGTGGACTGTTTTGATACTCTGGGCGCGCTGGTGGGCCTGTCGGCCAATGCGGGGCTGAAGGGAGAAGAGGGACGGGCGGACAGGGCGCTGGTCGCCGACGCCCTGGCCACCTGCTGCGGCGCCTGCATCGGCACCTCCACCGTCACCACCTTCGCCGAGTCCTCCACCGGAATCGCGGAGGGGGCCCGGACCGGGCTGAGCTCCATGGTGGTGGGCCTGCTCTTTCTGGCCTCGGTGTTTCTGGCGCCGGTGGCGGGAATCATTCCGGCGGCAGCCACGGCGCCTGCCCTGATCATCGTGGGCGTACTTACCATGCGCAGCGCGGCCGCCATTGCCTGGGACGATTTGGAGTGCGCTGTGCCCGCCTTCCTGACCATTGCGGTGATGCCCTTTGCCTATTCCATTTCCGACGGTATCGCCTTTGGGTTTATCAGCTACTGCCTGATCAAGCTGGTCCGGGGCAAGGGCAAAGAGGTGCCGGTTTTTGCCTATGTGATTTCCCTGCTGTTCATCTTAAAATATCTGCTGGGAAATATGGCCTGACAGGGCGAAATTATACCCGCCGGGACGGCCAAGTTCCATATTTTGTTCTTCTGGTGCCTTTTGTTGATCAGCCCTTGTTTTGCCGGGCCAGTTGTGATAGCTTATAGCTGGAATTTCGGCAGACATGCCGATGGGCGTATTTTGAAAAGGGGGATTACAATATGGCAACCCGCATTGTCCTGAATACGATTTCTTATCATGGAAAGGGCGCGATCGAGCATATCGTGCCTGAGCTCACCTCCCGGGGATATGGGAAGGCGCTGGTCTGCACCGACCCGGACCTGATCTGCTTCGGCGTGGTGTCTAAGGTGACCGACCTGCTGGACAAGGCCGCTTTCCCCTATGAGGTGTACAGTGACATCAAGGCCAACCCCACCATTGAAAATGTAAAGAGCGGCGTGGCCGCTTTCCAGAACTCCGGCGCCGACTGCATCATCGCCATTGGCGGCGGCTCGGCCATGGATACGGCCAAGGCCGTGGGCATCATTGTCAACAACCCCGAGTTTGCGGATGTGCGCTCCCTGGAGGGCGTGGCGCCCACCAAGAAGCACGCGGTGTTTACCATCGCCGTCCCCACCACCGCCGGCACCGCCGCCGAGGTGACCATCAACTACGTCATCACCGATGTGGAGAAGAAGCGCAAGTTTGTGTGCGTGGACGCCAACGACATTCCGGAAGTGGCCGTAGTGGACCCGGACATGATGTCCTCCATGCCCAAGGGGCTTACCGCTGCCACCGGCATGGACGCGCTCACCCACGCCATTGAGGGCTATATCACCAAGGGCGCCTGCGAGATCTCCGACATGTTCCATCTGGAGGCTATCCGACTCATCTCCCAGCACCTGCGGGGCGCGGTGGAAAATACGCCGGAGGGCAGAGAGGGCATGGCCCTGGGCCAGTATATCGCCGGCATGGGCTTCTCCAATGTGGGCCTTGGCATCGTACACTCCATGGCGCACGGCCTGTCGGCGCTGTACGATACCCCCCACGGGGTGGCGTGCGCCATCCTGCTGCCCACCGGACTGGAGTACAACGCGGACTACACCGGCGAGCGGTATCGCGCGGTGGGTAAGGCCATGGGCGTGGAGGGCATCGAGCAGATGTCCCTGGAGCAGGCCCGGGCGGCTACCATCGCGGCGGTCAAGCAGCTGTCGGCCGATGTGGGCATTCCTGCGGACCTGAAAGAGATCGTCAAGCCGGAGGATGTGCGCTTCCTGGCGGAATCCGCCTTCGCGGACGCCTGCTGCCCCGGCAATCCCAGAGATACCAGCGTGGAGGAGATCGAGGCCCTGTACAAGAGCCTGATGTAAGGCGTGCAGGACTTCTCCATACGACCGAGCCCAAGTAAAAGCAGGGCGGGAACCTTGGTTCCCGCCCTGCTTTTGTCTGCATTTTAGGCTGTGAGGTCGGGCTGAGACCATAAAAACACTATGCAGCCCAGATATTGTTTTTCCAGTTCGGGGGGCTATACTGGAAGAAACCACGGCGGCCGCCTGCCTGTGTATGCCTTGGCAGGGGCTGTCCATTAAAGGAAGGAGAGCATGATGATGAGAAAAGTATGGCCCTTTGTGCTGGCAGGCGTGCTGTGTCTGGGACTGTGTGCCTGCGGAGGCGGCGGAGAGTCAGGCGGGGCGGATGAAAACACGCCCGCCGGCGCCTCCCCTGAGGCGGTGGAGGAGACTACTCCCACCCCCAGCCCCACGCCTGAGGCTGAGCCGGAGGTCCAGGAGGTCCAGGTGGGCGGCAGCATTGACAACGATAATTTCGTGATGAGCTTTACCTCTGTGGAACTGCTGGACGAGTTTTCTTATGATACCAGCGAGTATTCCTCCACCTCCCTCTATGTGGAGGAGGGCTACAAGCTGCTGGTGGTGAAAGGCCACATGGAGAACAAGGGCACCACCACCATCTCGGACACCGCCTTTGCTTTCACCGCCACAGTAAACGACACCTATGTGGTGGACGGCTACGACGTGCGCCTCAACTTTATCCGGGACAAGAACTTCGAGATTGATCCCTATACCGATCTGGACTATGTGCTGTACATCAACATCCCGGAGAAGCTGGCCGGTATGTTTGAGACCGTCACCTTTACCATCGGCTTCAACAACGATCTGTCCGCCCCCACCACCGTGTGGAACAGCGACGGCACCAGCACTGTGGAGGTGGATAACCTGTATTCCCTCACCAGCGGGCTGACCGCCTGAGTCAGCCACAGCACAGGAAGGAGAGAAAGAGAATATGAAACAGGTATTGTCCTTTGCCCTGGCGGGCGCGCTGTGCCTGGGGCTGTGCGCCTGCGGCGGAACCAGTGCCGGAACGGGCGACGTTCCCTCCAGCACCACCCCGGACGCCGTGCAGGAGAGCGCCTCCCTCCCGCAGGAGAGTCAGGCGCCTGCTGCCGAGAGCCTGGAGATCGGCGGCAGCATCGACAACGACAGCTTCCGCATGACCTTTGACGCGCTGGAGCTGGCGGACGAGTTTTCCTACGATACCAGCGAGTACTCCTCCACCTCTCTCTATGTGGAGGAGGGCTACAAGCTGCTGATGCTGAGGGGGCACTTTGAGAACAAGGCCACCGGGCCCATCTCGGACAGCGCCTTTGCCCTCACCGCCACGGTGAACGACACCTATGTGGTGGACGGCTATGACGTGCGGATGAACTTCCTGCGCAGCAAGTCCTTTGAAATTGACGCCTACACCGACCTGGACTATGTGATCTACATCAATATTCCCGAGAAGCTGGCCGGCATGTTCGAGACCGCCACCTTTACCATCGGTTTCAACAACGACCTGTCCGCTCCCACCACCGTGTGGAGCAGCGACGGCACCAGCACCGTGGAGGTGGATAACCGGTACACCCTCACCAGCGGCCTTACCTCCGGCCAGGCCCAGGGCGGCGAGGGCAGCGGAGAGACCGCCGGGGAGGAAGAGACCGACGCCCAGACCATCGCCATCGGCGACATGATCACCACCAGCGACTATGAGTTCACCCTCACCAATGTAGAGCTGACCTACGAGGTGCTGCCGCCCAACACCAGCGGCGTGTACAGCAGTTACAGCGCGGAGAGCGGGAAGGTATACGTCCACGTGGAGGCCGACGTGAAGAACACCATGCAGCGGGACATCCGCATTGACGAGCTGTTCCAGACCTCGGTACTCTACGACGGGAAATATCCTTACAGCGGCTTTACCGTGGTCAACAGCGGAGACAACAGCTTCAACTGGGCCAGCAACTATGTGGCCGCCACCCCCCTGGAAACCTGCAAGGCCCACGGCATTGTGGAGTGCCCCGCCGAGGTAGACACCTCCGGGAAATCCATTGTGGTGACCCTGGAGCTGGGGGACACGGAGTATCAGTATACCCTGCGGTAACGCCGGGAAACGGCTCAAAGACAGAAAACGGGGCGCGCCGCAAGGCGCGCCCCGTTTATTATAGGTATGTTTCCATTCAGGCCCGGACGGACTCGGCAATGGCGTCTGCCAGAGCGTCCAGCTCCACGGCCTTGTCCTCCTGAAGGGAGGAGGCCAGGGAGAGCCGCTCGTTGAGCACAGTCATGTTCTTCATCTCGTCGTTGATAAACCGCTCCATCAGGTCGCCGGACTTGCAGGCCCAGGAGCCGTTTTCGATGATGGCGAAGGTGCGGTTCTGGAGGTTGAGAGCCTTCATGTCCTCCAGATAGTTCTTCATCACCGGGTAGATGCCCAGGTTGTAGGTGACGCTGGCCAGGACAATGTGGCTGTACTTGAAGCTCTCGGCGATGAGGTAGGAGACGTGGGTGTTGGACACGTCGTACAGAGCCACGTCGGTGATGCCCCGCTCACAGAGCTTGGCGGCCAGCGCCTGGGCGGCGGCCTCGGTGTTGCCGTACATGGAGGCGTAGGCGATCATGACGCCCTTCTCCTCCGGCTCATAGCGGCTCCACTTGTCGTACTTGTCGATGAAGTAGCCCAGATCCTTGCGCCACACGGGCCCGTGGAGGGGGCAGATGTACTTGATCTGGTCCAGGATCCCGCCGGCCTTTTTCAGCAGCAGCTGGATGTGGGGGCCGTACTTGCCCACGATGTTGGTGAGGTAGCGGCGGGCCTCGTCGATCCAGTCCCGGTCGAAGTTCACCTCGTCGGCAAACAGCTTGCCGTCCAGGGCGATGAAGGAACCGAAGGCGTCGGCGGAGAACAGGACGCCGTTGGTGGTGTCGAAGGTCACCATGGCCTCCGGCCAGTGGACCATGGGGGCGCCCACGAAGGTGACGTTGTGCTTGCCGAAGGAGAAGGTGTCGCCCTCGGCCACTTCGATGCACTCATGGCCGTCCACGTGGAAGCCGAACTGCCGCATGAGCATGAAGGCCTTTTCGGTGGAGATGACCTTCACCTTGGGGTAGCGGAGCAGGATCTCCTCGATGGAGGCGCCGTGGTCGGGCTCCATGTGGTTGATGACCAGGTAGTCCAGGGGCTTCCCGTTCAGGAGGTACTGGATATTCTCCAGCAGCTGGCGGCAGGCGGACCAGTCCACCGTGTCGAACAGGACGGACTTCTCGTCCAGCAGCAGGTAGGCGTTGTAGCTGACCCCCCTGGGGATGGGGTGGATATTCTCAAACAGAGTGAGCCGGTGGTCGTTGGCGCCCACCCAGTAGAGGTTGTCGGTGACGGTTCTGACGCAATGCATGGTGCAATCCTCCTTCTATCTCACGTTAGGCCTGGATGAACTGGTCCTTGCCCTCGGCGCACTCGGGGCAGACCCAATCCTCAGGCAGCTTTTCAAACAGGGTGCCCGGGGCGATTTCGCTGTCGGGGTCGCCCACCTCGGGGATGTACTCGTAGCCGCAGCCGCCGCAGACGTAGTGCTTGCCGATGGGCTCGGGCTTGGGCGGACGGGGCCGCTTCATCTTGACCATGGGCGGCGCGGGCTGCTTCTCGCCCCGGTCCAGGGCGGCGGTGAGCAGGGGCAGGATCTCGTTCACGTCGCCCACGATGCCGTAGTCGCAGTTCTTGAAGATGGGGGCGTTGCCGTTCTTGTTGATAGCCACGATGGTGGAGGCGTCCTTGATGCCCTTCAGGTGCTGCACGGCGCCAGAGATGCCGCAGGCGATGTACAGGTTGCCGGTGAATTTCTGGCCGGACATACCCACATAGCGGTTGAGGGGAACGTACTTCAGGGTCTCGGCCACCGGACGGGAGGAGCCTACCGCGGCGCCGGCGGCCTTGGCCAGGTCCTCAATCAGCTTCATATTTTTCTTGTCGCCGATGCCCTTGCCGGCGGACACCACGCGCTCAGCCTGGGCAATGGGGGTGTCCATGGGGATGCCCACGGAGAAGTCGTGGCCGTCCTTTTCCAGCAGCTCCACCAGAGCGGCCACCTGCTCGGCGGGGGTGCCGTCCCGCAGGATCTTGCCCTTGCGGATGCCGGTGACGGGAGCGGGCTTCTTGGCCCGGCTGGCCGAGCCGCCCTCGCTCTTGGGGGGCTTGCCCAGCAGGTGGGAGGAGATAACCACCCGCTGAATCTCGTTGGTGCCCTCGTAGATGGTGGTGATTTTGGCGTCCCGGTAGGCCCGCTCCACCTCCATGCCCTTCATGAAGCCGGCGCCGCCGAAGATCTGCAGGGCGTCGTTGGTGACCTCCAGGGCAATGTCGGAGGCGTACATCTTGGCCATGGCGGACTCCATGCCGTAGGGGACATGGGCCTCCTTCAGCTCGGCGGCGGAGTAAATGAGCATCCGGGCGCAGCGCAGCTTGGTGGCCATGTCGGCCAGCTTGAAGGAGATGGTCTGCTGGAAGCCGATGGGCTT
>NHCFR00700__coassemble_1181_pt1 | contig 24585 bp, 24 predicted proteins | sample NHCFR00700__metabat2_low_PE_032 | metagenome-assembled genome bin NHCFR00700
AATCCCCTTTGACGGAAGGGGGAAAATGCACTATACTAAAGGCAGAACAGGAGGTGTCCGTATGAAGCACATTGTTATTACCATCGGCCGGGAATATGGTTCCGGCGGGCGTTTGATCGCCAAGCAGCTGTCGGAGGAGATGGGCATTACCTTCTACGACAAGCAGCTCATCACCGAGGTAGCGAAAAAGACCGGCTTCTCGGAGAATTTTATCCGGGATACGGAGCATCAGCGGCCCACCAACAGCTTTTTGTATGATCTGTACACCACGGTAGCCACCCCCTCTGTCCCCGACCAGGTGTTTATCGCCCAGGCCAAGGTGATCAAGGAGGCGGCGGCCCGGGAGTCCTGCGTGATTGTGGGCCGCTGCGCCGACTATATCCTCCGGGAGGAGCCCCATGTGCTGAAGGTCTTTGTCAACGCCCCCATTGACCAGCGCATCAGGCGGGCCAGGGAGGAGTACGGCGTGACCGAGCCCAATCTGGAGAGCTACGTGATCCGGCAGGACAAGGCCCGTGCGTCCTATTATAACTACTTTGCCACCGGGCGGTGGGGCCAGAGCCGGGAGTACGACCTGTGCGTCAACAGCCGCATCGGCATCAACACGGCGGTCAAGGTGATCCGGGCGGCGGCCCAGGCCATGCTGGACGAGGAATAAGAAAAAAACGAGTGCCCGCGGAACTTAGTTCCGCGGGCACTTATTTGTTGCCTTACACGCCCAGTTTTTCGGCCACGAAGTTGTCCACCTGGGCCAGGGCGTCGTCCAGCTTGAGCAGGTCGGAGCCGCCGCCCATGGCGGAGTCCGGCTTGCCGCCGCCCTTGCCGCCGCAGCAGCAGCACACCTGCTTCACCAGGTCGCCTGCCTTGATGCCCTTGGCCACGGCCTCCTTGCCGCACACGGCCAGGAAGGTGATCTTGCCGTCGTTGACGGCGGAGAGCACTGCCACGATGCCGGGCTGCTTATCCCGCAGCATATCGCCCATCTGACGCAGCTTGGCCGCGTCGGCGTCGGGCAGGGTGGCGGTGAGTACCTTCAGCTCGCCCACCGGGTGGCAGCCCATGAGGAAGCGGTCGGTCTCTCCGGCGGCCTCCTTGGCCTTGAACTTCTCCACCATGTGGCGCAGCTCCCGCAGCTCGGCAATGGTCTGCTCCGCCTTCTCCCGCAGCTCGCTGGGCTTGGTCTTGAGTACGGCGGCGGCCTCAAACAGCTTCTGCTGGTTCTGGTTCATGATTTTCAGGGACTGAGCGCCGGTGGTGGCCTCGATCCGTCGCACGCCGGAGGCCACGGAGAACTCGCTCTCGATGTGGAACACACCCACCTTGGCGGTGTTGTCCAGATGGGTGCCGCCGCAGAACTCCACAGAGTAGCCCTCGCCCATGTCCACCACCCGGACGGTGTCGCCGTACTTCTCACCAAACAGGGCGATGGCGCCCCGCTTCTTGGCCTCTTCGATGGGCAGTACGTCGGTGTGGATGTCATAGCCCTCCAGCACGGCCTGGTTGACCATGGCGGACACCTGGCCCAGTTCCTCGGCGGTCAGGGCGGAGAAGTGGGTGAAGTCGAAGCGCAGCCGGTCCTCCTCCACCAGGGAGCCGGCCTGATGGACGTGGTCGCCCAGCACGGTGCGCAGGGCTTTGTCCAGCAGGTGGGTGGCGGAGTGGGCCCGCATAATGGCCTTCCGGCGGGACACGTCGATGGCGGCGGTGACGGTGCCGCCCAGCTTCAGAACGCCGCTGGTCAGCTTGCCGTAGTGCATATACTTGCCGCCCTTGTTCTTCTGCACGTCGGTGACCTGGAACTGAGCCTCCCCGGCGGTGATCACGCCGTGGTCGGCCACCTGGCCGCCCATCTCGGCATAGAAGGGGGTCTTATCCAGCACCACGATACCCTCCACGCCAGGCATCAGCTCCTCGGCCTGCTCGTTTTCCACCACCAGAGCCACGATTTTGGCGTCGTCGATGTCGGTGTTGGCATAGCCCACAAACTCGGTCTCGGGCACGTCCTTGCCGAACTCCACGCCGGCCCAGCCCAGATCGCCCAGAGCCTCCCGGGCCTTCCGGGCCCGCTCCTTCTGCTCCTGCATCAGCTGCTGGAAGGCCTTCTGGTCCACGGTCATGCCCTGCTCCTCCACCATCTCGATGGTCAGGTCGATGGGGAAGCCGTAGGTGTCGTACAGCTTGAAGGCGTCGGCGCCGGAGAAGATCTTCTCCCCCTTGGCCTTGTGCTGCTCCAGCATGTCGTTGAAGATCTTCAGGCCGCCGTCGATGGTGCGGGCGAAGTTCTCCTCCTCGGTGCGGATGACCTTGGTGATATAGTCCTGCCGCTCCCGCAGCTCGGGGTAGTGGCCCTCGTTCTCGTGGATGACGGTGTCGCACACCTGGTAGAGGAAGGGCTCGTTGACGCCCAGCAGCTTGCCGTGGCGGGCGGCCCGGCGGAGCAGACGGCGGAGCACGTAGCCCCGGCCCTCGTTGGAGGGGAGCACGCCGTCGCAGATCATGAAGGTGGCGGAACGGATGTGGTCGGTGATCACCCGCAGGGATACGTCCTTGGCGGCGGTCTCGCCGTAGTGGGCGTGGGTGATCTCGCTTACCTTATTGGTGATGTTCATGACGGTGTCCACATCAAACAGGGAGGCCACATCCTGGCACACGCAGGCCAGACGCTCCAGGCCCATGCCGGTGTCGATGTTCTTCTGCTTGAGCTCGGTGTAGTGGCCCTCGCCGTCGTTGTCGAACTGGGAGAACACGATGTTCCACACCTCGATATAGCGGTCGCAGTCGCAGCCCACGGTGCAGCCCGGCTTGCCGCAGCCCCACTCGGGGCCCCGGTCATAGTAGATCTCGGAGCAGGGGCCGCAGGGGCCGGAGCCGTGCTCCCAGAAGTTGTCCTCCTTGCCGAACTTGAAGATCCGGTCGGCGGGAATGCCGATCTCCTCGTTCCAGATCCGGAAGGCCTCGTCGTCGGCGGGGGTGGTCTCGTTGCCGGCGAACACGGAGGGGTACAGGCGGTTGGGGTCCAGGCCCACCCACTCGGGGGAGGTCAGAAACTCCCAGGCCCAATGAATGGCCTCTTTCTTGAAGTAGTCGCCGAAGGAGAAGTTGCCCAGCATCTCGAAGTAGGTGCCGTGGCGGGCGGTGTGACCGATGTTCTCAATATCGCCGGTGCGGATGCACTTCTGGCAGGTGGTCACCCGGTGGCGGGGGGGCTCCTGCTCGCCGGTGAAGAAGGGCTTCATGGGGGCCATGCCGCTGTTGATGAGCAGCAGGGAGGCGTCGTTCTGGGGGATCAGGGAAAAGCTGGGCAGGCGCAGGTGTTCCTTGGTCTCAAAGAAGGACAGGAACATCTCGCGCAGTTCGTTCAGACCGAATTTCTTGGGCATAAACATTCTCCTCTTTCACAAAAAAATAAGCCCCGCCCCTGTGTCAGGGGCGGAGCAATGTTAACTCCGCGGTACCACCCTGATCTGCGCCGGAAAGGGCGCATCTCATTGCATCCGGTAACGGGGATGATTCGTCCCGGTCCTCCCGGGCGGCTGGTGAAGTGGCTTGCGGGCCCGTATCGCGGAGGGCTTGCACCATCCCCTCTCGCTGGACGCGGCGTGGTCCGCTTGGCTTCGTCATAGCCTTTAGCTGTACTATTCTATCACATTTTCCGCCTTTGTCAACCGCCTTTTGGGCAGCAGGGAGCCCAAAAAGAACAGCAGCGGCGGCAAAAGCCCCGCCAGGAGCATACAGCCGTACCAGCCGGGGGAGAGGGCCAGGGCGGCAAAGGTGGGCTCGCCCTGAAGTGCGGCCAGCATCAGGGCAAACGAGGGGGCGGCCAGGAAGTAGGTGGACAGGAGCATGAAGCTCCCCGCAGTCCCCACGGCCGGCCAGGCCAGAGAGGCCAAAAACAGCAGCCACCCGCCAAAGGCCCAGCCCCAGGCCAACAGGGCGGGATAGAGTATGGCCTTCACTCCCTCTTTGGGCGAGGGACGTTCCCAGTTCCGGAGGGCAGACACGCTCCACCCCGCCGGGATATAGAGGGCCATCAACCAGAGCCAGCCCAGCGGGGTGACGGCAGTATCAAAAAAGTAGGGCAGGCAGAACAGCAGGGGGGCGCAGAGTGCGGTGACCACAAAGTGCCCTGCGGCAAAGCCTCCAAACCGGGAGGCGGGTGAGGATGTCATTTGGAACCCCTCCTTTCGGGGCCATCCTACCACAAATAGATTCGTAAGTCAATATAAATTTATTGAAAAACAATAATTTTGGGCGTACCGTACGGTACGCCCGGTGGTTTTTGCTTTATTCGCCCTCGTAGGCCCGGCGGTAGATCTCGATGACCTGCTCCTTGGCGGCCTTTCGGGGATTGGTAAGGCAGCACACGTCCTTCATGGCGTTCTCGGCCATTACCTCGAAGTCTTCCGGCTTGACCCCCAGCACCTTCAGGTTGGCGGGGATGCCCACCTGTTTGCTGATGGTGCGGATGGCCTGGATGGCCTTGGCGGCGGCGTCCCCGGTGGACAGACCTTCCACTTTCTCGCCCATGGCCTCCGCCAGATCCCGGAACCGGTTCAGGTTGCCGATGAGGTTGAACTCCTCCACATAGGGCAGCAGGATCGCGTTGCAGACGCCGTGAGGCAGATTGTAGTAGCCGCCCAGCTGGTGGGCCATGGCGTGGACGTAGCCCAGGGAGGCGTTGTTGAAGGCGATGCCCGCCAGATACTGGGCATAGGCCATCTTGTCCCGGGCCCACATGTAATCGCCGTTGGCCACCGCCTTGGGCAGGTACTGGTAGATCATCTTGACGGCCATCAGGGCGGCGGAGTCGGTGAGCACGTTGGCGGCGGTGGACACGTAGGCTTCAATGGCGTGGGTCATGGCGTCCATGCCGGTGGCGGCGGTGAGGGAGGCGGGCATGCCCTTCATCAGTACCGGGTCGTTGACGGCGATCTTGGGAGTGACCCGCCAGTCCACAATAGCCATCTTCACCTTGCGGGTGGTGTCGGTGATGATGCAGAACCGGGTGATCTCGGAGGCGGTGCCGGCGGTGGTGTTGATGGCCATGAGGGGCACCACGTCCTTGGTAGCCTTGTCCACGCCCTCATAGTCGTGGATCCGGCCGCCGTTGCTGGCCACCAGCCCGATGCCCTTGGCGCAGTCGTGGGAGGAGCCGCCGCCCAGAGAGATGATGGAGTCGCACTGGTTGGCCTGGAAGAAGGCCACGCCGGCCTCCACATTCTTGTCGGTGGGGTTGGGCTCGGCCCCGTCAAAGACCACCGAATGGATGCCCGAGCCGGACAGGATTTCCTGGATGGAGGCGGCCATGCCGGACTGAGCCAGGAACTTGTCGGTGACGATCATGGCGCGGCTGACGTTCAAACTGCCCAGCAGGGCTCCGGCCTCGTTGACGGCTCCTTCGCCAAAGACGTTGCGGGTGGGCAGAAAATAGTAAGTAGACATGAGCGGTTTCCTCCTTTTTCTCGCTGGGGCGGTGTGCCCGTTTGGGTTGGCGCTAGTATAGCTGTCCGAGAAAAAGAAGTCAATCAGTTTTTAAAAATTTATTTTTTAACCATTTTTAGTTATTTTTATCACAAAATAGTTAAAAAGATAACCAGAACATTTTAAAAATAAACGATGCGGTCTAGTTTTATAACAGGGGGAATCTGGAAACCTCTTTTGTCTTGTTGTGAGAGAAACGACAATTTTATTCTGATGCGAAATAGCGTAAAAAATGTGCGGCCCTCCCGGCTGGGGGAGGGCCGCGGGACAGTCAGAACCGGTAGAGATAGAGATACGTTTGGTTGTAGTCGTCCTTTCCGTGGGCGGTGATGGCGACGCGGTCCTCGTCGAACCAGCCCAGCACCCCCTCGTAGACGGCGTCGTAATGTTCCCGGTCCAGCAGGGTGAAGGTGCCCTTCTCCAGGTCCATGACGCCCAGACTGGAGATCCCCAGCCCCTCGGTCTGGGCATTGTGGTCGGCAAACAGGACCTTGGAGCCGGAGGGGTTGGGGAGAAGCGTGCCGTCCGTCTGGGAAAGCGAGAAGCCCTCCACGGCGGTGATCCCGCCGGTGACCAGGTCCAGTACCGACACCCCGCCGTCCTCCGCCACATAGATTCCCCGCCCGCCGCCGAAGAAGAACTGGAAGCCGTAGGACTGTTCCTCATGTTTCTGATAGACCGGCAGTTGAGAGAAGGTGCGGATAAGCTGGCCGCTGTCCGGCTGCCATGTCCAGATGTCATAGCACGCCCCATCCGGGCCGGAGAGGGTCAGCAGGATCAGGGTGCTGTCATTGGCGAAGTAGGCGCTGAACACCTCCAGACCGGTGAGCGCGTTGAGGTTGGCGGTGGTCTGGGCCTGCCGGTCGCAGTAGAACCAGCCCATCCGGTCGCTGGAGAGAATGGCGGCGGAGAGATCGTCTGTCCACAGGACCCCGGTGAGGGGGTCGGCTATCTCCCAGCTGGTATCGTCCAGCAGGCCGGTGACCTCCCCGGTCTCCAGATCCAGCAGCACCGGGTACTTCCGGTAATCCATCTGCTTGCCCTGGCTAAGGTTGAGGAGCACCACGTCGGTGCGCCCCTCCAGGGCGGATACTGTGCAGTTGTAGTCCAGCGCCATGCCGGCGGTACCGTTGTTGTAGCAGGAGATAACGCCCTGGTATTCACACCAGTAGACGGTGTCTGTGTAGGTCACGCCGTCCCAGACGGTGGAAAAGCGGGTGGTGTTTGTCTCCAGCGGGACCAGCTCATTTCCGGCGATGGCCCAATAGTGGACGTCCAGAATGGAGCCGTCGTCGGCCCGGTCCACCTGGAAGATGGTATTGTTGTTGTAGTCGCAGCCGGAGCCGGCGTCCGGCAGGCGGATATACTGCACCTCCACCTGCTGGCCGACGGTACCCTGGGTCAGCTCCGGCTCCTCCGGCTGATCCCCGGTGGGGACGGGCACCTGCTCAGTCTCCTCCAGCCGGAGGAGGGTAAGCACTGCCGTCCGCAGCTGGGGGCTGGCGGCCATGGCCGCCAGGAAGGTGTAGGCCAGCACGGCCGCCGCAGCCAGAGCGGTGAGCCCCGCCCGCCGCCTCCGATGACTGGAAACCCCGGCGGGGGCTTCCAGACTGGCCTGGATGCGTTCTTTCAGCTCCAGCGGAGGGGTCAAGCGATCCAGCGTACCCCTGTATTCCTCCCAATTCATACCGAACCCTCCTTTCCCGGTTCCAGCTCCAGTTTCAGCCGCTCCCGGCCCCGTTTCAGACGCATTTTCACCGCCGAAGGGGAGAGGCGGAGCAATTGAGCCACCTCCGCCACCGAGTATCCCTCGTAGTAGTGGAGGTGGATGGGGGCCCGATAGGCCTCCGGCAGGGTCAGGATGGCCTCCAGCACCCCACGGTCAGCCTCATACTCCGCTGGAATATCCGGCTCCAGGGCCGCCGCCCGCTTCCGCCAAAACCCCTTCAGCTGGTCTTTGCACAGATTGGCCGTCACCTGGAGCAGCCATCGCTTTTCGTGCTCCCCATCGGAAAAGGCGGGAGCCCGCCACAGCAGGCGGCAAAAGACCTCCTGGGTCACGTCCTCCGCGTCGGCCGTCCGGCCCAGGTACACCATGGCCAGCCGGAACACCATGGCCCCATTGGCGTCATAGCTTGCTTCAAACCGCCGGGTCAGCTCCACATCCATAGGCCAAACCTCCTTTCGAGCATAAAACGATTGAGGAGTCCCTGAGGTCACAAAAAAGTCCAGGCGAAATTCGCCTGGACTTTTTCTTTCAGGAATTTTCCCGGCAGGCCCGGAGCAGGGTCAGGGGAGGTACCTGGCGGGGCAGCTTCATGTGGAATACCATCTGAGGGTTCCGGGGCTGGGTCAGAGGGAAACCGTCGGCATCGGTCATTTCCCCGGCGACAAAGGGGGTGGCGGCCACGTCGGGACCCACCAGCTCCAGCTCGTCTCCGGTGGAAAACTTGTTGCGCAGGGAGAGGGTGGCGTTTCCGGCGGCGTCGCAGGCGGTGACCACCGCTACCACCTGCCAGTCCCGGATATACCGGGCGTCAGCGGTGTACTGCCCTGGCTGGCCGAAGTAGAAGCCGGTGGAGTAGTGCCGGTGGCTTACCTTTTCCACTTCCTCCCGCCATACCGGCTCCAGAGGCTTGCCAGCCGCCGCCGCGTCAATGGCGTGACGGTAGGCGGCGGTGACGATGGCGGCATAGTAGGCGCTCTTGGCCCGCCCCTCGATTTTCAGGGAGTCCAGCCCAGCCGCCATCAGCTCCGGGATGTGGTCGATCATGCACATGTCCCGGGAGTTGAGGATGAAGGCGCCTCCCTCGTCCTCCCCGATGGGGAAGTACTCTCCGGGGCGCTTTTCCTCCACCAGGGCGTACTTGTACCGGCAGGGCTGGGCGCAGGCGCCCCGGTTGGCGTCCCGGCCGGTCATATAGTTGGACAAAAGGCACCGGCCGGAGTAGCTGACGCACATGGCCCCATGGACGAAGGCTTCGATCTCCAGCTCTCTGGGGGTCTTGGCCCGCAGTTGGGAAATTTCCTCCAGGGACAGCTCCCGGGCCAGGATCACCCGGCTGGCTCCCAGGTCGTACCAGGCGCTGGCGGCCTGATAGTTGGAGATGCTGGCCTGGGTGGAGATGTGGGCCTTTACCCGGGGAGCGTACCGCTTGAGCAGGGAGAGTACCCCCACGTCGGCCAGGATCACCGCGTCCACCCCCAGGTCCTGGAGGTACTCCAGCCACTCCGGCAGCCGGGCCACCTCGTCGTTGCGGGGCATGGTGTTGCAGGTGACGTGGACCGCCGCCCCGTAGCTGTGGCACAGGGTCACCGCCTGCCTCATTTCATCAGGGGTGAAATTGCCTGCGAAAGCCCGCATACCGAAGTCGGTGCCCGCCAGGTATACCGCGTCCGCTCCGTAGGCCAGGGACATTTTCAGCCGCTCCATATCCCCGGCGGGGGAGAGCAGTTCGATTTTATTTCTCATTCTTGTACAGCTCCTGGGTGGCGATGAAGTTCTGCTGCTCCCGGTAGGTGGCAAAGAAGGAGTGCTTGCCGTCGTCGCCCAGGGCATAGTAATAGTACTTGGTGGTATCGGGGTAGACCGCCGCCTTCAGCGCGTCGGTGCCCGGGTTGGCGATGGCCGTGGGGGGCAGACCGGTGTGGGTGCGGGTGTTGTAGGGGGTGTCGGCGTTGAGGTCCACCACAGTGCCGCCGGTGGCGTACAGAATGGTGGCGTCGATGTTCAGGTAGCCCGCCGTCTCGCTGGTGGGCCGGTCCAGACGGTTGTAGATGACCGAGGAGATCTTGCCCTGGTCGCTGCCGTCGGTCTCCTTTTCAATCATGGAGGCGATGATCACCGCCTGATTGATGGTATAGCCCGCCTCCTGAATGTCGGCGCGCATCTCATCGGTAAAGACCTCATCAAACCGGAGGATCATCTTGTTGAGCACGTTTACCGGGTCCTCGCCCATATAGAACTCGTAGGTGTCGGGGAAGAGGTAGCCCTCCAGCCGCTTGGGGTCACCCAAAGGCTGAACGCCCTTGAGGAAGGAGAAGTTGAAATCATAGTTGGCGGCGGTGTCCTCCAGCTGTTCCACCGTGGACACGCCCTTCTCCTCCAGCAGCTCAAAGATCTGGGCCTCGGTCATACCCTCGGGGATGGTGACGGTGGTGACCATCCGGTTGGCCGAGCCGGAGCCCATGCTGGAGATCAGGGCCCGGTAGTCCATATCGGTGTTCAGCTCGTAAGTGCCGGGGGTGATTTTGGCGCCCTCCTCTCCGGCCTTGCCGGAGACGTGGGTGAGGGAGCAGAACAGCTGGAACACAAATTTATATTCGATCAGACCCTGTTCCTTCAGCTTGTCGGCTACATCGCCAACCGTGTCCCCCTCGGTGATCTCCACCGCGGCGGTGTGTTCGGCCTTGTTGAGGGCCAGCACGTCGTTGGCCCACATCCAGCCTACCCCTGCCAGCAGGGCGGAGGCGCCCAGCACAAACAGAATATAGATCAGCGTGCCCCAGGCCCCAAGCCTGCGCCGCTTTTTGCGGCGGGTGGAGGGGGAGCGGCGCTCCGCGTGTTCCGGGCGCTCGGTATGCTGGGTGCGCTCCGTGCGGGAGGAGGGAGCCACCCGCCTGCCCCCCTGACTGCTGCGGGGGGTGCGCTGGTAACGGCGCTCCTCGTGATTGTCTTGCAGAGACATTGGTTCAACTCCTAACAGAAAAAACGGTCCCGCGGCCGGAACCACCTCCCACCCTTTTGCATATGATAGGTCAGATAAAGCAAGTGAGGTGAGAAGTCAATGTGTTTCGGCAATAACGGGTTTGGCGGCAACAACTGCCTGTGGATCATCCTGATCCTCATCATCATCTGCTGCTGCTGCGGTTCCGGCGAGAGCTCCTGCGGCTGCGGCTGCGGCAACAACTGCGGCTGCGGCGACAGCTGCTGCTGAACGGCTACCTAATCCCGGGCGGAGGCGGGGCTCAGGCCCCGCTTTCGCCGTCCGCGGCGGGGGACAGGCCGTACACCGCCGTCTCGGTGACCACCAGCTCCACCGGGCGGTCGTGGGTCTGCCGGGGTACCCGGTCCAGCAGGGTCAGCTTCCGGCACAGGGCCACCGTCAGGCCGGAGAACCCGGCCAGCCAGCGGTCGTAGTAGCCGCCTCCCTGGCCCAGCCGTCCGCCGGAGCGGTCAAAGGCCAGGCCGGGCACCAGCGCCAGGTCAATCTCCTCCGGTCCCACCGGGGGACAGTCCTCCCCCGGCTCCCACATTCCGTAGGCGTGGCGGACAAGCCTGCTGTCCGGCCGGATCAGCCGGGCCTCCAGGGTGTTTTCCGGCAGGCACCGGGGCAGGCAGAGCCGCTTGCCCGCCTCCCACAGGGGGGCAAGCAGGCGGGAAGTGTCCGGTTCGGCCCCCATGCCGTGGTAGAGCAGCAGGGTTTGGGCCGCCTCTACCTGGGGAAGGGAGAGAAACCGGCGAAGCAGCGCGTCGTCGCCGGCCTGCCGCTGAGCGGGAGACAGTGCCTTCAGCCTGGCGCGGAGCTCCCTGCGCAGGGCGGATTTCTCAGCCGTGATAGTGGACGGCATCCTTCACCTGGGCGGCTGCGGCAGGCCCCTTCAGGATCTCCACCAGCTTCAGGCCGAAAGGATAGGCCGAGCCGGCAGCCTCGCCGGTGATGATGTGGCCGTCCACCACCACGGGAGAGCCCTTCTGCACCACGGCGGAGCCCATCAGCTCCTCCATGCCGGGGTAGCACACCGCCTTCCGGCGGTCCAGCATACCCAGGTTGGCCAGAATGGTGGGGGCGGCGCAGATGGCGGCGAGCCAGCGGCCGTGGTCATAGCAGTACTGGAGCAGGGCCTGGGCGTGTATGTTGGAGCTGATGGCCTCCACGCCGCCCAGCCCGCCGGGGAGCATGAGCATGTCCACCTGCTCCCGGTCCAGCTCCTCCAGAGTCAGGTCGGCGGTGACGGTGATGTTGTGGCTGCTCACCACCTGGCGGCCGTCCAGACCCACCAGGGTCACCTCCACGCCGGCCCGGCGGAGCAGGTCGGCGGGTACGATGGCCTCGGCTTCCTCAAAGCCGGTCCCCAATAAAATCGCTACCATAATTCACAGCACCTTTCTTTTATCGATCCTCTATCGTCCGGGCCAGCAGGCCCCAGATCTCTTCATGAATTTCCTCCGGCCCGCGAAGGCTGCCGTTCCCATCCAGGCAGGAGATTCTGGTCCAGCCCAGGGTTTCCGCCGCCCGGAGAGCGGTGCGGCGGCACAGGGCCAGATAGCCGGTGTCCACCTCATGGATGTCCCCCTTGGTGTGGGTGGCGGCCTCCCGGCTGCGGAGCAGCTCCACCGCCTTCTCGGTGGGCATGTCCAGGTAGAGCACCTGATCGGGGAGGGGGAGGCCCAGCTTGGCGCACTCAAAGTCGTACAGCCACTGGAAGAACGCCTCCCACGCCTCCTCCGGCAGCTTGCAGGCCTGGTGGACGGCGTTGGAGGTGGTGTACCGGTCGGAGAGCACCAGCCCGCCGCCCTGATAGTATGCTCCCCACACCTTTTTCCAGGAGGCGTACCGGTCCACCGCATAGAAGGTGGAGGCGGCGTAGGGGTTCACGTCAGAGGGATGGGAGCCGAATTCCCCGTTGAGGTACATCCGCAGCAGGGCGGAGGAGGGCTCCTGGTACTGGGGGAATACCAGTCTCTGGAAGGAGATCCCCTCCCGCTCCATCCGCTCACAGAGCAGCCTAAACTGGGTGGATTTTCCCGACCCGTCGGTGCCCTCCAGCACGATCAGCTTGCCTGCCATGTCACTTGCCTCCCATCCGCCCGGCCAGGGCGTATACCAGCACCAGAGGCAGCTTGGCCATGCGGCCGAACCGCTTGGGCTCCTTCATCAGGCGGTAGAGCCACTCCAGGCCCAGCTTCTGAAAGCCCTCCGGGGCCCGGTCCACCACCCCGGCAAAGACGTCCAGAGAGCCCCCCAGCCCCACCATCAGGTGAGCGCCGGTGGCCGGACCGTGCTCCACCATCCAGAATTCCTGCTTGGGGGCTCCCAGGCAGACGAACACCACGTCGGCCCCCGACTCCCGGATGGCCTGCACCACAGGCTCGTCCTCTTTGAAATACCCGTCGTGGGTGCCGCAGAGGATCAGGCCGGGATACCGGTCCCGCAGGTTGGCGGCGGCCAGCTCGGCCACTCCCGGCTTGGCCCCCAGAAGAAACAGCCGCTTGCCGTGCTTGGCCATCCAGCCCATCAGGGCCTGGGCAAATTCGATGCCGGGCACTCTGCCCTTCAGGGGGCGGCCCAAAAGCTTGGCGGAGTAGACCACCCCAACGCCGTCGGCCAGCACCAGGTCGGCGTCCAGCAGGGCCTGGCGGAACGGCTGGTCCTTCCGGGCGGCCAGAAGAAACTCCGGGTTGGGGGTGACGGCGTAGTGGAACCCCTGGGCTTCCACCAGGGCGGCTCCGGCTGCGGCCGCCTCCTCCAGCGTCAGGTCGTCAAAGCCCACGCCCAATATGTCTGTCCTCAAAATCAACTGCCTCCGATTGGATCATATCCATAATATCATGCCATTTTACCATACCTTTCCCCAAAAGTCTATGCAGAAACCCGCTGAAAGGAGGGGGATGATTGTTAAGATTCTGTGAAGATCACCGTTGACAGCGGAGAAGAAAGTGTCTATAATAAAACGCAACATATTGCTTTAACCGTTAAAAGAGCTAAAGCACAGTAGGAATTGGAGGGACTGGAAATGAAACAGTGGAACAAGCTGGCCGCTCTTGCGCTGGGCGGCGCCATGGCTGTGAGTCTGGCCGCCTGCGGAGGTACCCAGGGAAACACGGAAAGCCCCGCTGCTGGTGGGGAGAGCGGCGGCTCCGGCGGGAGCTACACCGTGGGCATTTGCCAGCAGATGACCCACCCCGCGCTGGACGAGGCCACCCGGGGCTTTAAGGAGGCCCTTACCGCGGCGCTGGGCGACAGCGTGGCGTTCAAGGAGCAGGACGCCGGCGGCGAGTACGCCAACTGCGGCACCATTATGGACGGCTTTGTGGCCGAAGGGGTGGACCTGATCCTGGCCAACGCCACCTACCCCCTCCAGGCGGCCGCCTCCGCCACCGCCGATATTCCCATCCTGGGTACCTCGGTGACCGACTACGCCACCGCCCTCTCCATCACCGACTGGACGGGCACCGTGGGCGGCAACATCTCCGGCACCTCCGACCTGGCCCCTCTGGACCAGCAGGCGGCCATGCTGCAGGAGCTGTTCCCCGACGCCACCAACGTGGGCCTGCTGTATTGCTCCGGCGAGCCCAACTCGGTGTACCAGGTGGAGACCATTGAGGGCTACCTTACCGAGATGGGCTATACCTGCACCCAGTACGCCTTTACCGACGTCAACGACCTGTCCTCCGTAGCCCAGTCCGCCTGCGACAGCTCTGACGTGATCTACATTCCCACCGACAACACCGCCGCCGCCAATACCGAGACCATCGCCAACGTGGTCATCCCCGCCGGGGTGCCCGTGGTGGCTGGCGAGAGCGGCATCTGCTCCGGCTGCGGCGTGGCCACCCTGTCCATCAGCTACTATGACATCGGCTACGCCACCGGAGAGATGGCCGCCAAGATCCTCACCGGCGAGGCGGACATTTCCACCATGCCCATCGAGTACGCGCCCAATGTGACCAAGATGTACAACGCCGCCAACTGCGAGGCTCTGGGGCTGACCATGCCCGAGGACTACGAGCCCATCGCCTGAGCAAACCCCAAAAGGGCGGAGAAGGGAGCAGCCTTCTCCGCTCTTTTCTGACATACAACCGACGATTCTATCACTTGTTTGGAGGCAGACCCATGGACGTCCTGATTTCGTTTTTCAACTCCCTGCCCGGGGCCTTCGGGCAGGGGCTGGCCTGGGGCATCATGGCCATCGGGGTGTACATCACCTTCCGGATCCTGGACATCGCCGACCTGACGGTGGACGGCTCCCTGGCCACCGGCGGCGCGGTGGCGGCCCTGTGCATCACCCTGGGCTGGAACCCCTGGCTGGCCCTGCTGATGGCGGTGCTGGCCGGTATGCTGGCCGGGCTGATCACCGGCCTGCTCCACACCGCCTGCGGCATCCCCGCCATTCTGGCGGGTATTCTGACCCAGCTGGCCCTCTACTCCATCAACCTGCGGATCATGGCTATCGGGGATGAGAAGGCCACCACCAAGGCCACCCTGGCGCTCAGCGTGGACCGGCAGGAGCTGCTGGTCTCCTCCCGGTATATCCGGGAGCTGACGCTGGAAAATCCGCTGTTTCTGCTGGTGATCTTTACCATAGCGGTGATCGCCCTGCTCTACTGGTTCTTCGGCACCGAGCTGGGCTCCGCCCTGCGGGCCACCGGCGCCAACCAGAACATGGCCCGGGCCCAGGGCATCGACGCCAACTGGTGCAAGGTGCTGGGGCTGGTGGTGTCCAACGGTCTGGTGGCCCTGTCCGGCGGCCTGCTGGCCCAGTACCAGGGCAGCTCCACCGTGGATATGGGCCGGGGCGCCATCGTCATCGGCCTGGCCGCCGTGATCATCGGCGAGGTGCTGCTGGGCAAGGTGTTCCGGAATTTCGCCCTGAAACTGCTCTCTGCCGTGATCGGCTCCATCATCTACTATATCGTACTGCAGTTTGTGCTGCGGCTGGGGCTGGAGTCCACCGATCTGAAGCTGCTCTCCGCTGTGGTGGTGGCCCTGTTCCTCACCATTCCCTATTGGAAGGGAAAGTATTTTACAAAAGCCGTGCGGAAGGAGGCGGGACGCCATGCTTGAGGTGCGGGAGATTTACAAGACCTTCAACGCCGGCACCATCAATGAAAAGCGGGCGATGAACGGGGTGTCCCTCACTCTCGCCGACGGGGATTTCGTCACCGTCATCGGCGGCAACGGGGCGGGCAAATCCACGCTGCTGAATCTGGTGGCGGGGGTGTTCCCGGTGGACAGCGGCTCCATCTCCATCGACGGCCAGGACGTGACCCGCCTGCCCGAGCACAAACGGGCCAAATTCATCGGCCGGGTGTTCCAGGACCCCATGATGGGCACCGCCGCCACCATGCAGATCGAGGAAAATCTGGCCCTGGCCGCCCGCCGGGGGCAGGGCCGCTCCCTCCGGGCGGGGATTACCCGGGCCGAGCGGGAGGAGTACCGGGAGCTGCTGAAGATCCTGGACCTGGGTCTGGAGGACCGGCTGACCAGCAAGGTGGGTCTGCTCTCCGGCGGCCAGCGGCAGGCCCTGACCCTGCTGATGGCCACCCTGAAGAAGCCCAAGCTGCTGCTGCTGGACGAGCACACCGCCGCTCTGGACCCCAAGACGGCGGCCAAGGTGCTGGACACCACCGAGAAGATTGTCCAGCGGGACAAGCTCACCACTCTGATGATCACTCACAACATGCGGGACGCCATCGCCCACGGCAACCGGCTCATTATGATGTTCGAGGGCCGGGTGGTGGTGGACGTGGCCGGTGAGGAGAAGAAGAATCTGACCGTGGAGCACCTGCTGGGCCTGTTCAGCAAGGCCAGCGGCTCCGACGAGGCCGACGACAAGCTGCTGCTGGGCTGAGCAGAAAAAAGAGGCCCCGCCCGCCGGAACATTCCGGCGGGCGGGGCCTTTGTGCGTTTTATGCGGGCAGAATTCCGGTGTGGACCAGCAGGGAGCTGGTGAGGGCGGCGGCCTCCTCCCGGGTGGCGGGGGCGGTGGGGTCGATATGTTCCGGCTCGTCCCACAACAGGCTGGCGGACTCCCCCAGCAGCCAGACGGAGTCCCTGGCCCAGGCGGCGTATTCCGCCAGCTCGGGGGCCTCCGCGGCGTCGGCGGGCTGGCTGGAGGCGGTGAGGTCCAGCGCCAGATTGAGCTGCCGGCCCAGCCGGGCCATCATGGTGATGAACTGCTGGTGATCCACCGGGGCGTCGGGGTCAAACCGTCCGTCTCCCACGCCCTCTACCAGTCCCATTTTGGCCATGGTGTTGACGGCGGAGGCGTACCAGCTGTCCTCCGGTACATCGGAGAACTGGCTGGCTCCGGTGTAGCTCTTGCAGTGGAGCGCCTGGGCCATCAGGGCGCATAGCTGGGCGCGTGTCAGGCCGTCTGTGGGGCGGAAGGCGCCGGAGCCATCCCCCTGGAGCACCTCGTAGGTGGCCAACAGCTGGATCGCCTGGCGGTAGGGAGAGTCTGCGATGTCGGAGAAGGTGCGGGGGGCATAGTCGGTCAGGCCGTACTTCTCCGCCAGGGCGGCGGCGGTGGTGTCTGCCCAGCCGTCGGCGCCGCCGGTACCCTCCAGCACCGGCACCGTCTCGGGCAGGGCCTCCAATAAAGCGGTAAAAGCGGGGCGGTAGTTCTGGCTGAGGGCGGTGTCCAGGTCTATGTACCACTTCTGAGCAAAATCAATGCGTACCGTGTTTCCGGTATCCAGGTCGGGGCCGGCCGGGCTGAGCAGCAGGGCCACTTCGGGGGCGATGGCGGAGTCCACCAACAGGTGGGGGAATACGCCGATGGTGTTGGTGGTGGAACCAACGGAGCTGAAAAGCCGGTAGGTGGTGATTTTCAGGGCGTCCCCGTCGGGGAAGTAGTCGGGCAGCACCGCTTGGTCAAATACGCTCTGGGCCACCCCTTTGCCGTAGGTACGCCCGCCCACCACCAATCCGGCGTCGCTGTCCCGGATAGCGGCGGCAAAGAGCTCGGACGCGCTGGCGGTGTGTTCATTGGTGAGCACGATTACCGGCTGAGCGGTCTGCTGCTCCTGATCGCTGCCGAAGGGAATGATTTTCCCGCTCTTATCCCGGAAATAACCCGTCAGCTCCTCTCCGGTAAAGCAGGCCGAGGTGGAGGCGGAGGCGTTCACCATGCCGCCGCCGTTGTCCTGCAGGTCTACCAGCCAGTGGTCGGCCTGGCTGCCGTAGGTCTCCAGACCATCCAGAAAGTGCTCCAGGGTATCTTCGCCAAAGGTGTCGCAGTCGATGTAACCAATATGGCCGTCCAACAGCTCGGTGTAGGTGGCGGGGAGGATAACCGCCCGGCGGGTGAGGGTGACGGTGTGCTCCGTCCCATCCCGCAGATAGGTTACTTCCACCTGCGTACCCTCCTCCCCCTGAATCCAGGAGGCGGCCACCAGCAGATTGTCCCCGGTAACGGATTTCCCGTCCACCGCCACAATCAGGTCCCCGGCCCGCAGGCCGCTCTCAGCGGCGGGGGTGTCCTCGTATACCCGCTGAATCAGCAGACCCTCCTGGACGGTCAGCATGGAGATACCGATGCCAACCAGGCCGGTGTCCTCCATGGAGCTGTTGAACTGGGCGTACTCCTCGGCAGTAAAGTATTGGGTGTAGGGGTCCCCCAGGGCCTCCACAATCTGCTGGACTGTCTGCTGCTCCAGCACGGACTGGGGGATTTCATCAATATAATAATCCGTCAGCAGCTCTCTGGCCTGCTCGGTGGTCAAAGCGGAGGCGGCGGGCGTCAGGGCAAGGGTCAAAGCGAGGGTCAGAGCCAGGGGGCGGAAAACGTGTCTGTGGGCCATAGGGAAGCCTCCTCAAGAGTTATGTAACCTGATTGTACGACAAAGTGGGGACGGGCGCAAGGCCCGTCCCCACTTTGTAGCAATTTGTCATTTTTATTCCGATTGGTCTCCCAGTACCCGCACGGCGGTGCCGTAGGCCGTGACCTCCGCCGCCCCCTGCATCAGGGAGGAGGAGGCGTAGCGCACGTTGATTACCGCGTCGGCCCCCTGAGCCTGGGCGTCCTCCACCATGCGCTTGGTGGCGATCTGCCGGGCCTCCACCAGCATTTCGGTGTAGCTCTGGATCTCGCCGCCCACCAGGGTTTTCATGCCCGCCATAAAATCCTTGCCGAAGTGTTTGGACTGGACCACGCTGCCCTTGGCGATCCCAATGGCCTCAATCTTCTTTCCGGGAATGTACTCAATATTTAGCAGCAGCATCTTCTTCTCCTCCTCGAATTTGTTTGATCCGCTGATACAGGGCCAGCAGCACGCCGATGATCACCGCCACGGGAATAGCCAGCAGTACCACGAACAGGGCCAGGGGCGGGGCATCCTGGGGGTCCACCGTCAGCGCCCAGAGCATCAGGCCGATGGTCCAGCCCATCAGGGCCACAAAGACCACCGCCGCCACCACCGGGCCGATGTAGCGGTTGGTGGTGTCCTTCTTGTGGATATTCACAAATCGGGTCCCCTCCTCTTGTTCCATCCGCGCCATTTCCGTTAACCAGCGGTCCGCGTCCAGGGTGGGCAGCTGCTCCCCGGCCTCCGCCAGCTCCTGGCACAGGGAACGGATGGTGGCCAGGTTTTCCTGCTCCCGCTCCAGCTGGATCATGTGCCGGCGCAGACCGTCGGTCAGGGTCAGGGCGCCCTGCTGCATCTTTCGGATTTCCTCCATGGGTACGTCCAGCTTGCGCAGCAGTTTGATTTTCCGCAAAACCTCCACGTCCTCGTCGCCGTAGTTGCGGTAACCGTTGTCCGCGTTCCGGCCGGGGGTCAGCAGGCCCTCCTTTTCATAAAAGCGGATGTTGCGTTTTGTGATGCCGACCAGCTGTTCCACCTCGTTGATCTTCAATGCCTATCACTCCTGACATACTCAACATATACCCTCCACCCAATGGAATGTCAAGAGAAAATTTCGGAAGCCGGAAGCTTCTGCCGGATGGCGATGCCTCCGGCGGGCTGTGCAGGTGCCCCTCTGGGGGGTACATCCAATAGGGGGGCCCGCAGGCCCCCCTGATTGGTCGTTTTAAGGGGTGGGGTGTCGGGGCGGGGGAAATCGAAATCCCCCGCCCTGACCCTTTCTTTCCCGCCGCTTTCTTTGGAAAGAAAGCGGTGCCGCCGGAGGCCCGCCTCCTGGGCTTGAAAAGCGCAAGAAGGTTTGCTAAAATAAAGCCGTATGGCGTTAAAATGCGCAGGGCATGCTACCGAATGGTAGCATTTTGCTCGGGTGATGACATGTATTTTCGCCGTATTTCCGATTTACGTGTAGACAATGATATGACGCAGCGGGCGGTGGCGGACTACCTGAATATGAATTTAGAGGTCTACCGCCGCTATGAAAAGGGCATCCGTGAAATTCCGGTGTGGGCGGTGCTGAAATTGGCGGAGCTTTATCACACCAGTACCGACTATATTCTGGGCTTGACTGACGATCAGACGCCCCGTGCGTAAGCTGGCCTGGTTTGCCGGCTCCTTTGCGGGGGCGGTGTTTCTGGCGGTCTACCTGCTGCCGGAGGCGGTTCTCCTTCCGGCGGGGGTCTGCTGCGCCGTCGGAGGATTGTCGGGACTGTTTCTGAAGGGGGACCGCCGCCTGCGGCTGCTCCTGCTGGGCTTCGGTTTGGGAGCGGGCCTGTTGTGGACCGGGGTGTATACCGCCCTGTTCCATACGCCTGCCCGCCTTGTGGCGGAGCATACCAAAACCGTCACCGCCCGGGTGACGGAGTGGCCGGAGGAGGAGTCTCATTGGGTGGAGGTCAGCTTCCACCAGGGGGAAGGCTGGCCTCTCCGGGCCCTCCTGTGGCTGGAAGCCGTGCCGGAGGACCTGCGTCCGGGGGACGAGCTGTCCCTCGCCGCCTCCTTCCGTCTGGCCGATACCCTGTCGGGAACGGACAGCGACTACTATTATTCCAAAGGGATCACCCTCCTGGCCTACGGGGAGGGGGAGGTGCAGGTCACCCGCCCGGACCGGGTGCCGGTGTGGTACTGGCCAGCCTACGTGGCCCGGGCCATCCGGCAGAGCGCCCTGGGCTGTTTCCCCGACCGGGTGGGTCCTCTGGTGGCCGCCCTGACCACCGGAGACACCTCCGGACTGGACGGGGGCTTTTACTCCGACCTCCGGCGGACGGGAACCGCCCATGTGGTGGCGGTGTCCGGCCTCCACGTCTCTTTCCTCTCCGGTTTTCTCACCGCCCTTCTGGGGCGCAGGAGGCGGCTGTCGGCGGCGGTGGGCATCGCTCTGATGTTCTTTTTTGCCGCCGCCGCGGGGAATACCCCGTCGGTGCTCCGGGCGGCCTTCATGCAGTCCATGCTGCTGCTGGCGCCCCTGGTGGACCGGGAGGACGACCGGGCCACCTCCCTGTGTACCATTCTTATGCTCCTGCTGATCCAAAACCCCTACGCCGCCGCCAGCATTTCCCTCCAGCTCTCCTTCGCCTCGGTGGCGGGGATCTACCTTTTTACCGGCCCCCTCTGCCAGAGGTGGCAGAAATGCCTGCCCGACAAGCCCAAGGGCTTCCGGGCCAGGTTTGGCTGCCTGGCGTTTCGCTTTCTCACCGCCAGCCTTGCCACCACGCTGGGGGCCATCGCCTTTACCACACCATTGACGGCCTATTACTTCGGCTCGGTCTCCCTGATTTCGCCTCTCGCCAACCTGCTGACCCTGTGGGCGGTATCCGACCTGTTTCTGGGTGGACTGGCGGTGGCGGTCCTGGGTCTGCTCCTGCCCGGACTGGCGGGCCTGCTGGCCCTGCCGGTGTCCCTGGCGGGGGAGTACCTGCTGTGGATGGTGCCCAGGCTGGCGGCCCTCCCCTTCGCGGCGGTGTCCGCTGGGTCGGTGTATATCGTGGCCTGGCTGGCCCTGGTGTACGCCCTGCTGGTGGCCTATCTCGTCCTGCCGGGCCGGAAAAGCCTGCTGCTGTCCGCCGGCCTGACGGTTTCCGCCCTTTGCTGGACGCTGCTCCTTCAGGCCGGAAGCTATACCGGCGGACGGCTCACCCTGTCGGTGCTGGATGTGGGACAGGGCCTGTCCACGGCCGTCTATTCCCAAGGGGCCTCCGCTCTGGTGGACTGCGGGGGCAGTGGACTGGATGACGCCGGAGACACGGCGGCGGACTATTTTCAGGCTTTGGGCCTGAGCCGGATTGACGTAGTGGCGCTGACCCACTACCATACCGACCACGCCAATGGAGTGGCCCGCCTGCTGGAGCGGATGGAGGTGGGGCTGCTGATCCTGCCCGATGTGGAGCCGGAGGACCCGCTGCGCCGGTCCATCCTGGCTCTGGCGGAGGAGAAGGGGGTGGATACCCTGCTGGTGGCCGACGTTACCACCCTGACGCTGGGCGGAGCGGGGCTCACCATCTACCCGCCCCTGGGGGCCGGGGACGCCAATGAGGAGGGGCTCAGCGTGCTGTGTACCGCCGGGGAGTTTGACGCCCTCATCACCGGCGACATGGACGAGATCATCGAGGGCCGTCTGCTGAAATACGGAAATCTGCCCGACCTGGAGGCCCTGGTGGTGGGCCACCACGGCTCCAAATATTCCACCTCGGAGGAGCTGCTGCTGGCCGCCCGGCCGGAGCTGGCGGTGATCTCCGTGGGGTATAATACATACGGCCACCCCGCCCCGGAGACCCTGGAGCGGCTGGCCGCCGCCGGGTGCCAGATTTACCGCACCGACTGGTCGGGAACCATAACCATTACCTCAGAATAGGAGGATCGCCATGCCGCCCAAAAAGAAACCGGATGACGGGGCGTATCGGACCTTGAAAAAGCAGCTCAAAGAGGGGACGATCGGCAACCTCTACGTCTTTCATGGGGAGGAGACCTACCTGCGGGACTACTACCTGGGTCAGATGAAGCAAAAGCTGCTGCCCGCCGGGATGGAGGAGTTCAACCTCCACACCATCAACGGGAAGGAGTTCGACCTCAAGACCCTGGCCCAGATGGTGGACTGCCTGCCCATGATGAGCCAGCGCACCCTGATCGTGGTCAATGACTACGACTTATATAAAGGAGATAAGGACGGCCTGATGGCGGTGCTGAAGGACCTGCCGGACTATGTATGCCTGGTGTTTGTCTATGATCTTGTGGAGTACAAGGCCGACGCCCGCACCAAGCTGGCCGGGCTTTTGAAGGAGAAAGGGCTGGTGGTGGCCTTCAACCGCCAGGACCAGGGGGATCTGGTGGACTGGATCGCCCGCCGGTTCAAGGCCCTGGACCACGATATCGGCACCGAGGATGCCCGCTACCTCATCTTCCTGTGCGGGGACCTGATGACCACCCTCATCTCCGAGATCGGGAAGATCGGGGCCTACGCCACTCACCGCCGAGTGACCCGGGCGGACATCGACGCGGTGGCCACGCCCCAGCTGGACGCGGTGGTGTTCCAGATGACCGACGCCATCGCCGCCGGGGACTTTGACAAGGCGGCGGCGGTGCTGGGGGATCTGCTCCATATGCAGGAGGCCCCCATCAAACTCCTCTCCGTGCTGGGCAGGCAGCTGCGGCAGCTCTACGCCGCCCGGCTGGCTCTGGAGCAGCGGAAGGGGACCAAATACCTGATGGACCTCTGGGCCCTGCGCTCGGCCTATCCCGCCGAGCGGCTGATGCAGTCTGCCCGGCGGTTTTCCCTGGGCTGGTGCCGCTGGGCGACCCTCCGCTGCGGCCAGACCGACCTTGCCATGAAATCCACCGGCGCCGATGGGGAGGAGCTGCTGATTGCTCTGCTCATGGAGCTGGCTGTGAAGAAAGGAGCCTGAAACGATGAAGAAATCCACATTGGTAAAAACGGCGGCCCTGGCCGCCGCGGGGATCGCCGGCTGGTATCTGACCGGAAACAGCCGGAAAGGACAGGTGGAGCGGGTCCGCCGGGAGGTTTACCGGCTGCTCAGCGTCCGCCGGGATGAGCTGAACGCGCTGCGGGAGGCCGCTAAGTATGGGGAATTCCCCTCTGACGCCCTGGGCCCGGTGCCTTTGGACGGGGTGGAGCTGGACGCCATCCGGGTAGAGGACGGGGCCGCGGTGTTGGTGCTCCGGGGCGGCCGGGCGGCCGCCTGGCTGGCCAGCCAGCCTCTGGACGTGCTCACCGACGTGCGTTGCGTGCCCTGGCGGGGGAGCGCCCGTCCGGGCGTGCTGTACACCGAGCATCTGGGAGACGGCTGGTACGCGGGCTACGCCTGCCTGGGGTGGAACTGAGGTGCTGCGGATTCGGGAGGCCATCGTGGTGGAGGGTCGGTACGATAAGAATACCCTCTCCCAGCTGGTGGACACGGTGATCCTGGAGACCTCCGGCTTCGGCATCTTCAAGGACAAAGAAAGGCTGGCTCTGTTTCGCCGTCTGGCGGAGGAGCGGGGGCTGATTATCCTCACCGATCCGGACGGGGCGGGCTTTGTGATCCGCAACTTTCTCAAGGGAAGCATCCCGCCCGACCGGGTGAAGCACGCCTATGTGCCCGATATCTTGGGCAAGGAGCGGCGCAAGCGGACTCCCGGCAAGGAGGGCAAGCTGGGGGTGGAGGGTATGCGTCCCCAGCAGCTGGAGCAGGCCCTCCGCCGGGCGGGGGCCACCTTCCTGGACGAGGCTGCAGATGGGGCGATGTCCCGCCGCCCCATAACCAAGGCGGATCTCTTTACGCTGGGTCTCTCAGGAGGCCCCGGTGCATCGGAGAAGCGGCGGGCTCTGCTCCAGAAGCTGGCCCTGCCTGAGCATCTGTCTCCCAACGCTATGCTGGAGGTGCTCAACGCCCTCTGTTCTTATGAGGAATTGGCTGCCGCCCTGGAAACGAAAAAAACTTTTGCCGATCCTGAAAAAAACACTTGACGGGAAAGTTAAGTTGTGCTATCTTAATATCAGAAATGATAATCATTATTGATTAGCACTTCCGCTAAACCAAGTTACATACAAAAACAAAATTGTGTTAGGAGGCAATCATTATGAAAAAGTGGGTTTGCTCTGTCTGCGGTTACGTTCACGAAGGGGATTCCGCCCCTGATTTCTGCCCCATCTGCAAGGCTCCCAAGGAGAAGTTCGTGCTCCAGGGCGGCGACAAGACCTGGGCTGCCGAGCACGTGGTAGGCGTGGCCAAGGGCGCTCCTGAGGAGATCATCCAGGGCCTGCGTGAGAACTTCCAGGGCGAGTGCTCCGAGGTTGGTATGTACCTGGCCATGGCCCGCGTAGCTCACCGCGAGGGCTATCCCGAGATCGGCCTGTACTGGGAGAAGGCCGCCTACGAGGAGGCCGAGCACGCCGCCAAGTTCGCCGAGCTGCTGGGCGAGGTTCTGACCGACTCCACCAAGAAGAACCTGGAGATGCGTGTGGACGCCGAGAACGGCGCTACCGCCGGCAAGTTCGAGCTGGCTAAGATGGCCAAGGAGCACAA
>NHCFR00700__coassemble_1190_pt1 | contig 24069 bp, 26 predicted proteins | sample NHCFR00700__metabat2_low_PE_032 | metagenome-assembled genome bin NHCFR00700
CTGCGTCACCATCCGGGAGCGGGACACCATGGAGCAGGTACGCATCCCCATGGACCAGGTGAAGGCCTATATCGCCGAGCGCATCAAGTTCTAAAACCAGAAAGAGCCCCGGCCGACGGCCGGGGCTCTTGTCACAGCGTTACTTCTGTTCGATAAATTCGATGGTGTACTCCGACAGGTCGTACACATTGGCAAAGAAGCCCTGCAAAATGAGCTCCCCGTTTTTCCGGGCCTCCTCCAGCAGGCCGTTGGCCACCGCCTGCTCCTGGGCGTCGGCCACCATGGCCTTGATGGCCTCGTTGTTGTCCTTTAAAGAGATCCGCATAAAAATGCTCTCGGCCTCGTGGTAGAGCTGGAAGGAGTCCAGGTCCAGTTGGCTGCTGAGGATCTTCACCTCGGGCAGGGTGACCGTGATGGTCTTGCCCTCCACCTTCCACTCCACCTCCCGAAAGTCAAAGCCCGCCTTGATCACCACGTCGTAGCTGTAAATATACTTGCTCTGGGTAAAGGGAATGGTAATGCCGTAAAACTCCCGGGCGGCCTCGGTGACGTTGACCTCGGTGCAGTAGGCCGCCTGGGTGGCCAGCTCCCCGATATTCTCAAAGCCCAGGTTGGTGATCTTGTTCCGGGAGCCCAGATACTGGCCCAGCCCCAGGCTGCCTCCGCACAGGACCGCCACAATCAAAATGAAAATCAGGGTCCTGGGCCGCAGCAGCAGACCCGCCAGCTTCCAGCCAAATCCCCTCTGTCTTGTTCCTTCCTCACGCATCAGCGGCTCCTCCGTTTTTTCCCCCATTATACCATATCCCCTGCAAATTCGACAATATCCCCTGCCATGGGGAGCCACTTTTCAACATTGGAGGCGTATCCTGTGGAAAACACCCCCCTCTACACCGCCCTGCGGCGGTTTTCCGCCCAAAACCCCCTGCGGATGCACATGCCCGGCCACAAGGGAAAACCCCTCCCCGCCCCCGAGCTGGCGGGGCTGGCGTCCATCGACTTTACCGAGCTGCCCCCCACCGGCAACCTGTTTGACGGCGGTGGGGCCATCGGCGAGGCGGAGGAGCTGTGGGCCAAGGTCTTTCAAATGGACAGCTGCCTCTTTCTCACCGGCGGCTCCACCCAGGGGGTGCTGGCCGCCCTCACCCTGGCCTGCCCGCCGGGGTCAGGCCTGCTGCTGGACCGGGGGTGCCACCGCTCCGCCTTCCACGCCATGGCTCTGCTGGACCTGAGGCCGGTGTACCTCCCCCGGCCCTGGCTGGCGGAGGGGGCGATCACCGGCCCCATCTCTCCCGACGAGGTGGAAAAACAGCTGCTTGCCCACCCGAAAATCAAAGCGGTCTGTATTACCTCACCAACTTATTACGGCGTGTTGTCGGATATTCCCGCTCTGGCGGCGGTGATCCACCGCCACGGCGGAGTTCTGGTGGTGGACGGGGCCCACGGGGCCCATCTGCCCTTTTTGGGGCTGGACCACTTCTCCGCCGCTGATTTAGTGGTGGTGTCCGCCCACAAGACCCTCCCCGCCCCGGGCCAGTCCGCCCTGCTGCTGGCGGGAGAGCGGTTCTCCCAGGCCGATCTGCGGCGAGCGGGGGCCATTTACGGCTCCTCCAGCCCCTCCTACCCCATGATGGCGGCGCTGGACCTCTGCCGGGCGCATATGCTGGAGGAGGGGGCGGCGGCCTACCAAAGGACGGCGGAGGAGGTGGCCGCCCTGCGGCGGGACTTCCCCGCCCTGACGGCTCACCACGCTCCTCTGGACCCCACCCGGCTCACCCTCCTCTCCCCCCACGGCTTTGAGGCCCAGGAGGCTCTGGAGGGGCTGGGGGTGTGGCCGGAGATGGCCGACGGGGGCCATGTGGTGCTCATCCTCACCTGCGCCGACGGCGTGGAGGACTTTGCCCGGCTGCGGCAGGCCCTGGAGCGGGTGGAGCTGGGCCCCTGCCCCGCCTTTCCGCCCCCGCCGCCGATGCCGGAGGGGGTCCTCACCCCCCGGCAGGCCCTCTTTTCCCCCGGGGAGGACCGGCCCCTCTGCCAATCGGAGGGGGAGATTGCCGCCTCCCCCGTCGCCCCCTACCCCCCCGGCGTACCGGTAGTGGCTCCGGGGGAGCGGATTGAGAAAAAAACTATCGCATATTTGGATCAAATAGGTTATAATAGTGACTGTCGAATTTGTGTGTGACAACTGTGTGAACCAACGCAGGAGGGATAGGAATGAAACTGGTCCTTGCTATTATCAATCATGACGATGCCAACACCGTCACCCAGGCCCTCACCAAGAGCGGCTTCTCCTCCACCAAGCTGGCCACCACCGGCGGCTTTCTGATGGCGGGGAATGTGACCATCCTCATCGGTGTGGACGAGGAGAAGGTGCAGACCGTCATTGACATTATCAAGGAGCACTCCCACTCCCGCAAGCAGATGATCCCCACCACCACCGAGATGAGCTACGGGTACTACCCCTCCATGCCGGTGGAGGTTGTGGTGGGTGGCGCCACCATCTTCGTGGTGGACATCGAGCGGTTTGAGCGGGTATAAGGCTCTATGAATCTGACCCCACTGGCGGGCAACGGCCCGCTGAAACGGCAGCTGGAGGGAGAGACCGCCCGCCGCGGTCTGTCCCACGCCTATCTGCTCTGCGGCCCGGCGGGGTCCGGCAAGCGGACCCTGGCGGGCCTGCTGTCGGCCGCGCTGGTGTGCAGCGCCGGCGGAGAGGGCATCCCCTGCGGCCGGTGCTCCGGCTGCAAAAAGGCCCTGGCGGGGATCCATCCCGACATCAGCCCGGTGGGCGAGGACGGGAAGGACATCACGGTGGCCCAGGTGCGGGCCCTGCGCAGCGACGCCTACATCAAGCCCAACGAGGCCGCCCGGAAGGTGTACGTGCTCCACCGGGCCCAGAGCATGAACCAGAGCGCCCAGAACGCCATGCTCAAGCTGCTGGAGGAGGGCCCCCCCTACGCCGCCTTCCTGCTGCTGGCGGACAACCCCGCCGCTCTGCTGCCCACCGTCCGCTCCCGGTGCGAGACCCTCACCCTCACCCCGGTGTCCCCCCAGGAGGCCCTCTCCTGGCTGACCTCCCGCTATCCCCAGCGCTCCCGGAAGGAGCTGGAGGGGGCGGCGGAGCGGTGCGAGGGACTGCTGGGCCGGGCGGTGCAGGAGCTGGAGGGCGAGGACGGCGCCATGCGCCGGGAGGTCCAGGCCGCCGGAGAGCTGCTGAACCGGCTGTGTACCGGCTCAGAACTGGCGCTGGCCGAGTTCTGCGTGGAGCTGGAGCGGGACAAGTGGGACCGGGACGGACTGGACGCTCTACTAGAGGAGTTCATTCTGCTGCTGCGGGACGCCCTGGCCGAACGCTATGGGGTGTGCCGGGAGGGCGACCCCTGGCGCAGCGCTTTGGCCCGGCAGGCCGCCGCCCTTCCCCCCCGGCGGCTGATGGCCGCCGTCCGGCTGGCGGAGGAACTGCGGCAGGCCCTGACCTGCAACCTGGGAGCCGGGCATCTGGCGGGCTGGCTGGCGGCCGGCCTGGTGGAGCCGGTCTGATTATTTTACGCACATTGTGGAGGAGACCATGACCGAGATCATCGGCGTCCGCTTCAAAAGCGGCGGCAAACAATATTACTTTGACCCCAAGGGCCAGCAGGTAGAGCCGGGCCAGGGGGTGATCATCGAGACCTCCCGGGGCCTGGAGTACGGCGAGTGCGCCCAGGGCAACACCATGGTGGAGGACGAGGCGGTGGTGCAGCCTCTGCGCTCGCTGGTGCGCATCGCCACCCAGAAGGACCTGGACACCGTGGCCAAGAACCGGGAGAAGGAGAAAAAGGCCTTTACCATCTGCCAGGACAAGATCGCCGCCCACGGCCTGGACATGAAGCTGGTAGAGGTGGAGTACAACCTCGAGGGGAGCAAGATCCTCTTCTTCTTCACCAGCGAGGGCCGGGTGGACTTCCGGGCCCTGGTGAAGGACCTGGCGGGGGTGTTCCACGCCCGTATCGAGCTGCGGCAGATCGGCGTGCGGGACGAGGCCAAGATGCTGGGAGGTCTGGGTATCTGCGGCCGGCCCTTCTGCTGCGCCGGTTTTCTGGACGAGTTCCAGCCGGTGTCCATCAAGATGGCCAAGACCCAGAACCTCTCCCTCAACCCCACCAAGATTTCGGGCACCTGCGGGCGGCTGATGTGCTGCCTGAAATACGAGCAGGAGGCCTATGAGGACGCGGTGCGGCGGATGCCCAAGAACGAGTCCTTTGTGGAGACCCCCGAGGGGGTAGGCACCATTTCCCAGGTAAACCTGCTGAAGGAGACGGTGCAGGTGCGCCTGGAGGACCAGCCCGAGACCCCCAAGTGCTTCCACAACTGCGAGATCTGCGTGGTGCGCAACGGCAAGGGCAAGCGGCCGGAGGGCTATGTGGCCCCGCCGCCGGAGGAGCTGGCCAAGTTGCGGAAGGTGACCCCGGTGGAGGAGCCCAGGAGCCTGGTGGGCAGCCTGGACGCGGCCCTCACCGGCCTGGGCATGGCCGAGCCCGCTTCTGAGGAGAGCGGCGGTGAGACCGGCTCCGGCAGACGCCGCCGCAGCCGCTCCCGCCGGGGGAGCGGGAAGCCGTCCGGGGAGGCCCCGGCGGCGGAGCAGCAGCAGCCCAAGCAGCCCGCCCCGCCCAAGCAGCGGCCCCCCAAGGGCGACAAGCCGTCCAAGCCCGCGCCCGAGCAGCAGGCCGCCGCTCCCCAGCAGGGGGAGCAGGGCGGCGGACCCGCCGGGGAGAAAAAGCGCCCCCGCCGTCGGTACCACCGCAAGCCCAAGGGGGACAAGCCCCAGAATCCCGAAGCCTGAAAAACGGGCGGCCTGACGGCCGCCCGTTTTTTTAGTCCGTCATCTCCGCATAGGGGTAGATGCGTTTCATGACGGCGTCGTTATAGTGCTGGTCCATGTAGACCTCCCAGGCCTGCTGGGCCGGCTTTCCGGCGGAGCGGTCGCTGTATCGGGCCAGAGCCATGGCGCTCACCCCCATATTCACCGTCATGAAGATCAGCAGCGCCCACACCGCTATCTTGCCCGGCCTGGGCGGGATCCTGGCCATCCACCGGGCCAGCACGGGATAGAGGCCCTTGAACCAGGCCACGGCGGCAAAGCCCCAGAAAAAGCAGTACAGCAGGTTGATCCGGCCCCCCAGGTTAAAGGGGATGGAGCTGTAATCCCAGAACACGGTGCCGAACACCAGCTCGGTAAACACGCTGCACAGATACTCGTACAGGCCCCCCAGCAGGGTGCCCGCCACAAAGAAGAAGCTGCCGGAGCGGTCCCGGTAGCGGTAGAGCAGCAGGGTGGCCGCCGCCAGCGCCAGGCCCCACACAATGCTGAAGGGTCCCCACACCACGCTGCTCCGGCTCATCCACCAGCCCAGCCGCACCCGGCAGAAAATGGTCTCAGCCAGGTCGCCGCACACGCCGCCGATGAGAAAGAGGAGCATGATGCTGTAAAAGCTGCTGCCCCGGGTGAAGGGATTGACCTTTTCGGCCTCCTCCCGCCGGGCAAACCGGGCTTTGGGGTAAGTACGCTGGATGCGGCCCTCGGTGCGGCGGAGGATCCACTCCCCCATGCGGATGGACAGGGCGGCCAGCCGGCTGTTGACCGCCTCCATCTGGGGCAGCGTCTCCCGGACCCCCGCCAGGGTAAGGATGGTGCCCAGCCCGTCCACCGCCAGCACGCCCACCAGCACCCACAGCAGGATATGGCCCGCCAGCGGGGGCAGCAGCCGGTACAGGGAGACCAGCAGGGGGCTGACCCACTGCACGGCAGCCAGGCCCAGCAGGCCCCACACCGCCGAGGCCCCGGCGCAGATGTAGCCGTCCAGGTTAAACCGGCGGGCGCTGTAATCCCACCAGCGGGTGCGGGTGGCCCGCTCCAGCAGGTGGCCCGCCGCCCACTCCACCACAGTGGCTCCCACGGCGCAGCCCAGGAAGAGGAAAAAGTACCTGCCCCGCAGCTCCCACAGGCCCCAGGTGAGCACCGCCCCCGTCAGGCCGTAGGAGAGGCACAGGGGCCCGAAGAGCACGCTGCGGTCCACATACCGCCTCTGCCGCAGGGCGGCGTAGGCGGTCTCCAGCACCCAGCCCAGCAGGCCGTAGCAGAAAAACAGCCAAAGCATCGGATACAACGCCAACATTTATCTTCCTTTCTGTATGAAAAGATATGGATTGTATCTTACCGTATTTTCCCGTAAAATACAATGAGAATCTAAAACGCCCCTCAGAGGGAAAGGAGTCTTTCAGCATGACAGAATGGGAAAAGATGATCTCCGGCCAGCTCTACAACGCCGAGGTTCCCCAGCTCCAGGCCATGCGCCGCCGGGCGGCGGAGCTGTGCCACCGGCTGGAGCTGCTCTCCCCTGACCAGCCTGAGCAGCGGCAGGCCATCCTGCGGGAGCTGCTGGGGAGCGCAAAGGGGTCCTTCACCATCAACCCCGGCTTCCGCTGCGACTACGGCTCCAACATCACCATTGGAGAGCGGTTTTACGCCAACTACAACTGCGTGATTCTGGACTGCGCCCCGGTGAGCTTTGGGGACGACGTGTTCATCGCCCCCAACTGCGGCTTCTACGCCGCCGGACACCCCCTGGACGCCCCCACCCGCAACAGCGGCCTGGAGTTTGCCAAGCCCATCACCGTGGGGGACAACGTGTGGATCGGGGGCAACGTGGCGGTGATGCCGGGGGTAACCATCGGCAGCGGCGCGGTGATCGGCGCGGGCAGCGTGGTCACCCGCGACATCCCCGCCGGTATGGTAGCGGTGGGCAACCCCTGCCGCCCTATCCATCCCGTTCCATAACAAAACGCCCAGCCGAAAGGCTGGGCGTTTGTCATATGCTGCTATACGCTCAGGGCCTCCCGGGCAAAGGCGGCCGCCTGGTCCAGGTCGGCCTGGTCGGGGTGGGTGAGGGCCAGGTCAAAGGCCCGGAGCATGGACACCAGCTTGCCGTCGCCGGGCTTCTCCTTCAGCTGGGCCTCGTACCGGTCCCGGACGGCCTGGGGCATCTTGCCGGTGCAGAAAAAGGTGCTCACCACCTGGTTGCCCTTGGGCACCTCCCCCTTGAACCGCTCGGCCAGGGAGGTGAAATACATCTCCGAAATACCAAAGCCGGCGGTGCCAAACAGGGCCACCCGCTTGCCGTGGAGACTCTGCAAAAACTCCTTCATCTCCGCTGCGCAGCTGCCCTTGTCGGTCCAGGAGCCGGCAAACACCAGCTCCGCCTTGTCCACGTTCTGGGGAGGCGGTCCGAAGGCCACGATCTCATGGCCCTGGCAGGCCTCTTGAATGGCCTGGGCCACCTGGGCGGTGTTGCCGGTGGCGCTGGAAAACACAATGGCGATTCTCATATCTTTCTCCTTACTTGTACTTCCGGCTCTCCGCCACCGCCAGCTCGTCGCAGCGGTTGTTGTACGGGTTGTCCGCGTGGCCCTTGACCCAGTGGAGGCGTACCGTGTGGTAGTCGCACAGCGTCAGCAGCCTGTCCCACAAATCGGGATTGAGGGCGGGCTTTTTGTCCCCCTTCACCCAGCCCCGGGCCTTCCAGCCCCGGGCCCAGCCCTTCTCCAGGGCGTCGATGACGTACTTGGAGTCGGAGTACAGTTCCACGATGCAGGGCTCCTTCAGGGCCTCCAGGGCGGTGATCACGCCGGTGAGCTCCATGCGGTTGTTGGTGGTGTGTCCCTCTCCACCGGAGAGCTCCTTTTTATGCTCCCCGTACTGGAGGATGGCCCCCCACCCTCCGGGGCCGGGGTTGCCGGAGCAGGCTCCGTCGGTATAGATGGTGACTGTTTTCATGCTTCTCCTTCCGGCTGGAGGTCGGTGTTCTCCTCCTCGTTCTCCCGGTCGGTGAGGGCCATGGAGATCACCTGGTCCCCCTCCTCCTTGAAGCGCATGACAATGACGCCCTGGGTGGAGCGGCCGGCCACGCGGATGTTATCCACATGGGTGCGGATAATGGTACCGCTCTGGGTGACCAGCAGCAGGTCCTCGTTGCCGTCCACCACCTTGATGCCCACCACCTTGCCGGTCTTTTCGGTGACCATATAGTTGCGGATACCCAGGCCGCCCCGGTTGGTGATGCGGTAGTCCTCCACCGGGGTGCGCTTGCCGTAGCCGTTTTCGGTGATGGAGAGGACGCAGCGGCCGGCGGTGGCCCGGGCGGCCCCCACCACGTAGTCCCCCTCCCGCAGGCGGATGCCCCGGACGCCCACGGCGGTACGGCCCATGGGCCGCACGTCGTTTTCGTCAAAGCACACGGCCTGACCGTCATGGGTGGCGATGAGGATGTTCTTGGTGCCGTCGGTCTCCCGGACGGTGATCAGCTCGTCCCCCTCCTCCAGGGTGAGCACCCGCAGGCCGTTGTTGCGCAGATTCTTGAGGGCGGCCACCGACAGCCGCTTCACCGTGCCGTTGCGGGTGATCATCACCAGGAACCGCTCCTCGCTCTCCACGTCCCGGGTGTGGATCATGGCGGACACCTTCTCCCCCTGCTCCACCTGGAGGATGTTGATGAGGTTGGTGCCCCGGGCGGTGCGGCCCGACTCGGCAATCTGGTAGCCCTTCTTGCGGAACACCCTGCCCCGGTCGGTGAAGAAGAGAATATAGTCGTGGGTGGAGGCGGTAAACACGGTGTTCACCGAGTCCTCCTCCTTGGTGGACATGCCCTTGCGGCCCTGGCCGCCCTTGCCCTGGGCGGCGTACTCGCTGACGGCGGTGCGCTTGATGTAGCCGCCGTCGGTGAGGGTAAAGACGCACTCCTCCTCCTCGATGAGGTCCTCGATGTCGATTTCGTCCTCCACGTCCTGGATCTCGGTGACCCGCTCGTCGGCGTACTTGTCCCGGATGGCGGTGAGCTCGTCCTTGAGCACGCCCCGGATCTTCTCCTCACTGGCCAGCAGCTCATTAAAGTAGGCGATGCGCGCCTCCAGCTCCTTGTACTCGGCCTCCAGCTTCTCCTTTTCCAGACCCTGGAGCCGCTTGAGCTGCATGTCCAGAATGGCCTGGGCCTGGATCTCGTCCAGCCCGAACCGGCTCATCAGATTTTCTCTGGCGTTGTCGTAGCTCTCCCGGATGGTGCGGATGACCTCGTCGATGTGGTCCTGGGCAATGAGCAGGCCCTCCAGCAGGTGGGCCCGCTCCTGGGCCTTCTTCAGGTCATAGCGGGTGCGCCGGACGATGATCTCCTCCTGGAAGGCGATGTACTCGTCCAGAATGTGCCGCAGGGAGAGAATTTTCGGCTGGGACTGGTCGTCCACCAGGGCCAGCATGTTGATGGCGAAGGTGGTCTGGAGCTGGGTCTGGGCAAACAGGCGGTTGAGCACCACCTGGGGGTTGGCGTCCCGCTTGAGCTCGATGACCACCCGCATGCCGTTGCGGTCGGACTCGTCCCGGATGTCGGAGATGCCCTCCAGCCGCTTGTCCTCCACCTGGTCGGCCATGCTCTTGATGAGCATGCGCTTGTTCACCTGGTAGGGAATTTCGGTGACGATGATGCGGGTGCGGTTCTGGCCGAACTCCTCAAACTCGGTGCGGGCCCGGACGCACACCCGGCCCCGGCCGGTGGCGTAAGCCGCCCGGATGCCGGAGCGGCCCATGATGATCCCCTTGGTGGGGAAATCCGGGCCCTTCACGTGCTCCATCAGGTCGCTGAGGGTGGCGTTGGGGTCGTCCAGCACGCAGATGGCGGCGTCAATCACCTCCCCCAGGTTGTGGGGGGGAATGTTGGTGGCCATACCCACGGCGATACCCGCCGAGCCGTTGACCAGCAGGTTGGGGAACCGGCTGGGGAGCACCCGGGGCTCCTTCCGGCTCTCGTCAAAGTTGGGGTCCCAGTCCACCGTGTCCTTCTCGATGTCCCGGAGCATCTCGTCGGAGATCTTGCTCAGCCGGGCCTCGGTGTAGCGGTAGGCGGCCGGGGGATCGCCGTCGATGGAGCCGAAGTTGCCGTGGCCGTCCACCAGGGGGTAGCGCATGGAGAAGTCCTGGGCCAGACGCACCAGGGCGTCGTACACCGACGCGTCGCCGTGGGGGTGGTAGCGGCCCAGCACGTCGCCCACGCAGGTGGCCGACTTCTTGAAGGGCTTGTCCGCCGTCAGGTTGTCCTCATACATGGCGTAGAGAATGCGCCGGTGGACCGGCTTCAGGCCGTCCCGCACGTCGGGCAGGGCACGGCCCTTGATGACGCTCATGGCGTACTCGATATAGGACTGCTCCATCTCCTTTACCAGGGGCGAGGTGACGATGGTCTGGTCCGGATACCGGATCTCCTCCGGGTCATATTGTGGCTTTTTGCTCATGCTGTTGCCTCTCAATCTTTATGGTAAGGTCAAAGAGCGGCCCTCTGTCAGGCTCGCCCCGCCTCCTCCTACTGCTCCAGCATCCGCTGGATGTTCTCCTCTGTCAGAAACAGATACTCCGGCTGGATTTCCTGACTGTCTCTCACATAGACATAGCGCCACGCCTCGTAAACGGAGGCGTCCAGGGGTGACGAGTCGTCATTGATATAGTAGACGAAGCCGGTGTCGCTGGTGTCGGTCTCCTCCGGGTAGCCTTCCGGCAATGCCTCCCTGCCCCAGGCGCGTACCGAGCCTACATAATCGTAGCCTTCCCCACCGGGATCATAGCAATAAAGGGAATAGGGCCAGAAATCCCGCCCCGCAGCGCTCTGGTTATGAGACCAGCCCACCTGGACCGCGCCGCTCTCATAAAACGTAAATCTGGGATACTCCTCCAGCTGGATGCTCATTCTCCCGCTCTCTTCGTCCCAGCGGCAGACAAAGCCCCGGTGTCCTGCCATCATGTCCGTGGTATAGACCACAATCAGCTCCTCTTCCCCGTCCCCGTTTACATCGCAGACGGCAAACTGATTTTGCTCCATATCGGGATACTCCCAGGCCCGGTTGCTGGTATCCGTTTCATCAGGCAAAACCCGCTCCCGGAGCATCCGCTCCAGGGCGGCGGCATAGGCCTGCCGGGCTCCGGCATAGACTTCAGCGGGTGCTTCGGTATTCAACACTGCGGACGTCAGGCCGGGATCGGAGGAGGTGACCGATACGGATTCCGGGGAAGAAGCAAGGGTACGCTCCGCCTCGCCCTCCGCATTGCAGGCGGTGAGAGCCACAACTGTTGTCAAACCGAGAACAGCCAGTGAAACGTATCGCTTCATGTCGCTTCCTTTCTCAATAGTCCAGATTCACCGCGTATTTGGCGTTTTTCTCAATGAATTCCTTCCGGGGCTCCACCTTCTCGCCCATGAGAACGGTAAAGGTCTGGTCGGCCGCCACGGCGTCGTCCAGCTCTATGCGGCGCAGGGTGCGCTTTTCCGGGTCCATGGTGGTCTCCCACAGCTCATGGGCGTCCATCTCGCCCAGGCCCTTGTAGCGGTTGATGTCCACCTTGGCGTTGGGGTTGTCTCCCCGCAGCTCGGCGGCGATCTTCTCCCGCTCAATATCGTCAAAGGCCACCCGGGTGGTCTTGCCACGGGTCAGCTTGTACAGGGGGGGCACGGCGGCGTAGACGTAGCCGTGCTCGATGAGGGGCCGCATGAACCGGAAAAAGAAGGTGAGCAGCAGGGTGCGGATGTGGGAGCCGTCCACATCGGCATCGGCCATGATGATGATTTTGTGATAGCGCAGCTTGGACAGGTCAAAGTCGTCCCCGATGCCCGCCCCCAGGGCGGTAATCACGGGGGTGAGCTTGTCGTTGCCGTACACCTTGTCGGCCCGGGCCTTCTCCACGTTGAGCATCTTGCCCCACAGGGGGAGGATGGCCTGGAACCGGGAGTCCCGGCCCTGGGTGGCCGAGCCGCCTGCGGAGTCGCCCTCCACGATGTAGAGCTCGGTGAGCTCGGGGTTGACCTCGTTGCAGTCCCGCAGCTTGTCGGGCATGGCGGCGCCGCCCAGGGCGGTCTTTCTCCGGATGGACTCCCTGGCCTTCCGGGCGGCCTCCCGGGCCCGGTTGGCCATCAGGGCCTTTTCCAGAATGGCCTTGCCCACCGCCGGATTTTCTTCCAGGTATTCCGAGAGCTTTTCGGTGACAATACTATTGACCAGGGTGCGGATCTCGCTGTTGCCCAGCTTGGCCTTGGTCTGGCCCTCGAACTGGGCCTCGGTGAGCTTGACGGAGATGACGCAGGCGATGCCCTCCCGGCAGTCCTCGCCGGACACCTTGTCGTCGTCCTTGAGCAGCTTCATCTTCCTGCCGTAGGCGTTGAGCACGGTGGTCAGGGCCCGCTTGAAGCCCTCCTCGTGCATGCCGCCCTCGGGGGTGTGGACGTTGTTGGCAAAGGAGACGATGGTCTCGTTGTAGCCGTCGTTGTACTGGAAGGCCACCTCCGCCATGGAGTCGTCCTTGCTCCCGGCCATATACACCACCTCGGAGTGGAGCACGTCCTTGGACCGGTTGATGAAGGACACAAACTCCCGGATGCCGCCGGCGTAGTGCATGGTGTCCCGCTGCTCCTTGCCGGGGCGGTTGTCGATGGTGTGGATACGCAGCCCGGCGTTGAGGAAGGCCTCCTCCCGCATGCGGGTGTGGAGGGTCTCGTAGTTGTACTCGGTGACCTCGAACATCTCCGGATCCGGCTTGAACACCACCTCGGTGCCGTGGCGGTCGGTGTCCCCCACCACCTGCATGGGCTGGGTGACCTTGCCCCGGGAGAACTTCATCTCATAGATCTTGCCCTCCTTGTGGACCCGTACCTCCAGCCACTCGCTGAGGGCGTTGACCACGCTGGCGCCCACGCCGTGGAGGCCGCCGGACACCTTGTAGCCGCCGCCGCCGAACTTGCCGCCGGCGTGGAGGATGGTGAACACCACCTCCAGGGCGGGCAGGCCGGTCTGGGGCTGGATGTCCACGGGGATGCCGCGGCCGTTGTCCACCACGGTGATCACGTCCCCGTCGCCGATGGTGACGGTGATCTCGTCGCAGTAGCCCGCCAGGGCCTCGTCGATGGAGTTGTCCACAATCTCGTACACCAGATGGTGGAGACCGGACTCGCTGGTGGAGCCGATATACATGCCGGGGCGCTTGCGCACCGCCTCCAGACCCTCCAGAACCTGGATCTCAGAGCCGCCGTATTCGTGTTCCACCTGGGTGGTGCTGTTCAATTCTTCAGACATTTGAAAACCTCCATTGGGATTTCCGGGCAGCCAGGGGCCGCCCCTACAACGGTTGTAGGGGCCGCCGCCGGCGGCCCGTCTTGACTATGATTCAAAACTGTTGCTCTCCGCCCGCCGCAGCAGGGTGGCGGCGGACAGCTGGGACAGGTACACCGTGCCGCTCCCTTTTTCCGGGGCGCACAGCACAAAGGACCGGGGCAGATCGTCGGACACGTTGACCACCCGCCCCTCCTTCTCCGCCCGCTCCAGAAAGGCCCGGGTCAGATGGGAGGAGCTGGCGTTGTCCAGGTCGAATACCCCCACCACGTCCCGGAAGGGGACCACCACGCTCTGGCCCAGATGCAGATACATCCCTCACTCCCCCCTTTTGTTCTCCCAAATCACCCGGGGACCCCACAGCCGCTTCCACAGCCGCCAGCCCAGAGCGGTACCGATGATAGCACACAGGGCGGGCAGGCCGGGGACAAACAGAAGCTGGGTCACCGGAGACTGGCTGGATTCCCACACGTTGAGCCGTCCCGCCGCCACCAGGGCGGTGAGGGCCAGAACCACGGCGGGGGGCAGAATCCGCCACAGCTTCCGCTTCAGAAACCGGCAGACCAGATATTCCGCCGCCAGCCCCAGCAGCAGGGGCAAAAGACAAAAAACGCCGACAATGATGGGCATATGCTCTCCTTATTCCACCAACGCCCCGCCCCGGATGTGGAAGGTGCGGGCGTCCCCCAGACGGCTGAGCTCCATTTCCTCACAGCAGGTAATGAAAACCTGGCCGTTTGTGATACGTTTGAGTACATATTCCTGCCGCTTTCCGTCCAGCTCGGAGAGCACGTCGTCCAGCAGCAGCACCGGCCACTCCCCGGTCTCCTGGAAGAAGATCTCCCGGGAGGCCAGCTTCAGGGACAGGGCTGCCGTCCGGGTCTGACCCTGGGAGGCGAATTGCCTGGCCCGCAGCCCGTCCAGCAGCACCACCAGATCGTCCTTGTGGGGGCCGGACAGACATTGCCGGGCCTCCAGCTCCGCCCGCCGGTGGGACTGCTGGTGCTCCAGCAGCTCCTCCAGAATGGCCCGGGGCTGGGCCAGGGGGTCGGCGACGGTGCTCACCGTCTCGTACCCCAGCTCCAGCTCCTCCCGGCCGCCGGAAAAGTCCCGGTGGATGGCGGGGGTGGCCTCCCCCAGCCGCCGGATGAAGTGGGCCCGGTAGTGGATGATGAGGGCCCCGGTCTGGGCCATGCGCAGGTTGAACTCGTCCAGGGTGTCCAGCAGAGAGGGGTGCTCCCCCCAGTCCCGCAAAATCCGGGTCTTGTGCTCGTACAGCCGCCGGTACTCCGCCAGGGCCTCGGCGTACCGGGGCCGCAGCTGGCAGATGCAGGTATCCAGAAACCGCCGGCGCACCGCCGCTCCCTCCCGGATGAGCCACAGATCCTCCGGGCAGAAGAGCACCGTGTTCAGCACCCCCGCCAGCTCCCCGGCGGTTTTCAATTTGACGCCGTTGGACAGCAGCTGCCGCCGGGCTCCCCGGCTCAGCCGGGCCTCCAGGGTGAAAGTGCGCTCCCGGGTCTCCACCTCCCCCTTGACGAAGGCGTGGTCCACCCCGAACTGGATGAGCTCCTTATCATACCTGGCCCGGTGGGAGGAGGCGGTGGACAGGTAGGCCATGGCCTCCAGCAGATTGGTCTTGCCCTGGGCGTTTTCCCCCCAGATGACGTTGACGCCTGGGGAGAATTTCCCCTCAAAGTGGGGGTAGTTGCGGAAAAAGTCCAGGGTGAGGGAGCGGAGGATCATACGACCTCCAGCTCCACCCCGTCCAGGGCGGCCCGGTCCCCGGGGCGCAGCTTTTTGCCCCGCATGGTGCAGGTCTCCCCGTTTACCGTCACCTCTCCGGCCTGAATGCGCTCCTTGGCGTCTCCGCCGGTCTCGGCCAGCCCCTCATATTTCAGCAGGGCCTCCAGCTTGATATATTCCGTATTGATCTTGACCTGTCTTGTTTCCATCCGGCTTTCTCCTCACGTTTCCACAAAGGCTTCCAGCAGGGTATAGACCTCCGGCAGGGCTTTTTTCAGGCTTACCGGCCTGCCCTTGGCCCGGTCGTAGAAGAAATGGACGCTGGTGCCCTCCGCCCGCAGCTGTCCGGTGACGGAATCCACCATCCGGTAGCCCAGCTCCAGCTTGGTCAGCTGGAGCTTGTTCACCTTTACGGTGATGGCCACCGTCTCCCCGTACCGGGTCATGGATTTGTAGGCGCAGGACACGCTGTACACGGCAAAGTCGATGCCCGCCTCCACCGCTTTTTCATAGCCCCAGCCCAGCTGGTCCAGAAAGTCGGAGCGGGCCTCCTCCATCCAAAGGATATGATTTCCATGGTGGACGATGCTCATGCCGTCGGTCTCATAAAACTGCACTTTGTGCAGGTAGGGATGCAGTTCCAAGGCGTTTTTTCTTCCTTTCCGTCATTCTCCGGCCCGCAGGCGGACGGGGAGCACCATATACAGGAATTTCTCCTCCCCCTCGGTGGGCAGGATCACGCAGGGGGACACCCCGGTGGTGAGCTCCAGCCGCACCTTGTCGGCGGGGGCGGCCTTCAGCGCGTCCATCAGATACTTGTTGTTGAAGCCGATCTCCAGCCCCTCCCCGTCGCCCTGGATGGGGCACTGGTCGTAGGCGTCGCCGATGGCGGTTTTGGTGGAAATTTTCAGCACCCCGTTGTCAAACACGCACCGCAGGGGGGATTTCAGCTTATCGCTGATGATGAGGCTCACCCGGTCGATGGAGGACAGCAGGGTGCGGGTATCCCCCTCCACAATGATGGTGTTGTTCCGGGGGATGGCCTGGCGGTAGGCCAGAAATTCTCCCTCCAGCCGGCGGGAGACCAGCATGGTGTCCCCCACTTTGAACATCACATGCCGGGCGCCCTGAGTCACTGAGGCGGGCTCGTCCACATCGGAACAGATCTTTTCCACCTCGGACAGGGCGGCGCCGGGCACGACGAAGGAAAATTCTGGTGCTCCTTCCTTTTTCTCTATGGCCTCATGCCGCAGGGCCAGCCGGTAACCGTCCACCGACACCACTGTCAGGCCACTGTCGTCCACTTCAAACAGGGAGCCGGTGTGGATCGGGCGGCTTTCGTTGTCGCTGACGGCAAAAATGGTCTGGGAAATCATGGATTTCAGCTTGCTTTGCGGTAAAATCAGGGAATTCTGGTACTCTACGGTGGGCAGCTCGGGGAATTCCTCCGGGTCGGTGCCCAGGATATTGAATTCGCTCATGCCGCATTTGATTTTGACCATATAATTTTCCGCCTGGAAGGATACCATGTCGTCCGGCAGCTTGCGGATAATTTCTCCAAACAGCCTTGCTCCCAATACCAGGGTACCCTCCTCCTGGATGTCGGCGGGTACGGTGGTCCGGATTCCGGTTTCCAGATTGTAGCCGGTGAGCCGCAGTTCGCTGCCCGCTTCCACCAGGATCCCTTCCAGAGCGGGAATGGAGCTCTTTGGAGACACAGCTCTTGAGGTGGTGGAGATGGCTGCCTGCAATAGTGCCTTCTCACAGGTGAATTTCATAGCGCGTATCCTCCGTTTCCTGCGTTCCCCTCCGGAAGAGGAGAGGAAAATGTCGTAATAGTACGCCGTAGGGGAAAAAAATGTGGAAAAGTGGCGTAACTGCCTGAGGCCCTAAGGAAAGCGTTTCCACAGGGGTTGTGGACGGATTTTTTTGGTTTCCACAGGGCGGGAAAGAAAGGGCGGTTTTTCCACATGTCCCTTTCCACATCTCCACAAAATCCTGTGGAAAGGTGGAAAAACTGGTTTATTCGTACCGGGCGTTGATATTGGCGTTGATGTCCTTGATGACCTCGGCAATTTCGGGGGATTGCTTGGTCAGCTTTTCGATGCGGTCGATGGAGTGCATGACGGTGGCGTGGTCCCGGCCCTCGAACTCCTTGCCGATCTCCTTCAGGGAGAGGTTGGTCATCCGGCGGATCTGGTACATGGCGATCTGCCGGGCCAGGGCGGTGTCCTTGGTGCGGCTCTGGCCCCGGAGGGCACTGGCGTCGATGTTGTAGAACTTGCTCACCTCGTCGATGATCACGTCGGGGGAGGGGAGGAATTCCGCCTTGTCCTTGAACATGTCCCGCACCGCCCGGGTGACGGTGTCCACGTCCACGCTCTCCCCCATCAGCTCCTGGAAGGCCAGGATCTTGTTGACGGTGCCCTCGATCTGCCGCACGTTGGAGGTGATGTTCTCCGCGATATACTGGAGCACCGGGTCGGGCAGGTTCATGCCCCGGCGGATGGCCTTGTTCTTGATGATGGCCACCCGGGTCTCGTAGTCGGGGGGCTGGATGTCCACCGGCAGACCCCACTCAAACCGGGTGCGCAGCCGGTCGTCCAGCCGCAGCATTTCCTTGGGGGGGCGGTCGGCGGTAAACACGATCTGCCGTCCGGCCTCATACAGGGAGTTGAAGGTGTGGAACATCTCCTCCTGGGAGCTCTCCTTGCCGGCGATGAATTGCACGTCGTCCATGAGAAATACGTCGGCGTAGCGGTATTTCTCCCGGAACTCCTGGTTGCGGCCCTCCCGAATGGCCTGGATAAGCTCGTTGGTGAAGGAGTCCCCCTTGATGTACACAATGCGGAACTCCGGATGATTTTTGTGGATTTTGTGGGCGATGGCGTAGAGCAGGTGGGTCTTGCCCAGCCCGGACTCCCCGTAGATGAACAGGGGGTTGTAGGTCTGGGCGGGCTGCTCGGCCACCGCCAGGGCGGCGGCGTGGGCAAACTTGTTGGAGGAGCCCACCACGAACCGCTCGAAGGTGTATTCCTCGGTGCCGGGGAAGAACACGTCCTCGGCGTCGGCGGGCTTTCCATAGCCCTCCAGCTCCCCTTCGCCCAGTACCACCACTTCGAACTCGGCGGAGAACAGCTCATAGAGCGCCTTCTGGATCACGGGCACATAGCGGGACTGGATGATGTCCCGCTTGAAGTTGGACGGTGTGTAAAGCACAAACCGGTTGGCGTCCAGGGAGACCGCCACGGCGTCGTCAAACCAGGTGTTGATGGTGGTGGCGGTCATCTCCCCCTCCATCAGGGAGAGCACCTTGGCCCAGAGATCGGCCGGTAAATTCACGAAAAGACCACCTCTTTCAGAAAATATCGTATCCAACTAATTATATCAAAAAAACGCCCCTCACGCAACGGATACTATAATAAAAAAGAATTCCTTTTTCCGGGGGTTCTTGGGGCAAGGCGGACACAAGATGTTGTATCCGCCCCGAAAGGGGAAGAAAAAAACAAAAAAGATTGCAAAAAAACTAGTTGACAGGGGATTTTGGAATAGGCTATAATACCATGTGCATCGTGAAATTAACATGGTGTAAAGCAATTTTCTTTGTCAACCGCAGCCGGAAGGCTGTTGTGGAGGCGGGGCGACCCGTCGATTTTTGTACAGGAGGTGTCCCCACATGGTCCGTACCTATCAGCCCAAGAAGCGCCAGCGCTCCAAGGAGCACGGGTTCCGCAAGCGTATGCGCACCGCCAACGGCCGCAAGGTTCTGGCGCGCCGCCGCGCGAAAGGCCGCGCCCGTCTGACCCACTGATGCTTCCGCAAATGGAATAAGGGCTTTTTGAGGGGCGGGGGAGCTTTCCCACCGCCCCTGCGCAGTATACGCAGAAACGGAGCGGGAACGTGAAGCATACCATCTCCCTGAAACAGAATCATCTGTTCCGCCGGCTGTACAGCAAGGGCAAGAGCGCGGTGGACGGCCGTCTGGCGGTCTACTGCCGGAAAAACGGCGGCAGCCGCAGCCGGCTGGGCCTCACCGTTGGGGTCAAGCTGGGCAAGGCGGTGGCGCGCAACCGCACCCGCCGCCGTATCCGGGAGGCCTACCGGGTCAACGAGGCCCGCTTTGTCCCCGGCTACGACATTGTGGTGGTGGCCCGGGTGAAGGCGGGCCACAGCCGCTACCGGGAGCTGGAGCGCAGCCTGCTTGCCCTGTCGGACAAGCTGGGTCTGCTGAAAAAGGAGGCGGGCTGACGGTGAAAAAGCTGCTTCTGGCCGCCATCCGGTTTTACCGCAAGTATATCTCCCCCACCCGTCCCCCCTGCTGCCGGTTCATCCCCACCTGCTCGGCCTACGCCCTGGAGGCGGTGGAGAAATACGGGGCCCTCAGGGGGGGCTTTCTGGCCCTGCGCCGTCTGCTGAAGTGCCAGCCCTTCCATAGGCAGAAGACCATCGAGTACGACCCCGTCCCCTGAGGGGACAGAAAACCCGATTTGGAGGCGCGCAAATGGATATTATCCTAACCCCTTTTTCATGGCTGCTGGAGGTTCTCTATAACTTCTGCGGCAGCTATGGCCTGGCGCTGATTTTGTTCGCGCTGGTGGTCAAGGTGGTGCTGTTTCCCCTGTCCCTGAAGGGCAAGCGCAGCATGATCCAGATGAACATGCTCCAGGGCCAGATGCAGAAGCTGCAAAAGCAGTACGGCAAGGACAGGGAGCGCTACAACCAGGAGGTTCAGAAGCTCTACGCCAAGGAAAACGTCAACCCCATGGGGGGCTGCATGTGGTCCTTTATCCCCCTGATCATCCTGATGGTGCTCTATCCCATCATCCGGGAGCCCATTCACTACATGATGGGGATTAACGACGCCGGCGTGCTCAACACCATCGCCCAGACGGTGAACTGGAGCACTGTGGCGGTGGACCTGGGCTGGGTGAAGGAAGCGGGAGAGACCTTTTCCAACACCGCGTACAACCAGCTCTATCTGGCCTCCCTTATCACCCCGGAGAACCTGGAGGCCGTCAAGACCGCCGTGGGCGAGGCCGGCAGCCAGATTTTTGCCATCAATTTTGATTTTCTCGGCTTTGTGGACCTGTCCCAGATTCCCCAGCTCAAGTTCTGGGAGGTGGAAAAGGGCGGCTTTGCCCTGTTCCTGCTGCCGGTGATCTCCGCCGGCCTCAGCGTGCTGTTCTCCCTGGTGTCCATGCGCACCAACGCGGTGAACCAGCAGAGCAGCCAGACCAACTCCACCATGAAGTCCATGATGATCGTCTCCCCCCTCATCTCGCTGTGGATCGGCTTTTCCATGCCGGCGGCCCTGTGTATCTACTGGATCGCCAACAGCCTGTTCTCCATGCTGCAGGAGTTTATCTGCGGAAAGCTGCTGAAGAAGGACTATGAGAAGGCGGCGGCCATGCAGGCTGAGCGGGAGCGGCTGGAGAAGGAAGAGGAGAAGGAGCAGCGCCGCCGGGCCGCAGAGGAGCGGGCCCGCCGTATTGAAGAGGAGAAGAAGAACAAGGGCAAGAAGAAAAAGGCCGAAAAGAAGGACGCGGACGAGGACAAGATCCCCGGCTCGGTGAAGGAAATGAGCCGGGTGGGGATGCGTCAGTACGCCCGCGGCCGGGCCTACGACCCTTACCGTTACAGCGAAAACGGCCCCACGCCCTACCCCGGGGAGGAGCCCATCTTTCCCCCAAAGACCGGGGATGAGGAGCCGGAGCTGACCCAGAATGCCGGGGATGAGCCCGCCGTGGAGCACGAGCCGGTCTCCCTGGAGAAGCCCGCCCAGAGCCAACCCTCTGAGGAGGAGACAAAGGAATAACGGCTTTGCCGTGACCCATAAGGAGAGATACCCACTATGCTGAAATGGATCGAGAGCACCGGCAAAAGCGAGGAGGCGGCCATTGAGGCCGCCCTGCGGCAGCTGGGCATGGATCGGGACGAGGTATCCGTGGAAATTCTGGAGCGGGCCAAGTCCGGATTTTTGGGCATCGGAAGCTGCCCGGCCAAGGTAAAGGTGAGCTACGAGGCACCCGACGAGGAGCCGGAGGAGGTTGTTTCCACCGTGGAGCAGCCCCCTGTGGAAAAGCCCGCCGAACCCGCGCCCGTCCGCAAGCCCGCCCCCAAAAAGGCGGAGCCTGTTTCCACATCCGCCCCCGTCCCTGTGGAAGACCGGACGGCGGCCATTGAGGGCTTCCTCACCGGCCTGCTGGAGCACATGGGGGCTCAGGCCAGACCGGAGATCCGTGTGGACGAGAACGGCACCTACCAGGTGGAGCTGGTGGGCCAGGACCTGGGCGGGCTGATCGGCCGCCGGGGCGAGACCCTGGACGCCATCCAGCAGCTCACCGGCTACGCCGTCAACCACGGCCAGTCCAAGCGGGTGCGCATCCACGTGGACGCCGAGGGCTACCGGGCCAAGCGGGAGGAGTCCCTCATCCGGCTGGCCCACAAGGTGGCGGGCAAGGTGGTCCGCTACCGCCGCAACGTCACCCTGGAGCCCATGAACGCCTACGAGCGGCACGTGATCCACACCGCCCTCCAGGACACCGCCGACGTGACCACCTACTCCATCGGCACCGAGCCCAACCGCCGCACGGTGGTGGCTTACAGCCGGGGCGAGCACCGGTCATAAGATAACCTGTGGAAAACGGTCCGTTCCCTTCGGGGAGCGGACCGTTTTTGCTTGCCGGAGGGGCGGCGCTCTGGTATACTGGTGGTGAACGGAACACAGAGAAAGGCGGAGGGAGCGTGGTCAGATGCGGAGCAATCGCTGTGCCGACTGCGGCAAGAAGTACGACTATGATGTGGACGATTTCTGTCCCCGCTGCGGCAGCTTCAATCCCCCGCCGGGCAGCGGAGTCACCCGGTTGGAGGAGGAGATGCTCTCCCGGTTCCAGCGGCCGGGCTCTGGCGGCCAGCCCGGCCGGAGGGCCGTCCCCCGCCCCGCCTCCGGCAGCGGGCCGGTGAAAAAGAAGGGGGACTTCCGGCGTGTGGAAACCGTGTTGGAAAAGGCCATCGAGGCCATCTGCGATCTGATACAGGCCTTCCGCTAGGGCGGAGAGAGAGGAGAAACGCGCTTTGGGAAATAATGTGACCCTGATCGGCATGCCCGGCTCGGGCAAGAGCACCGTGGGGGTGCTGCTGGCCAAGACCCTGGGCTATCAGTTTATCGACACCGACCTGGTGCTCCAGCGGCGGGAGGGGGCCCTTTTGCAGGATATTCTGGACCAGCGGGGGGTGGAGGCTTTTCTGGACGCGGAGGAGGCGGCGGTCAAAGCTTTGGAGTGCACCCGGGCGGTGATCGCGCCCGGCGGCAGCGTGGTGTGCCGCCCCGGCGGCATGGCCCGTCTGCAGGAGCTGGGAGAGGTGGTCTACCTCCACGTGCCCCTGGCCGAGCTGGAGCGGCGGGTGAACAACATCACCACCCGGGGCATCGCCATGGCCCCCGGTCAGACTCTGGCCGACGTATTTGCCCAGCGGGAGCCCCTGTACCGCCGTTATGCCGGTGTGACGGTGGAGGTCCGGCCCGGAGCTGGGCTGGAGGAGACGGTGGCGGCGGTGCTGGCCGCTTGTAATTTCTGAAATCTGTGGTATACTAGGCATTGATTGTATGAAACCGCGCACCCTGCCCGCCGGGTTTCCCGGCGGGCTTCGTCGCGTTTTTCCTCCTGCCACCGCGCGGCAGGTAATTTTTCTGTTTGCCCCCGGCGCGGAAGGGGCAGAGCACGAAAGGAACGAACCGCATGACATTCCAGGAACTGGGCCTGAGCGCCCCCATTCTCCGGGCGCTGGCCGAACAGGGGTATGAGCGCCCCTCCCCCATTCAGGAAAAGGCCATCCCCCCCGCTCTGGCAGGCCGGGACGTGCTGGGCTGCGCCCAGACCGGCACCGGCAAGACCTGCGCCTTTGCCGCTCCCATCCTCCAGCGGCTGGAGGCCGACCCCCAGAAGGGCCGGCCCATCCGGGCCCTGATCCTCACCCCCACCCGGGAGCTGGCCCTCCAGATTCAGGAGAGCTTTGTGGCCTACGGCAGGTATCTCCCCCTCCGCTCCGCCGTGATCTTCGGCGGCGTGGGCCAGAATCCCCAGGTGGAGCAGCTGAAAAAGGGGGTGGACGTGCTGGTGGCCACCCCCGGCCGGCTGGGGGATCTGTACAACCAGAAGTTTGTGGACCTGTCCCGGCTGGAGATTTTCGTGCTGGACGAGGCCGACCGCATGCTGGACATGGGCTTCATCCACGACGTGCGCCGCATCCTGGGCTGGCTGCCCAGGCAGAAGCAGACCCTCTTCTTCTCCGCCACCATGCCCCCCGAGGTGCGCGGCCTGGTGGACGGCCTGCTGGTCAACCCGGTGAAGGTGGCGGTGAACCCGGTGTCCTCCCCGGTGGAGATCATCGACCAGAAGCTCTACTACGTGGACCGGGGCAACAAGACCCGCCTGCTGGCCCACCTGATCCGGGAGCTGGACGTGAAAAACGCCCTGGTGTTCACCCGCACCAAGCACGGGGCCAACAAGGTGGCCGGGGACCTGGCCAAGGCGGGCATCACCGCCGCCGCCATCCACGGCAACAAGAGCCAGACCGCCCGGCAGCAGGCCCTGGCCGACTTCAAGGCCGGCCGGGTGCAGGCCCTGGTGGCCACCGACATCGCCGCCCGGGGCCTGGACATTGAGGAGCTCTCCCACGTGTTCAACTACAACCTGCCCGACGTGCCCGAGACCTACGTCCACCGCATCGGCCGCACCGGCCGGGCGGGCCGGGGGGGCACCGCGGTGTCCTTCTGCGACATCAACGAGCAGGACGAGCTGAAGGCTATCCAGAAGCTGCTGGGGAAGTCCATTCCGGTGGTGGAGGACCACCCCTGGCCCATGCAGGTGCTGGAGCCCGCCCCCAGGGACAAGAAGGGCCGGACGGTGAATCCGGAGGACGCGGAGGCCCGTGCCGCCGCCAAGGAGCGTAAGGCGCGGAGACTTTCTGCGGAAAGTCAGTCGCTTCGCTCCAAAGCCGCGCCTTCCGGGCGGGAACCAGTTCCCCCCGGATGCCCCCCTCCGCTCTCCGAGGGGGATGCTCCATTCCTCAAAAAGAAGCGGAATCGGGGCCGACGCAACAGCAAGACCCTGGAGCAGGCCCTCACCGCCACCGCGCCCGCCCGTCCCG